>Ga0209491_10001385_pt1 | contig 47637 bp, 50 predicted proteins | sample BON02_FD_187213 | JGI IMG/M metagenome (GOLD analysis project Ga0209491, IMG submission 187213) | Freshwater microbial communities from Lake Bonney liftoff mats and glacier meltwater in Antarctica - BON-02 (SPAdes) (version 2) | ecosystem: Environmental > Aquatic > Freshwater > Ice > Glacier...
GCGGCACATCAAATCAAATTGGGAGGTGAATCACTGCGTAAGCAGACAAAAGGCATGGCAACATGAGTAAATTTGTAGCCACAACAGAACCGAAACACCGATTTCAGATCATCGTGACCGATGATTTCAAAAAAGCGTGACCGTTTCGGATAAAATTAACCACTAACTTTGCAACCTAACCACATCGGTCACGCTTTTTTAAAATCGCCGGTCACGTTCAGTGAAATACGCACCCATTGAAGCTTTCAGGCCATATAGCCCACAGAAACTGCTCGGTATGCGTACAGAGCCGCCCCCATCACTCCCGAGGGAAACTGGCCCTACGCCGCTCGCTACCGCTGCGCCCGAGCCGGCACTGGAGCCGCCAGGCGTCAGGTCAGTGTTCCAAGGGTTGCGAGTGGTTGGAAAGACCGGGTTGTGGCCCACGCCGCTGTAACCGAACTCAGGGACGTTCGTTTTTCCGAGAATCACCGCACCAGCATCCCTCATTCGCTCGACAACAACATCGTCCTCATCAGGCACAAAGTCAGCATAAGCGAACGACCCTGACGCAGTCTTGATACCTGCGGTACAAATCAAGTCTTTACAGCCCCAAGGCACCCCGGCAAGCGGCCCCACCTGTTCGCCGGCCATGATCCGCTTCTCGATTCCTTTTGCTGCTTCCCGCGCGATCTCCGGTGTAGGGGTGCAGAACGAATGCAGGATTGGTTCGAGCTTCTCCATTCGCGCAAGCACCGCATCAGTTACTTCCACCGCAGAGAGCTTCTTGGAACGAATCAACGCTGCGAGCGTCACTGCATCCATGCTGCAAATTTCATTGTCGCTTGACATTTTGGTATCTCCTTCAGTTCTTGTTTCGTCACGTTCCAGAACACTTCGGGCGTCAACTCGCCAGAAGCTCTTTCAAGTTGTCGTCGATAAATTTGGTGTCAGTAGGATTGGCGCCTCCCCCAGCGAAATGCCCCCACACGCCAGGAATGGGGCGGCATACCGCGTTGGGCATTTGCGCAACCTCTGCTTGGTTGTCCACGGCTGGAAAATAGAGATCCATTTCGCCAGGCATCACTATCGCCTTGGCCTTGATTGCACCTAATGCCTTCTTGATATCACCATTGAATACGGGATTGGCACTGATGTCACCGGTCTGCCAGGACCAGAGCATCGCCAAGAGATTGTTGGCGTCTTTCGGGAGAAAGAAGCCCTCCCAGAACGCCACTAGAAAGTCCTCCAGCGAGCTGTAGCCCATAGTGCGCCATAGCTCTTGCATATAAAAGGGTTGCGACAAACCCCAACCAGCATAGACGCGGCCCACTGCACGCAAGCCTTTCATTGGCGGCGATTCATACCAGCCATTATTCCAGGCGGCATCAGTCGTCAGCGCAACCTTTACCCCCTCTAAAAAGACGAAGTTGTGCGGCGCTGTCTTAGCGGATCCACAGAATGGTGCAATCCGCTCGACCATGTCCGGATATAGACATCCCCACTGATTGGTCTGCTGCGCACCCATCGACCAGCCAACCACAAGCTTGATCTTTTTGATTCCAAATTTCTCAGTCACCAGACGATGTTGTAACGTTACGTTGTCGTAGAGAGTGATGTCCGGAAAGCGTGCGCGATCGTAGGGTGCTGGGGTGTTGCTCGGGGAAGACGACAAGCCGTTACCCAGCATATTTGGAACAACAATAAAGTATTTCTTGGGATCGAGGGCCATGCCTTCCCCGATCAGCCATTCATTATCATAATGCTGCCCCGAATACCAGGTCGGATAGACAATCACGTTGCTCTTACCGGCATTCAGCGTGCCGTAGGTCTTGTAAGCCAGCTTTGCGTTGCGCAGCGTTGCCCCCTTCAATAAGGCCACGTTTCCAAGTTCAAAAATTTCGTAGTCCATAACGTACTCCTTTATAGAGCCAGCCCAAATGGACCGATATTGTCAGAGAGTCTGAGAATACCCCCCCACCCCAAGGTGGTGGGGGGGTATTATTCTGAGTGATTAACTCCGGATGCCGCTCTTAGAGCCGGCCCCGGCACTCAATGCGAAGTAGCAAAGGCCACCGGCAATGAACGCGCAAAGAGCTGTGGAGTATTGCGGTGCGAGGTTTTCAACTCCAAACGCTACCAGCGATCCCACGCCCCACGCGATAAACGCCCGGGGCCGCCAGTCTCCATCAACCTCGGCATCGGGTCTGATGAAAAACAAGTCGACAATAATGATGGCTCCGATTGGAGGAACAAGAATGCCAAGGAGGGATAGCCAGGGAATGAAAAGCGCCCACACGTTAGTCGCTGCGACTGCGATACCCGCCACGGCAAGAACTACTGCCAACAATCGCATGTGGCTCGTCACAATCCGAGACCAACCTACCGCTGCGTTATAGAGGCAATGCGCACAGACTGAGCCGAGGTTGACAAACAAAAAGATAAATGCAATGACCGACAGTAACCCACTGTTCTGCGACAGCATGTAGCCGAACATGTTGTCAAGGCCGAATGGCTGCGGCGAAGGCAACGCGAGTGCTGCCGTCATAATTCCGCCGACTAGCATCGCAAAAAGGTTAGCAAATGGGAGGGCGCAAAATGTGGCGATGAGCGAACCTTTCTTGTCCTTCGCCCACCGATTGAAGTCAGCCGTCACCGTACCGGCATCGATGAACAGTGCCATCACGATCGTTAACCCAATGCCGATGGCCATTGGCATGTCGGGCTTGACGCCTGCATAGGCTACGACATTGTCCCAGCCAGCAGCTGACCCCGAATGTAAGGCAACCCACCCACCGAGCACGACAAACAAGGGGACAGAGACAACCCCGATCCAGTGAAGACCCCGGATCCCGATGAAGGTAATGCCTAAATAAAGGACACCTGCGATGATAGACATCGTCAGATAGTCAAACTTAAACGCGGTATGTATTAGATTGCCCGTAATACCGGTCTGTACTGCGTACCATCCTAGCAGCAACGTCGATAGAAGCCCAGATACAAGTATGTAGCCCTTCTTACCAAACACAACGCTGGAAAGTAACGCGAAGTTAAAGCCACGCGACGTCCCCAGAACTCCCAGCGCACCGACATAGGCAAACATCAGCGCATTACCAATGAGCATCGAGATCATGGCGGACTTGAATCCCATACCGGCAACCAAGATTGAACCTGTCATTGCACCTGTGATGATCATTGGGAAACCGATCCAGATCATTGATACTGAAAAGGTACTTCGCCGCGCTGATATCGGAACTTGTTCATGCTCGAACTCATCACCAAGTACGTGATCCACTCCCGACTCTATCTTCTCAAGTTCATTAGGTATGTTAGCCATCGATTTACTCCGGTTAGACTGCAAGGGGTGATAAAAAGAATCGTCAGGTGCGACGATGGAGACGCATATGTAACTGGTCAAGGCACCACCGGTCGTGTTTTTCTGAGGGACAGGCTGTGCGTATCGCCTGCAATCGAAGTCCATCAAAAAACCACGAATAAACCGGCCAAACAAAAAAAGCCCTAACCGGTTAAACCGGAGAGGGCTTCTTTGCCTTACGACTGACTGGCAATATTGGCAATTAGTCGCTAAATGTCAAATGACTATTTGTTTCACACTCGAATTTACACGTCGGGGATAGCTTTGAATAGTAGGGTTTACTCTTGTATTTTCACCAAGATAACGTCGTAGTTTGTTCTGTAACCAAGTTAGCGCCTCTTATGACAACACAACCTTAAGATCAGCATCTTCAGACATGCGTTCAATTAAACCGTGTGATTTAGACAAACTCGTGCCGCCACAAAAGACTAACGATACAGATTCAAATTGCAGCTCAAATATGGTCTTTAGCTGCCTCATGTTCACAGACTCACCATACACAAAGATACGCACCTGCCCCTCGGGAAAGAACATCAGCGCCTCGCCGTGAGAGTGAGTACAACGCCTGCGCCCAAGTCAATGCGCAATTCAAGCGACGTGGCTGAGGCCTCATCATTAAAAATAAATAGGGCTGCAGTAGCTTTTACCCCTTTACTGGTTGCCAACAACCCTGCATCAATAAAGCCTGCCGTGTGTGGCAACTCAGGCGGCGCAACATAGGGTAAATAATCGCCCAACTCACGAATGCTTGAGCGACGTTTATAAAAGGTCGAAGGGCTAATGCTGTGGCGCTTACAGAACTCACGCGCCGTCAAACCGCTTGCATTAAACAACGCTTGTTCGTTTACCCAACGCTGCTCACGTGCCGTGCGTGTTGCGCTTTAACTAATCGTATTCATCTAAAACACTCCCTTTGAATGATCATGGGAGAATTTTGAACTTTTAAATACGTAAAAGATATAACGGCGTTGGCTTACCGCTTACCTTGGTGAGGGTTTCATATTTCTTGGTCGTGATTCCACCTTCAAAACCCTTTCGACCTTCAGCGAACACTTTCCATACCATCTTGGCTTGCCGGTCATTGAGCTGATCACTGTATGTTTCGTAGAAACGTGTCTTGGCCAGTACAAAATCGACTTCTTCTCTGGCAATTTCTTGTGCCTTGATGACTCTATCGCTGTGGCAAGACAAGCCGTAGTCGGATAACTGAGAAACTGCGAAAGCGCATGGTCGGCAATCGCTTTACCGACTCGCCCATTTCCATCATCGAATGGATGAATCACTTCGAACCAAAGATGTGCAATACCTACTCGGGCAAACCCTGCTATGGTATTTTCTCTCGCGCGTATTTGCGCTTGGGGCATGATACCGCTTATTCTACTCAAGCCCAATCTAACCAATAAGATACAATTAGTTCAATTTTGCTACAATTGTAGCTTATTGATAAATATTTTTCTTACGGAAAAAATCATGAGTATGCCAGTACGTATTGATGACCATCTTTATGAACAAGCTAAGGCGCACGCTAATGCTGAACGCCGAACGATTGCAGGGCAACTTGAATTTTGGGCGTTGATTGGCAAGGCGGCTCTTGATAACCCAGACCTGCCGATCGAATTTGTAAAAGAGCTTTTAATTGCTCGTGCTGAGGGTCAAACGTTGGCAACGCCTTTTGTGCCGAAGGGCAAACACTGATGGTTAGCAGTTCGGTTACGGTTATTCAGACTGCTAAGTTTGCCCGTACTTACAAAAGATTACACAACAACCATAAAGTAGCCGTAGACGCTGCCGTTGAAAAAATTGTGAGTGCCCCCACCATTGGCAAAGCCAAGCGTGGGGATTTGAGTGGTGTCTTTGTTTACAAATTCAAAATTCAAACGCAAGAAACGTTACTTGCATATGAGTACGACCCAAATACTCGCTATCTTTTACTGTTGGGCAGTCACGAGAATTTCTACCTTGAACTCAAGCGTAAAACGTAACTCAATCTGAAACAATGCCAGACATTTCATATTGATATTTTTTAGACTGACATTGTGGGTGTTGGCACTGGTGCAGTGAACGGGGGCTGAAAGCCTTCAGTGCGCTCGGGTTCTACCCCCATTTTAAAATGATCACCTGCTAAGCCGGTTACGAATCATACCAACTGGGTCTTCTTGCGCAGACAACAAAGTGAGTTCGTCATCAAAGGTTAGGTAGCGTAGTCCAATCTCAGCCTCCTGAGCCGTTGGCAATAACTGATGGATGCCATCGGGGCCGGCTATTGGTCCACAACCAGAGCCGTTTGACATCACTGATGTCGCCTCTCTAAGGCTCACCACGACATCATTGCTTGACTCATTTGACTTTACCATCGATGACCTTGACTACTCTTTACGTATTCGTTGCTCTAAATCAACTCAACTCAATTTGGTTTTGTCCTCTGGGCATAAAACCCAACTAAGGTAACAAAGTGGTTGTAAACAATTAAGGCTAAATGAATGTGGTTTAAGACACTGAATATTCTGGGTAAAAAACTTAATCCGATTGTGCAGGGTGGTATGGGCGTTGGGGTTTCGGCTCATCGTCTGGCGGGCGCGGTCGCGCGTGAAAATGCGGTGGGTACGATTGCGAGCATTGATCTGCGTCATCATCACCCTGATCTTGAAGAGCAAACTGAACACTGCCGTGATCGAGAGCTGATTGATCAGGCAAACCTTATCGCACTTGATCGCGAAATCAAAGCGGCGAAAAACCACGCCCAAGGTCATGGCGCGGTCGCCGTGAATGTCATGAAGGCGGTGCGTCAACACCCTGCGCTTGTGCAACAAGCGTGCGAAAGTGGCGCAGACCTCTTGGTGATGGGGGCGGGCTTGCCGCTCGACTTACCCGAGATGGTTGCTGATTTTCCAAAAATGGGGCTAGTGCCGATTTTGTCTGAGAGCCGTGGCGTGGCAATTGTGATGAAAAAGTGGCTTAAAAAAGGGCGCTGCCCTGATGCAATTGTCATTGAACACCCTGGCCATGCAGGTGGCCATTTGGGCGCCAATAAAATAGAAGATCTGCACGCCCCACGCTTTGAGTTCGGGCTTGTTTTAAAAGAATGCCGGGCATTGTTTGACGAACTCGGCTTAGGCCAAGACGCGCCGCCTATTATCTTGGCAGGTGGTATTGACTCACACGAGAAAGTACGACATTGGCTTGGCGCAGGTGCGAGTGCGGTGCAGCTAGGCACCGCCTTTGCCGTCACGCACGAAGGCGATGCGCACAATAATTTCAAACGTGTGCTGATCAACGCGACACCATCGAATCTGGTCGAATTCACAAGCGTTGCCGGTTTACCTGCTCGGGCGGTTTCGACCCACTGGCTTAAACAATATCAGCGCCACGAACCCCGTATGCAAGCCTGTGCCAAAGCCGACCCACGACGCTGCGCACAAAGAATGGATTGTTTGACTCAATGCGGGCTACGCGATGGCAACCCCCGCGTTGGTCAGTTTTGTATTGATCTCAAACTTGTAGCGGCATTAAAAGGCGATGTGCAAAAGGGTTTGTTTTTTAGGGGTGCAGGCACGCTACCCTTTGGTAAAGCGGTGCGCTCGGTGCACGAGTTGATCGAGTATCTGTTGTATGGCACGTTTCCAGCGGGGCTTGATTTCACCTCAACTGCTTTCTTGAATGATCAAGTTGTGGCGTAGGTTCTGCTTAAAGTATTTCTAAAAGCCACACTGTGCTCGTCTAACTGGTCAGACTCGACTTCGCGTTCTACTGTTATTTGCTGACCTAGGCCTTGCTGATGCTATTTTGATTTTGGGGTTAATGCGCAGCTGCAATACTGTTCGAGATTCATATGGCTTATTGATCTTACTCAGTATCGACAAGCAAGATGCAAAATTTTAAAGAAATTGAAATTAGCTTCACAAAATTCCATCTATACTGATTATGTCTATGTTCTAAACAGCACCTGTTGGCATCAATTGAATATTCACCCCCGACCCCTGGTTGAACTACCCATCACGGCCGCAAAATCCATCGACACGGTTCTTTGTGACATTGACGACACTATCACGACCGATGGTTGCTTAACAGCTTCCGCTTACAACGCGCTTGAGCAACTTCACAGCGGTGGCATTCGCGTAATTCCGATCACGGGTCGCCCCGCAGGCTGGTGCGACCTGATCGCCAGACTCTGGCCGGTTCACGCTGTTGTAGGCGAGAACGGTGCTTTTTATATGCGCTACGACCATCGCCAGCGAAAAATGCACCATCATTTCTGGGCCGATGAGTCAAGTCGAGCGCGCAACCGACGGGTGCTAGATGTGCTGGCCGCCAAGATTATTACCGAGGTACCCGGTTGCGCTTTGGCGAGTGACCAGCCTTATCGAGTTGCAGACTTGGCGATTGACTTTTGTGAAGATGTCCCTGCGCTGTCCGAGGCGGCCGTGAACCAAATCGTGACACTCTTTGAGGCCGCTGGGGCGCGTGCCAAGGTCAGTTCAATTCATGTCAACGGTTGGTTTGGCGATTACGACAAGCTGACCATGACAGCCACCATGACACAACAACTCTTTGGCCAGCCCTTGTCAGTGATGCAGCACAACATGCTATTTATCGGCGATTCGGCCAACGATGCGCCCATGTTTGGGTACTTTGATCACTCGGTCGGGGTAGCCAATGTTCGCGCCCAACAACATCGCATCACAACACTGCCCAAATACATCTGTGAGAACGAGGCCGGTAAAGGGTTTGCTGAAATGGTCAGTAGGTTGTTAGCCCTCAAAGGTGTGCTGCCATGAAATCAACTATGGGGTTGCGCTTGTCATAGACTTGTCATAAAGTTGGCATATTATAAATTTAAATAAAATGACAACAACAAATCTCATGGTAGCAGTTGAGTTCAATCAAGTCAGCAAATGGTGGGGTTCCACGGCGGCACTGCACCCGACTGATCTTGTCTTGGGCGCGGGCGAGTTCTCGGTGCTTCTGGGCCCATCTGGTTGCGGCAAAACAACCACCCTACGATTGATCGCTGGGCTAGAGACGCCATCAACTGGTCAAACTCACGTCTTCGGTGATGACGTCACCAACAAGGCGCCCGCAGCTCGAGGCGTGTCAATGGTATTCCAGAACTACGCCTTGTTTCCGCATTTGTCTGTGGCCGAGAACGTGGTGTTTGGCTTACGCATTCGCAAGACCCCCCAATCAGACATCGACCGTCGATTGACCAAGACCCTTGATATGCTTGGTTTGAGTGCGCTACGAGAACGCAAACCGTCCCAGCTTTCTGGTGGTCAACAACAACGGGTGGCGTTGGCTCGTGCCTTGGTTGCTGACGCCAAGCTTTGCTTGATGGACGAGCCGTTGTCTAACCTCGATGCCAAGCTTCGGCAGTCCATGCGCGAAGAGCTTCGCGCGCTGCAACAAAAACTTGGCTTGTCTGTGGTTTACGTCACCCACGATCAGACTGAAGCCATGAGCATGGCCGACCATGTGGTGTTGCTCAAAGACGGCAAAATTGAACAGCAGGCTACACCCGCCAACATCTATCAAAAACCAGCATCGCTGTTCGTTGCGCAATTCATTGGCAGCACCAAGATGAACGTGCTGCCAATGGACGGCTCGCGAATTGCTGGCACCGACATTGCCTTACCGGGGCCCGAGGGAGCTACCTCACTGGGCCTTCGACCCGAAGATATCTCATTGTCAGGCAACATCGCCGCGACAGTCTTGAGCACTGAGTTCACAGGAGCCGATTTGCTAGTGCACACTCAAATTGGAAACCAAACCCTCACGGTCCGAGCCGATGGCAAAGCCGTGATTCAACCGAATACGCAAGTTAACCTTGGCTGGCAGAGCTCAAACCATCATTGGTTTAACGCCAACGGCTTGCGTATTCATTAACCCCCCGGAGATTTTGTCATGAAACAACTCATCAGAACGATTTCTGCGGCAGCAGCTTGCTTGTGCGTAAGCACGGTGGCCCTGGCGCAAACCGAAATTTCGTTTTACTTTCCCGTGGCTGTTGGCGGTCCTATCACCAAGATCATTGACGGCTATGCGGCCAATTTCAACCAGGCGAACCCTGCTATCAAGGTCACCCCCGTTTATGCCGGCACCTATCAAGATACAATCGTCAAGGCCTTAACGGCCCACAAGTCAGGCAAGCCTCCCACCGCTGCCATTTTGCTCTCAACAGACACGTTCACGCTGATTGATGAAGACGCCATTGTGCCCATGGATAACTTTGTCAAAAGTGATGCAGACCGTGACTGGCTCAAGAGCTTCTTCCCGGCCTTTATGCTCAACGGTCAAATTGACAACAAAACCTGGGGCATTCCATTTCAGCGCTCAACGGTGGTGATGTACTGGAACAAGCAAGCCTTCAAAGCTGCTGGCCTTGACCCAGAAAAAGCCCCGCAAACCTGGGCTCAACTCGTCGAGATGGGCACCAAGCTCACCAAGCGCGATGGTAGCGGCAACGTCACACAGTGGGGCATTCAAGTGCCCTCGAGTGGCTTCCCTTACTGGCTATTTCAAGGGTTTAGCACTCAAAACGGCGCTATCCTGGCGAACGCTGCAGGAACAAAAGTTGCCTTTGACGACCTGAAAGTCATCGAGGCTCTGCAGTTCTGGATGAACTTGTCGCAAAAAGACAAGATCCATCCGCCAGGCGTGGTGCAGTGGGGCACGACACCACGCGATTTCATGGAAAGCAAAGCGGCCATGATCTGGACCACCACAGGTAACCTGACCAACATTCGAAAAAACGCACCGTTTGAATTTGGCGTGGCGATGCTACCAGCCAACGTGCGTCGTGGGTCACCAACGGGTGGCGGCAACTTCTACATCTTTAAAAAAGCCCCGCAAGCTGAACAAGACGCGGCTTACCAGTTTGCTAAGTGGCTGACACAACCAGAGCGTGCAGCCCAGTGGAGCATTGACACGGGTTACGTCGCCGTGTCGCCAAAGGCCTACGAAACACCGGCCCTCAAAGCGTACGCCGCTGAGTTCCCGCCGGCCTTGGTGGCACGCGATCAGTTGCCCTATGCCGTGGCCGAGCTCTCCACGCATGACAACCAACGCGTGACCAAAGCACTGAACGATGGATTGCAAGCAGGCCTGACGGGCACAAAGACCGCCCAGCAAGCCATGAAAGATGCTCAGGCTGAAGCCACGCGCTTGCTGCGTTCTTATCAGTAGATCCTTTTGAGAGTCCGCTCACCTTCGGGTGGGCGGCGTTCATTCAATGACCGTAACTTCCCGCCATATTCAGGCCTACTTGCTACTGCTGCCAGCCTTCGTGTTCCTGGTGGGGTTTACACATTACCCGGCCATTGCAACGTTAATTGACAGCTTAATGTCAACGCCTCGCGGCGGTCACCCGGCCCAATTTGTCGGGATTGAGAACTACCAGGTCATGATTGAAGATCCAGTGTTTTGGAAATCAGTCATCAACAACCTTTGGTTTGCTCTGGCCACGATTCCTGCTTCTATGGCGCTGTCGATTCTGATGGCCTTATGGGTGAATGAAAAAATCGTAGGACGTCAGTTTCTGCGCATGTCGTATTTTTTGCCGACCGTCATGCCGATGATCGCAGTGGCTAACATCTGGATCTTTTTTTACACCCCAGACTATGGCTTGATCAATCAAGTCTTACAGTTTGTTGGCATCAAAAGCCAAAACTTTCTTGGCGATCCCACCCTTGCGCTGATGTCAGTCACGGTCGTGGCGATCTGGAAAGAATCTGGTTTTTTTATGATCTTTTACTTGGCAGCGCTTCAAACACTGAGCCCAAGCTACAAAGAGGCTGCTCAAATCGAAGGCGCTAGCCGATGGTATTTCTTCTCGCGAATTCAATGGCCGCTTCTGATGCCTACCACCATCTTCGTGCTGGTCAACGCACTGATCAATGCCTTCCGAATGGTTGACCACATTTTCGTGATGACCAACGGCGGGCCTAACAATGCCTCGTCACTTTTGCTGTTCTATCTCTACGAGGTTGGTTTTAAGTTTTGGGATCGCAGCTACGCCTCAGCCTTAACCGTCGTGCTGTTGGGCATTTTGGCGTTTACTGGTTTAATGCAATTCTTTCTACTTGACCGCAGGGCTCACTACCGATGAGCGGGAACACCTACACCCACTCAAGTCACCGACTCGATGGCGCCGGCTGGCTGTCAACACTGGGCGCCTGGGTCTTAGCCATCGCCTGGGTCATGCCGCTACTTTATGCCGTTTGGGCGGCGTTTCATCCGGGGCAATATGCCACCGAGTTTTCCTTGACGGCACCCCTTACGCTGGACAATTTTGTGGCAGCTTGGCACGCCGCGCCCTTTCCCCAATACTTTCTGAACACTATTGTGCTGGTCCTGATGATCTTGGGAATGCAGCTATTGCTATGTACGTTGGCAGCGTATGCCTTTGCCCGTTATGCGTTTGCTGGCAGCAATATCTTATTTTCGCTCATGCTGGTTCAGCTCATGGTGATGCCAGAAATTCTGATTGTCAGAAACTACCAGACCTTGTCAACATTAGGCTTTGTCGACACACTGTTTGGCATCGGATTGCCCTACTTCGCCTCGGCCTTTGCCATATTCTTGCTTCGCCAGACCTTCAAGACCATTCCAAAAGAGCTGGTCGAAGCGGCTCAAATGGAGGGTGCCAACACGCTGCAAGTTCTGTGGCATGTTTATATTCCTTTGGCCAAGCCCACCTACCTCGCTTTTTCTTTGGTGTCGATCAGCCACCACTGGAACAATTTTCTCTGGCCGTTGGTGGTCAGCAACTCTGTGGAGTCACGTCCGCTGACGGTGGGTTTGCAGGTTTTCTCGTCAGGCGACCAAGGCATTGATTGGTCAATTATCTCTGCTGCAACCTTATTAACGTCAGCACCGTTGTTGGTTGGCTTTCTTATTTTTCAGCGACAGTTTGTGCAGTCATTCATGAGGGCTGGCATCAAATGAAAGTGGTGACTTGGAACACGCAGTGGTGCAAAGGCATTGATGGGGTGGTGAGCCCCGACCGCATCGTCAGCGGCGCTCGCGCCATGGCTGACTTCGATGTGCTCTGTCTTCAGGAAATCGCAGTCAATTATCCGCGACTCACGGGCAATTCGGCCCTGCATCAGCCTCGCGCTATCGAAGCCCTGCTGCCCGGCTTTGAGGTGGTATTTGGCCCTTCGGTTGACGAATGGGTGCCAGGCCATGGCACACGCCAGCAGTTTGGCAATTTGATTGCCTCACGCCTACCGATTTTGCAGGTTCAACACCTCGCGCTTGCTTCGCCCATATCACCCGGTGAGCCGCACCATTGGATGCCACGCCTGTGCACCGTTTGCACGCTTCAGGCTGCTTGGGGGCCTGTTCGAGTCATGACAACCCATCTCGAATACTACAGCCAAAGTCAGCGTCAGTCGCAAGCCACAACGCTGCGGCAATGGCATCACTTGGCATGCGAGCAAGCGCTTAAGCCGCCTGTAAGCCAACCTGTCGACATTAACACCCCCTACCAAATCAAGCCGCACACGACTGACGCGATCTTGTGTGGCGACTTTAACTGTGAACCCAATAGCGACGAATACCAAACAATGACCACGCCAACCCGAGCACATCACTGGATTGACAGTTGGCGGATTACTGCGCCGCAGGCGCCCCACCCACCCACCTTCCGACTTCATGATGACACCTATGGTCCCAATGCAACCAGTTGTGACTTCCTATTTGTCAGCGAATCTTTAGCCAAACGAGTCAAGACCGTGGCTGTTGACACGCTCACGCAAGTGTCTGACCATCAACCGCTCTGCTTGGAATTGACCTGAGGCGGCAGGTGTGGCATACGTTTCTAAAGACTCACTAACGCCCAATTAACAACAATGTCTCGCCACTATCTGCCCCTAAGACGGTGTAGCCTCCTGAGCCGTTGGCAATAACCGAAGTGATGCCGTCGGGGCCAACTATTGTTCCACCACCTGAGCTGTTTGACATAACTGATGTCACCCCTCTAGGGCTTACCACGACGTAATTGCCTGGCGTTGTAGACGTCACACTGGTGATCCCTTGAGGTGAAATAATGGTTGAAGGCCCACGCGGGTTTGAAATGATGGGGACTTGAGCGAATGCATGTAACGCTGTTAGGCTGAGCAGCGTTGAAATGAGTGCTTTCTTGAGTGCTTTCATTATTGTCACCTCAAATGGTTTGAACTGACATTTTGCTACGGTAGGTATGTCATGGGGTGAGACAGTAGACGTTTTAGGGTTATACGCTGACTGATTAAAGGGCTTATGCGACAAGCTTGCAGACACTCAGAGCGAGACGCTCATTCAAGGATCTGACCGCCGTCATAGCCACAGGCAATGCGGCCTAACGCAATGCGCAACTGAGCTTCATCGATTTGGCTTGCATCAAACTGCCCTGACTTGTCTTGACCAAGCGCCAACAGTTGTTGAATTTGCTGTTGCGACATCAGCGGCAGACTTGCCCAAAAACCTTTAGCCAATTGTTGCGCTAACAAATGATCGGGATGGTTAGCTTGCTCGGGTGCGCGCCCGATCTCGTACATATGTGTGACCGCTTCCCAAAGGGCACGCTCAGCAGGCAGGCGATTCCAGATGTCTGGGCACTCTTGTGCAACATAAAAACGATTTAAGGTGTCGAACAACTTAAATCGATAGCCATTGGCGAGCAGCAGGGGCTCAAACTCATGCCATGCCGGCTCACCTTTACCAGGCGTCACGGCCTCTGCAACGATGACCCGTGGACGAAATCGATTCCAGTCATTGCCCTCTAACACCGCACTTTCAGCACCTTCCACATCAATTTTTAAAAAATCAATCTTTTCGATATTATATTTTTCACAAGTTTTGGCTAAGGTCATCATCGGCAATTGCATGCTGCGATAGTGAGCCCCACAGTCTTTGGCTGTTTCAGCGTGATTTTGAACAGTGGTCGAGAAGCCATGCAGGCGGTCTACATGAAAAAGATTAACAAGCCCGTTTTCACGACCAATTAGGCCCTCGTACACCTGATCACGCGGCCGAATTTTGGGGTATAACGCCGCTAGTTCAGGAATCGGCTCGACAACGAGGCCGCTCCAACCGCGTTCATAAAACCAAAGTGATACGTTATCGGCTACTGGGTGCCCCGCCCCGACATCAATATAGAACCCCTTTTCTTGACCTGCAAAGGCCAGTGACAGGTGAAAGTCTTCCATGTTTTGTGTGTACGAAAGTGGCATTCGCAAAATCTCAGTAAGTTGGTCTGGTGGGCTCAATAACTATTTTACCTTTGACGACATGAATATTAACGGCCCTTTTAATGCTCTTCAAACAATGCCGGCACAAGAATTTCAAATCAAGTTGCAAAGTAATGGTTAGAATAACTTCTGTACGGTGTTGTCGCCGCGCAAGCGTTGCTTGCGCCCCGTCAAGTTGACAATGGGGCTCACTTCGTAATTCTGAAACACCATGCCTAACATGTTCACTAGGCCGTCACAAGCTTTCTGTCTGGACGTGACTACTAACACCGGAGACTGATGTGGCCTTACACCCTAAACTAGTTGATATGTTAGACGCTGTACGAGCGAGTGGTCGTGCCGCCTATCATGAATGCACGCCCCAACAGGCGCGCGAAGTGATGGCCACAAGCGCCGCGGCGCTTGGTAAGGGACCGCCCGTACATGGGGTCGTACATTTAGAGCTTCCCGTCCGGTGGGGAAAGCTGCCCGCGAATCTATACCGCAGCGCGCCTTCTGACAACGGTTTGATTGTCTATTTACATGGCGGCGGCTGGTGTTTGGGAACATTGACCGAGTTTGATGCGCTGGCACGCCTCTTGTGCCAACAAAGTAAGTGTGCGGTGTTGCTACTTGATTATCGATTAGCACCTGAGCACCCTTACCCGTGTGGGTTAGAAGATGCACTTGACGGTATCACATGGGCCTATCAAGAACGTAAATCACTGACCGGTGCAGAGGTGCCATTAATCGTCGCCGGCGATAGCTCTGGCGGTAATCTAGCAGCCGTCGCTGTCAACGAGCTGAGTCAGTACATTCCCATTGCTAAACAGTTGCTGGTCTACCCGGTCACTGACTGTCATTTTGAGACTGACAGTTACAACCAATTCAGCACAGATCATCTTTTGTTCAAGCAAGATATGCAATGGTTTTTTCAGCACTACGCGTCACCTGCTGACTGGACTAATGAACGTATCTCGCCGCTACGCAACAAAGACCTGCGAGCGCTGCCTTCAACCTGGATAGCGCTTGCCGATCACGATGTGCTTCATGATGATGGCATACGCTATGCTCAAGTTCTCAAGGCAAACGGTGTTGATGTTGATTTGCATATCTACCCTGGCATGACACATGGTTTCATACGCATGGCGAATCTGATTGATATGGCGCACCAAGCGGTATGTGACATGGCTCAAGCAGCACAAGATGCGTGTCAACAAAGCCTTGATAGTGACGCCCAAATAACTAGGAGAACTAAATGAACTCGGGCCAGTCTGCTAAACAGTACGACGTGATCGTTATAGGTGCCGGTTTTGGAGGAATGTACGCGTTGTACCGCTTACGCAAACTTGGATACCGCGTTCGGGTACTTGAGGCTGCAGACGGTGTCGGTGGCACTTGGTACTGGAATCGATACCCAGGTGCACGTTGCGACGTTGAGAGTCTCGAATACTCGTATTCGTTTGATAATGATCTTCAGCAACAATGGGAGTGGCCAGAAAGATTTTCAGCGCAACCCGATATCGAGAAATACGCCAACCATGTAGCTAACCGGTACCATTTGAGAAAAGATATCCAATTCAATACTCGTGTTGAATCGGCCGAGTTCGATAATGAGCAGGCAGTCTGGACTATTTGTTCCATTGATGGCGACACATTCATTTCGCAATACTTGGTGCTAGCAGTGGGCAACCTGTCGTTGCCTCGGGTGCCAAACTTTCCAGGGCTCGATCAATTTAAGGGTCGCCGGTTTCATACTGGTCAGTGGCCAAAAGAAACAGTAGATTTTTCTGGTCGAACTGTCGGCGTTGTTGGTACGGGTTCATCGGGCATACAGTTGATTCCGATCGTGGCGCAGCAGGCCAAGCAACTTTACGTATTTCAGCGTACAGCCAATTTCAGCGTTCCCAGCATTAACCGACCATTAATGTCAGATGTGGCCGCGACACACAAAGCGCAATATCAAAGGTGGCGCGAACGCGCCAGACAGACCCCATTTGGTATTGCTGGACATCAACCACCAGAGAAGTTTGCGGCCGACGACGGGCTTGCAGAACGTCAACGTCTATTTGAAGAGAAATGGAATACTGGCGGAAATATTAGTTTTCTCTATGCTTACAAAGACCTGCTAACAGATGAGCAGGCCAACGAGATGGCCTGCGAGTTCGTGCGCGACAAAATTCGTACCACCGTCAAAGACGCTAGCGTGGCTGAATTACTGATTCCCCATGATCACCCCATTGGTACTAAACGCTTGTGTCTTGATACGGGTTATTACGAAACCTATAACCGCGATAATGTTAGCTTAGTTAACGTACGTTCAGCACCCATTGAGGAAATTACCGCCAACGGCCTACGCACAACCGAGGCGCAGTACCCACTAGATGACTTGATTTTTGCCACGGGCTATGACGCCATGACCGGCGCTATTCTCGATATCGATATTCGCGTCAAAGGCGACCTCCGGCTGAGAGATGCTTGGAAAGATGGCCCTAAGACCTACCTCGGTGTCATGGTCAATGGCTTTCCAAACATGGTTATCATCACAGGACCAGGCAGTCCAAGTGTCAAAACCAACATGATCTCAGCCATCGAGCAGCACGTTGACTGGATCACTGATTTAGTCGAACACCTGAGCAACAAAGGGAAGACTAAATTCCAAGCGCAACCTGATGCTCAAGAACAATGGGTAAAGCATGTCAACGAAGTCGCCAACAATACGCTCTACCCGAAAGCCAATTCTTGGTATACGGGGGCAAACATACCTGGCAAACCGAGGGTATTCATGCCTTATGTCGCTGGCCTAGACAAGTATCGCAAGATCTGCGACGACGTAGCCAAAGACGGATATCGCGGCATGTTTATTGACTAATGAACCAGGGCAATAGCCGCTACACGCCTTCGAAGGAACTTCTCGCCTCAGGTGTTGCAGGCGCAGGCATCGGAAGTCAAACGGGCAACCCTTTGATCTAAGCACAATTCCACTGGGCCGCATGGCACAAGTGCGAGAAATAGCCTTACCCATTGCATTTTTACTAGGTCAGGGATCTGATGACATGGCTGGTGCAACACTAGATGTCAATGGTGGTGTCTACATGGGATGAGCTAGGCTCGAGGTTGGAGGCAAAAAATGTTTCTCGATACAGCGCCCAAACTACGTGTTGTCGACGTCTTCCTGGCACTAAATCGCAGTGTGTAAACGCAACCCGCTTAAACGACGTATATATGTGTCGAACCTGTTAACACGCATGCGCTTAAAAAGTAAAAAATGATAGTAGAGATACTTAATGTTAGATTGTGACAATAGACTTTATCAAACCGATGATATTTCTTGTGAGATAAATTCTTTCAACCTTGGGGCTGTTGGTCAAAAATGCAAAATAACAATACTTTAGACGCGATTATCATTGGTGCTGGGTTTTCTGGCATGTATCAACTCATTAGTCTGCGAGACAAACTCGGCCTTCGTACGCGCGTCATTGAAGCGGGGTCTGGCGTGGGTGGCACTTGGTTTTGGAATCGCTACCCTGGGGCACGTTGCGACTCAGAGAGTCATTCGTACATGTACTATTTTTCCAAGGAACTCGTGCAAGAATGGGAATGGTCTGAGCGATACCCACAGCAACCTGAAATATTGCAATATTTGAACTACGTTGCAGACAAGTTTGATTTACGCCGCGACATTGCGTTTGACACGCGCATTACGTCTGCGCATTTTGACGAGCAAAACAATCAGTGGGTTGTCCACACCCTGAACGGCGAAACGCTGCGCGCGAAATTCTTAATCACTGCAGTTGGTTGCCTTTCATCAACAAACATACCCGACAACCCAGGGCTTGACAGCTTCACTGGGCAATGGTTCCACACGGGGGCTTGGCCCCATGAGGGCGTAGATTTTAAAGGCAAGCACGTGGGTATTATTGGCACCGGATCAACCGGCATTCAGGCCATTCCAGTCATCGCTAAAGAAGCCGAGCACATCACTGTCTTTCAACGAACCGCCAACTACAGCTTACCGGCTAACAATGCCCCCTTGACTGAGGAATTCAAACGTTACGCCAAAACGCAAGCCGACGACATATACGAAGTGATGACAACAAACAGTAACGGCCATCCGTTTCGCATCGCGCCGCGTAAAGCCGTTGAAACATCACCAGAAGAGCTTGAACTAATTTACGAAGCTGCTTGGCAAAAAGGTGGGCTTCAATTCAGAGCAACGTTTGATGATCTTCTATCAAGCAATGAGGCTAACAATACTGCCGCTGAATTTATTCGCAAAAAAATACTCAACATTGTTAAAGACCCAGCCAAGGCTAAAGTCTTAGCCGATATTGATCACCCTTTCGCCGCGAAACGACCGCCCATTGATTCTAGTTATTTTGAAACCTACAACCGAGACAACATATCGCTTGTGAATCTAAGAGAGACGCCGATTGAGGAAATTGTGCCAGCTGGCATCAAAACCTCAGACCGAACCTATGACTTAGATATGATTGTTTTTGCAACAGGGTTCGATGCCATGACCGGATCACTACTAAAACTTAATATCGAAGGTTTAAACGGTCGCAAACTCAACGATGATTGGCGCGCAGGCCCGCAAACTTACCTTGGTCTTCAAATACCTGGTTATCCAAATCTATTCACCATCACGGGCCCTGGTAGCCCGTCTGTGCTTTGTAACCTGCCACCCGCCATTGAGCAGCATGTGGAATGGATTACAGATTGCATTCAACACATGCAGGACCACCAACTCAAAACGGTGCAAACGACTGATGAGGCTAGTAAGGAGTGGCAACAGGAAGTCGATCGTGCTGCCAACGCAACCTTATTACCTCAGGTGAAACACTCTTGGTACTTGGGTGCAAATGTACCCGGCAAACCACGGGTATTCATGCCCTATGCTGGGGGTCTGAGTCACTATCGGTCGATTTGCGATGACGTCGCATCTGATAGCTACCGTGGGTTGATTTTCTCTTAACCCATTGCTAAGGCTACATTGAAGTCGTAGCAATTTACACTGACAAGTAACGCTGCTTAACCTCATCGTTAGCGTTCAGTTCTTCTATTGAGCCATTGAAGACATCAACGCCTTTGTCGATCACAACGGCCCGATCGGCTAAACCTAGGCAAAAATGAAGGTTTTGCTCTGCCAACACAATGGTATTGCCAAGCGACTTGAGTGTCTCGATCAGGGTGCCGATCTTTTCAACCATGATTGGCGCTAAACCTTCACTTGGCTCATCGAGCAGCAGAACCGTCGGGTTTCCCATCAGCGAGCGGCCGACTGTCAGCATTTGTTGCTCACCGCCTGACAACTGCCCACCCATGCGATCTTTGAGTGGTGCAAGAAGCGGAAGCATCTCGTAGACCCTTTCAATCGGCCAGGCATCTTCACCGTTAGGGCCCTGTTTGTAAGCGATAACCAAATTATCTTCAACAGATAAGGTCGGAAAAATTTGTCTATCTTCTGGTACATAACCGATACCGTTGCGGGCAATTTTGTAAGATGGAACACCCGTAATGGTTTTATTCATAAATGTGACTTTGCCATCACGGGTGGGAATGATGCCTGCGATGGCCTTAATCATGGTGCTCTTTCCTGCACCATTTCGACCCAGCAGGGCTAGGGTCTCGCCGGCGTAAAGTTTCAAAGACGCACCAAATAAAGCTTGGCTGGTTCCATAAAAAACATTGATGTTGTCCACCGTTAATATGGTCAAACTCATGCTGCACTCTCTTTGGCCGAGCCTAGATAGGCTTCAATAACAACTGGATTTTTACGAATTTGGTCAGGCGTTCCCTCAGCAAGCACTTTGCCGTATGACAGTACATGTATATTTTGTGAAACCTTAAAAACAATTTCCATGTCATGTTCAATTAGAACAATAGTCAGACCGCCTTTTTTCCATAACCCATGAACGGTTTCCATCATTTGCTCACGTTCATCGGGACCCATGCCAGCGACTGGCTCATCAAGCAAGAGCACCTTCGGTGAAAGCACTAATGCAAGCGCCATATCTAACAGCTTTTGATCGCCATGTGACAATACGCCGCTAACCACATTTGCTTTGGGCGTAAGGCCCAGTTGGTTCATCACTTCATAGGCCCGATCGCGCGTACTCGCCAACGGGAATCGACCGGCAAGACTTGCTGATTTTCCTAAAGGTGAGAGCAGTGCGCCTCTAAGCGACTGCTCAACCGTTAGGCTTTTGAATAGTTTTGCTACCTGAAAAGCACGCCCGATTCCCATGTGAACAATTTGAGCACTTGATTTACCGACGATATCTTGACCGTCAAGCAGAATACGACCCGAATCTGGCTGAAGCGCACCCGATATCAAATTAAAAAAGGTGGTCTTACCCGCGCCGTTAGGCCCAATGACGGCGCAAAGAGATTCGCGCGGAAATTCAATTGAAACGTCGTTAGTCGCAACTACTCCGCCAAAGGACTTGCATAGATTCTCAACTTTCAGCATTAAACAATTCCCTGCCTCGTATGGGGCAAGCCACCATAGGTTTCCCAACCGACACTCGCTAGCCATCCACAGTCTATGGGTAGGCTAACCCCCGTAATGGCACTGGCTTGATCTGACAGTAAAAAAACAACGCCGTTGGCCACCTCGTTTGTCTGGACCATTCGCCCTAATGCTGCTTGCCGAACCAACAAAGCCTGATCGCGGTCGCCGCGATCGATTGCAGCTTGTAAGCCAGGTGTCTGTGTGTAGCCTGGTGCAACAGCATTGACTCTAACGCCAGCGTGCCCCCACTGTCCGGCTAGGCACTGGGTGATAGACAAGACACCCGCTTTAGCGGGCGCGTATGCATGCAATGGCACGCCGCAGGTTGAAGTGATTGAAGCGATATTGACGATAGCGCCGCCCCTTTGCTCAACCATATGAGAACCAAATACAGCGCAACACAAATAGGTACCTCGCATATCTGTATCGACAACAAAGTCCCAGTCTTTCATGGAAAGTTGATCCGGCGTCTGACGCTTTTGAATCACACCGGCACTGTTGACTAGACCGTTCACCGCACCATGCGCTTTGATGATTGCAGCGTGCGCATCACGCACGGAAACCTCATCATTCACGTCAATGGGCAGTGTCAGAATACCGAGCGCTTTTAGTGCCGGCGTATTGGTTTTATCAGGCAAATCTAAGCTAACAACCAGATGCCCGTCGGTATGGAGTCTCTCAACGACTGCCAAACCGATGCCACTGGCTCCGCCTGTGACCGCGAACACTTTTTGACGACTCATGATTCCACCTTTTTGCCTGTTAAACGTTGCCAACCCTGCGCAATAAAATCGGTTATGCCATGTTTGAAAACGAGTGCAAACAACAAGATGATTGCGCCTAACGCCAGGCCATGGTACTCAGTGACTCGCGTAATGATGTCGTTGAACCCGAGCAACAATGCCGCACCCAGTACCGGGCCAATGAATGTACTCACACCACCCATTAGAACCATAAAAACTGCCTCACCCGACATGGTCCAGTAAGTAAAATCAGGAAAGGCACCAGAAACGAGCAAGGCCATGATGATGCCGCCAATACCACCAAAGCTACCTGCCAATACAAAAGCCAGTAGTTTGATGCGCCACACGTTGACACCCAAAAATTTTGCGCGATCGGGATTATCTCTCACCATACGTAAGGTGTACCCGAATGGCGATTGCAAGATATATCGCATCAATAAAAGAGCGATGACACCCACCACCACGGAAAACCAATAAAGATCTGTTGGGTCAACTAGGTTTAAGCCAAGAAATGGCGGGCGGGGTAAACCACCCATCAGGCCTTGATCACCGCCTGTGAAAGATGTCCAAGAAACAATAATGCTGTGAAAGAGCATTTGAAAAGCCAGCGTCAGAAAAGCGAAATAGATTTCCTTGAGCCGCACACAAATAGCCCCAACAATCGCAGCAACGGCTGCACAAAAACCGACGGCCAAAAGAAATGCGATTGGAATGGGTAGCGCAAAGTGCTGCATGATAAGACCAAACGAATAGGCGCCGGCACCAAAGTAAAGGGCGTGCCCAAACGACACCATGCCACCGAACCCTACTAGCATATTCAGTGAGGTCGCGAATACGGCAAAGGCTGCTAGACGAATACCGAAGTCAATGACCGCTGAAGAGTCTGAAACGAAGGGAATGGTCACCAAAATGGCCAGTGCAATTGCCGCAATTAAGGCTTCTCGTGAAAATGAATTGGCTTTCATTAGCGATTGTCCTTACCCATAATGCCACTGGGCTTGAGCACTAAGATGGCTGCCATGGCGATGAACATAACGCCTTCGATAAAATACGGGAAACCAATAGACCCAAAAGATCGAATCAAGCCGATAAGCAACGCCCCCACCAAAGCGCCACTGACCGACCCCATTCCACCAATAACGGTCACAATGAATGACTCAATCAATACAGAAAAACCCATGCCTGGCGACATCGATCGAACTGGCGCAGCTAACGCACCAGCGAGCCCTGCTAACGCCCCACCAAAGGCAAACACACCAGCAAAAATTAGACTGGTGTTTAAGCCTAGCGCAGAAGTCATTGATGGATTGACCGCAGCGGCACGAACGACTTTGCCAATTTTTGTTTTATTTAGAAGCAACCAAAGCCCTACCGCTATGGCAGCGGAGATAGCAATCAGGTATATGTAAAAGACCGGGATCACACCGCCAGCTAAAAATACAGGTGGCTCCTGAAAATACGCTGGCATACCCATAGACTGGAACTCTGACCCCCAAATAATCTTGACAGCATCATCTAAAATTAGAATAAATGCGTAACAAACCAACAATTGCATGAGAACGTCAGCCCCATAGACTCGTCTCATAAAAAAACGCTCAAAAAATAAGCTGAAGAGGCCTACCCCGAGGGCGCCTATGACTGTTGCAATAATAAAACTGTCTGTCAATCGAAAAGCACTTAAAGCGATGTAGGCACCAAGCATATAAAGTGAGCCATGCGCGAAATTAACGACACCCAGCACACCAAATATCATTGTTAGGCCAGTGGCCACTAAAAAAAGCAAAGAGCCAACAATCAGTCCAGTACTGGTTTGCGTCACGAGGCACGACATCGATGTCACGCATTCAAATAAGGCTTCAGTGTCCAAAGTTGTCTCCAGAGGTGAGCGAAAATTTAGCAATACTGGGCGGTCAACAATCTGACCGCCCAGCTAAACGAGTAGATAGGTGTATGGCTAGGAAATGTAGCCCTTTTTCTTCATCCACAGTTTCTCGAGCTCAAGAACCGTCTTCCAATTGCCCATGTATGGATTTGGCATATAAGGCTCTTTTGGTTGTAAATCTCCCCAAGCGATCGCGTAATCGATAATGGTGTGATCTGATGCGCGCATCGTAATCTTTCCATTGGTGCCAAACGGCGAATCAATGGTCATGCCCTTGAGTGCCTCTGACATTTTTTTGGTGTCTGTTCCATTGGTTTGCTTGATGGCATTAAGCATTAAGTCGATGCCGACAGCATTTTCCCACGACCAATTCAGTGGCATCGTTTTGAACTTTGCCAAATAGGCGTCACACCAAGCAGCGTTTTGTTGCGTCTTTGGAATGGACTTCAAGTACCGATTACCAGAGTGAATGTTGGGTGGCACTGCCTTAATTGCGGTAAGCACAGCGTAATCTGCCATGTTCACCCCGAAGAACTGGCGGTCTTTCATCAAACCATAAATGCTTGCTTGGTCAATGAACGAAGTCAAGTCACCGCCCCACAGGCACGAATAGATGGCCTGGGGCTTGCCTTGTAAAAGCCGCGTGATCGACTCACTATAGTCGGCTTGAAACAGTTTGGGCCAGACAGAATTAACCACTTCAATGTCTTTGTTGAAGTACTTCAGGTACTCGAAGAACTCGGCCGTTGTATCTTTGCCATATGAATAATCTGGTGAGATGCTCATCCAGCGTTTCAGACCTTTTTCTTTTGCTACCTTACCAGAGTAGTCACCGCCAACAATCGCGTCGTGCACACCTTGGCGAGCCGCACGGAAACCGTTTGGTATGCGCATTTTGGGGTCAGCTGTCAGCGCTGAAGTCTCAGAACACGTGTGGATGACTAAGAACCCTAGGTCGCGAGCGACCTCGTGCACTGCAAATGCACCTGATGAGGCTTCGGCATCGAGAATCATCTCACAACCATCACTGTTAACCAGTTCACGCGTGATACGAGCCGCTTCATCTGGTTTACCCTTCGAGTCACGGATCACTAACTCAACCGGCCGGCCATTCAGTCCGCCAGCCGCATTAAACTTCTCCACGCCCATAATGGCTGCATTGCGAGATGCTTCACCAAGCATGGCTACCCTACCCGACAAAATCGTTGGCATACCGATTTTGATGGGGTTGTTCTGTGCCAGAGAAATGCCAGGCATACCAATAGAGGCCAAGCCAACAGCCGCAATAGATCCTGTGATGATTTGACGGCGTTGCTGTGAAGCAATTGCCTGTGAGCGTTTTTTCATAAATGTCTCCTTTAGTGGTTGTAATCAAACTTAAGTGTTGATACTGCAACGCTTTACATACACAAATGACGACTCTATCACTGTTATCAAAAGGGTACGTGTGTTCTACAAAACTTCAAGGCAAACATACACTGATTGACCTTGTTCCATCATCCTGCATGCAAGGGTTATTTTTTAAACGGCTAGTTTGATATGCAAAAGGTATTTGTCCCCTGTTTTTTGTTTTTTAACTTTATAGCACCGTAACTCTTAAAGAAACGTGGGAAAACCCTATGATCAACGGTAAATCAACCACGTCTTTGCATGTGAGATTGGGTCAGACCATGACTAATATGTATTAACCTGTTAATTGTTTGTTTTTACTGCAATCGGGTTTACGCAGTACCTGTATCGTGTTGCGCTGATATCGCAATCAGAGATGCGTTCACGCATAGCATTTTTTGATGCGCCTCAGCCGCTTTTTCCCATTTCACCACTACACTGGCTTATAAGATTTACGACAAAAACAAATCGAGACTCAGCATGCTTAAACTAGACAACCATCTTTCTGGTCGCCATTTCTTACATATACCTGGCCCAAGTCCAGTGCCCTCTCGCATTCTACGCTCGATTAGCTATCAAACGATTGACCACCGTGGTCCAGAGTTTGGAGTATTGGGTCTTGAAGTGATAGAAGGTATTAAAAAGATATTTCAGACCCAGCAGCCAGTCATTATTTATTCAGCATCCGGTACAGGGGCTTGGGAAGGCGCTTTAGTTAACGTACTAAACTCAGGCGACAAAGTGTTGTTCTACGAGACTGGCCAGTTTGCAAATCTGTGGTGTGCGCTGAGTCAGCGTCTGGGTTTAAATGTTGAGGTTGTGGGTAAGGTGGATCACGATACTTGGCGCTGGGGTGTCGATGCCGCTGTCATTGAAGCGCGTCTGCTTAAAGATACTCAGTATGAGATCAAGGCGGTATGTGTTGTGCATAACGAAACATCTACCGGTGTGACATCTAATATCACCGCAGTGCGTCAAGCGATTGATGCGGCCAAGCACCCTGCTTTATTAATTGTCGATAGCGTTTCGGGCATTGGTGCGGCAGAATACCGGCATGATGAGTGGGGTGTCGATGTGACGGTGTCTGGTTCGCAAAAAGGCTTGATGTTGCCGCCTGGCATTGGCTTTAACGCCTTGTCTGCACGGGCTATTGAGGTGAGCAAAAGCAATAAAACGCGCAAGTCTTACTGGGCTTGGGATGAAATTTTAGAATCGAATAAAACCGGTTATTGGCCAACAACGCCTAGCACAAACCTGATGTACGGCTTGCACGAGGCCATAGACATGATGATGGCTGAAGGTTTAGAAGCGATTTTTGCACGCCATCAACGTTTGGCAGCCGCGTGCCGTCTGGCCGTTGATGCATGGGGGCTTGAGAATCAATCTTTAGATCAAAACTGTTATTCACCCGTCTTAACCTGTGTTGCCGTACCTGAAGGCATGGACGCAGACAAGCTACGCAAGCATACCTTAGAGAAATTTAATTTATCGTTAGGTACGGGTTTAGGCAAGATCAAAGGCAAAGCCTTCCGTATTGGTCATTTGGGCGACTGCAACGAATTGAGCTTGATGGCGGCCTTGAGTGGGGTAGAGATGAGTCTTGGGGCAATGGGCTATAAACCTAAGGCCAGCGGTGTTATTGCTGCACAAGCGTTTCTTGCGTAAGACTAAGTCGCAAGACTCGACCTATTACTTAAACTGTCAATTAACCCTTCACTCACTATATTAAATTAACCCTGTTAATTCCATGCAATATCAAAGTTCAACTTCGTATTTGCATGGAAATGTAAACATTTAAGACTTCAGTCGATAGCCGGTTTTAAAGATCCAAGCCAGAAGCGCTAGCGAACTAAACAAGAAAATAAATATCATCAAAAGACTAGTCGTGGGACTGACATCGCCCACACCGTAAAAGCTCCAGCGAAAGCCGCTCACAAGGTATACAACAGGGTTGAGCAAAGAGACATTTTGCCAAAAGGGCGGCAAAATCGAGATTGGAAAAAAACAGCCCCCTAGAAAAGTCAGGGGTGTAATGATCAAGAGCGGAATGACTTGCATTTTTTCAAAGCCATCGGCCCAGATGCCAATGATGAAGCCAATCAAACTGAAGGTAATTGATGTGAGAAAAAGAAAGAACAGCATCCAAAGTGGGTGCTCAATGCGCAACGGTACAAAAAAACCGGCTGTCGCGAGAATAATCAAACCCAGAAAAATAGATTTAGCGGCCGCGGCCCCGACGTAACTCAGAACAATTTCAGTATAAGAAACGGGCGCTGAAAGCAGCTCATAAATCGTACCGGTAAATTTTGGAAAATAAATACCGAACGATGCGTTGGAAATGCTTTGTGTCAGCAAAGACAACATGATAAGACCGGGCACAATAAACGCGCCGAAGCTCACACCCTCTATCTCTGGCATACGTGAGCCGATCGCGGCACCAAAAACAATAAAGTAGAGCGAAGTAGAGATAACCGGCGACACAATGCTTTGCATCAAAGTGCGACGGCTTCGTGCGAACTCAAACAGGACTATGGCGCGAATGGCATATAAATTCATGCTGACGCTCCGCTTTCACGATCGGACACAAGACTTACAAAAATATCTTCTAACGAGCTTTGGCTTGTATGCAAATCTTTGAAGGGAATGCCCACCGCCGTCAGATCGCTAAGCAGCTCGGCGATACCGGCACGGGCGCTTTGTGCGTCATAGGTGTAGGTCAGCACAATGCCATTTTCTGATAAGACAAGCCCTTCCGAATTAAGTTCTTTGGGCAGCTGCAAAATGCGGTGCTGCAGCTGTAGTACTAATTGCTTTTTGCCAAGCTTTTGCATTAATGCTGCTTTTTCTTCCACCAAAATAAGCTCACCGTTTGTGATCACGCCAATTCGATCAGCCATCTCTTCAGCTTCTTCTATGTAGTGAGTTGTCAAAATAATTGTGACGCCGTTTTTTTTCAGCTCGCGCACAAGTTCCCACATATCGCGCCGCAGTTCCACATCTACCCCTGCGGTCGGTTCGTCTAAAAATAGTATCTGCGGCTCATGGGACAAGGCTTTGGCAATCATGACGCGCCGTTTCATACCACCCGAGAGCGTCATGATTTTGCTGTTCCTTTTGTCCCAAAGTGACAGAGATTTAAGAACTTTTTCAATCATTGGTGGGCTGGGTGCTTTACCGAATAAACCTCGACTAAACGAGACGGTGTTCCAAACGGTTTCGAAGGCGTCAGTCGAGATCTCTTGTGGCACAAGCCCGATCAATGATCGGGCTTGACGATAATCACGCACGGTATCGTGGCCATCAATGGTAATGCTCCCACTGCTGGCATTTGAAATGCCACAGATGATGCTGATAAGGGTGGTTTTGCCAGCACCGTTGGGCCCAAGCAAGGCAAAAATTTCGCCACGTAGAATGTCAAGGCTGATGTTTTTTAAGGCAGAAAAGCCAGAAGCGTAAGTTTTAGAGAGCCTAGAAATTGAGATCATGGGAATAGTTTAAGCCCTAGCCCTTTAAACGCCGCCGTTGGGCGGATAAGCCTAGGGCAAGCGCAAGGGTTCGAGGCGGCGTGCCGCTTTAACAGCGCGATCAACTGTGCGGTGCTTGCGGCCGATGTCTTGAATATACGTGTCCATAACGGGCAGGCCAATCTGGCCCTGAGCGGCGGCTTTCAGTAGGCCCGCCTTTAATGATTCATAGACGACATTTTGCTCTGCCGTCACTTGTTCTAGGCGCCGAATATCAAATGCGGGCGAAACCACGTCGGCCTCAGCCATGACCACGGCAATGGCGCACACGAAGTTTTCTCGTAAAATCAATAAGTCAGGCAACACCAACGGTTCGGGTACTGGCCCCGCAACGGCCAAGTCAGCCAATTCCTCAAAGTGTTGCAGAGCGCGCAGCATGGGTGCAAGGGCATCTGCGACAGGGGTCGGAAGCAGCGCCCGATTCATGCGCCCAATGTAGTCCCGAATGTGCTCGCCCAATAGATCAATGGCTATCTTGCGTCGGTGCAGCGCTTGAAGACTCTGGGGTGTTCGGCTCAAGGCGTCGACTGCCAAGGTCAGCGCCAACTGACCAAGCCGTTCCACTTCGAGTGTTAAGGCACGCAGGCTGAGCGCGGGTACTTCGAGAAGAGAATCGTCTAAGTACTGGGGTCGTGCAAAGTCTTCCTCGGGCGAGATGAAGCGCCGCTCAAGCCAACGCACCATCATCGCGCTGAACGGCAGAATTAAGATCACCCCCAGTACGTTGAACGTGGTGCCAAACAACGCGAGCGTGATGCCTGCGTCGCTGGGCAGACCGACGAAATCGCGCACAGCCGCGATGCCAACCATCAACCATGGTAACGTGGCAACCGCAAACACCGTGGTCACAAGATTGAACATTACATGCGCTGCAGCGACGCGACGCGCCCCCGCTGTGGCCCCTATAGCGGCGAACGCTGCCGTAGAAGAAGTACCTAGGTTTGCACCGATGATCACCATCGCGGCATGCTCTATGGGCACGATGCCCGCACTGGCGATTGTGAGGGCAATCGCAGTGGTTGCGCTAGAAGACTGAATCAGCACGGTCAGCACCATGCCTAGAGCGAAGAAGGCTGCAGTGGCTGCCCAACCTTGTTGCGGCAGAGACGCAAAATCAACCTGGCCCGACAGTGCAGTGAAGCTGATTTTTAGGGCCTGAATACCTAAAAGGAATATGGCGAAACCGACCAGCGCCTGACCATAATGCGCGCGGCGAGTATGTGCACCGGTCAAGCGCATCAGCATACCCAGCGCTACCAGCAGCATGTAAGCGGTCCATTAACCCCACCCTTGTCGGTTGATTTTAAATCCCGCATGCTTGCAACATCTAAATAAAAAGAGGTGTTGTCATGATTAGAGGGTTAGGGGTACCGTTTTGGAAAGAGCATGTAACAGCGGCCAATTCGTATAACGGGTCAGCCATTGAGTATGCCAAGGCGCATGATATTACGGTATCAGCTTTGTATTATTGGCAGAGAAAGTTTAGCGCTAAAGAAACTGCCGTTAAAAAAATTGCTGTTAACGAGACTTTCGCCAAAGAGCCAATCGTTCATAGTAGCAACTCTAAAAAGGTTGGTACGCCCTCATCATTAAGCAGTCAATTTGTGGCATTACGTTTAGCTTCACCTGTGGCACCAGTTGTTACACCACCTGCAGCCATTGCGCCCTGCACGTTGGTGATGGCCTCACAGGTGAGGTTAGAGTTATCTGAATTACCTGACCCGCAGTGGTTGGTCAGTTTGGTGCGTGCTACACAAGGAGCGCACTAATGCACCCGGGTTGCTTAATCGAACACGTCTATCTTTGCCGCACGCCGGTTGACTTTAGAAAGCAAATCGATGGGCTGAGTGTGATGGTTGAGCAAGGCCTGGGGCTCAACCCATTTGGCAGTGCTTTGTATGTATTCATCAACCGCCAGCGAACCAAGATCAAAGTGCTGTACTGGCATCGAAATGGTTTCTGTTTGTGGCAAAAGCGTCTGGAGTCTGATCGATTTGCGTGGGTGCCAAAGTACGATCAACGTGACGCACAAGCCGACACACAAGCCGATACGCAAGCGGTGAGTATGCAAGAGTTTGAGTGGCTTTTAGAGGGCTTTGATTTATAGAAAAATAAGCCTCATAAAACCCTCGAATTTGCTTCTGTTTCATAGGAGAAAATGCTAAAATAGAGCATGTTTGAAGCACTCAAAAAACCTGCACTTTTAGACCAACAACCCAGCGTAAAACCGTTTGTTTTACCGTCGGTTTTACCTACCGACGTTGAGTCTTTAACTGCACTCTTGTTGGTTGCTAATCAAGCCAACCTTCAAGCCCAAGACTTCATCACTGAATACCGCACAGAAGCTGCGACCTACATCAATGAGTCGCACCTAAACGCACAAAACTACATCAACCACCTGTTTGAACAAATCCTTTTAGCGCGTCGCCGTATGTTCGGCTCAAGCTCCGAGCAGTCGTCTTTGCAAAGCCGGTTGTTCGACGAGGCTGAACTGCTGGCTTTGCAGTCTGTTGATGGGGTTGATGGTCTGGCTGATAGTTCGGCTGACCTCGCACCTATTCCCGCAGCCGATGTTGCTGCCCCCGCGGTTGATAAAAAACCTGTCGCCCGTGGCAAGCGTGCCCCATTACCCGCACAACTCGAGCGCGTTGAGATCGTGCACGATGTGCCCCAAGCCGATCGCACTTGCCCCTGTGGCACACCAATGGTTGTGATTGGTCAAGACGTGAGCGAGCAGCTTGACATCGTACCGATGCAAATTCGCGTGTTACGCCAGCGACCAAGCTATCACCCAGGCACCAATCACCGCACAATTACCTCCCCAGCCCTTACCTAAAACCAACGCCAGTGCAGACTTCTTGGCCATGATGGCTACCGTGAAGTTTGTTGACGGCTTGCCCCTCACGCGCTTTGCCAAGGTGCTTGAGCGCCACGGGGCACCGGTGCCCACCCAAACGCTGGCGCGTTGGACCATTGGGGTGGGTAAATTGCTGCAACCCTTACATAATTTAGCCCGTGATGCCTTGCTTGAAGGCCGAGTGCTTCACATTGACGAAACCGTGGTGCAGGTTCTAAAAGAGAAAGACAGAAAGGCGACCTCTAACTCGTATATGTGGGTGCAAACCGGTGGGCCACCTGGCAAGCCTGTCGTGCTGTTTGATTACGACCCGAGTCGGGGCGGCGAGGTACCGGTGCGATTGTTGCAAGACTATCAGGGCTACATCATGGCCGATGGCTATGATGGGTACAACGCAGTTTCAAAAACCAAAGGTATCGAACGCTTGGCTTGCATGGCACACGTGCGCCGTGGCTTTGTTGATGCCACTAAAGTGCAACCCAAGGGCAAAAGGGGTCGAGCCGATGAAGCCGTAGCCTTAATCGGTAAACTCTACCGCATTGAACGTGAACATAAAGATGCCACCATTGACCAACGTTACGATGCACGCCAGAAGCTAAGCTTGCCCGTGCTCTCAGAATTACACGAATGGATGCAAAAAACTCAACCCACCGTTACGCCCCAAAGTACACTGGGCAAAGCACTCACTTATATGCGTAACCGTTGGGCCATGCTCATGCGCTACACCGAGCGGGGCGACTTACCGATTGATAATAACCGTTGTGAGAATAGCATTCGCCCGTTTGTCATTGGTCGCAAAGCGTGGCTCTTTAGTGACACCCCTGCTGGCGCGCATTCAAGTGCGGTGATTTACTCGCTGCTCGAAACAGCCAAAGCCAACGGCCTAGAACCCTACACTTGGCTGCGCCAAGTGTTAAACGAACTACCCGCCGCCAAAACGGTTGATGATGTTGACGCGCTCATGCCTTGGCATATTAAAAATAAAATAACTACTCAATCGTAATCGTAAAATTGTGGCCATCACAGATGGCTCAAACAAACAAGACTGGGGTTTGTGGATCGCTTACAGCAGCATCGCATAGGCGTCTAGTTTGACTTGAATACCAGTGACGGCAACGATCCAACCGGTCAGGGTGGTACCAACATTAGAGCCGTAGATCACCCACACGGCTTGTTTAAGCGCCACTAAACCTGCACTGACGAAACCCACGGTGACCACCGTAACGGCGCTAGACGATTGCAGCGTAGCCGTTAACCCAGCCCCCGCCGCGAACCCTCGCAACGGCGTTCTTGTCCAGGTTTGTAGCGTTCGCCGCAATGCATCGCCTGCGGCCGCCTTCAACCCTTCAGTCATCAACCACATACCCAGCAAAAACAAACCTATGCCGCCGAACAACGCGCCCAAGAGTTCGATGGTGTTCATTGGGATCGCTTTCTAGGCTGGGGAAAAACCGACAGCAAAGAGCACGATCAGGATGACATTATGTAGCATAGGAAGATATTACCAGCTTGTAAGGTATGCCTTGCGTAACGGGTGACTGCAACGTTAACGCCACCGCAACAAATAATATGCATCGGCTGATTCAGGTTTATGTCGTATGAAAGCGTCAGCCACCGATATAGGACATCTCAACTTTCTTCCTCTGCGCAGTATCTTCTGTGCGAATTTCCGAATGTCGGTCTTCTCGCTGGTTCCAGATCAAACCTATGGCACTAGCGATTTGTTCGTCGCTCTTGCCGGAACGCATGAGTGCGCGTAAATCATCGCCGGACTGTGCAAACAGGCAGGTATAAAGCTTGCCATCGGTTGAGAGGCGGGCGCGCGTGCAGGTGGAACAAAAGGCTTGCGTCACGCTAGAAATTACGCCGATTTCGCCGCTGCCATCTGCATAGGCCCAGCGCTGGGCGACTTCACCGGTGTAGTTGGATTCCGCTTTGATGATTGGCATCTGCGCGTTGATCATGCTCACGACCTCGGCCGAGGGCACAACATCGTTCATACGCCAGCCGTTAGAGGAGCCCACGTCCATGAATTCGATGAAACGAACGATGTGGCCGCTTCCTTTGAAGTGCCGCGCCATCGCAACGATGTCTTGATCGTTGATCCCTTTTTTGACCACCATGTTGATCTTGATAGGGGCAAAGCCTGCGTCGTGCGCGGCGTCAATGCCTCTTAACACATCGGCCACCGGAAAATCTACGTCGTTCATGCCACGGAATATAGCTTCATCAAGCGAATCGAGTGAGACAGTGATGCGCTGAAGACCCGCAGCTTTAAGCGCCTGGGCTTTTTTGGGCAGTAGCGAGGCGTTGGTGGTGAGGGCTATATCTAATGGGTTGCCGTCATGCGTCTTGAGGGCGGCCAGCATCTCGATCAAAACCTCAAGGTTTTTACGCAGCAGGGGTTCGCCGCCGGTGAGGCGAATTTTCTCGACACCGTGTGCGGCGAACATGCGTGTCATACGTGTGATTTCCTCGAAGCTCAAAAGTTCGGGTTTTGGCAAAAAACGGTAGTCCTTGTCGAATACTGACTTGGGCATGCAGTAGGTGCAGCGGAAGTTGCAGCGGTCGGTTACAGAAATACGTAGGTCGCGCAAGAGCCGGCCGCGTGTGTCCGACAGCATGCCGCCGGGGGTAGACGTGTGCACTGGAATAACCGGTACGCGGTTGGTGGTGCGTTGGTCAACAATGGTCATTACATTGGTGGTCATAGGCGGCTGTCCCTCATCAATGCTAGTTGGTTCCATCGGCTCTGGCCAGTGAGCTTTTGAATAATCACGACGAACAACTATAAAACGACAAGCCACCGGTCTCAAAGAACTCAGACGGCTTCAGCCTATAGTATTTTTCTTCAACGTCTTGAGTTTGCTCGGCGTAAGGTTGAGTCATAACTTCTTGCAGTTCTCGAATGAGCGCGTAGTTTCCTAAGGTTGCTTGCTGATACGCAGGCACAACGAATATTTCTCGCAACGTGTATTTTGGGTTGACGCGTTTCATCTGCCTAGAGATCTCCTCACGGAGGAGGGTCGGATCAGCATTCGGTTCAGTCATGCTAGCACTGCCGATGAGCGATTTCCATTTTTCAAACCACTCTGACCAGCGTTTACCTATCTCTTCGGAGTCTGTCTCATACGTCGAATGCATTGAAGCCATGGTGGGCTTCGAGACTTTGTAGAAGCTTTTTTTCAATGGGCCCATATCGTCAGGTACTGTCGATAGCTCGCGAAAGAAAATGGAGTAATCGACAGGCGTTTGCACCATGAGTGCTTCAAGTTCACTGAACAACGCTGCGTCAAATGTGTTGAGCCCAAGTTTGGCAGCCCACATCTTCTGCATTTGCGCTTGCATCACTTTCGAAAAGCCGCTTCGAATTTCGTCAAGCTGAGCCAGATGGTCCGGATGCGACATCAGCAAAGGCCGCAACGCTTTACAAAACATGTTGAAGTTGCGTTCCGCTGCCAAGGGTTGGTTCAGGAACGAGAAGTGATGTCCGCCACCCGTCCATGGCTGATAGTGCGGGTTGAACACATCGCAGAATCCGAATGGACCGTAGTCGAGTGTGAAGCCACCGGCCGCGCAGTTGTCACTGTTGAAGTTGCCTTGGCAATAGCCGACTCGTATCCAGTTCGCCACAAGTGACGTAAGACGACTGCGGAACTCGTGCGCGAGCAACACCACTTTTTCGAGGGTCGTGAGTTTCTTGTCGATAACCTCGCCGTACTCACGATCGATCAAGTGCAACACAATACGCTCAAGCTCTTGCATCGCTTTTGGGTGTTCATTGTTGCGGGCACGGCGACCAAAGAGCTCGAGTTGGCCAACCCGAATGAACGACGGTGCAACGCGCGTCGAGATCGCAACGGCTTCTGATGTCATCATGTCGGGATCCTTCGAACGCGAGCCCTCCGAGTACCACGGCCGCTTGACCTTTTCGGTTTTCGAAACGTACAAACTTAGAGCCCGTGAGGTTGGCACTCCGAGCGCGTGCATGTGCTCCTGTGCGAGGAACTCCCGGGCACTTGACCGCAGGACGGCGCGACCGTCTGCGCCACGGCAGTAGGGTGTTCGGCCGCCACCTTTGAGCTGCATTTCCCAGCGCCGACCGTTGATGACCGCCTCAAGCACGGAAATTGCGCGACCGTCGCCGTATCCGTTGCCGGTTTGAAACGGGCACTGCTGGTAGTATTCGGTGCCGAAGATGGAAAGTGCGTACCCACACGCCCAACCAAGCTTTCGCATCGGCTCCGGAACCTGCGAGATGTCGCCGGAGAACATCCGGACGAAGTCAACCGACTGCGCCATGCTGTCGGCGAAACCAAGTTCGCGGAAAAAGTTTTTGCTGTGCGCAACGTACTCGGGGTCTTTGATTGGCGTGGGATTGACGGGGACATAGTGACCTGTGAATACTTGTCGCGACGCGTGGTCGGCTCCGTTTGCTTTCGCGTCAGGGTCGCAGTTGAGGCTGTCCATGAGCGAGTAGTTTGCCAACTTTGCGAGATCGTCGAGCGTTGCGACGATTGGGGGCGTTTTCTGAGACAATGGATTTGTCATAGGGTCACCGCATTGTGCGGGTAGAACGGTTGCTTGCCTGCTGCGTGGTTTGTCGTATCCACAATTTCCTCGATTTCCGGGACTACCCTTTTTAGCATGACTTCGAATCCCTGCCGCAGCGTCACCTGAGAGGACGCACATCCTTGGCAGCCGCCGCTCATGGCGATGAAAAGCTTCCCTTGCCGGACCTCCACAATCGAAATCTTTCCGCCGTGGTTGGCGATTGAACGATTGACCTCCTTGTCCAGCAGTGTCTGAATAACTATATGAATCTCTGCATCGGACCTTCTTTGCGTGCCGGTGTGGACATGTATCTCTAGAATTGCCGGTACGCCAGTCAGCAGTTGCGTCCGGATGGCCGTCCCGATGGCTGCTTTCAGTTCTGACCACGATGCGATTGGGTCCTTGCAGATGGTCACCACACTTTCGGCAATGAGCACGTTGGCCACACCGTCGAGTGCGAACAGTCGCTCGCCGAGCGGCGATCCAACTGCCCGTTCTTTGCTGCCGAAAAAGAAAGGGCCACCAGGATGCACGGTACGGCTCACAATGAACTTGCAAGTGTCGGGGTCAGCGAGCGAAGTCTCCGCGCAAATGCTGACCGGCAGATCCGCAAGAAGGAAATCAGACATTGTCAACGCTCTTCGTCGCAGCGCACACACCTAAGGCACGCAGATAGTTAAACGAATATATCCCGCTGTTATGGCCGTCACTCCAATCGAACTGGATCGCGTAGTTGCCTATGCTCACGATCTGTCGCGGGCTCACATCAGATCGTATCGTCTTTGGATCAAGCAGCTTGCGTCCACTCATCTCCTCGACGCAGAGGGCGCATTGGCATGCCAAGCGCAGGTCGCGGACGTCAAGGTCGTCGCGATGACCGTCCTCCCAAAGGATGGATAAGGTACGCGGATCGCGATGGAGGAAACCGATGGGAGTATTCTGCGATCCAGCAGGGCTCGCTGCGCCTTCCATCCAGGCTGGTGCTCCCTCGTTACTGTCCCACTTCCACACGAAGGACTTCAGCACTGTAACCGCTGCGTGGAGTTGCTCCACGAGCGCCGTGACGATGGCGGCATACACCTTGGCGCTGACCGACGTTGGCTGGTCCACCACGATCGGCCGACCCTCATCACCGCAGGTGACCACATTGGCATCAAGAGGTAATGCACCCAAGAACGGGACGCCGAGCTCCTGGCTCATCCGCTCGCCACCGCCGTGACGGAAGATATCCGTGCTCTCGCCGCAGTGGGGACAGGTGAAGGTGCGCATATTTTCGACGATCCCAAGAATCTTAACCTGCACCTTCTCGAACATCCGCAAGCCTCGGCGGGCGATCTTGAGACTCACCGCCTGTGGTGTCGTCACGATTACCACGCCCGACAGCGGCATACTCTGTGCCAGCGTCAGTTGGGTGTCACCGGTACCGGGCGGGAGGTCGAGGATCAAGTAGTCCAGCTGTCCCCATTGCACTCCTTCGACGAACAATTTCAGGTATTTCCCCACCATCGGCCCGCGCAAGACGGCCGGCTTGTCGTCCCCGGTAAGCATGCCCATCGACATCACTTTCAAGCCGTGCCGCTCCGCCGGGATCATCTTATTGTCTGGGGTCATCTCTGGCGGCTCACCGGTTGGGATGCCGAGCATGCCAGGAATACTGGGTCCGAGGATGTCGGCATCGACGAGCCCGACGCGCGCCCCGAGCTGCTGCAGTGCAAGCGCCAGATTGACGCTCACTGTGGATTTTCCGACACCGCCCTTGCCGCTACCGACGGCAATGATATGCAGTATCCCCGGTAACTTCTCGGCGCTAACGGCTGACTGGGATGACGTGCTGGGCGCGTGGCGTTGATTATGGTTCGGGTCAGTAGTTTGCATGGCTAAGTTCCTTGTGTCCTAAATTACTCTAACGCGGGGTAAATTGCTGCGAGATCTGCCTGTATGCTGGCTCAGCCGCCACTTCTACTGCCCGGAGAGGCGCTCTTTCATCCAGTTGATCAATCCCCCCCGGAGCAAGAACTGCACTTGCCGCGGTGACATGTTGTGGCGTACCTGAAACGTCTGCTGGCGCGTGACGTTATCGACCAGCAGATCGCCCCCCGCTAGGAGCACGCGCCGCAGGTCGGCCAGGCGCAGCACGTCACCAGTCTGGATGGCGTCGTAGTCAGTAATGTCGATGAAGGTCAGCGGAAGTACGCCGAAATTGATCAGGTTTTGCGAGTGGATCCGCGCAAAACCCTTGGCTAGAACCGCGCGCAATCCGAGATACTGCGGGCCAAGTGCAGCATGCTCGCGGCTTGAGCCTTGCCCGTAATTGCTCCCTCCCACCACAACGTGGCCCAGCACCTGCTTGGCTCGTGCGGCGTAGGTGGGGTCGAGCCGGTCGAAGGAGAACTCGGCGATACTGGGAATGTTGCTCCGGAACGGCAGCACGCGTAGGCCGGGCGGCATGATCTCGTCCGTGGAAATGTCGTTCGCCACCTTGAGTAGAACTGGCACTTCGATCTCATCTGGCAGCGGTTCGAAGGTCGGGAGCGAAGCGATGTTCGGCCCCTTCACGAGGGCCACTTGCCGCGCCGTCTCAAGCGGCAACGGCGGCATGAACATCTCGCGGTTGATGATTGGGTTGTCTGGGTCCGCGATGCGTGGGTAGGGGATGCCAAGTGTGCGCGGGTCGGTGATCACGCCGGTGAGCGCCGACGCCGTGGCGGTCTCGGGACTGACCAGGCACACCTTGTCCTCGCGTGTGCCAGAGCGGCCAGGGAAATTACGCGGCACCGTGCGCAAAGAAAGTTCATCGGTGGCTGGCGCCTGGCCCATGCCGATGCAGCCGTTGCAGCCAGCCTGGTGCAGCCGCGCGCCAGCGTGCAGCAGGTCGGTGATGTACCCGTCGCGTATCAGGGTTTCGAGTTGCGCCCGGGACGTGGGGTTGATGTCAAACGACACGCGGTCGTTCACTCGTCGACCTTGCACCATCAGCGCGGAAACCGCAAAGTCGCGGTAGCCGGGATTGGCCGACGAGCCGATGTAGGTCTGGTAGATCCGCTCGCCGGCGACTTCGCTGACCGGGCGCACGTTCCCGGGGCTGGACGGCATGGCGATCAGCGGCACTAGGCTGGACAGATCGATATCTTCGTACACGTCGTAGGTCGCGCTGACATCCGCAGCTAGCTCGACCCAGTCTTCTTCGCGCTGCCAGGCGCGCAAGAAGCGGTGCACCTCCTGATCGGAAGGGAAAACGGTGGTGGTGGCACCCAGTTCAGCGCCCATATTGGCGATCACGTGCCTATCCATCGCGCTTAACGTGGCCAGCCCTGGCCCGTAGTACTCGACGATCCGGCCCACACCGCCGTCGACGCCGTGGCGGCGCAGCATCTCTAGGATCACGTCCTTGGCGCTGACCCAATCAGGCAGGCTACCGGTGAGGTTGACGCCCCAGATCAGGGGCATGCGCATAAAGAACGGTTCGCCCGCCATTGCCAGCGCCACTTCCAGTCCACCAGCGCCAATGGCCAGCATGCCAATCGCGCCGGCCGCCGGCGTGTGACTGTCAGAGCCGAGGAGCGTCTTGCCCGGTTTGCCGAAATTTTCCTGATGGCACGGATGACTCACCCCGTTGCCAGGCCGCGAATACCACACGCCGAATCGCTGGCAGGCGCTGCGCAGAAAAAGATGATCGTCAGGGTTTTTGAAATCCTCTTGGATGATATTGTGGTCAACGTACTGGACGCTCACCTCGGTCTTCACTCGGTCCAAACCCATCGCCTCCAGTTCCAGCATCACCAGCGTGCCGGTTGCGTCCTGGGTCAGCGTCTGGTCAATGCGGATACCAATCTCTTCGCCGGGCTTCATGTCACCGTGTATCAGATGCGACTTGATCAGCTTCTGCGTGACGTTCATGCTCATGATCATTCCCTCAAGTTCGGTAAGGTTGCGGCTCCGATCCGTGTTGGGCCATTCAATATATCAACGCAACTAAACTAGTATCGATTCAAAACTATCTCTTGTCAAGATGGTTTTTAAACGCTACTATATTTCATAACAAAGGAGCTGCAAATGAACAGTCGCGCTATTGCGGAGCTGGTCTTTCACGTGGGTCGCATAGCGTCCGGCGAGGGACTAGTGGAGGGGTTGACAGCAGCCCAGTGGGCGGTGCTCAGATATTTCGCGCAGGCCAACCGCTTCTCGCGAACACCCTCCGCTTTCGCGGCGTTCCATGCCACGACCCGGGGTACGGCGTCACAGACGATCAAAAGCCTCGAGACCCAAGGCTATCTGACACGCATGCGGTCAGAGGAGGACAGACGCAGTGTCCGGCTCGTTCTGACCGACAAAGCCAGGGTCATTCTTGCAAATGACCCCTTCGAATCCTTGGTCCGTGCTGCTGACTCCTTACCCCCCAGTGTCCAAGGCCACTTCGCCAATGCCTTGCAACGCATGCTCAGTCAGGTGGCGCAAGAGAGAGGCAAGTCTACCTTCGGCACCTGCACGTCGTGTCAACATCTGGAAAGCGATAGTTGCAGCCGGGGTGATCAACAAACGCCCTATGCGTGCGGGTTCACGAGCGAACCGTTGCGTCTGGAAGAGATCGATGAGGTCTGCGTTAACTTCGTCCCGGGCAAGCCCATAACGGTGGGGAATTTTGTGACCGGAGCCACAACGCGATGAGTCCTGTTCCTGCATCAGCGCTCAATATCGTAGATGACGAGATCACCCTCGCTGCAGAGCTGCTCGAGCTCGACGGAACAGTGTCATGACTGTCACAACTACAGATCCCGCTACGGCGGCAACCGTGGAGGACTATCCGCCTGAAACGCTTGCCCGCCGGCTTCGAGCGTATCTTCAATCACTCGCCGCTCGGCGCTTACCGATCACTTATTGGGAGGCGGTCAAAGCGCTAATGCTTTTACCTCCGAACACTATTCGTCAGGTCGCTGAGGCGTTGGAGCAGATCATGATCGAAGACGCGGCCGCTGGGCGTCCCTTCCTCGCGGCCATGGTAATTAGCAAGTGGCGCGGCGACTTGCCGGCACCGGGCTTCTTTGACTGTGCGGCTCGTCTCGGGCGCTACCCCGGTGGTGCAACAGGGCCAAACGCAAGGGCGTTTCATGCAGCCGAGCTCAAAGCGGTGCTCGCCCTCGAACCCGACCGGCTAGACCGTTGTGATGACAATGCTCGCCCGTCGAATAAACAAAGAGCGGATTAAATGGTGGGTGAGGTACGTGAAAATTGAATCAGCCCTACTAATACATAGTCATTGCAGATTTAAAGCAAATGACATCGAATCGTCGCAGGATCACCACGCAACTGGGCCATCAATTCTTCTGCAATTGGTGTGTCGACATCGGTCATTGCGTAACCGACTTCTGCCCGCGTTTGCAATTGTTGGACCACAATATTCATGCCACTTTCCGCGAAAATCGTGTTCATATTAGCGATGACTCTTGGCGCGTTCCGGTGGATATGTAAAATTCGACTGCGCACGTTTTTTGGTAGATAAGAAATTTCAGGTACATTGACCGCTGACCGTGTCATCCCAACAAGTAGGAAACGCGGCATTGTGATGAACACACATCAAAACACCCCTGCCGCATGCGCCTGCTGATCAGCATGGTACGAGCTGCGCACCATCGGACCCGATGCTGCGTGCAGGAATCCCATCTTGCGAGCTTCTTCCGCATACATCTTGAACGTGTCTGGATGTACATAGCGGCGCACTGGCAGGTGGCCACCGGACGGTTGCAGGTACTGACCAATGGTCAGCATGGCAACAGCGTGGGCGCGCAGGTCGCGCAAGACCTGCAGAATTTCCTCATCGGTCTCGCCCAGCCCGACCATGAGGCCGGATTTGGTCGGTATCGTGGGATGCATGGCCTTGAAGCGTTGCAACAAGTTTAGTGAGTTTTGAAAGTCCGCGCCGGGGCGTGCTTCTTTGTATAAACGCGGTACGGTTTCGATGTTGTGATTCAATACGTCCGGCGGCGCAATGCAGAGGATGTTTAGCGCATGGTCCAACCGGCCACCAAAGTCGGGCGTCAGGATTTCGATATAGGTGTTGGGTGTCCGTGCTCGGATGTGCTGGATGCATTCGACGAAATGACCGGCCCCGCCGTCTTGCAAATCGTCGCGGTCTACCGAGGTGATGACAACGTAATTGAGTTTCATTAGTGCGATGGTTTGGGCCAGGCGTTCCGGCTCGTTGGGGTCCAACGGATTTGGACGTCCCGTGCTGACGTTACAGAACCTGCAACGCCGCGTACATTTGTCGCCCATGATCATGAAGGTCGCGGTGCCTTTACTCCAACACTCGCCGATGTTGGGGCAGGAGGCCTCTTCGCAGACCGTCACTAACTGCTTGGTGCGCACGATATCCTTGATCTCGCGAAAGCGCCCCGAAGGCATCGCCGCCTTGACGCGAATCCAGTCTGGTTTGGGCAATCTGTCATTCGGGTCAATTTCGTCGCGTTTGGTCTTCAGGGCGCCTCTTTGTTTGCCCTGAGAGTGGCTAGTCGCGGCTGTCACTGACGTGATTTCGGTTGGCATAGCGTCTTGAGTATTCAAGTTATGCCTCACGCGTCAATGAAAAAAATTCCGTGCGCAGCGCCAGATTGGTTTGAAGTTCGCCGAGCATAGCTGATGTGATGGTTTCCTCTCCCTGGGTACGAATGCCACGGCTTTCCATGCACATGTGCCTGCAGCGAATGACTACGCCAACCGCTTTCGGTTCCAGATGTGTAATCAAGGCGTTGGCAATTTGAATCGTGAGTCGTTCTTGCACCTGCAGTCGCTTGGAAAAGCAATCGACCAGGTGTGTTAACTTTGACAAGCCCACTATTTTTCCGTTGGGAACATAGCCGATTGTGGCTTTGCCAAAGAAAGGCGCTAGATGGTGCTCACAATGGCTGTAGACAGGGATGCCTCGTACCACGATGAGTCCGTTGTACTCCTGCGCCCCATCTTCGAACACTTTTAGACATTCGGCTGGGTCTTTGGTATATCCGGAAGTCCAATGTTTCCAGGCCTTTGCAACGCGGGACGGTGTTTCTACAAGACCGGCTCTATCGGGATTATCCCCTATGCTGACTAAAAATCGGCGCCAGTCCTGCTCGGTAAATTGTGGTTCTGACATCTGTGCGTTTCCTGTCGTGGTTGATACTTGTAAAAAACTTTTCCCGATCACTCTCAGCGTGACCTTTTGATTCACACAATTTCTTAGTCTTATCGATCCTGTTGTTGGTCCTGCGCTGACCCAATCAGACATTGCAAACCGACCGAGGCACGAGCTATGTAGATGGGCGCGGCTAAATGGTCGATGCATACCCGGATTCTTCCAGGGTCATGGCGATGATGTTCAGTGCGTGCACGCGATCCGGCATCCAGTCGGACACGGCGTTATAGACCAGTCGATGCCTGGCGATGCGGTGCAATTCATTGAAACTGGCGTCGATCACCTGGACTCGAAAATGCCCGGCACCACCCGCGCTGCCAGCGTGGCCAACGTGCAAATGGCTCTCGTCCTCAACTTGGATCGCGCCCTCGGGAAATGCCTGTCGAAATCGTTCCAGCAATGCATCGTGTGTGGGTTTCATAGCGTTTTTTCCTGCATGTTTTCCTCGGTATGGCTGCCCAAACGAGCGTCATACGGACCGACTCAGTGCGTAACGCGAGATAAAATTTGTCGCTCGCGAGACCGATCAACTCCCAATTTCAAACCTAAACTGCCACGACTTCGATGTCTGGTTCAATCGACTTCACCAGGTTCTCGATGCCCCTGAGGGTGCCGGATATCGAGCTCGGACAGGTGCCGCACGCGCCCTGGTAGTGCACGCTGAGCTGGTTGCCATCGAGACCGACCACGTGGAGGTCGCCGCCATCGTTTTTTAAGTGGGGGCGAATCTGCTCGTCAAGCAGCGTATTGATCGCATCAAGGCGTGTTTGATCTTCCTCGCTGAGAGCGGCAATCGACGTGCGGGCCGCAAACACGGCCGCAGCAGATTGAGCCTCGGCCGCTGGTGCGGCACGGATGGGCACAGCCACCAAACGGACTAATACCGGCCAATCAGCACCACCGTCCTGTGTCACTGTTAGCCATTTATCAACGTAAAACACATTGCTTACATGCGCGATGTCGAACAGCGCGCAAGCGAGCTCATCGTCCTTCGCCTGTTCGGCGTTCTCGTACGAGCGGGTAATGCCCCAGGTCAGCGGCTCGAAGAGGGTGAACTTCATTGCGTTCGGATTGGGGGTGTCTTCAATATCTGTGATTTTTGGCATTTTCAGCTCCTGAAAGTGGGGTCACCCTCGTGCCCCCGAAAATACGGAAATCCCATTGAGTGGGTCCCGCCCTTCACCCATTTCAATATCATCAACCCAGGGCAGAATGGATCAATTTCTGCAATTCACCTTGCTCATACATCTCACGCACAATATCGGCGCCACCGACAAATTCACCCTTGATGTAGAGCTGAGGAACGGTTGGCCAGTTGCTGTAAGCCTTGATGCCATCGCGGACTTCTGGATCGGCCAGCACGTTCACGGCGGTAAAGTCCTGCACGCCGCAGGCCTTAAGTAGCTGTACCGTCGCGCCGGAGAAACCACACTGCGGAGACTGCGGCGTGCCTTTCATGTAAAGCACAACGGTATCGGCTGTGACCTGAGTGCGAATTTTTTCCTGTATGTTCATTTTCATTTCTCCAAAGTTATTTGATGGCTGCTTGTGTCCAACCTTCAGGCGTAAATGTGCGCAAGGCCAGCGCATGAATTTCCGAACGCATGCGATCTCCGAGTGCCAGATACACCAGCTGATGCTGCTGGACCTTATTTTTGTCGGTGAATTGCGGACTCACAACCAACGCCTCGAAGTGTTGGCCATCGTCGCCCAGCACTTCTACGTGATCGCAGGGTAGGCCATTGATGATGTAGTCTCTTAGTTCATTCGCTGTCAGCATCTTGTTCTCTCAAGGGTTACTCTGTGGCAGGGGTGGCACCACGCGCTGCCGATCGATCGATGTGTGCATCGGATCTGCTTCGGTCGAGGTACTAGCGACCGAATTGAACGCAGCGTGCAGCGTATGCCAGGGCAAAATCGCGCATTTGACGCGTGTCGGTAGGTCGCACACACCGGCGAATACCGCGAGCCGCCCGATGCAATTCGGACTCTCAAGGTCGAGCTTCCCAGTGGTCATGGCGAGAAATTCCTTAATCAGAATTTCTGCATCAGCACGCGACTTGCCCTTGATGGCGACCGTCATCATCGATGCCGACGCTTTACAGATCGCGCATGACTCACCCTGAAACGCTATGCAGTCGATGCACTCACGATCAAAATTGAGCGCCACACTGATATGATCACCGCACAGCGGGTTGTGGCCCACCGCATGGTGGCTCGAGTGCGCTAGCGTGCCGTAGTTGCGCGGCTTCTTGTTGTGGTCGAGGATGACCTCTTGATACAGCGCTTTATAGTTGGCCATTAGGCAAATACCTTTTGTACACTGCGAATGCCGGCGATCAGTGCATCGACCTCCGCCAGTGTGTTGTAGAACGCAAACGAGGCGCGCGAGGTGGCGGGCACTTTGAAACGCTGCATCACCGGTTGCGCGCAGTGATGCCCGGTGCGTAGCGCAACGCCATCCTGATTGAGCAGGGTGCCGACGTCGTGCGGATGCACGCCATCAACGGTAAACGATATGACCGAGGCCTTGTTTTTGGCGGTGCCGATAATGCGTACGCCCGACATACCGGCCATTTGTTCGGTCGCGTAATTGAGCAGATCAAGTTCGTGCGCGGCGATGGCGTCCATGCCGATGGCTAAAAGGTAATCAACAGCGGCACCCAGCCCGATAGCGGCTGCGATGGGCGGTGTTCCAGCCTCGAATTTATGCGGGATGGTGTTGTAGGTGGTTTTTTCGAAAGTCACCGACAAAATCATGTCGCCGCCGCCCTTGAAGGGTTGCATTTTTTCGAGCAATGCGGCTTTGCCATACAGGACGCCGATACCGGTTGGGCCGCACAACTTGTGGCCAGAAAAGGCGTAGAAGTCGCAGTCCAGATCCTGTACGTCGACCTGCAGGTGCGGCACCGCCTGCGCACCGTCAACCAGCACCGGTACGCCGTGCGAATGCGCGAACGCGATCATCTGTTTGACTGGGTTGATGGTCCCCAGAGCGTTCGAAACATGCATCACGCCGACAAGCTTGGTGTGCTCGTTGAACAGATTTTCGTATTCGTCAATCAGCAGTTCGCCGGCGTCGTTTATCGGTACCACTCTGATCTTCGCACCGGTTTCTTCGGCCAGCATCTGCCACGGCACAATATTCGAATGGTGTTCGAGCGTGGTCAAAATAATCTCGTCACCGACTTTGATGAACTTGCGGCCGTAGCCGTGCATCACCAAGTTGATCGCATCGGTGGTGCCGCTGGTGAAGATCACTTCGCGCTCTTCGGGTGCGTTGATGAAGCACTGCAGCTTGCGCCGCGCGGCCTCGTATTCGGTGGTCGCTATTTCCGACAGGGTATACACCGCGCGGTTGATGTTGGCGTGCTCGCTCGCCTGATAGCGCACCAGGCGGTCGATCACTGGCTGTGGCATCTGGCTCGATGCGGCGTTGTCGAGATAGACCAGTGGCTTGCCGTTGATCGTGAGTTGGAGGATTGGGAAGTCGGCGCGAATACGTTCGACGTCAAAGGCAGACGACGAGCAGGGATTGACTGCTGTATGGACGGCGTTCATGGTTGGTTGCTGGTTTGTTCGAGCACCATCTGCTCAAGCTGGTGCTTGAGTGATGCGACGGGGATGCGCTCGATGATCTCGGCGCCGAAAGCATAAGTCAGCAGATTGCGTGCGACGCTATCAGACAGTCCGCGACTTTTGAGATAAAACACTTCCTCGCTGTCGAGCTGGCCGATGGTTGCACCATGCGTGCATTTCACGTCATCGGCAAAAATCTCCAGCTGCGGCTTGGTATCGACGTGGGCTTTGCCGGTGAGTAGCAGGTTGCGGCTCGACTGTACCGAGTCGGTGCGCTGCGCCCCCTGACGCACCATTATCTTGCCGTTGAACACCGCGTGTGCGCTGCCGCCAACGATGCATTTGTGCAGCTGTCGGCTCACGCCGTGCGGCTGTACGTGGTCGATGCAGGTATGGGTATCGGCCAACTGATTGGCCGCAATGAGTGCCAGCCCGTCGACCGCGCACTCGGCGCCTTCGGCCAGCAACACGTTGAGGTTGTAGCGCGAAATTTGTGCGCCTAGCGCGACACTCACCGACTGATAGTTACTCGAACTCCCAAGGGACACCGCGCAATTGGCAATATGAAAAGCTTTACTGCCTTCGCGCTGAATCCGAATGTGATTCACACTGGCATTGTCTTTCAGCGCGATTTCGGTGACAGCGTTGGTGAAGTGGGCTTCTTCTTGCCAACGTGGTTGGTACAACACGACGTAATCCTCGATCACCGTCACGACGCTACCAGACTCGGCAACCACCAGGCAACGGGGGCTGCTTACAACCTCTTTTTGCGTCGCAATAAACAGCAGATGCACCGGTGCTGCTAGCGCTACGTTGCGCGGCACCACAATCACTGCCGCATCATGCAGGAAGGCCGTATTGAGCG
>Ga0209491_10001388_pt1 | contig 47507 bp, 41 predicted proteins | sample BON02_FD_187213 | JGI IMG/M metagenome (GOLD analysis project Ga0209491, IMG submission 187213) | Freshwater microbial communities from Lake Bonney liftoff mats and glacier meltwater in Antarctica - BON-02 (SPAdes) (version 2) | ecosystem: Environmental > Aquatic > Freshwater > Ice > Glacier...
CGAGCCAGTAACGGGCACGGTCTTCGTTCAGCGTAACGCGCTTTTCATCATCCTTGGCGAGCAGCGGGTTATAGGTGCCGATCTGCTCAAGATATTTACCGTCGCGCGGTGCACGAACGTCTGCCGCGACGATGCGGTAGTAAGGACGTTTCTTGGATCCACCACGAGAAAGACGGAGTGCAATTGCCATAATATATTACCTTTCGAGTATAAGTATCTGTGATTATTTCTTATTAAGTAAATTCTGAAGTTCCGGAGGGAGACCGCCAGCACCGCCGCCTGGACCGCCAAGCCCGGGCATCGCCGCGCCCATGCCGCCCTTGCCGAACAAAGCGCCGAGGCCTTTCAGCCCGCCCATCTTCTTGATCTGTTTCATCGCCTTGGCCATTTCCTGATACATTTTCAGGAGGCGGTTGACGTCCTGCACCTGCATACCGGAACCGGCCGCGACGCGTTTCTTGCGCTTGGCATTCAGCAAGGCCGGATTGGCGCGTTCTTTCGGTGTCATCGACCCGATGACTGCGTCCATGTGGATCAGGACTTTATCGTCCATCCCGCTCTGCGCCATTGCCGCTTTGGCTTTTTTCATGCCCGGCATCATTCCGGCCAGCATGCCGAGACCGCCCATGCTTTGCATCTGTTTAAGCTGAGTACGAAGATCGTTAAGGTCGAACTGGCCCTTGGCCATCCGCCGTGCCTGTTCCTCGGCATCTTCGGCATTGATCGTTGCAGCGGCTTTTTCCACCAGACTGACAACATCGCCCATGCCCAGAATACGGTTGGCGATCCGGCTTGGCTGGAAAGCCTCCAGTTCGTCCAGTTTCTCGCCCGTACCGGCAAATTTGATCGGCTTGCCGGTGACATGGCGCATCGACAGCGCAGCGCCGCCGCGTGCATCGCCGTCCATCCGGGTCAGGATTACGCCGGTCAGGCTGACTTCGCTGGAGAAATTCTGAGCGACATTCACCGCGTCTTGTCCGGTCAGCGCATCGACCACCAGCAGCACTTCGGTCGGCGCAGAAATGGAGGCGACTGCCTTCATCTCCGCCATCAGCGCTTCATCAACGTGGAGGCGGCCCGCAGTATCCAGCAGCAGCACATCGGCGGCCTGCAATTTGGCCGATTCGAGCGCGCGTCGTGCGATATCAACCGGCTGCTGACCAGTAACGATCGGCAAAGTCGCAGTCTCGATCTGGGCACCAAGAATAGCGAGCTGTTCCTGAGCCGCCGGGCGATTAACGTCGAGCGACGCCATCATGACCTTCTTGCCATGTTTTTCGCGGATGAATTTTGCGAGCTTGGCAGTCGTAGTGGTTTTACCCGAACCCTGCAGGCCGACCATCATGATCACCACCGGCGGCTTCGCGTCGAAATTCAACCCGACTTGCGTTTCGCCGCCCAGCGTTTCGATCAGCTCGTCATTGACGATCTTGACCACTTGCTGGCCTGGCGTGACCGATTTCAGAACCTCGGCGCCGATCGCTTTTTCGGTTACCCGGTCAACGAAGCGGCGGACCACTGGCAGCGCAACATCGGCCTCCAGCAAGGCAACACGCACTTCGCGCATCGCATCGCGCACATCCTGTTCGGACAATGCGCCGCGGCCGCGCAGCTTGTCGAACACTCCGCCAAGGCGGTCGGAAAGACTATCAAACATCGGTCTCGCTCCTCCGCCGCAACGTGTGCAGCGCTAAATACCAAAAACGCCGGCGAACGAAACCTCGTTGGCCAGCGTGCGGGAAATACCCGACTAAATCATTGTCGGACAAAAGCGACCGACGATAGTGATGATCCAATATGCCGGATTTTGTGGCAGGTCGAGGCGAAAATGGTAGGGCTTCGTGACCCGGCGCGCAGCGTAGCTTTGGCTACGTGAGCACCGGAAGCGCGAAGAACTGCCATTTGCAGCCCGTCCTGACGCAAAAGACGGTATATTGGTGGAGCCTAGCGGGATCGAACCGCTGACCTCAACACTGCCAGTGTTGCGCTCTCCCAGCTGAGCTAAGGCCCCGTACCAATATTTTCCCTGCCACTTGGCCGGGAGGCAGCCCTTTATGGAGTGCCCCCCGATTTGGCAAGGGTGTTTTAAATTTCCGGAGCGTCGTCGTCGCCCTTGCCTTTGCTCACGCCAAGGTCATCATCACCGCCAAGGTCGACATCATTATCCGGTGAATCTTCACCGTCATCGATATCTTCCAGATCAGAATCATCATCGGCCAGGTCGCTATCAGCTTCCTTTTCCTTCTTCTTTTCGTCTTCGAAAGGAATCGGCTGTTTCGATTTCAGAACCGGCTCAGGATACCATTCTTCGCCGCATTCGATGCAGGTGGCTGGATCTTCCTTGCCCAGATCATAAAAGCGGGTGCCGCATTTCGGGCAAGAACGCTTGGCGCCCCATTCTGGCTTGACCATTGTATTTCCTTAACTGTCTCCCGGCCGGACAGGACGGGGAAAAAAATTCGATCTAAACTTGATATAAACCGCCCGTGCATCAGCAACGATACGGAATCAAGCGCGGGCGCGCCTTGCCATAGGGCATTCGCACTGTCAAAAGTCCCGTTGCCCCACCCAACGTGCCCATTGTCCACACAACAAGAAAGCAGCGGCGTTGCGCACACTTCGCATATAGGAACAAATCCCTTTGTCTGAAAGCCCCACTCCGCGCCGCTTTGCCGCATCAGGCCCCTTGCGCGGAACAATCCGCGTGCCGGGTGACAAATCAATCAGCCACCGCTCTCTCATGCTCGGCGCACTGGCGGTGGGCAAGACCACTATTCGCGGATTGCTGGAGGGTGAGGATGTGTTGGCCACCGCCGCCGCCATGCGGGCAATGGGTGCCACGATCGAGCGCAGTGATGACGGGATTTGGACCGTCCAGGGCGTTGGTGTGGGCGGATTGCTGCAACCGGCACAGGCGCTGGACATGGGCAATAGCGGCACTTCCACCCGCCTGCTGATGGGCGTCATTGCCAGCCACGGAATTACGGCGAGCTTCACTGGCGACGCCAGCCTGTCAGGCCGCCCGATGGGCCGGGTGATCGAACCCCTGTCGCAAATGGGTGCAGATTTTACGTCCAGTCCGGGCGGCACCTTACCGTTAATGATGCGTGGCTCCCTGCCCGCCGTGCCGATCACCTACCGCCTCCCGGTTGCTTCTGCGCAAGTAAAAAGCGCAGTGCTGCTGGCAGGCCTCAATACGCCGGGCATCACCACCGTGATTGAACCTGTGGCGACTCGGGATCATTCGGAGCGGATGCTGCGCGGATTCGGCGCCAAGCTGGAAATTGAGGAAGTAGAGGGCGCAGAAGGCAAGGGACGCGTGATTCGCATCCACGGCGATGCGGAACTGACCGCGCAGGACATCGAAGTCCCCGGCGATCCCTCCTCCGCCGCATTTTTCATCGTCGCCGCTTTAATTGTTCCTGGCAGCGACCTTGTAATCGAAAATGTCGGTCTGAACCCGACCCGCGCCGGGATCGTTACCGTGTTGCGGGCAATGGGCGGCGATATCGAGGAGATGAACCTGCGTGAAGTCGGCGGCGAACCAGTCGCGGATTTGCGCGTGCGGCATTCGGCGCTGACCGGCATCGCAGTAGATCCTGCCCTCGCCCCCAGCATGATCGATGAATTTCCGGTACTGTTCGTCGCCGCAGCGGTTGCGAAGGGCCGCACGACCACCAGCGGTCTCGATGAATTACGCGTCAAGGAAAGCGACCGCCTGTCCGCCATGGCCGCCGCATTAACTGCCATTGGCGCGAATGTGACCGAAGTGGACGACGGCCTGCTAATCGACGGAACCGGCGGCGAGCCGTTGTCAGGCGGCGGCCCCGTTACTACCCATCTTGATCACCGCATCGCCATGAGCATGGCCGTCGCTGGCCTCGTATCAAAGACCGGCGTCGAAGTGGACGACACCCGCCCTATCGCAACCAGCTTTCCAACCTTTGAATCAATGCTCACCGAAAGGGCTTCATGACCCAATACCTTACCCCATTTGCCGCCGATCTGATCGGCTTTGCAGGCAGTTTCTGCATTGTCGCCGCCTATGCCTACAGCAATGTGGTCAAGGACATGAATATGGTGCTGTTCAATCTGGTCAACTTCATCGGCGCTGCCTTGCTGACGGTTTCGCTGACGGTGAATTTCAACTTGCCGACGCTGGTGCTCGAGATTGTGTGGATGGCAATTGCGCTGTTTGGGCTGGGGCGGACATTGCTGGCGCGGCGGAAAGTCGCGGCGTGATCATCGCGGTCGATGGCCCAACTGCCTCGGGCAAAGGCACGTTGGCTAAGGCGCTGGCGGCGCATTACGGCCTGCCGCATCTCGATACCGGGCTGCTTTACCGCGCGGTGGGGCGACAGGTTTCGCTGAATGGTAGCGATCCTGACAATGCCACCGATGCACTGGCGGCGTGTGATTTTCCTGAGACCTTGCTGGACGATCCTGAATTGCGCACGGAATTCACCGGCGGCCTCGCCAGCCGGGTTTCCGTGCATCTAGGTGTCCGCAAGGCGCTGTATGAACGTCAGCGCGCCTTTGCGACCCAGCCGGGCGGCGCAGTATTGGACGGGCGCGATATTGGTACTGTGATTGCACCGGAAGCAGAGGTGAAGCTGTTTGTCACCGCATCTGTCGATGCGCGGGCGGACCGGCGCTTCAAGGAAATGCAGGAGCGCGGCGAGGATATCAGCTGGGCGGAAATCGCCGAAAACCTGCGCCGCCGGGACGAGCGGGATAGCACGCGCGCAGTTGCTCCGCTTATTCCCGCACCAGACGCCTATCAAATCGACACGTCAGCCCTAGGCAGGGACAAAGCCATTGCGGCAGCCATTGCAATGGTTGAGGACGCGCTGAAGCAAGCCTGACGTTCATTCCTGAGTAAGAGCGGAAAGCCGGGAGGCCTTGCTCCTACCCTCCGCATCCCTCGCCCTGCCCCATTTATCTTGCTTTCGGTGACGATCTCACCTAGTCGCGCGCCGTCTGCTTGGATGATTGTCTTCGCAGTCCTTCATCACGGCATCCGGCCCGGTGGAGACTTCGGCCTCTTGGCCCGTTTCCGGCAATTCCGCCGGCGCGGAGAAAAGACCCCGAGAAACAACTCGGTGGCCGGTCAAAATATATATTAGGATACTCCTAACCTATGGCATCAACAGCCAACCCGACGCGCGACGATTTCGAAGCGCTTCTCAATGAACAATTCGGCGGCGCCGATGATGGCGGCTTTGAAGGCCGCGTCGTAAAGGGCACCGTAACTTCGATCGAAGGCGGCTTTGCTGTCATCGACGTGGGCCTCAAGAGCGAAGGCCGCATCGACCTCAAGGAATTCAACCGCGGCGAAGAAGGCCACGGCCTGTCCGTTGGTGACGAAGTCGAAGTCTATGTCGACCGCGTCGAAAATTCCGATGGCGAAGCAATGCTCAGCCGCGACCGCGCTCGCCGCGAAGCCGCTTGGGACAAGCTTGAAAACGAATTTGGCGAAGGCAAGCGCGTCGAAGGACGTATCTTCGGACGGGTCAAGGGCGGCTTTACTGTCGACCTCGACGGCGCCGTGGCCTTCCTGCCCGGCAGCCAGGTAGATATCCGCCCCGTGCGCGATGTTACCCCGCTGATGGAAATTCCGCAGCCTTTCCAGATCCTCAAGATGGACCGTCGCCGCGGCAATATCGTTGTCTCGCGCCGTGCCGTTCTGGAAGAAACCCGCGCTGAACAGCGCAGCGAACTGATTGATCAACTGGCTGAAGGCCAGGTCATCGACGGCGTAGTCAAGAACATCACCGATTACGGTGCGTTCGTTGATCTTGGCGGCATCGACGGCCTGCTGCATGTCACCGACATGAGCTACAAGCGCGTCAATCACCCAAGCGAAGTCATTGAAATCGGTCAGACCGTCAAGGTCCAGATTGTCCGCATCAATGGCGAAACCCAGCGCATCAGCCTCGGCATGAAGCAGTTGGAAAGCGATCCATGGGATGGTGTTGCCGCGAAATATCCGGTCGACATGAAGCTCAAGGGCACCGTCACCAACATCACCGAATATGGTGCATTTGTGGAACTGGAAGCAGGCATCGAAGGCCTGGTTCACGTATCCGAAATGAGCTGGACCAAGAAAAACGTCCATCCCGGCAAGATCGTTTCGACCTCGCAAGAAGTCGATGTGATGGTTCTGGAAGTCGATTCCGAAAAGCGCCGGATTTCGCTTGGCCTCAAGCAGGCTCAGGGCAATCCATGGGAAGATTTCGCAGACAAGTTCCCAATCGGCACGACAGTCACCGGCGAAGTCAAGAACGCGACCGAATTTGGTCTGTTCATCGGCCTCGACGGCGATGTGGACGGCATGGTTCACATGTCCGACATCGCATGGGGCATTTCGGGCGAAGACGCACTGGCGCTGCACCGTAAGGGTGAAGAAGTTCAGGCGATCGTTCTCGATGTCGATACTGACAAGGAACGTATCTCGCTCGGCATGAAGCAGCTCGAGAAGGGTGCACCTTCAGCCGAAGGCACAGCCGGCGGAAGCTCGCTGAAGCGCAACGACGTTGTCACCGTGACCATTCTCGAAGTTCGCGATGGCGGCCTCGAAGTGCAAGTTGGCGAAGACGGCGCAACCGGCTTCATCAAGCGTTCGGATCTCGGCCGTGACCGTGACGAACAGCGTCCTGACCGTTTCCAGGCCGGCCAGAAGGTCGATGTACTGGTTATCGGTTTCGACCGTTCCAAGAAGCCAAACTTCTCGATCAAGGCCCGTCAGGTCTCGGAAGAAAAGCAGGCCGTGGAACAGTACGGTTCGTCCGCATCGGGCGCATCGCTGGGCGACATCCTTGGCGAAGCACTCAAGGGCAAGAGCGAGTAATATCTCGACGCTCCTGCTTCGGTAGGAAAACAAATCAAGAAAGGCCCGTTTGCCCATTTGGCAAGCGGGCCTTTCTTCTGTCGGGGATCAGCGCTATCTCCCGTCCATGATCCAGATCCATCAGTTTCCCTGCCTGTCCGACAATTACGGATATCTCCTCCACGATCCCGGGAGCGGAGAGACTGCGTGCATCGACACCCCTGATGCCGCAGAATATCTCAAGCAGGCGGAAGCCAAGGGATGGACCATCACGCAGACATGGAACACCCATTGGCATCCTGACCATGCAGGCGGCAATCTGGCGATTAAGGAAGCTACCGGCTGCACCATAGTGGCACCAGCTGCTGAGGCTGGCAGGATCGCCGGGATCGACCGCGAGGTTGCGCATGGTGACACTGTAGCCTTGGGCAGCTTCACAGCCGATGTGATCGACGTGGGCGGGCATACGCTGGGCCACATTGCCTATCATTTACCCGAAGCAGGCATCGCAATGGTTGGGGATGCCGTCTTCGCGCTGGGCTGCGGGCGGATGTTCGAAGGAACTCCCGAGCAATTCTGGGCCAGTTTAAAACGCATCCGCGCCTTGCCACCGGAAACGATGCTCTATTGCGCGCATGAATACACCGCCGCCAACGCAAAGTTCGCCGTTCATGCCGATCCGGACAATGCGGCGCTGGCCGACTATGCCAAGGAGATCGCCCAGAAGCGCAGCAAGGACGAATGGACCGTGCCAATGCCGCTGAACCGCGAACTGGCCACCAACCCCTTCCTACGGGCCGACAAGCCGGAAATGCAGGCACGCTGGGGTGGGAATGTGCCGGAGGAAACCTTCGCCGCCCTGCGCGCCGCGAAGGATGCATTTTAGGAACGCGCTTTCGCCTGTTTCCGACTCCAAGGCCATTAAACAAAAAGAGCGACCCTCGGGCCGCCCTTCTTAATTCAGTAATCGATCCGGTTGGTCAGATCGCGGCGATCACCTGATCGGCCAGCTTGCTATCAGCCGCCGCGTCATGCTTTTCAGCAATCAGGCCCCGAGCAGCGATCGCGGCAGCAGAAGCGGCGCGGTTGCGAACTTCAAGCACAGCTTCACGCTCTGCGGCAGAGATCTTGTCCTCTGCCATCTGTTTGCGACGCGCGATCATTTGCTGACCGTCAGCCTCTGCCTTCACCAAAATGGCATCGGCTTCGGTCTGCGCGCCTTCGATCATGGCCTCAGCGTCTTTTTCCGCACTAGCGATCTTCGCGGCATATTCATTGCGCAGCGCCTCAGCTTCTGCCCGAAGCTGCTTCGCTTCGTCCAACTGGGAACGGATCGCCTCAATCTTGGCATCCAGCCCGCCGGTGATCATTCCGGGAACTTTCTTCCAGATCATAATCAGGATCAGAACCAGCATCGATAACGAGACGATTTGGTAGGTGTCCAAAATACCGAATAAAGCCGGCTCAGCATGTGTCACCACACCATTTTCAACCACCGCAGCCACATCGGCTGCGGTCGTCGCGATTACGTCCGGTGCGGCGGCCAGTTTCGTCAAATCAAACATGGGTCATGGCTTTCTTCACCGCAGACTTGGCCACAGCAGCGGTGACCTTCACGCCTGCGAGACGTTGGACAATGTCCTGCGCAGCGTCGGCAGCGACGCCTTCGACTTCCGTCAAAGCAGCATTGCGCGCTTCGGCAATATCCTGTTCGGCCTTGGTCAGCTTGGTATCGAGGCGTTTCTGCGCCGCGCCAAGTTTCTTCTCGTTCTTCTCCGCTGCTTCGACCTTGGCCTTCGCAACGATAGCCTGAGCAGCAGCGCGATTTTCATTCTCGCGTTGGCGCCAGGCTTCTTCTTCATCATCAGCCTTTGCCCGGGCATCCGTAGCTGCGGCGAGGTCGGCGGAGATTTGCTGGTCACGCAGGGCGACCGTATCCATCACCTTGGGCACCATTCCGCGTCCGATGAAGACGAAGACGATGCCGAAAAACACCAGCAACCAGAAGACCTGGCTGGAATAAGTTTCGGCAAGCTGGGCAATCTGGGGCATGAATACGGGTCCCGTTGATCAGACAAACGAAGAAAGCAATCGGCTGGGAGCAGCGCCCCCGACCGATATCGAAAGCAGTTGTTAAGCGACGAAGATCAGGATCATCGCAACAACGAATGCGAGCAGACCGAGAAGCTCAGCAGCCGCGAAGCCGATGAACAAGCGGCCCTGCTGGCCGTCAGCCGCCCCTGGATTGCGCAGTGCGCTTTCCAAGAAGGAACCAAAAACGTTACCCACACCGATGGCGGCCATGCCGGCACCAATTGCAGCGAGACCAGCACCGATCAGTTTTGCAGCTTCTGCGTCCATTATAATTTCCTTTTTCTCTTAAATTCTAGTGGGTTGATTGATATTTTTAGTGAAGATTCTCAGCGTCGTTGATATACAGAGACGTCAACAATGCGAATACGTAAGCCTGAATACCGGCGACGAGGATTTCCAACGCGCTAATGCCGATCATCAGGATAAAGCTCGGCAGGCCGACCAGCGCCGCAAATCCGACCCCCGCGTTAGTGCCGTCAATGACAAAGCTCGACAACACTTTCAACAGGACGTGGCCCGCCATCATAGCCACGAACAACCGCAGCGCGAGGCTGAAGGGACGGACCAAGAAGGAGATCAACTCGATCGGGAAGATGATCGGGATCATCGGCAGAGGGGTGCCGCTGGGGATAAACAGAGAGAAGAAATGGAAGCCATGCTTCCAGAAGCCGACGATCAAAACGATCGCGAAACTGATGATCGCCAGCACGCCAGTTACGGTGAAATGGCTGGTGAAAGTGAATGGGTGCAGCCCGATCAAGCCAATCGGCATCAAGCCCAGCAGGTTGGCGAACAGGATAAACATGAACAGGCTGAAGATGTAGGGCACATATTTGCGCCCTTCCTTGCCGATGTTTGCTTCCAGCATATCGTCGATGAAACCGGTAAAGAATTCCACTGACATCTGCCACCGGCCGGGCACGAGTTCACGCCGCATGCCGCCAGCTACGAAAATCCACAGCACGGCGGTTGCGATCATCATCCACAACGCACTGTTGGTGAAAGCGATATTGTAACCCGCAAGTTCCCAATTCGCCGAACCGAAAATCGGTTCGATCGTGAATTGGTACATCGGGTCTACTTTACCCTCTTCGGCTGCCACGTGTGAAACGTCCCTAAGTCATTCGAACAAAACGCCCCGCCTACTCCTCGGGAGGAGTATCGCCGGGACGCGTATTCGCCATCCGGAAAATGTTCCTGAAGGCAACGACTATTCCAAGGAACAGTCCTACCAACAGACCCCAGGGAGTGGTTCCGGCGAAAGTGTCTACCACCCAGCCAATCACCAAACCGCCAAGAATCCCACCAAGAAGATCCGCCAGCACTCGGTTGCCACTGCGATAATTCGCATCAGCCCCGGTCGCTTTTGGTTGGTTACGTTGCTCTTCGCGCTCTCGTGCGGCTTTCAACCGCGCCTCGAGCGCATCGATCCGCGCATCCTCAGCAATGGGTTCCCGTGCGGACTTGTCATCGCTCATACCGTGCTCCTAAAAAGAGAATGCAAGGCATGGACAAAACCTGCCCGCCGAGGGCGACGCCCCCTTAGGCGGGGGGTATTTTGGAGTCAACCGGTGCAGTGCACCATTTGCGGGATATCAGTCACAAAATCGCTGCCCGATTACTGATCGTAAGCGGACCGATTATGCCGGACAGCGGCTGTCACGCTCAGGCGGAGCAGACGTGCGCGTTTGCCATGTGCCATTCGGCGCCTGGTACTTTTCGCCCGGAACCGTTCGCGCGATCGCGAGACAGCCAGACGTCAGTGCATATTCTTCCAGCGTCGAACTGGCGGCCTGAGCCTTCTCCGCGTAAACCGCCCGGCGCTTGATATTAATATCGTTTACCAGCCGCTTGAGCTCGGGCGTTTCTGCACCCACAACCCCAAGATATCCGTCCATCTTCTCCCCGACTTTGCCGGAAGAACGGGCAGCATCATAGGCCGGGTCACGTTGCGCATAGGCGGCAGGCACAAGCCCGCCAATGGCCAATGCGGCCACGGCCACACCAAGGGCGAAACGGCGGATTGGATTACTGTTATTCATCATCTGTCCCATCAGAAAATATCTGCATTCTCTTCAATCGTATTGCCTGCATCTTCCGCAAGCCGGTAGATTACTTCTTGCCGGATGTTGATGTTTAGCTCGATTACAATCGGCGCGTCAGGCGCGTTGACGGTAATACAACCGCTCAGCGCAGCAATTCCCGCGATCAAAACCGGCGCCATCCAGCGCTTTCCCGTCGAAGCTGCGTGCTTGGTCTGCATTGGCAGAAGTGTCGCACCCAGACCCTTCAAGGTCAATTCTGGATCGTTCATGGCATTCCCTCGCTTTCGGAGCCCTGAATGGGCGGTTCATCTGTGTCTGGTTTTTTGGGGCCTGATGGAGCAATCTGGGCGGCAGGAGCAGGCCCCCCGGCCGTGCCCGGAATTAGTCCAAGTTCGCGGGGATCCTTGATGAAAGCTGGATCGTACATCGCCTTGATGGATGTGATTAGTTGATAGAAGGGTGCCCGGACATTCACGTTGAAGCGGATCGGTAAATTAGCGATCTGGCGGGTGATAAAGTTTTGATTTGTGCCCTCCCCTTGACTGACCCCGTCGAAACTTATCTTCGTTACCAATTCCCCGGACAGCGAACCCTCCATCCCGATTTGCATCGCGGTGTAATTCAGGCTGCGTAGCGCATCGAAGGCAAAATTGACCATCGGCGACATATCTTCGTAGGTCAGCTCGCCGACATAAGAAACATTGCCGCCGCCAGGGCGCGCCACCAGCAGACCGCCTTCGATCGAACCATTACCCATCGAATCAAAGATCAGGGGTATCCTGCCATCGAATGTGCCGGTCGCGCTGAGATTGCCCAATTCCATTTGTGCCAGGAACTGCGCCGCATCCAATCCCTGAATATCGAGTACATAGGCGCGAATTTCCGGCTGACCGAAATTCAGCTCCACAGGTTCCAGCACCAGAGTTCCGCCCATAAATGGCCAGCGCCCCTCGATGAGCGAAACAATTACCCCGTCGCGCAGTGAAAAAGTGATTTCGCCGTCATTCACTTCAATGCCCGGGTTAATCGAGGCGATTGCGATGCGCTGATCCGGCGCTGTTGTCAGGTTAATCAGATCAGTGAACTCGACGGTGCCGGATGCACCCTTAACCGGCCCAAACGCAGCGGCGAAATCGAAGGCACTGCTGGAAAACGTGCCAGAACTGACAACAGCTTCGCCATTCCAGTCGATCCGGCCTGATCCATTGATGATACCGTCAGCATTGGCGATCACGCCCTTTGCCAATTCGCTCAATTGGTCCGGCTGCAATTTATCGTCGAACCGCAGTGCACCTACCGAGAGATTGGCAAAGCCCGTCGCGTCGGACAAATCGTGGAGGATATCCACGCGAACGATTTCTCGGTCGCTGGATGGCTCGCGCAAGACCGCTTCCGCTTTGATGATGCTATCGGACAGAGTGAGCGCGGCACCCCTGACTTGCAGAGGATGAAACCGTGGCTGATTAGACCTGTCAGAAACAGTGAAGGCGCCTTGCGCCAGGGAGAGTATGCCGCCCGTATAATCCCATTGGCCACTGGTGCCCGAAAGATCGAGCGGAACCGCGAACAGCCGAACATCCGCGTCTGAGAAAGTGCCTGCGATATTCTCGCCTATTTCCGCATCCAGATTGCTGACTTTAAAGTGATTGGCGACGTCTGCATCGCCCAAGGTAATATCAAGGTCACGCGCCGACATTGCGCCAGGATAAGCGAAGCCGATCGGCCCGCTGGCAATCTTAATTGGCGTATCCGCCAGGGTGCCCGACAGTTCTAGCGACGGTGCCCCGGCTGCGATCCTCAGGCCGCGGTTATCACTTCGCAAGATCGGTTGTCCGTCAGCCGGGCAAAGCGTTACTTGGCGCCGATCAAACACCAAATTCGCCAATGCCAATTGATCAAATCGAACAGCGGTGCACTTGCGCCATAGAGCCAGACCGCCGGCAGCGGAGTAATTGCCGCTTATCGGCAACGCCAGATTACTGGTCGACCCGCCCGGCAGCGGTCCCGTAGCGATGGCATTGCCGGAAAATCCGAGCGTGCCTTTCGCATTTTGCATGACCAGCAATTCGGGGATGGCGATAGTGCTACCCTGCGCGGAGTATTCCGCCATCCGCATCCGAAACACCAGACTGCCGCTGCTGCTACGTTCCATACGGCCGGTGATATTCGGCAAGCCAAGGCCGCCGGTGACGATATTGCCGGACAGTTTCGGAGTGCCGCCGCCCGCAGTGCTCAGCTGGAAGCGGGAAAGGGACAGCAGCGTCCCACCATTCCCGCCGCGCAAACTGCCCTGCGGAATCATCACCGAGGTAACTTGCCCGGTTTGGCGCAAATTCACTTGTGCGGCCAAACGGCTGCCCCTTGATTCACGTTTGAGCGCCGCCCGCATTTTCGACATCAGCGGTGCGGCCAGAGTAGCCTGGGTCGAGACAATCAAATCGGCCAGAGCTGTATCGATCGCGTCGCCCAGCCGCACTCCATTGCCTTCGACGTCCGCGGTCAGATCCACCTGCTCGAAGGAATCCCGGGAACGGACGGTGCCCTCTGCAGTGATCAGCGCCGCACCCAATTGCGCAGTCCCGACGGACCGAGCGGCGACAGAAAACGTCCCGTTCAGGCCTCGATCCCGCCACATCCCGCGCAATGTTCCGTTGATCCCGCCCACTGCATTGCCCGCCAATGAAGCAGCCCCGGTGGCCAGCCTGGCATTACCGCTGAAGACCGCGAAATCGGCTTCGCTGTCACCATCGATCTCGATCGAGGCCTTGTTTACCGCGATGCCAGCAGCGGGGCAGGACAATTTGCCAATTCTGAGCGGACCGGAAAATTTCGGCTTACCAGCATCAATCGCCACCGAACCATACAGCGAACCACCTGCAACCGAGCAGCCGCCTCCGTCCAGATTGGGCGCCGTAACCGCGAGCATTCCGGCGAATCCATTGCTCAGCAGGCCCTTGCCGTCAGCTTTCAAAGCTATCGGACCATAGTCCGTTTCCAGCAACACACGGGCATCGATCAGTTCCATGTCAATTTCGGGCAGTCCCGAAGTTTCTTCAGTATCCACAAACAGCAACGGATCGAGCGCGCCAAAGCTGAGTTCACCGCCGCGATAACTGCCATAAGCCCGCGCCTTTTGGACGGAAATCACGCCCACAGACGGGATCCCGAAACTGTAATTCAAATTCACCACGATCCGCTCGATAGTCAGATCTGGCCGCGCCGGATCGCCAACCACGATATCGGTCAATATCTGCTGTTCAGGGCCAATACGTTCGATGTCATAGGTAGCTGCCACGCCGAGCTTGTCCAACTCGTCGCCAATCAAATTGTCGGCGATTTCATCCCGTGAGAACCAGGTCAACGTGATTGCAGCCAGAATTATCAGCAGCAGTCCCAACAGCGCGCGCCGGAACCAGCGCCACCGGCTGGGGGCCAGAGCATCATCATGATCCGTCTCGGAAATCTCGTCTTCGGCCTGCGACATACACCTCACACTTGCGCGTCTCGTCCGCTAAAGGCAATGCAGCTTTTTTATCGCGAATGTGTGAAGCGATTGCTGGGACAATGATTGCCTGAAGCTGAATATCCTTCGTCCCCGACATCGGGGCATCAGGCAACGCCATCCCATGATGGTGCCGGCCACCGCGCCCGGCTGCGTGCCCGGCTGCTGGGCGGCGGGGCTGAAGCGCTGGCAGATTACGAGGTTCTCGAATATTTGCTGTTCGCTGCCATCAAGCAAGGTGATACCAAGCCGATCGCGAAGGCGCTGATCAAGCGTTTCGGAAATTTGGCCGCTGTGCTCAATGCGGATGCCAAGGCGCTGCAATCCGTCAAGGGCGTGGGCGAAACCAGCGCGGCAGCACTAAAAATCGTCGCACTGGCCGCGCGCAGGATGGCCCGGGTCGAAATACAGCAAAAACCGGTGTTGGGCAGCTGGGCCGCGCTGCTGGACTACCTCACCATCGATATGGCGCATTTGACCGTCGAGCGAGTTCGTGTGCTTTATCTCAACACCCAGAACCGACTGGTGCTGGATGAACATGTCGGCGACGGATCAATCGATGAGGCAGCAATCCACCCGCGCGAAATCATCCGGCAGGCACTCGACATTGGGGCCAGCGCATTAATCCTGGTGCACAACCACCCGAGCGGAAGTCCAGAACCCAGCCGCGCAGACATCCAGATCACCAACCGCATCGCCGAAGCCGGACGCTTGCTTGGGATTGTGGTCCACGATCATGTCATCATCGGCCGTGAGGGGCATGTTAGCTTGAAGGCCAAAGGCTTAATTTAATTTGCTGATTTGGCATGCGGTTAAAGCGGCCAGATCAACGGAATTGCGACGATCGAGGTAACCGCGACCACGATTGTCAACGGCAGGCCGTAGCGCGCAAAATCTAGGAAGCGGTAACCGCCTGCGCCATAAATGAGTGTATTGGTCTGATAGCCAATGGGCGTCAGGAAACTCGCGCTGGCTGCAAACATAACCGCTATCACGAACGGCCGGGGGTCTGCGCCCAAAGCCAGCGCAAGATGGATCGCGATTGGTGTCACCACAATGGCTACTGCATTGTTGGTCACCAATTCAGTCAATAACAGGCTGAGAAGATATATTGCTGCAAGTGCATATATTGGCGGAAGCGATGATAGAAACGGTGTGGCCGCATCGACCAAAACCTCTACCAGCCCGGCATTTTCCAGTCCGCTGCCAACCGCAAGCATGGCGACGATCAGGCCGATTATTCGCCAATCTACCGCCGCGAATGCCTCGTCCGGCTCGATGCAGCGGGTAACCAGAACCACCGCCATACCCAGAACCGCCAGACCAGCAATTGGCATCACGTCTAGAGCTGCGGCCACGATCACGGTCAAAATGACCCCGATCGCAATCGGCGCCTTCTGTGTCTTGAACCCGCGCGATTTGGGTTCGGACACATTCATCAGGTGTTCGCCTTCGGTCAGGAGCCTCAAATCTGCCTGCGCGCCTTCTACCAGCAATGTATCCCCGACACGCAAAGGCGTCCTTTCAAACCGCTCGTTCAAATTTTCCCCGCGCCGGTGCAGTGCGATAGGATTAACTCCGTATTTCTTGGAGAATTCCAGCTGACTCAATGTCTGCCCGATGCACAAAGCGTCAGGCAGCAACAGGACTTCTGCAATGATCGATTTATGCGATGACATAGGAATTATTCCATCGTCATCCGCGGTCGCCAATGGGAGGCGTCCGCGTTCGCGAATGGTCATCACATCAGATTCATCCGAATTCAAGATGATGACGTCGCCCGACCTGATCAATCGGTCATCACCCTGGCCAGTGATGGACACATCATTGCGAACCAGATCAACAAGACGGCGATTCCCGGTTTTGAAAACTGCGACATCTTCCGGCTTGCAGCCGACATAAGGAGACGTCGGCGAGACATAGACCGACATGGCGTAACGCTTGCGGTCACCCTCAGCCAGAAATGCCGACATCACGTCGCGGCTGGGCAAGAATCGCCGGGTAATCGCCAGATAGGCCACCCCAACAATGGCCACGATTATGCCGACGGGCGCAATTTCGAAAATGGTAAACGGGGCCAGCCCCTGCTTCTGAGCGACGCCATCAACCAGAATATTGGTCGAAGTGCCGATCAATGTGCAGGTCCCGCCCAGAATCGCTGCAAAAGAAATCGGCATCAGTATTTTTGAAGGCGTTTCGCCCAATTGCCGGGACAGCGTAATCCCGATTGGAATCATCATCATCACCAGGGGTGTATTGTTCGTAAAGGCAGACATTGCAGCGACAACGATCAAAAGCATCGCCGCTGCTGCGACAGGAGTTCTCTTCGCTAAACCGGTGACCTGACCTGCAAACGCCTCCAGCGTACCAGTACGAACCAGCGCTGCAGAGATAATAAACATGGCAACGATCGTAACTGGCGCGGAATTTCCCATCGCGCCGAGCAGATCGTCGGTCGAGATTGCGCCCACCACCAGCAGGACGCCAACGGCCCCGATCGCGGTAACCTCTGGCGGGCGGATTTCGGTCGCGAAGGCGAGCAGCAAGAGCAGCAGCACCAAGCCGACGATGTAGGGAGCATAGTTTGCAAGTAGATCAAACATGATGTCGTCCGATTCGGTTCGGCCCAAGCCAATTCGCGACAGGTGCGACCAGTTACGGATTTTCGAAAGACATTTTTCATTGCAAGAACACAATTTTTCCAACCGGCTTGATGATTTCTTTCGCATTGGCCGCCCGCGCCCCGTATTGGCCAGCATGCCGCCGGTCACGAAAGATAATGATGGATACCCAGCTACTCGCAATCTGTGCCCTGACCTTCGTCATCCATTTAATCGGAGTGCTGGCATATTCCGCCAGAATTGCAGGCGTTAGAACCGGGCGTATCGCAATCTCCTTCGCGCTATTTAACGTGCTGGTGCTGGTTTCGCGGCTGTCCAACAGCTTCCTTGGACCGTTCTTGGCGAAGCGGATTGAAAACGATCTTGCCGCTGGCACAGGCGAAGGGTTGCTTATGGATTTCAGGATTGTTCTGCTGTCCGCCAGCGCAGCGGCAATTGCCGGGGCTATTCTGATCCCGACTACCCAGCGGTGGTTCACCAGCGCAATTACCCATTTCCACGAAAGCCGTTCCTTGCCCAAGCTTGCCTGGCACGCCCTGTCACGAGCAGGCTTTGGCTATTTACGGCAAACCTCGACTTTGCCGCGGCAGGTCCATCTGGCCGACCTCAAAAAACCGCGCGGTGTTTCGCTGACGGTCATCTTGCTCAATGTATTTGCGCAGGCGCTGCTGACAGTGGGCGTGATCGGTTCGCTATATGCAGGTTATCTGAACCCGGAGTACCGGGTAACCGCCTCGCAGCTATCAGCAGTAGTTAACGGCTTTGCCACCATATTGCTGTTCGTCGTGATCGATCCGCAATTGTCAGTGATGACCGATGATGTCGCGTCGGGCCGCGTGAGCCAATCGGTATTCCGCCGGACAATTGTGTGGCTTTCATTCAGCAGGCTGGGCGGGACACTGCTGGCGCAGGCCATGCTATTACCCTCCGCCTGGCTGGTGGCGCATCTTGCAGGCGTGATTTAACCCATGGGGAGATTTCTTTCATCCCCTTGCCTTCCCGGTCCATCGCTCCTAGCCGCCCTGACAGCCGAACAACGCCAAGACCTTCATCGGAGCCAATTATGATCCCCCGTTATGCCCGCCCACAAATGTCCGCCATTTGGGAGCCGGAATCGCGCTATCGCATCTGGTTCGAAATCGAAGCTCATGCGACCGAGAAGCTTGGCGAGTTGGGCGTAGTTCCGCCCAGCGCGGCCAAGGCGCTATGGGACTGGTGGGCGACCGATCCGGTGATCGACGTCGAGGCAATCGACGCAATCGAAGCAGTTACCAAGCATGATGTGATCGCGTTCCTTACCTGGGTGGCCGAGCAGGTGGGTGATGAAGCACGCTTCATGCACCAGGGCATGACCAGTTCCGACGTGCTAGACACTACGCTGGCGGTGCAATTGGCCCGTTCTGCTGATCTTCTGCTCGAAGACCTCGACTTGCTGCTGGCCGCAATTAAACGCCGGGCAGAGGAACATAAGTACACACCGACCATCGGCCGCAGCCACGGCATTCATGCTGAACCGGTGACCTTTGGCCTCAAGCTGGCTCAGGCCTATGCTGAATTTGCTCGTTGCCGCAAACGGCTGGTCGCTGCGCGGGAAGAAATCGCAACTTGCGCAATTTCAGGTGCGGTGGGCACGTTCGCCAACATTGATCCTGAAGTCGAAGCGCATGTCGCAGAACGCCTTGGCTTGGCAATCGAGCCGATCAGCACGCAGGTAATTCCGCGTGACCGTCATGCCATGTTTTTCTCGGTGCTTGGCGTGATCGCCAGTTCGATTGAGCGGGTCGCCGTGGAAGTCCGCCATCTGCAGCGCACCGAAGTTTTGGAAGCGGAGGAATATTTCTCCCCCGGCCAGAAGGGTTCGTCGGCCATGCCGCATAAACGCAACCCGATCCTGACTGAAAACCTGACCGGACAAGCGCGGATGATCCGTTCATACGCCCTGCCCGCGATGGAAAATGTCGCCCTGTGGCACGAGCGGGATATCTCCCACTCCTCGGTTGAACGCTTCATCGGGCCTGACGCCACGATCACGCTCGATTTCGCGCTTGGCCGTCTGACCGGCGTGATCGACAAATTGCTGATTTACCCTGTGCGGATGCGCAAAAATCTCGACCGGATGGGCGGGTTGGTTCATTCCCAGCGCGTATTGCTGGCGCTGACTCAAGCAGGCGTCAGCCGCGAGGATGCTTACCGTCTGGTCCAACGCAACGCGATGCAGGTGTGGGAATCGGACGGTGAGAAATCGCTGCTCGACCTGCTCAAAGCAGATGCCGAAGTCACCGCCGCGTTATCGGACGCAGAAATCGAGGATAAATTCGATCTCGATTATCACTTCAAGCAGGTGGACTTCATTTTCGCCCGCGTTTTCGGCTAAACTCTATGAGCAGCAGCCCGCCCTTCCCTTAATTGACCAATCCGCCTAGCATCGGATCAGACGAAGGCTTGGGCGAAGGCCCTGGCCATAAATGGGAAACGCCATGCAGATTGTTCGCACCATCCTCTGGGTCCTCCTGTTCGCAGGCCTGATGTTCTTTTCCTTCTTCAATTGGAAAGAGGTGGAGGTTCAGATCTGGACTAACCTGGTGCTGGAAACAAAGGTGCCTGCGCTGGTGATCGTGTCATTCCTTCTCGGCATGATCCCGACCTGGCTGCTGCATCGCGGGACAAAATGGCGGCTGACGCGGCGGATAAATACGCTGGAGGCGGCGGCCCGTATGCCGCAGGTCGCACCGGTTCAAACCTCGCCCGGCGAGACACTTGAACCTGCCGAACCCGCGCCATCAAGCAGCAGCTACACGCCGAATAGCCCGTTATGAGCAACCCAGTCTATCTTGCTATCGACCTGCCCCAACTGGAAGCGGCAAAGGCGCTGGCTACGCGGGTCAAATCACATATTGGCGGGATTAAACTCGGCCTGGAGTTTTTCTGTGCGCATGGTCACCACGGCGTGCATGAAATGGCGCAGGTTGGCCTGCCCATTTTCCTCGACCTGAAACTGCATGACATTCCCAACACAGTCGCCGCAGCGATGCAGGCGATCCATGTATCGGAACCGGCAATCGTGACTGTCCACGCCAGTGGCGGACGCGCGATGATGGAAGATGCCAAGGCAGCCGCTGCAAACGGTACGAAGGTCGTGGCTGTGACCTTGCTAACCAGCCTGGACGAGCGCGATCTGGAACGGACGGGAGTATCCGGCAGCGCCCATGACCAAGTCATGCGGCTGGCTGATCTGGCGCATCAGGCAGGCCTCGACGGAATCGTCTGTTCCGGTCAGGAAGTTGGCGCGGTGCATAAACAGTGGAGAGACGGCTTCTTCGTTGTCCCCGGACTGCGCCCAGCCGGATCGGCTATCGGCGACCAGAAACGCGTCGTCACCCCGCGTAAGGCCCGCGATGATGGGGCCAGCGTGCTGGTCATTGGCCGCCCGATCAGCCGGGCAGATGATCCGGTGCAGGCCGCACGGGATATTGAAGCAACATTGTAACCAAGTGTTTCACATGCTGACGTTTGCCGCTAGCGCGTAAAAATGCCCTCAACCTTGATCAAAATTTGCGGAATCAGCACGCCCGATACGCTCGACGCGACAATTGCTGCGCACGCCGATTATTGCGGCTTCATGTTTTTCGCGCCCTCCCCGCGCAATCTTGCATTTGAAACAGCATCGCAGCTTGCGGCCCGGGCCGGTGACCGGATCGGCAAGGTCGGTGTATTTGTCGATCCCAGCGACAACTTGCTAACAGATGCCATCGCGGCAGGCAGGTTGGATGCGGTCCAATTGCACAAGGTTACCGGTTACCGCCGCGCCGAGGTCAAGCAGCGCTTTGGCCTTCCCGTCTGGGCAGTGATGCCCATCAAGACCCGCGGCGATCTGGCGTGCAGGGGGCACACGGTTCCGGAAACGCAAGACCGCGTTCTGTATGACGCCGCGACGCCAAAGGGCGCCGATTTGCCCGGCGGTATGGGTGTCCGGTTCAATTGGAACTGGATGGAAGGGCTGGAACACCCATATCCATGGGGCCTGGCGGGCGGCCTGTCGGCTGACAATGTTGCCGAGGCGATCCGAATAACCGGCGCACCGCTGGTCGATACATCTTCCGGCGTGGAAAGCGCGCCCGGCATCAAGGACGTGGACAGAATCGCAGCCTTCTGCAAAGCGGCCCAGAACATATGACGAGCGCAATGACAGATCTGAAAAACTCCTTCCGTAACCAGCCCGACAATGACGGCCATTTTGGCGATTACGGCGGACGCTATGTCGCTGAAACGCTGATGCCGCTAGTGCTTGATCTGGAGCGTGAATATCGCGCCGCGCAAGCTGACCCCGCCTTCAAGGCCCAGTTCGACGATCTGCTCGAACATTATGTCGGACGGCCCAGCCCGATGTATTTTGCGGAACGTTTGACCGACAGTCTAAGGGCGGACGCCCCATCCGGCAAAGGTGCGCAAATCTGGTTCAAACGCGACGAGCTGAACCATACCGGGGCGCATAAGATCAACAATTGCATCGGGCAAATCCTGCTCGCCATCCGCATGGGCAAAACTCGGATTATCGCGGAAACCGGCGCGGGCCAGCACGGCGTGGCCACCGCCACTGTCTGCGCGCGCTTCGGCCTGCCTTGCGTGATTTACATGGGCGCGACCGACGTTGTTCGTCAGCAGCCCAATGTGTTCCGTATGAAATTGCTTGGCGCTGAGGTGATCCCGGTCACCAGCGGCGCGGCGACGTTGAAGGATGCGATGAATGAAGGGCTGCGCGACTGGGTCGCTAATGTCCATGACACATTCTACATCATCGGCACCGCCGCCGGGCCGCATCCCTATCCGGAAATGGTCCGCGATTTCCAAAGCATTATCGGCATCGAAGCGCGCGCGCAGATGCTCGACCGCGTGGGCCGCCTGCCCGACCTACTGGTCGCCTGCATCGGCGGCGGATCGAACGCGCTGGGCCTGTTCCACCCGTTCCTCGACGATCCTGATGTCAAGATGCTCGGCGTCGAAGCGGCAGGCCACGGACTGGACAAGGCCCACGCCGCCAGCCTAACCGGCGGCGCACCCGGCGTGCTCCATGGCAACAAGACCTACCTGCTGCAGGATGAAGACGGCCAGATCACCGAAGGCCACTCGATCAGCGCAGGCCTCGACTATCCCGGTATCGGCCCAGAACACGCCTGGCTGAAAGAAAACGGCCGCGTGGAATATACCTCGGTAACGGATGACGAGGCGCTGGAAGGCTTCCAACTACTGTGCCGCACCGAGGGGATTATTCCCGCACTGGAACCGTCACACGCGATTGCTGCGGTGGCGAAAATTGCGAAGACCATGCCGGATGATGCGATCATCTTGGCAAACCTCTGTGGGCGCGGTGACAAGGACATCTTCACTGTCGCTGAGGCGCTTGGGGTGGAGATATGAACCGCCTCTCCAACGCCTTCGCCACCCCCGCACTCGTCTGCTTCGTCACCGCTGGTGACGGCGACACTGCGGCCAATCTTGATGCTCTGGTCGCGGGCGGCGCCGATGTGATCGAACTTGGCATGCCCTTCACTGATCCGATGGCCGATGGTCCCGCCATTCAGGAGGCGAATATTCGCAGCCTCGCCAAGGGCACCAAAACCGCCGATATTTTCGCCATTGCCGCCGCATTTCGCGCTCGTCATCCGGACGTGCCGCTGGTGCTGATGGGCTATGCCAATCCGATGATCCGGCGCGGGCCGCAATGGTTCGCAGACCAATGTGAAGCTGCCGGGGTGGACGGCGTGATCTGCGTCGATATTCCGCCCGAGGAAGATCAGGCGCTCGGCCCGTTCCTGCGCGCCAAGGGGATCGATCCGATCCGGCTGGCCACGCCCACTACCGATGCAACGCGCTTGCCTCAGGTGCTCAAAGGCTCAGGCGGGTTCCTCTACTACGTTTCCGTCGCTGGAATTACCGGCAAACAACAGGCCGCAATGGGCTCCATCGAAGAAGCCGTTGCCCGCCTCAAGGCTGCAACCGATATTCCTGTCGCAGTTGGCTTTGGCGTCCGCACGCCCGAACAAGCCGCTGCCATTGCCAAGGTCGCGGACGGCGTTGTCGTCGGCTCTGCCCTGGTTGAACTGGTCGCAAAACATGGCGAAGATGCGCCCGCTGCGTTAAGAGAGCTGACCACAGCGCTTGCGCAAGCCGTGCATTCAGCGCGCTAAGGACAGACAAATGAACTGGATTTCCCGCGTCCGCAATTCTCTGCCGTTCCTGCCTAAACGGGAAACGCCGGACAATTTGTGGGTCAAATGTTCCAAATGTCAGGAAATGCTGTTTCAACAGGATTATGAAGACGCTTGGCGGATTTGCCAACATTGCGACCATCACGGACGGCTGGGCGCTGACCGGCGGCTTCAGTTGCTGCTGGATGACGGTTTCACTTTGTTGCCCCAGCCAGAGGTTAGCGAAGACCCGCTGAAATTCCGCGATACCAAGAAATATGTCGATCGTTTGAAAGCGGCCCGCGCCAATAATCCCCACCGCGATGCATTCAGTGTCGGATCAGGCGAAGTCGAAGGCCGCCCCGCTGTAATCGGCGTACAGGATTTCCACTTCATGGGCGGCTCCATGGGTATGGCCGTGGGCAATGCATTTTGCGCCGGTGCCCAAGAGGCACTGGACCGTAATTGCGCTTACATCGTGGTCACCGCCGCTGGCGGCGCCCGGATGCAGGAAGGCATTCTCAGCCTGATGCAAATGCCCAAGGCCACTGTGATGACCCGCCGCCTAAAAGAAGCAGGCCTGCCCTATATCGTAGTGCTGACCGATCCGACCACCGGCGGCGTCACCGCCAGCTATGCAATGCTGGGCGATGTCCATATTGCGGAGCCGGGCGCATTGATCGGCTTTGCCGGACAGCGCGTGATCCAGGATACAATCCGCGAAAGCCTGCCCGAAGGGTTCCAGCGCGCGGAATATCTGCACAAGCATGGCATGGTCGATATGGTCGTGCACCGGAACCGTTTGCGCGAGACGTTGGCCACGGTACTGGATTATCTGCAACCCGCGCAGGCTGCGTAGTGATCGCTTGTTCCCCCTCTTCTTCAGAGGAGGGGCAGCGAGACTTGTTGAACGAAGTGAAATTAGTCGCAGCGGGGTGGTGGCTTCACGCAAGCGCGACGCTGACACGTCTCAACCACCCCGAACCCCCTCCTCTAAAGAAGAGGGGGCTTTAGTGGATTTCGCCAAGTCTGACGATCCCGCAGTACAAGCGCAGCTTGACCGGTTGGCGCAATTGTCCCTGCCGCAGGGGCGATTTGGGCTCGACACTATTCGTATCCTGATGTCGCGGCTGGGCGATCCGCATTTGCGGCTTCCGCCCGTGTTTCATGTGGCCGGAACCAATGGCAAGGGGTCCACCTGTGCATTCCTGCGCGCTATGCTGGAGGCTGATGGCCTCAGCGTACACATGGCAACCAGCCCGCATCTGGTACGCTTTAATGAACGCATTCGCATTGCCGGAAAGTTGATCGAAAACAAGCACTTGTCCGCTTTGCTGGCCGAAGTTCTGGACCAGTCGGACGATCTTGCACCCAGTTTCTTTGAAGTCACAATTGCTGCCACTTTTCTGGCATTTTCCCGCACGCCAGCCGATGCCTGCGTGGTTGAGGTCGGGCTTGGTGGCCGTTTCGATGCCACCAATGTTATAGAACACCCAGCCGTGTGCGGAATCGCGGCGCTGGGGATTGATCACGAACGCTTCCTACTCGCGCCGGAGGAGGGAACTCCGGACATTCCGCTCGCCCGTATTGCATTTGAGAAATCCGGCATTGCCAAACCGGGCTGTCCGCTTGTGACGTTCAACTATCCGGACGAGGCCGAAGAAGAAATCAAGCGCGCCGCTGAAAGAACTGGCGCATTGCTGGCCATGCGCGGGCGGGACTGGGATATCAGCGCGATTGCCGGAATGGAATATCGCGACAAGCATGGCGAGTTGATGTTGCCTGTGCCTACTCTGCCCGGCGACCACCAAATGCAAAATGCAGCCTTGGCAGTTGCCATGTTACGGCATCAAAATGCTGTCACAGTGTCTCCCGCCGCGATCGCCCAAGGGATCCGCACGGCCAGATGGCCTGCACGCCTCCAGCGTCTGTCCAGCGGCCCGCTGACTGGCGGCCGCAACATCTTGCTGGATGGCGGGCATAATCCCGATGCCGGACAAGCGCTCAAGCGGTATTTTGCCGGACAGCGGCTGCATCTGATCATCGGAATGCTGGCGAACAAAGACCCGGCGGCGATTATCGAACCACTTTCGGACGAAATCGCCAGCCTGACTGTTGTGCCGGTTCCGGGACAAGAAAGTCACGGGGTTGATGCCTTCGGCCACGGCGCAACCTCAGCGCAGGATGTTCCCGCTGCACTATCTGCGATTGCCCTCGACGGATTGCCAATATTGGTCGCCGGCTCGCTCTATCTCGCGGGCGAAGTGCTTAGGTTGAATCAGGAACTGCCGGACTAACGCGCTGTTCCTGCCTTGAACTGCGTACCCATTCGAAGATAACCAGGATCACGGCAATACCGCCAATCGCTGTGGTCAGGATGAATACGTCGAAATAACCGCGTTCCTCGATCATCTGACCCAGCGCGCCGCGCCCCAAAGTGCCAACCAGCATGGTGAGCGAGGAAAGCAGCGCATATTGCACCGCGCTAAAACCCTTGGCGACGATGGAGGAGAGCCAAGCGACAAATGCCGCACCGGCGATCCCGATTGCGAGATTTTCCAATCCGATAGCCAGTAACAACTTTGCCATGCGGACATCACTGCCCAGACTTTCCACTAACCAACTAAAGCCGGTGTAACGACTGGCATTGGCCAATCCGTACCCGCCAACTGAAAGATCGGCGTAGAGCAAATTGGTCAGCGCAGCGAGAATCGCGCCAAGCAACAGCGTCTGCATCCGTCCCATCGCCGTCAGCAAATAACCGCCGAGCGCGAGCCCAAGCACAACTGCGCCGACCCCAAAGAATTTAGAAGCAAACGCAACTTCGTCCTTCGAATATTGCAATTCCCCGAGATAGAACGGGTAAGCAAAGGTGCCCCAAACCGAATCGGTGATCCGGTAAGTCAGCACCAACGCCAAGACGAGAACCAAAGACCAACCCATCCGGCCAACAAATTCGGTTAAAGGCAACACCAGCGCCCGGTACAAATGATCCAGAATGCGGTCACCGCGCGTGCTGGCGGGTTGCGGTGCTGTCAGCAGATTTTTTCCGGTCTTTTCCTGCCGCACCAGCCAAGCTGCAATAAAGGCAGGAACCACCACGGTGGCGATCACTATCAGCGGGCCCATAGTGGTAATGAACGCCACCGAATCGGGCCGTGCCTCTGGATTGCTGCCGAGCGACCGGACCATGAATATGCCCACGATGATCAGCGCCCAACCCCACAGCGCACCGACTGCGGCAAGCGCCCAGCCGCGTACTCTTGGTGCGACTTGCCCAACCTGGCGCAGGCCGTGCTCGTCATCACCGTCGCCCTCGATGGCTTCCACCACGCTGGCGTCAGTATCCGGGGCCCACAGGCCAAGAATGCCCACCACCAGCAAGATCGCGCCCATGGTCAGGTAGACAGTCGGCCAACTGGTCCGCTCTGCCATCACCAATGCTAGGGCGCCGCCCGCCAGTGCCGCCAGCCGGTAGCCCATCTGATAAACCGTCGAGAGAATATCTATCGTCGCAACATCATCCGCCACATCCACGCGCCATGCGTCGATCACGACATCCTGCGTCGCACTGGCAAATGCGCCCAGCCCAGCGAGTAGTGAAAACCAGCCGAGCGCGCCAACCGGATCAAGCTGCGACAGGGTCACCAGCGCTGCGCCAAGGAACAATTGCGCAGTTACGATCCATTGCTTGCGCTTGCCCAGCTTGCGCATTCCCGGCAGATTCACCCGGTCTAGCGCGGGCGACCACAGGAATTTGAACGCATAGGCCAGCCCGATCAGCGAAAACACGCCCATCGTTTCCAGATCAACTTCGGCGTCAGATAGCCACGCATAGAGCGTCCCGAGTAGCAGCGCGTAAGGAAGACCTGCGGCGAAGCCGAACAACAGCATATAGCCTGTTTTCCGGTGACGCAGGGCCGCCAGTACCGCGCGCCAACCGGGTTTCGAAGTATTTGCCGATTTGGCCATGCAGTCAGATCCCTCATAACGCGGTCATTTGTTTTGCGCCGCGCGCGTTTCGTGCAACACTAGCGTGCTTGCCGATTTAAGGAAGAGTGCGATGAACAAAGCTGGAACCGTTGCGAAGGACCGGCAGCCCACGTCAGGCCAATTGGCTTTGGCGCAGGCGATTATGCGGGAAGAGCCGCGCGGTTCGGCCGAGATCACTCATGTTCCGGCATCTGTCTATACCGATCCAGATCACTGGCTGCGGGAGAAAGCAGCACTGTTTGACCGTCTGCCGCAAGTGATTGCGCCTTCTGCCCTATTGCCCGATCCCGGCATGGCAGTTCCGCACGATTCGACCGGCCGGCCGCTGCTGCTGACGCGCGACGCCGACGGCACGGCGCATGTGTTCCTGAATGTCTGCCAGCACCGCGGTACGCGGCTGGTCGAAGGTGCTGACACGGTCTGCGCGAAGCGTTTGGTGTGCCCATATCATGCATGGACCTATCGCCTGGACGGCAAACTGCTCGCTATGCCGCGTCCGGAGACTTTTCCGGGTATCGACAAAGACAGTCATGGCTTGACCGAATTGCCCAGTTTTGAGGCTGGAGGGCTGATCTGGTTCGCCCCCGTCGAGGGAGCGGATTTCGGCGATGCTAAGCGGTTGGGAGAGGATTTCGACGCATTCGGAATGGCGGATCATTACCTTTATGCCCGCAAAACGCACGATGTGGCGGGAAATTGGAAGCTGATCATGGATGCGTTTCTGGAAAGCTATCATGTAACCCGGCTCCACGCGGCGACGATTGGGCGGTTTTTCAAGGATGGGGTAACCTCTGGCGATATGGTTGGGCCGCACGCGCGGTCTGCAGTTGGCCGGATGGAGGATTTGGCAGGCGCTGATTTGAATGACATGGCCTCGCTCCGCCGGGCCGTGACCTTCGCTTACCAAATGATCCCCGCAACAATCATCATCCCAAGTCCGGATTATGTGAACGTGATGGTGCTGATGCCCCAGGCCCACGACCGCACGCTGGTAGAAGATTTCATGCTGATCCCCGAAGCGCCGACGTCCGACAAGGCGCAGGGCCACTGGCAACGCAGCTGGGACCTGCTGGATGGAGGCGTATTTGCGAACGAAGATTTCCGCGCGGCTGAGCTGGGCCAGCAAGGGCTTTCCACCGGTGCAATCAAGCAACTTACGCTTGGTACGCTCGAAACCGGGATCACTCGTTTCCATGAAACCGTGCAGGAAGCGATACGCGCGGCGGGCTCAAGGTAATTGATCGCTTTGCGCGGCGCGCCAGAAAGGTCTAGAGGCCGCGCCATGGCCCAACCCCACAGACCTCGCTCCGGTAAACCGGAAAAGACCCCAACCTCTGGCGCTTCGGCCCATGCGCCCGCCAGCGGCCCATCAACCGAACGTTCCGCCGACCGCCCCGAGGGCGACCGGATCGCGAAACTGCTTGCCCGTGCAGGCGTCGCCAGCCGCCGCGAAATCGAACGGATGATCGACGACGGACGCATCGCGCTGGATGGCAAGGTGCTGGATACACCCGCAACCTTCCTGACGACGCTCACCGGCATCACAGTCGACGGTAAACCTGTCGGCAAGATCGAAGCAGCGCGGCTGTTCATCTTTAACAAACCCACCGGCCTGTTGACTGCCGAGCGCGATATGGCCGGTCGCCCGACAATCTATGCCGCGCTGACCAATGCCCTGCCCAAGGACGCACCGCGTTTGATGCCGGTTGGCCGATTGGACATGAATACCGAAGGCCTGCTGCTGCTCACCAACGATGGCGAGTTGAAGCGGGCGATGGAGCTACCATCCTCAGGTATCCCGCGCACATACCGTGCCCGCGCCTTTGGCGATGTAACCCAGGCTCAGCTGGAAGAATTGATGATGGGCATCACCATCGACGGGATGCATTATGGCCGGATCAACGCCAATCTTGAGCGAGGCGCAGGCCGCAACAAGTGGATCGAGATGATCATCAGCGAAGGCAAAAATCGGGAGGTCCGGATTGTACTGGAACATCTCGGACTGGAAGTTTCCCGATTGATGCGAACCACTTACGGACCGTTTGAACTGGGCGATTTGCCGCGCGGAACTGCAGCAGAAATTCCGCAGAGCCAAGTTGAAAAATTCCGCAAAGATCTGCTGCGAGACATCAAGAAATGAGAATTGTTGCCGGAGAATGGCGGGGCCGCAAACTGGTCGCCCCCAAGGGTGAAGCGACCCGCCCAACAGCAGACCGGACACGGGAAACACTGTTCAATATGCTCGCTAGCCGTCTCGGCAGCTTCAATGATTTAAGGATCGCCGATTTGTTCGCCGGTTCAGGGGCGCTAGGCATAGAGGCCCTGTCCCGCGGCGCAGCGCATTGCCTGTTTGTCGAACAGGAGGAGGCCGCGCTTAAAACCATTCGCGACAATGTCGCCGCACTGGATGCTCGTACGCGTGTTGATATTCGTGGCGGATCGGTCATGAACCTCGGCCCAGCGAAACAGGCCTATGACCTGATCTTGCTGGATCCGCCCTATTACTCTGGCGCAGCCATCGTTGCGCTGGACCGGTTGCAGCGCCTTGGATGGATCGAGGATGGCACTTGGATAGCTGTCGAAACTGCTTTCAACGAAGACGTGATCGTCAAGGGTCTGGACATCGACAAGGAACGCAAAGTCGGGCGCGCCAAGCTGACATTGCTGCGCAGCGCTCCCGACTGAATTTAGTCCGCAAATTTACCGCATTATCGGCTCTTTGGTTTAATCACCCTTCTGCTCAGGTGGCCGCAACAGTCAGGGGCCACAAGGTCGCCAAATCCCGCCCATCCCGATTTTACAGCAATCGGACGAATTCAGTGCATTTGGCACGACGCATTGAAATCCGCTGCGCCAACCCAACCAGTGATTATACGCGTAATCAGCGCGCTATACGCCTTGCAAGCGGGGTCCTTGTTCTCTACCTGTTCACTCAACCATGAACGATGCCCCCGCCCCTTCTTCCGCCATCCCGGGCGGTGTGGATGACACCAATCTGCCGCTCTATGCGGCCAATCTGAACACGCCCCAACGAGAAGCAGTTCTGACCACGGAGGGTCCGGTTCTAATGTTGGCCGGCGCGGGAACCGGCAAGACAGCGGCGCTAACGGCGCGGCTCGCGCATCTGGTCGCGATGCGTAAAGCGTGGCCGAGCGAAATCCTGTGTGTCACATTTACCAACAAGGCAGCCCGCGAAATGCGCGAGCGAGTCGCTCGGCATATTGGCGATGCAGTGGAAGGGATGCCGTGGCTGGGCACATTCCATTCAATCGGCGCCAAAATGCTCCGCCGCCACGCGGAGCTGGTCGGGCTGCAAAGCAATTACACGATCATCGACACGGACGATCAATTGCGGCTGCTCAAACAGCTGATCCGCGATCAGGATCTGGACGAAAAACGCTGGCCCCCGCGCCAATTGGCAGGCCTGATCGACCGGTGGAAGAACCGGGGGCTCAACCCCGGCGATCTCGATGCGGTGGAAAACGAATCCTACGCCAATGGTCGGGGTCAGGAATTTTATACGCTATATCAAGACCGGCTGAAGGCTTTGAACGCCTGCGATTTCGGCGACCTGCTGCTGCACATGCTCAACATACTGCGGCGTGAGCCCGAAGTGCTCAAGCTGTATCAGAAACGGTTCAAATACATTCTGGTGGACGAGTATCAGGACACCAATCAGGTCCAATATCTGTGGCTGCGATTGTTGGCACAGGAACGCAAGAACATCTGCGTGGTCGGGGATGATGACCAGTCAATCTACAGCTGGCGCGGCGCTGAAGTGGCGAACATCTTGCGGTTCGAGAAGGATTTCCCCGGCTGCAAAGTGGTCAAGCTGGAACAGAACTACCGCTCAACCCCGCATATCCTCGGCGCAGCATCGGGTCTGATAAATGCGAACAGCGAACGCATCGGAAAGACGCTGTGGACTGAACACGAAGGCGGCGATCCAGTCCGGATCATCGGCGTTTGGGATGCCCCCGAAGAAGCGCGCCGCGTGGGCGAAGAAGTTGAACGATTAGAACGTGAGGGCGCGTCCCTGGATCAAGTAGCTATCTTGGTTCGCGCACAATATCAGACCCGCGAATTTGAGGATCGCTTCATTCAAATCGGCCTCAACTACCGGATTATTGGCGGTTTCCGTTTCTATGAACGGGCCGAAATCCGCGATGCACTCGCTTATCTGAGGGTCATTGCGCAGCCGAGGAACGATCTGGCATTCGAACGGATTTACAACCAACCCAAACGCGGCCTGGGGGCGAAGACGCTGGAAAAGATGTTCCAGCACGCCCGAGCCACCAACATGCCGCTCGCCGCCGCCTCCTTGCAACTCGCCGATAGCGATGAACTGCCCAAGCGCGCTGCAGGAACAATCGCCGCATTGATGCGCGATTTCCTCCGCTGGCAGGAATTGGCTGAACAAACCACGCCTGCGGAATTGCTGCGCACCGTGATGGACGAGTGCGGCTACACCACCATGCTGCAGGCGGAAAAATCCGCTGACAGCGCCGGGCGGGCGGAGAATTTGTCCGAACTTGCCCGCGCGATGGAAGACTATGAAACGTTGGGCGATTTTCTGGAACATGTCAGTCTGGTGATGGACAATGAACGGGCGGCCGACGGCGAGAAACTGACGATCATGACTATGCACGGCGCAAAAGGTCTGGAGTTTGACAATGTCTTCCTGCCCGGTTGGGAGGAAGGGGTTTTCCCGTCTCAGCGATCACTGGATGAAGGCGGTCTTGCCAGCCTGGAGGAGGAGCGGAGGCTGGCCTATGTCGCGATCACCCGGGCACGAAAACGGTGCACCATTCTCTATGCCGCCAATCGCCGGATCTACGGCCAATGGACGAGTTCAATCCCGTCCCGCTTTGTCGAGGAATTGCCCGAAGAGCACGTGGCGCGTGAAACCACGATGACCGGCGGCGCATCGCTGTGGCAGGCAAATTGGAGCGAGGGCGACGATCCCTTCGCCCATGTCAGCACCAGCCGCCCGGAACGATCAAACCAGCGCGGTCCCGGCTGGCAACGCGCGCTGACCAGCGGATATGAAACCAAGCAAGTCCGCTTGAAAGAATCCACCCGCAGCGCCGCCAGTTTTGCCGCAAAACCGCGCGGCGACATCGCCATTGGAGATCGCGTGTTCCACGATAAATTCGGTTACGGAAAAGTCACCGATCAAGAGGGCAACAAGCTGGAAATCGACTTCGAAAGCGGAGCCAGCAAGAGGTTGATCGACAGCTTTGTAAGTTTGGCAGAGTAACGCGCGCCCTTCTCGGGCGGCTTTATGTCGCGCTTACGTCCAGAAAACCCGGGATGGGACCATTCCATTCACCCGGCTCTGTCGGTGGACCGCTATCGGAATGCCGGCTCTTGCGCCGTTCCGGTGCCTTGTCAGCCACCTGTCTCGGCGCAGGTGCGGGCTTCGCTTCGACGATCTCCGGCTGCTGAGAACCGTGGTCTTCATTCGGAGCCTTGCGGCGCGAGCGCGGCTTCTGTTCTTCCTTTAGTGCAGATTCCTCACGCCCAGAACGTTCCTCGCGCGGCGGACGTTCCTCACGGGGCGGACGAGCCTCACGCGGGGCGCGTGCCTCACGCGGGGCGCGAGCATTTGGCGTTTCGCTCTTATTAGGAGCCTCTTCGGCGCTTGGCTTGGGTGCCTGTTTGGCCGGAGCGTAAAACGGAATTTCCCCGCCGGTCAACTTTTCAACATTGGCAATTGCTTCTGCATCTGCCGCAGTCACAAAGGTAAATGCGCGGCCCTTGGCCCCTGCCCGGCCGGTCCGTCCGATCCGGTGGACATAGTCATCAGGGTGCCATGGCGTGTCGAAATTGAACACATGGCTGACGCCCTTGATGTCCAATCCGCGTGCGGCAACGTCGGAAGCTGCCAGAATGTTGATTTCGCCCGATTTGAACAAATCCAGCTCGGCGATACGCGATGACTGGTCCATGTCACCATGAATCTCGCCGACCTTGAAGCCGTCCTTTTTCAGGGACTTGGCCAGATCGCGAACTGTCGTCTTCTTGTTTGAGAATACGATCGCGGTGGTCACATTGTCGTTCCGCAGGAACCAACGCAGCGCTTCTTTCTTTTTGCGCGGCGTCATCATCACTTTGAACTGAGCGATATTTTCATTGGTCGAAGCAGCGCGGCTAACCTCGATCATCTTGGGGTTATCGAGGAATTTGTCCGCCAGCTTCTTGATCACCGGCGGCATGGTTGCCGAAAACAGCATCGTCTGGCGCGGAGTCGGCAATTTGTCGCAAATGAACTCGATATCAGGGATGAAACCCATATCGAGCATCCGGTCCGCTTCATCGATTACGAGCAGCTCGCAGCCATTGAGCATGATCTTGCCGCGCTCGAACAAATCCATCAGGCGGCCAGGCGTAGCGATCAGTACATCCACACCCTCGTCGAGCGCCTTCAGCTGGTCACCCATCTGAACGCCGCCAATCAGCAAGGCCATTTTCAGATCGTGGTTTGCACCGTATTTCTCAAAGTTCTCAGCTACCTGCGCCGCCAGTTCACGGGTCGGCTCAAGGATCAACGAACGCGGCATCCGCGCACGGCGGCGGCCGTTGTCGAGAACATCGATCATCGGCAGGACGAAACTGGCGGTCTTGCCAGTGCCCGTCTGGGCGATGCCGATGAGGTCCTTCATCATCAGGATTGCGGGAATAGCCTCCGCCTGAATAGGCGTAGGCTCGCTATAGCCAGCGGTTTCAACCGCTTGCAGCAGCTTGTCGGAAAGGCCGAGATCGGCAAAAGTCATGTAGGTCAGATTGTCCGGTAATAAGGGGCGTACAGGCCCCGTGGGTGCGGACTTTCTGCGCCCGCGATAAACATCGCCGCGCCTTTGCGCGGTACGTTGCGAAAAGTCAAGGAATTGGAGCCACGGCTGTGGCTATTTCGCCACCAATTGCCGCATGCGTTCTACTTCACAATTTGCCCCAGTCCGCGAATGCAGCTTGTCCCGGTCGATACATAGCAAGCCATCAGAGTTCGGCTCAACGTAAAATCCGGAATAAAAATCGCGTGCGCTACACGCCTTCTCCAGACTGAGGCTGATGATCCGCTGGTCACGCAGATACAACATTAATCGGTTGTCCTGCGTTGGCTGAACCCCGGCAATCGAGCCAACCGGAACGCATTTGCCCATCTTGCGCTCGATGAAATTGGCCGGGACCGCGCCGCGCGGCAGATCAGCCATCAAATTGCGCGTATTGGCCGGGACATTGGGCGAAATGCGGATGGTAACCCGGCGTTCAATCCGGATCTGTTGATTCACGCCAACTTTGTGAATCGCCTCAAGCATCAGCCATCCGGGCGATACCGGCTGCGAAGCCCGCTCAGCGCTGGCTTCCTGAGGCAGCAACTGATTGCCCGCCTGCGCATCACTGATCGCTACCGGATTCGGCACAAGCAGCGCAAACGGCGCGAGAAAGGCAGAAAAACTGGACATGCTCGGTGTAGAAAAGCTCCCCATGTAACCCGATTGCGCCCAATTTTATGGGCAACCACCGCAGTCATCAGCCCCGCAATACTACAGATGGTTGAACGGCGGCTTAATCCCCCCGCGAATTTCTGCAAGTACTGGCGAGGGGTATCCGCTTTGTGGCATAAGGGCCGCATGAATGAGCATGATCTATTTTGCGCAGCTGCGGCAACACTGCTGGGACCGCGGGGCTTCACCAGAGACGCCGATTTAGTCAGCCCTTGGCTAACCGATTGGCGCGGCCGATATCATGGTGAGGCATTAGCGCTGGCGTCGCCCGCTGATACTTCGGAAGTGTCCGCTCTGGTCAAACTATGCAGTCAATACGGCGTGGCGATTGTTCCGCAAGGCGGCAATAGCGGGATGTCCGGCGGGGCTACGCCTGATACGTCAGGCAATGCGATCATCCTGTCGCTACGCCGAATGAACAGCATTTTGGAATTGGATGCGGAAGGACGCAAAACCGTTTGTCAGGCGGGCGTGATCCTTCAAACGCTTCACGAAGCAGCACAAGCAATCGACCTGCGTTTTCCGCTCACGTTGGGCGGAAAAGGCTCTGCGACCATCGGCGGGCTGATTTCAACCAATGCTGGCGGAACTCAGGTGCTGCGCCATGGCACCATGCGCGCGCAAGTACTCGGGATCGAGGCGGTTATGGCAGATGGCGCCATCTTCGATTCGCTGGTGCCTCTGAAGAAAGACAATCGCGGTTTTGATTTGAAACAGTTGTTGATCGGATCGGAGGGCACTCTGGGAATTGTTACCGCTGCGACACTGCGATTGCTGCCAGCGATTGGTGGACGGGTTGTTGCGTGGGTTGGCCTTGGATCGATTTCAGACGCCCGGAAATTGTTGCTGCAATGCGAGGCGAAAGCTCCCGAGATGCTCGAAGGGTTCGAAGTCATGCCCCGACATTGCCTGTCAGCGGTGCTCGATCATCTGCCCGATGCGCGCTCGCCTTTGGTTGGCGAATATGAGTGGAATGGCTTGATCGAATGGGTGGAGAAACCCGGATCGGCGGATGCGGCGCGCACAACTGCAGAGACGATTCTCGGGGATGCGCTCGAAAACGGACTTATTGCCGATGCCGCCCTCGCCGCCAATGAAACGCAGGCAGAGGCGATGTGGCATTTACGCGATTCGATTTCAGCGGCTGAACGCGCAATCGGGCCAGCCATGCAGCATGATATCTCTGTGCCGGTCGCCAAAATGGCCGCATTTGTGGAAGATGCCGTCCCCGCCGTTGAACGCGAATTTCCAGGTACCGCAGCACTGGCATTTGGTCATTTGGGCGATGGCAATGTTCACTTTCATGTGCTCGCGCCCGCCAATGCGAAACCGGGCGAATGGGAAGACGGCCCGGGCAAGGCAATCAGCGTCTTTGTTCATGACCGGGTTGCTGCAGTGGGCGGGTCGATCAGCGCGGAACATGGCATCGGCCAGATGAAACGGGACGAATTGGGCCGTTTGGGCGACCCGGTCTCGCTGTCGCTAATGCGGAGCGTCAAACATGCGCTTGACCCTATGAACCTGCTAAATCCGGGCAAATTGGTGCCGGATGTCGGAGCATAGACTGCATCCGGCAGGTCACACCTGATGCCAAGCAAAATGGTCTGGCCTTGCCTATAGGCTCGCCAGCCCTTAAAGCGCGCGCTTCACGCGATTTCAGCGCCCGGCGTAACTGCCAGGCCGCTAATTAGATTACAGCACTTTTTCAAATATCGGAGAGATTTCATGGCCAGCGCGCCGCAACCTAACCTGCCCCTGTTCTACAAAGATCTGATGCCGCTTAACAGCCGCGACCATAAGGCCTGGAAGACCAAGCCGATGGATGCAGCAAAATGGCTGGTCGGTCAGCACGCGATCCCGTTGACAGTTGACGAATTCATTCAGGCTCAGCGTGATTTCCCAATCGTGTTTTCCTCGGGCGAAAATCCTTTGCCATTGGCTCTGATGGGCCTGAACGAAGGCGTAAACACTTTTGTCGATGAAGACGGTAAGGTCGCCGACCCCATATACATCCCGGCCTATATCCGGCGTTATCCCTTCATGCTGGCAAAGTTGACGCAGGAAACTGATGACCTGTCGCTCTGCTTTGATCCAACATCAGAATCAGTCGGTGAATTCAAGGACGGTACTCCTTTGTTCGACGATGAAGGAAAGGCGGCGCAAGCCACTCAGGACATTCTGGATTTCTGTGAACGCTTCGAACAGGCTGGTGCCCGCACCAAAGCCTTTATCGAAGAATTGCAGAAGCACGAGCTGCTGATGGAAGGTGAAATTTCAATTTCGCAGAACGACAATCCAGACAAGCCATTCGTTTATCGCGGCTTCCAAATGATCAATCAGGAAAAGCTGCGTGAAGTACGCGGTGACTTGCTGCGTACCTGGAACCAGAACGGTCTATTGACCCTGATCAATGCTCAGATCTTCTCGCTCGACTTGATGCGGACGATCTTCTCGCGCCAGGTTCAGCAGGGCAAGGGCCCTCAGGTCACAGTCGAAGAAGCTCCAAAATCCTGATTTTCGAGTAGCTTAAATAAATGAGGCTAAGATGCAGGCGGGGCGGACTTGACTAAGTCTGATCCCGCCTTATCTTATAATTGTTCGGCGGCGCTACCCTCATGGCGCGCCAGAACCGGTGCACTAGGTGCACACCTCCCTGAACCTTGGCCACCTCGTGCGAATTGCACGGGGTGGTTTTTTTCATGTTGTTGGCGCGTAGCTCTATTCAGCCGCGATCGGCAAAGTACCTGATTGGCCAAGGGCTACCGTGCTTTCGCCCAATTCACGCACCAACCCTGCCACCAGCCGCACCATTGCGCTAATCCTCGCGGTGGGTTCGGACATCCGGCGATCGAGATAGGTTGATCGGCACAGTTCGAGTTGGATCGCATGGATGCCCCGCGCTGGGGCGGCATGCCGGTCCAGAACATAGCCACCTGCATAGGGGCGATTATGCGCCACACCGCGTTCGTGCCGGGCCAGATGGGCAAATGCGCCGGCAACAAGCAAGCCGTCGCTCGACGCGCCGAATCGGTCGCCGATCACAATCTCTGCTGGCCTGTCACCGTCATGCTTGGGCTTCAATGGCGGCATGGAATGCAAATCAATTAGCAAAGCCGCACCCCATCGATCACGTAACGATTCCAGTGCCTTGGCCAATGCCTGATGATAAGGTCGGTGCACTCCGTCGATTCGGGCAGTCAATTGTTCCTGGCTGATCTGGCCCTTCCAGATTTCACCCATGCGCGGCAATCGCCGCGGGATCAGGCCAAGCCCGCTGCGTGACCGGCGATTGGTCAACCCCCGGCGTTCATCCACCGGCTTTCCTCCGCGAATCATCTCCCAATCGACATCATCGCTAGCCCGGTTCAAATCGATCATTGCCCGCGGTGCATGGGCCACCAACAGTCCCGCCCCGGTCTGCCGGGCTACTCCGATTGCGATCTGATCCACATGCCGGTCTTCCAGCCGAATCGTCGCATAGTCAGAATTTCGCATCGAATTTAGCAGAGCAGCAGAATAGCATCGGCCCGCGTGGGGCGCCGCAATAAGAACGGGAATGGGACAGTCGGCGGGCATCTCCAGCGAAAAAGCCGGCATTATGGTGCCCGGAATGATGCCGCCCCGTTCGACCACTAAAGCTGCTGCATTGGCTGGGGGGCGCCGTGTTTCGTCCATCCTAAGATGAATAGCGAGAAGCGGGCCTGTGTCAAAGCTGGGCATATTATACAGCGGGAAAGATTTCTTAATCCAACTGAGCTAAGTGGACTGCATGAACAAACCAGATGTATTGCGAATCCTGTTGGCAGAAGATGAAGAGGCGATGCGCGGCTATTTGTCGCGTGCGCTCGAAAATGCTGGCTATGAGGTGGTTGCGGTCGATCGCGGCACGGCAGCCCTGCCCTTTCTGGAAAACGAGCATTTTGATCTGCTTCTGTCAGATATTGTGATGCCCGAAATGGACGGGATCGAACTGGCCCAACGCTGCAACGATATCAGCCCGCAGACAAAAGTGATGTTTATCACGGGCTTCGCTGCGGTAACGCTGAAAGCTAGCCGCGAGCAGCCGCAAGCCAAGGTTTTGTCCAAGCCATTCCATTTGCGCGATCTGGTGCTGGAAGTGGAACGGATTTTTGAGGATCAAGCTCAGGCCAGTCTTTAGGGGCCAGCTTGTAAACACAAACACCTACTTGCGCCCATCCAAGCCAGCCGCTAGAGGCCGCGCCTGCTGTTTAGTCAGCTTGTGAATAGCGTGGGCGTATAGCTCAGTGGTAGAGCACTGTGTTGACATCGCAGGGGCCGGGAGTTCAACTCTCTCTACGCCCACCATTCACTCTTTTTTGTTTTACCTCAGACGCCGGGCGCCCACATCCGCCCGCTTGGCTTCCTCGCATTAGCTCGGGCGGCCAGTCGCCCTTTGGCTGGCGCGACCAGGATCCGGCGCATCATTGATAACTTGGAATGGTCCGAGTTCCGAACAGGAACTCGCAAGCGCGACTGCGCGCCGGGCGGTTAGCCCGCCCCTCGGAGGCATTCGCGCAGCGAACTGGCCGCGAGAGAACAAACTCCAAAACAAAAACTCCTACCTCGCCACCTTGCGCGGAGGCATCCAACTGCTAAAGCCTGCTTAACTTTCAAAACAACAGGCACAGGAACTCCATGGCGAAGATCAAGGTAGCAAACCCGGTCGTCGAACTCGACGGCGATGAAATGACCAGGATTATCTGGCAGTGGATCCGCGAGCGGCTGATCCTGCCCTATCTGGACATCGACCTTAAGTATTACGATCTCTCGATCGAGAAGCGTGACGAGACTGACGATCAGATTACGATCGACAGCGCGAATGCGATCAAGAAATATGGCGTGGGCGTCAAATGCGCGACTATCACTCCTGATGAAGAGCGCGTCGAAGAATTCGGCCTCAAGAAAATGTGGCGTTCACCCAATGGCACTATCCGCAATATCCTTGGCGGCGTAGTTTTCCGTGAACCTATCGTGATCGACAATGTGCCGCGTCTGGTGCCGGGCTGGACTGACCCGATCGTGGTCGGCCGCCATGCCTTCGGTGACCAATATCGCGCCACCGACACGCTGATCCCTGGCGCGGGCAAACTGCGTCTGGTGTTCGAAGGCGCGGACGGCGAGAATATCGATCTCGACGTGTTCGAATTCGAAAGTCCGGGCGTCGCGATGGCGATGTACAATCTCGACGATTCGATCCGCGATTTCGCGCGAGCATCGATGAATTACGGTCTCGACCGCAAATGGCCGGTATATCTATCCACCAAGAACACGATCTTGAAGGCCTATGATGGCCGCTTCAAGGACCTGTTTGAAGATATTTTCCAAGCCGAATTCAAGGACAAATTCGCCGAAGCAGGCATCACTTACGAACACCGTTTGATCGATGACATGGTTGCCTCAGCCCTCAAGTGGAGCGGCAAGTTCGTTTGGGCCTGCAAAAACTATGATGGCGACGTTCAATCGGACACTGTGGCGCAGGGCTTCGGCTCGCTCGGCCTCATGACATCGGTTTTGATGTCACCCGATGGCCAAACCGTGGAAGCAGAGGCTGCACACGGCACCGTCACCCGCCATTACCGCCAGCACGAACAGGGCAAAGCCACTTCGACCAACCCGATCGCGTCGATCTTCGCCTGGACGCGCGGACTGATGTATCGCGGAAAGTTCGACAAAACCCCGGATGTGGTTCGTTTCGCGGAAACCATCGAGCGGGTCTGCATTGAAACAGTGGAACGTGGTCAGATGACCAAGGATCTGGCGCTGCTGATCGGCCCCAACCAGAACTGGCTGACGACCGAGCAATTCTTCGAAGCAGTTGTAAACAATCTCGATGCCGAAATGGAAAACTGGGTTTGAATTCCTTAACCGACTATAGAAACCGCGCTGATTCCATTTGGGGTCAGCGCGGTTTTTTGTTGAAAGCATGAACTGATGCCAACTTCGCCCAAGCCTCCAGTTTCGGACCGCAACAGCGGCCAGCGCGGGAAAGCTCGGCTTGAAGTACGTCAGGCACGCCCAGCCGACGTAAAGGCCATCGCCGATCTGGTTCGGCGGGCATATGCTGACTTGCCGGCCTATACCCACGGTGAAATTCGCGGGCAGATAAACAATTTTCCCGAAGGTTGTTTCGTCGCCAAGATGGACGGCGTTCTGGTTGGCTATTGCGCATCCATGCGGCTGAGCGCGAATACCGCGCTGAAAGCGCATAGCTGGGACGAGATTACCGGCAACGGCTTCGGTTCGCGGCATTTGCCCACCGGCGAATGGCTCTACGGCTATGAAATGTGTGTCGACCCGAAATCTCGCGGCACACGCATCGGACGCCGACTTTACGAGGAACGCCGGGCCCTGGCGGAAAGCCTGGAGTTAACCGGCATTGTATTCGGCGGTCGCATGCCCAATCTCTCGCGTTACTGGCGCAAGGTAGACGGGCCCCAGGATTATCTCGTACAGGTCATCGAAAACAAGATTCACGATCCAGTGCTCCGCTTCCAATTAGCCAATGGGTTCGAGCCAATCGGAATCCTGCCGAACTACTTGCCCGAGGACAAAAAATCCAAGGCTTTCGCGGTCCACATGATGTGGCGCAATCCCTACGTCGATCATAACCAACCCAAAACACACCGCTTGCCGCGCGGTGTCGAAAGCGTCCGCATCGCCACCTGCCAGTTGCAGGCCCGTTCGGTAAAGGACTTTGACGAATTCATCGGCCAGATCGAATATTTCGTCGATGTCGCAGCGGATTACGAGGCAGACTTCATCGTCTTTCCCGAACTCTTTACGCTGATGTTGCTGTCTTACGAGGAGAAGGAACTCACTCCGCTGGAAGCGATTGAAACGCTGTCCAAATATACCCCGCGTATCCGGCAAACACTGTCGGAAATGGCGCTCAGGTACAATATCAACATCATCGGGGGTTCGCACCCCACCCGACTCGATGATGGCGACATTCACAATGTCGCCTATGTTTGTTTGCGCGACGGATCGATCTATTCGCAGGAGAAGATCCATCCGACCCCGAACGAAGCCTATTGGTGGAACATCAAAGGCGGCGATTCAATCGACGCCATTCCCACCGACTGCGGCCCGATTGGCGTTCTGATCTGTTACGATTGTGAATTTCCCGAACTCGCGCGCCGCCTGGTCGACGAAGGCGCGCGGATCATCTTCGTGCCGTTCTGCACTGACAGCCGGCAAGGGTACATGCGGGTCCGCTATTGCGCCCAGGCCCGGGCAATTGAAAACCAGTGTTTTGTGGTCATGAGCGGCAATGTCGGCAATTTGCCCAACGTCGCCAACATGGACATTCAGTACGCGCAGAGCTGTATTCTGACGCCTTGTGACTTCCCCTTCGCCCGCGATGGTATCGCCGCAGAAGCAAGCGAGAATGTCGAAACGCTGACTATCAGCGACGTTAATTTAGCAGACCTCAGTTGGGCCCGGGCCGAGGGCACCGTGCAAAATCTGGCCGACCGGCGCTTCGATCTTTATCGTATTGCTTGGGACAAACGGGCCGCGACAAATCCCGAGCAGTATCGGATTGGAGCAGACCAAGAGACTTCGGTTTCCGCGCCGAAGGGACCGCATAGTCCAGGCGGCGGCTAGACCGCCAAGTTCGGCAACATGATTCAAGGCGCGTGACAAGCCCGCAAAGCCTGCCATAGAAGGCGCTTATGGCAGGCGATATCTCCTCTCCGATGTTGTCCGATGCGCTGGTAATTCTCGGCGCTGCGGGCATTGTAATCCCTGTTTTTACCCGCTTCCGGATTACACCGGTTATCGGGTTCATCCTGATTGGCATTTTGGTCGGCCCGTTCGGCCTCGGTAAACTGGTATATAATTACCCGTTGCTGGAACATATAACTATTACTGATCCGGAAGCGCTGGAGCCCTTCGCAGACTTCGGGATTATCCTGCTGCTGTTCGCCATCGGCCTCGAATTGTCGTTCAAACGCCTGTGGACCATGCGCAAGATGGTTTTCGGCCTCGGTGCACTCGAACTCATCATCATTGGCGGCATGCTGGCCATGTTCCTGTCAATGATGGGTCAGTATTGGACTGGCGCATTGGGGCTTGGCCTCGCGCTCGCACTATCTTCCACGGCGATCGTGCTTCCCATCTCAGGCACTACCAGCCCGGTCGGGCGGGCGGCATTGGCAATGTTGCTGTTCGAAGACATCGCCATCGTGCCGATTATCTTCATGCTCGGCGCGATGGCCCCATACGCCCAGAGCGACGGCTGGGAGGGCCTTTTCGACACGCTCTGGCTCGGAGGATTAGTGGTGATAGGGCTTCTCGTCCTTGGCCGGGTCGCCTTGCCCCGCTTGTTCGCCCAAGCTGCGCGCACGAAGAGCCCTGAATTGTTCCTTGCGGCAAGCCTTCTGGTTGTAATCGGTGCGAGTCTGGCAACGTCAGCGGTCGGCCTATCCCCAATTGTGGGGGCACTGCTCGCAGGTCTATTGATCGCGGAAACTGAATACCACCGCGAAGTCGAATCGATCATGGAGCCATTTAAGGGACTGGCGCTGGGGATATTCCTGATTACCGTTGGCATGAGCATCGATGTCACTACAATCTGGGACAATCTTGGCCCAATTTTCCTCGCAGTCGTCCTGGTTTTGACATTCAAGGCGTTGGTGACAGGTTTGTTGCTAAGGATGATGGGGGCACGGCGCAGCACAGCAACCGAAACTGGTATTCTGATGGCCAGCCCATCCGAGACTACGCTGATCGTGCTCGCAGCAGCCAGCTCCGCGTTGTTGATCCAGCCAGGCACGGCACAATTCTGGCAAATCGTCACGGCCATCGGCTTAACCATCACTCCGGTGCTCGCCCGTGTTGGCCGTATGGTCGCCCGGCGCGTTGAGCCTGCACCGGAATTGCCGCCGGAAGATCGCGGCACACCGCGAGTAATCATTGTTGGAGCAGGACGGGTTGGCCGCTTAATCGCCCAAATGCTGACCGTGCATGGTAAACCCTATGTTGCCATCGACTCCGATGCGGACCTGATTGAATCAGCCAAGCGCGACGGATACCGCGCCACCTTTGGCGACGCTGCGCGGGGCGACGCCCTGAGCAATCTCGGAATAGAAAACGCCTTGGCGGTAATCTTGACGATGGACGAGCCAGTTCTGGCGGAGCGTTTGACGTCGAAATTGCGTAAAGACTTTCCCGACCTGCCGATTATTGCGCGGGCGCGCGACACAGTTCACGCCGCTGAATTATACCGCAGCGGGGCCAGCCATGCCGTCCCCGAAACACTGGAAAGCTCGTTGCAATTATCCGAAGCGGTTCTGGTCGATCTGGGCGTCGCGATGGGACCAGTGATCGCATCCATCCACGAGAAGCGTGACGAATTCAGACTAAAGATCCAGAAAGACGCCGAACTCGATAAAAAGCCAAAATTGCGCACAAGCAACGTTGGCGCGACAAGCTGAGCCGATTTCTAAGCTGAAATCGCTGCCCTCACTGCATCCAGAGCGACCGCTGCTTGTGAACCATCTGGACCGCCGCCTTGCGCCATGTCTGGGCGCCCGCCGCCGCCCTTGCCGCCCAACGCCTCGACGCCCACACGAACTAATGCAACGGCATCGAAGCGTTCGGTCAAATCTGCCGTAACCGCCACTGCGAAAGCGGCGCGGCCATCATTGATCGCCACCGCAGCAGCAATTCCCGATCCCATACGAGCCTTCGCTTCATCGAGTAGCGGCCGCAATTCCTTGGGATCAAGGCCATCGAGCACTTGTCCTGTGAAGGCCACGCCGCCGATTTCTTCATCCTTGGGACCGGCGGCAACGGTGCCGCTGCTGCTACCGCCAAGCGCCAACTGCTTCTTGGCTTCCGCCAGTTCACGTTCAAGGGTCTTGCGTTCATCCATCAGGGCCGACACCCTGTCGGCCACATCATCTGGCGCTGTCTTCATCGCTGCCGCAATCGCCTTCAAAGTATCTTCGCGTCCGACCAGCCAGCGCCGCGCGGCTTCGCCGGTCAGCGCTTCGATCCGGCGCACGCCCGAGGCTACCGCGCCTTCAGAAATGATCCGCAGAATGCCGATGTCGCCCGTCGCATTGACATGAGTGCCGCCGCATAATTCCACCGAAAACCTATGCTCGCCCTCGCGCGCGCGGCCCATTGATAATACACGAACCTCGTCACCGTATTTTTCACCGAACAGCGCCATTGCGCCCGCTTCGATCGCGTCATCGGGACTCATTAGCCGTGTCGAGACGACTTCATTGCTACGAATCTCGTCATTCACTTCCCGCTCGATTATGGCAATATCCTCGTCGCTGAGCGGCTCGGGATGTGAAAAGTCGAACCTCAGGCGATCTTCGGCAACCAGCGAACCCTTTTGCGTCACATTGGCGCCAAGCCGGTTTCGTAACGCAGCATGGAGCAGATGTGTGGCCGAGTGATTGGCCCGAATTCGGTCGCGCCGGGCGATGTCGACTTCCAGATGAACGTTGTCGCCCACGGCGATGCTGCCCGTTTCGATCGCCCCATGATGGGCGTGCAAACGGCCAAGCGGCTTGGACGTATCGGACACGGATATTCGGAGTCCCGCCGGGGTGGAAATCAACCCGATATCCCCGGATTGTCCGCCGCTCTCACCGTAGAAGGGCGTCTGGTTAGTAAGAACGACAACTTCATCGCCCGCGTCCGCCTGGTCCACTTCCACACCATCCTTGAGGATGGTTACCACGCGACTTTCACCGCTTGTGGAGCTGTAGCCGGTGAACTCACTTGCGCCTTCGCGTTCGGCAATATCAAACCAGATTTCGGACGAAGCCGCTTCGCCGGAACCCTTCCAAGCCGCTCGGGCAGCAGCTTTCTGGCGGTCCATGGCGGCATCGAACGCGGCGCGATCTACGCCGATATCGCGGGCTCGCAAAGCATCCTCGGTCAGGTCGTAAGGAAAACCATAGGTATCATAGAGTTTAAACGCGGTCTCACCGTCCAATTGATCGCCGCTGGACATCGTTCCTGTTGCCTCGTCGAGCAGCCGTAAGCCTTTGTCTAACGTCTGCCGGAATTTGGTTTCTTCACGTTCCAACACTTCTTCGATCAAGGCCTGACCGCGCTGTAATTCTGGATAGGCCTGGCCCATCTCGCCAACCAACGCCGGCACCAATCGGTGCATCAGCGGGTCGCTGGACCCCAGCAAGTGTGCATGTCGCATGGCGCGCCGCATAATCCGGCGCAGCACATAACCGCGCCCCTCATTTGATGGAAGGACCCCGTCGGCGAGCAAGAAACTGGTTGAACGCAAATGGTCAGCGATAACTCGATGGCTCGCACGATTGTCACCCTCCCCGGCGACTCCGGTTAGGCTTTCAGACGCCGCAATCAGGGCTTTGAACGTATCGGTGTCGTAATTATCATGCACCCCCTGCATCACTGCAGAAACTCGCTCCAATCCCATGCCGGTATCAATTGACGGCTTAGGCAATGCTGTCCGCTCGCCGCTCGCATCTTGTTGAAACTGCATGAAAACCAAATTCCAGATCTCGATGAATCGGTCACCATCTTCATCCGGTGACCCCGGAGGACCGCCCGGAATGTGATCGCCGTGATCGAAGAAGATTTCGCTACATGGGCCGCAGGGCCCAGTATCACCCATCGACCAGAAGTTGTCCGCAGTCGCGATCCGAATGATCCGATCTTCCGGCAGGCCGGCAATCTTGCGCCACAGATCGAACGCCTCGTCATCGGTGTGATAAATCGTTGCGGTTAGCTTGTGAGCGGGAAGACCCCACTCCTTGGTCAGCAAAGTCCATGCATTGACGATCGCTTCTTCCTTGAAATAATCGCCGAAGGAGAAATTACCGAGCATCTCGAAAAATGTGTGGTGCCGCGCAGTGTAACCGACATTGTCGAGGTCATTGTGTTTGCCGCCCGCGCGGACGCATTTTTGGGAGCTGGTCGCCCGCGGTGACGGAGCGGCCTCGAGCCCGGTAAATACGTTCTTGAACGGTACCATGCCCGCATTGACGAACATCAGCGTCGGGTCATTGTACGGCACCAGTGGCGCACTGGGCACCACGGCGTGATCTTGCCCCGAAAAGAAGTCGAGGAACGAACGGCGAATGTCATTGGTCGATTGCATCAGAGGCGATTAAGCAATCAAGGCGGCGGCGACAAGCGCATAAAGCCACACGGGGGCCGTGCTAGACAAGGTCATCCACCAGAAAATTTAATGGGTGCGGTAGAAAGATCTCAAGAATTTCCCGCGGCGCGCGCCGAAACAATCCACGCACCGGCCAACAATGCGACCAAATCACCATCCCGGTGACTTGCAATAAACCTGTCGAGACCGAGAAGAAATTCGGCATGTTCCGTTGAGGTCATCTGGGAAGCCGCCCGTGCAGCAGGCCCGATGCTCAAGAAATATGATCGCGCATCCGCAATCGGATCGCTACCGGCTCCGGCAACATAAGCGAAATCGACTGCCTCAAAATCTATGTTCGTCCAGCCTGCTTTCGTTAGCATGGCCGCAACAGCATCTCGGTCAGCAAAAGCAAAGGGGCCCGGCTTCATTGATTGCGGAGGACTTGATGCACCTGTTGGCAATAAATTGGTCAGGCCCATCGCCCACGGATTATCCTCCATCCCACGAAAGCACGAGAATACCAACCGTGCAGCTGAAGCGGAGTTGCGGCGGAGGTTAGCAAATGCAGCAACCGGATCCGGAAAGAACATCACGCCGTGC
>Ga0209491_10001392_pt1 | contig 47429 bp, 25 predicted proteins | sample BON02_FD_187213 | JGI IMG/M metagenome (GOLD analysis project Ga0209491, IMG submission 187213) | Freshwater microbial communities from Lake Bonney liftoff mats and glacier meltwater in Antarctica - BON-02 (SPAdes) (version 2) | ecosystem: Environmental > Aquatic > Freshwater > Ice > Glacier...
CGAGGAACTGCCCGATCCGGACCAAAGCTGCAGCCTCAGCATCATTCGGGCGAATCCGGGTACGGATACGCGCCCCCGTCGGCGGCGCAACAACGAACGGGTCCGCGATTACCCGCAGCTTCTTCGACCCCATACCTCCAGTCATACCAGCGACCACTGACAATCCGGGACAAACCCAGACCACGCATCACGAGCGCACTCACTAAACAACCTGAACGCTCACCACCACTCACTAAACAGCCAACAGCTCGAACCCCCGCCCAGGTGTCCGGAATTCTTCGAATATTCCCCTACAGACGCCTGCGAGGGGTAACTTTGGCGATGTGCCAACTGTCCACCCCCGCCGTCGCCACAACGATCTCGTATTGCGAGAGGCCGATCTGAGTTCAGCGATCGGTCAGACAATTGTGGCCTTGGACGGAACCTTCCTGGACGTCAATCCTGCGGTGTGCCGTCTCACCGGCTATCAGGAGCACGAGCTACTCGCCCTCACTTTTAGGGATATCACGCACCCCGATGACGCTGAGCTGAATGTGGACGCGGGCAACGCCATCGTCGCGGGGAGTCTGAACTCCTACGTCACGGATAAGCGATACCTACGCAAAGACGGCAGCATGATCTGGGTCCGGCTTCACGTCGCCCCGATCCGTGATGAAGCTGGTGGAGTTTCGGCATTTCTGTCGCAACTCGTGGACATCACGGCAGAACGCTCGGCGCTCGAAGCCCTCGCGGAGAGCGAACGACTCTTCCGGCTGATCGCCGCGAATACCGGAGACCTCGTCACCGCACTCGAACACGGAATCGTCACCTGGGCCTCACCCTCAAGTCGGCAGTTCGGCTGGCAAGCCGCAGAGATTCTGGGTGAACCCGGAATCGAGTTCGTCCATCCAGAAGACCACCACCTGCTGGAAGCCGGGCAGCGAGCACTACTCAAAAGCGACGGAGATATTCGTCTCCGGATTCGGATTCGCACGAAGAACGAGGGCTACCGCTGGGCGGAAGCCCGGGTCACCCCTCACCGCAACGAACTCGGAGAATCAACTGGAGTTCTCGCTGCTGTCCGCGAAATATCAGCGCAAGTCGAGGCTGAAGATGCCTTACTGGAACGAGAGCGGGACTTCCGACTGCTCGCCGAGAACGCCGCCGATGTCGTCGTGCGATACGCCCAAGACGGCACGTGTTTTTGGGTTTCTGGCGCCGTTCGGGATGTCCTGGGATGGGATCCCGACGAGCTTGTTGAAATTGGCATGCACCACCTCACTCACCCGGCAGATTCCGATGACGTCGACGATGTGGATAGCGAGTCCGCGGATGAGTTCCGGATCCGCCACCGTGACGGCTACTGGATGTGGGTCGCGAGGAAGTCGCGCGAGCTTATTGATGGGTCGCGGATTGAGGCACTGCGGTGCATCGATGACGAGGTGGCGTCACGCAATGCCGCCGAGGTCGCCATCGCCGATCTTGCCTACCGGTCCAGCCACGACATGCTCACCGGTCTACTGAATCGCGACGAGATCATCCGGAGACTCCAATCGGAACTCCGCAATCAATCCGCTGGATCGCGGGTCGCCGTCTTGTTCATCGACCTTGATCACTTCAAGGAAGTAAACGACGGCCTTTCCCATGCTGCCGGTGACGACATCCTGCGTGACGTTGCTCGGCGGCTCGGAAGAGTCACCGAGCCCGATGATTACCTCGGTCGCATCGGCGGTGACGAGTTCGCGATCGTCTTAACCGGTGTCACCAGCACGACGGATGCGACCGATCGGACATCGCGGATTCGGGCCGGGGTCGCTGCTCGCGACTTCTGGACCCACCGACAACGCGTCGCCGTCACGACGAGCATCGGGGTGGCCATCGCCCACGATGGGCAAGATGCCAACGAGCTGCTGAGCGACGCCGATGCGGCGTTGTATCAAGCGAAGCACCAGGGCCGCAACCGATGGCAGTTAGCTGACGAGTGGACGCGGGCAGCCGCGATGGCGCGGATCGGCCTCAACGGCAAGATTCGCGACGGTATCGATGCCAATGAGTTCCACGCCTGGTACCAACCGATCGTGGATTTGGCGGATGGCCGTCTCATTGGCTACGAGGCCCTTGCCCGTTGGACCGCGAAAGACGGGGTCATCGCTGCCCAAGAGTTCATTGGCGCAACCGAGGAGTCCGGCGTTATCTCCGAGCTTGGCGGAATCGTCATCGCCGAGGCCATCGCCGAGATCCCGTCTCTACCCCCAGGGCAGTTCATCACGATCAACGCCTCTGCCTCACAACTGAACGATCGCGACTTTGCTCCGCGGGTGATTCGGCAGTTACGCAACTGCGGCGCAGATCCTGCTCAACTCATCGTGGAGATTACCGAGCACTCAATCGTCGGCCTCGATTCAGACGCTCAAGCGGGAATCCGAATGTTCTCCGAATCCGGCATCGGGATGTACATCGACGACTTTGGTACCGGGTACTCGTCCCTGGCAATGCTTCTTGACTTCCCGGTGACCGGTATCAAGCTCGACGGTGCCTTCGCCCGCCGAGTCTCGGCTGGCCCAAGCGGAGCCGCCAGCCAACTTGTTGCTGGTCTGGCCGAGATCGCCAACCGGCTGAAGCTCCGCGGGATCGCGGAGGGAATCGAGACACCCGAGGAGCATGCGGCCCTCGCCAAACTCGGCTGGGCCGCCGGTCAGGGCTGGCTGTTTGGACGAGCACAACCAAAGCCCGCATCCGGAGCATTGCCCGGGATGCGGACAGAGGCGATTCTCAATGACGAGGCCAGCAACAGCGGGGCAGTGATCAGCGACGCTGCGGACACTGGCTAGTCCAAGGACTAGCCGCCCCACGGTCCCCAACCACGGGACTTGTGGGTACGCCACATGATGTAGTCCTGGGCCCACTTCGGAGCCTTATTGGCGGTTGACGAGAACTTGACCCCGCCGTTGGCCCGCCACGTCTGCTTATCGAACTGATAAGCGCCGTAATAGCCGTTGCCGGTATTGATGTTGTAGCGGCCGTGGCTCTCGCGCTTACGAACCTGCTTGGCCTTCTTGGTTTTCGCGAACTTCTCCGCCTTGTGGATGTCCTTGAGCGAGCGCTCGGAGAGTTTGTACTTGCTAATCTCGCGAGTGGTCACGATCTTCGATGTCTTCTTTGTCGTTACTGACTGAGTAATGCTCGGAGCGGCTTCGACTGCTGCGGCTGGGACTGCGGTGGCGGCGACAACGGTTCCACCGAGTAGGGCGATTCCCAGTATCGGGGTTGCGATTCGTGCTGTCCGTGAACTCATCAGGCTCGACTCCTTGGGTTGGTGCGTCGGTTCCTCGTGCCTTCGTGATGCCCGAGGGGTGCGAGGCAAACCGAGGAGTTCACTCTTCTGGGGGCGGTATGAGAGGTGGCTCACGCAATCGGCGTTGACCACGTCACATTCACCACTCTTATGGGGGACAGCTTTGGTGACGACGCAACGAACGCAATAGGCGAGGTCCGGCGACCCAACGCCCACCCTGCGAAAGCCCGCGCAACCTTAGTAGCGTCGCCCACGACGGCATCTGACCAGCGAATACCAAATATCAAATACCGAATACCGAATACCGAATACCGAATATGGAGAGCTGATGACACTGCACCAGACCGGACCGAGCGTCACACCCGACAGCGACAGGCTCCTGGAACAAGCGAAGAACGCCGTCAGCATTCCCGGGTCCAGCATGCACTGGGTAGAAGTCATCGAGGGACAAGGGGTGCTCGACCTCGAGAACGGACTCATTCCTGAGGGTCCAATGCCCGGCGAGGCCGCCTACCAGACCGTCAGCGGAGAGTCGATGCTCGATGGCAACGCCCGACTGAATCTCGCGACCTTCGTCAGTACCTGGATGGACGACTACGCCCGCAAGCTCTACGCAGAGTCCTACGACAAGAACATGATCGACAAGGACGAATACCCCCAGACTGCCGCGATCGAGCAGAAGTGCGCACGCATCATCGCGAACCTCTGGCACGCTCCCGAAGAGTCGATGGGGACCTCAACGATCGGATCGAGCGAGGCGTGCATGCTCGCCGGAATGGCGCTGAAGCGCCGTTGGCAAAACGACCGCAAGGCAAAGGGGCTCTCGACGGAGAAGCCGAACCTGGTCATGAGTTCAGCCGTGCAGGTTGTCTGGGAGAAGTTCTGCAACTACTGGGAGGTCGAGGCGCACTACGTCCCGATCACGCAGGAGAATATGCTGCTGACGCCGGAAGGAATGCTCGACGCGATCGACGAGAACACCATCGGAGTCGTCGGGATTCTGGGCCAGACCTACACCGGGGGCTACGAACCGATCAAGGAGCTTGCCGAGGCCCTCGACGATCTCGAGAAGCGCACCGGCCAAGATGTGCCACTACACGTGGACGCCGCTAGCGGTGGAATGGTCGCGCCCTTCATCCAAGCCGACCTCGTGTGGGACTTTCAGCTACCCCGCGTGCACTCCATCAATACCTCCGGGCACAAATACGGGATGGTCTATCCCGGTCTTGGGTGGGTGGTTTGGCGCAAGGCCGAGTACGTCCCGGCGGACCTGATCTTCCACGTGTCCTACCTCGGTGGAGATATGCCCACACTCGCGCTGAACTTCTCGCGGCCGGGCGCCCAAGTCCTCCTACAGTTCTACCTTTTCGCCCGGCTCGGCCGCTCCGGCTACACAGCCATCCAGCAGCTCAGCCAGAACATGGCCATGCACGTCTCAAAGGCGATCGGCGAGATGCCAGCGTTCGAACTCATCACCAAGGGTGATGAACTCCCGGTCTTCTGTTGGAAGATGACGAAGGGTTACACCGAGAAGTGGGATCTGCAGGATCTCTCGGAGCGGCTGCGCCTGAAAGGGTGGCAAGTTCCCGCCTATCCCCTCGCGGACAACCTCAGTGATCAATGGGTCATGCGGATCGTGGTGAGAACCGGAATGCTCCCGACCAAGATGGACCTCTTGATCGAACAGATTGGCGAGGCCGTGGACTTCCTCGACTCCCTCGATAGCCCAATGCCGCGCGAGGGCCGTACTGGGAAACCCACTCACTTCACGTATAGCTAAGCGTCACGATCTACCACTCAGGTAGTCACGTTGGGTTACTAGATACCCAAGGTGCGCAGTCGCCGCGCTCAGGGGGTCACACTATGGTCATGAAACGCACTGTCGTGTTTGGTCTGGCCGCAGGGCTCAGCGTCGCCTTGTTGGGTTCGGGCCAGGTTACTGCTGCCGCCGAAGCTGACGGCACAACGGTGACGAAGCCTGCTGAGCTTTGCCTGACGACCATCCCTGATATTGGGCCGGCGACCTGGGCGAAGATGAAAGGCAAGTCCTCGCAAGCCATCGTCGTACGCGGTTACGGTGCGCGTTCTGACCAGAACACCACCGAGCTTTGGCAGCGCACCACTGGGTGCTGGACGAAAGTCGACGGCTGGTGGGGTTTGAACGGCTTCAACGGCTGGGACGAGGCTCCGTGGACGGGCAGCTTGCGATCGCCTGCCGGTGTCTTCAGTCTGACGAGCACCGGCGGACGCAAACCCAATCCGGGCACATCAATGCGCTATCACTACGGGCCGCAATACTGGGAAAAAGGGGGCTACAAGATCTACTACCCCAAGCAGATCTACAACTACGTGATCGCGATGAACTACAACCGCTACAAGAAGACGGCCCCTCGCGTCACGCGCCAACCTGACGCCACGACGGGTAGCGGCTACTGGTTCCACCAGCGAGGACTCGGCTCCACGCGCGGCTGCGTCTCAATGAAGAAGAAGCAGCTCGTGAAAACGCTGCGATGGATGCAACCCAATCAGAAGCCACAGGTCCTCATGGGACCTGAGAAGTGGCTCGCTCGCTAGGTCCGTCCGTACTGGCTGCGTGCCACAGGACCTCCGCTAGGTGGCGGTATCGATTTGGCGGGCGAAGCGTTCGAGGTCGCTGACGACGGCGGGGTCGAGTTCGGAGGTATTCGCGCGGAGAATGCTCGCTTTGATCTCGCGGTAGGTCTCCGCTTGCATCCCACACGCAAGGCACGCCTCGAGGTGTGCGACGACCCTCGCCTGGAGTTCCGGTTCAAGCTCGCCATCGATCGCCGCTTGAAGGTGCTTGATCGCGCCGATGCAGCTGGTCATCTCGCTATTGCCGAAGAGCACGAAGCGCTTGGGGAGTTTGCCCATCATTCTTGGCTACTCCCTGCTCGCTTGCGATCCGCAACGACCCGCTTACGGATCTTTGCTCGCGCTCGGTGCAGGCGCGACATCACGGTTCCCTCAGCGAGTCCCAGGGTTGCCGCCGCCTCGCGGTAGCTGAGTCCGTCGACATCGACGAGGATCACGAGCTCACGTACCTCGGGCTTGAGGCTATTGAGACCTTCAACAACGCAATGGTCCATCTCGCTGAGCATCGCTTCGGATTCGGCCGACGGTTGCGGAGTCGGTTCGCTGACCGTCGTTCCGACCGAGACCGGGTCAACGGGGTCGGGTACGGCCTTTCGGAAGCTGTTTCGATGCGCGTTGCGCATAATCGTCAGTAGCCACGCACGGGGATATTCACCGTCGAAGGTGTCGAATGATCGCCAGGATTTCAGCATCGTCTCTTGCACCAGGTCGTTAGCATCGGCTGACTGATGTGTCAGCGATAGTGCGACTCGAAGCAGCATTGGTATCTCCGGCAGGATGAGGCTCTCGAACGCGTCCTTGCGATCACGGTCGTTGGAGCTCACGACACGAAGGTAACCCGAGACACAATCTTTACATTCCACCGGAACCGAATTACTTGTTGGAGCGTCCCCGTTTAGGACATCGCGAAGTTCTCATGACAGACCGAAAAAAGCGGAATAGCCCTTCTGGTGTTGGGGTTAGCCACTGCAAGTATCCGAATCCTTACCTGACCAAACTTGAGAGGGAAATCATGCGTACCCAGAAAGTCTCTACCCGAGCGGCGCTATCCGCCGCAGCCCTTGTCGGCGTGCTCGGCCTCGCCGCATGCTCATCGACGACGAGCACTGATGAGGCGAGTCCGGCGGCCGAACCGACCGCCACGACTGCCGCGCCGGTCGCGCCAGCGCCACCTGCCCAGGGAACGACGCAGAATGCCTCGGTTGCTGGCAGCTTCATCACACTTGATGAATACCAGTCGAATAAGGCGAAGTACGCCGACAACGATGTCGTGTTGTTCTTCAACGCGCCCTGGTGCTCAACCTGCCAAGAGGCCAACAAGAACCTCAACGCCAGCAAAGGCGAGTTCCCCAACGGCCTGACCGTTGTCAGCGTCGACTACGACAGCAACACCGATCTGCGCAAGGAGTACGGCGTGACAACACAACACACGTTCGTGCAGATCTCCCCTGACGGCACAGAGATCAAGAAGTGGTCCGGCTCGAGCACCGTCGGCCAGATCGAAGCGAAGGTCTAACTAGCCGATGCTCGTCCTATTCGGAGCCTTCATAGCGGGAGTGCTGACCACTCTCGCGCCCTGTGTCCTGCCAATGCTGCCGGTCATTGTCGGCGGTTCAGTCGTGGGCACAGGGACGGATGGCAAAGAGATCGATGCCAAGACCGCCGGCCAAATGGCTCGGCGCCGGGCGTACATCATCACGGCGTCGCTGGGCATCTCGATCGCCGTCTTCACGCTCATCCTGAAGGCCACCACCGCGCTCATCGATATTCCGCCCGAGGTGTGGTCGATTATCGCTGGCGTCATCCTCGTTGGACTGGGCTTCATCGGATTGTTCCCCGGGGTGTGGGATCGACTTTCGGCGATGCTGTCGTTGCAGTCGCGGACCTCGGGCCAACTCGCCAAAGCTCGCCAGCGCGAGGGTGTGACAGGTCAGGTGCTGACTGGTGCAGCCCTGGGGCCGGTTTTTTCGAGCTGTAGCCCGCTCTACGGCTACGTGATCGTGACTGTTCTGCCCGCTGACTTTTGGTACGGGATGGCGTTGCTCGCGGCCTACGTCGTCGGACTGTGCGCCACGCTGCTCGCGATCTCTCTCGCTGGGCAGCGGCTCCTACGCAACGTCCGGTGGATCGCCGATCCGCACGGCTGGTTCCGTCGGGTGCTCGGCGGGATCTTCATCCTCGTCGGCATCATCATCATCACCGGCTTCGACAAGACGATGCAGACGTGGATTCTGGAGAACTCCCCCATCGCCCCGTGGGCGTTGGATTCCGGATTCATCCCAGAGGATGGTTAGCCCGAGCTTTCGCGGGCATCACCCACGTGCACGATTCTGTTCATAAGCGAAAAGAGAGCATGATGAAGATGACTCGAGAACTCGCAGAGATCACGGCAGCCTGTAGCTCAATGCAGCCACCACTAGCCCGGCTGGCAAGCTCAGCGCTAGCTACAGACCCAGTTTGTCAATGACGTCGTTGGGCAGTGACAGGATCGCGAGCTTGCGCCAGACCTCGAAGTTCTGCTTGCTGAGCCGACCCGTCGTATAGGGCAGGTCGTACTCGTCGCAGATCTCCCGGACCTGCGGGGCAATCTCGGAGTAGCGGTTACTCGGGAGATCCGGGAACAGGTGGTGTTCGATCTGATGGCTGAGGTTGCCGGTCATCGTGTGGAATAGTTTGCTGCCCTCGATATTGGCGGAGCCCATCATCTGGCGGATGTACCAGTCGCCCTTACTTTCACCCTCGACCTGATCCTCGGTGAAGTACTGCACCTCGTCGGGGAAGTGACCACAGAAGATGACCGTGTGGGTCCACATATTGCGCACGACGTTGGCCGTGAAGTTCGCCGTGAACGTCGTCGGAGCGCTGATACCTGACAGCAACGGGAAGGCAATGTAGTCCTTGAACGCCTGTGGCTTGATCTTGTGCCACGCCTTGGCGATCGCCTTCTTGCGACTGTCGAGCCCATCGTGACTAATGGACTCGGAGTTGACGGCTGAGTCGTACATCGAGATGCCGTACTCAAAGAACGTCATCAACAACAGGTTCGTCGCGACCTGGAAGAGATGCTCGGGCTCCCAATCTTGATCCTTCGTGACGCGCAAGCGCCCGTAACCGACGTCCTCGTCGCGGCCGATGACGTTCGTCCACGTGTGATGCATGGAATTGTGGGTCATCTTCCAGTCTTGCGAGGTGGCGACGTTGTCCCACTCCCAGGTGGTCGAGTGGATCTCCGGATCGCGCATCCAGTCCCACTGGCCGTGCATGATGTTGTGGCCCAGTTCCATGTTTTCGATGATCTTCGCCAGCGATAGCAGTGTCGTTCCGGTGAGCCAGGCGGGCGGCAGGATCGATGCCAGCAACGTGAGGCGACCGGAGACCTCGAGGTAGCGGTGGATGCGGATGAGGCGGCGAATGTAGGCCGCGTCTTCCTCGCCGCGGTCAGCCAACACCTCGTCGCGGATGGCATCGAGGCGGCGACCGATCTCGTTGACGTCGTCTCCGGTGAGATGGCCCAGGATGGGGCTCATCTTGCCCTCATACGGTTCGGGGACGATCTGTAGTGCGCTCATTTGTGACTCCAAAGTGGTGGGGTGAGTGGTGAGGAGATTCCTCGGTGGATGCGCAGAGGCCTAGACGTCGAGTTCGACGTCGCAGGCGGCGGCGCTGACACAGGTTTGGATGATGTCGCCGGGCTCGCCATGAATCTCACCAGTGCGCATATCGCGAACCTGACCGGACTTCAGTGGGACGACACAGGTGTGGCAGATCCCCATTCGGCAGCCGTTGGGCATCAGTACGCCGGCGGCTTCACCGGCAGCGAGCAGGGTGGTGTTTCCGTCAACTGTCGTGGTGCGGTCAGCGCGGGAGAACGTGATATCTCCGCCTCCGCCCGCGGTGTGGGTCAGGGCAGTCGCGAAGCGTTCGGTGTGGAGCAGATCGGTGAGCCCGCGTGACTCCCAGAGCTGCTCGGCCTGGTCGAGGACCTCGGCAGGGCCACTGACGTACGTATGGGCCGACGTCCAGCCTGGCGCGATGTCGGCGAGCGCTTCAAGGTCGAAGCGGCCCTTCGTCGCCGACGGCCACAGCACGACGTCCAACCATGGTGCTGAGACCGTCAGTGCGGTGAACTCCTCGCCAAAGATGATGTCTGCTTCAGTGCGGGCGCCCATCACGAGAAGTACGCGAGTCGATGCTCCGCCGAGGTCAGCCAGCGTTCGAATGATTGACGCGATCGGCGTGATGCCGCTACCGAAGGCCAAGAAGATGAGGTCACCAGTTGGCGCAGCGGGGAGGACGAAGTCACCAGCTGCTGGCTCCAAGAAGATGAGGTCCCCGACGCGAGCATCGTTGACGAGATGACCGGAGACCACCCCATTCGATGTCTCTTTGACGGTGACACTCAAGGCTCGTCGCTTAACCTCACCCTCCGGCGACGTGATCGAGTAGGAGCGCCAGTGGCGCACGCCCGCGATGTCAACGCCGAGGCGTAGGAACTGTCCGGCGGTATGTGCGGGGAAGCCTTTGGGCACCTCGAATTCGAAGGTGCGACTGCCGACGGTCTCCTCGCGGATCGAGCGAACCCGCGCCCGGTAGCCGGTCGTCGCCAGGAGAGGGTCGACGATGGTCAGGTAGTCATGGGGCAGTAGCGGGGTAGTGAGCTGGGCGGCAAACCGCGCGAGCTGGTTCATACGGCGAGGACCCCCGATAGATGCGCCGTCGCTGATCAATCGATTCTCGGTACCACTGCGGTCCGCGATATCTCAACCTACGGTGTCGTAACTTACTTAACCGTAGCATTGAAAATCGAATAGCGGAACCCACCGCATGGTATTGCCGCAATAAACGTTCAGTGTGGGTGGAATCTTGCGCCACACGACACCGCGCCTCGCCTACTTCTCGGTGCTTACCTCAGGTCCCAACCCGTCGGTCATCTTCCCGTCGCCACCGAGAGACTCGGGGACTTCACCCTTGTCGATGATGTCGTGCAGTTGCGCCTCGGTCACCGGGGAATCGTCGCCACGACCTAACCACTTCCCCACCGAGCTCTCAACCTTCGCCTCAGCTTCCTCGCGCTTCTTGGGGTCGGTCTTCGCCTCGGCATCTTCCCAGTTACGCGCTGCTTCCCATTGCAGTTCGCGCACTCGAAGTGCCTGCTGAACGCTGTTCATTTGGTCGCTCGATGCGGCCAGACGGAAGACAGCCTGGACCGCCCCGGGGATCTCTACCCGGTAGTCGTGCCCACCTTCTGCGAACACGCCCGGCGTCGGGGTGAGCGCGTTCAGCATGTCAATGAACGTCTGAACAAAAGTGACGAATGGGATCCACGTGGTTCCCTTCGGGGTACCGATCGGGCGTTGATCATCAGGGCCCAACCAATCGGGTTGACGCCACATCAAACTCGACCCGAACTTAGGAATCGGATCATCGCCGTTCTGTAGCAGCAGGTAGCGGACTTCGTCGCGCGCGGCAGGGTCGAGGCGGTGCCAGTCTTGGATGCTTCGGGGTAGATAGGCGTCCTGCGGGCCAACATTAGGGGCATCACCAAGCAGCCGCTCACCCCATAGCTGTTTGCGCCACTCCGACGCTGACGGCGTACCCACCCAGACAGCAGCATCCAGGCCGACTCCCTTGAGCCCGTCGACTCCCTGATCGGTGAACATGCCCTGGCTAACTTGCGAGCCGAGACTCTCACCGAACAGCACAAAGCGCGGTCGTTTGTCGGGGTCCAACGTCAACAACCGTGCGGTGATCCGGTCAACAACCAAGCGCGTTTGGCGAATACCCAGTGGGACCAGCTGCAGTGATAAAGCTGAAGGTAGGACGGAGTACTCGATGCACATGCTCGCGCAGTTACCGCGAGTCAGATACTCGAACGTCTCACACGCCACATAGTTGACGTAGCCGGAGCCAGTCGGTGAGAACAGCGCGATCACGTCGCGGTCGAAGGCGTGGGTCCGCTCCAACTCGGCCATGAGTAGATCGACCCGCGCCTCGTCAGAATCGGCTGCCTGCAGCGATGCGTAGACCCGAATAGGCTGCTGAGTCGGCTCCTCCATCACCCGCTCGATCGCATCTGGCTGGAGAACCATGCTCAGCCAGCGTCGGCCTTCCCTGCTCTGCGCGCTCCACGGAATCCCTGACTCCGGCGATCCAGTCACCTCGGGAATCGTTGGTGCCACGCTATGCGCGACCTCTTCGCCCTCACCGGCCTTATTCAGCATCGTCATCAGCTTGCTGAGAACAAATCGTCCGGCGACTGCCGATACCGCGAATGTTGTGACGCGACCGGCCGTGACGTGGTCTTGCGGCAGTCCCCCGACGAGGCGGGCAGCGAGCCGGGACGACTGTTTGGCCAAGTAGGACTCACCGTGGGCGAACCCCAAGAGCGCTGCCGTAATCCCGACGGAGATACCAATCGCTTGCTGTGGGTTAACCTCGCGATTCGAGTCCTCAAACAACGAACCATCTTCGAGCTGGGCACCAACTGTCTGCCCAGATTGATACAGGAATAGGTAGGTCGCCCCAGCCGTCGCCCCAGTAAGGGCGGCCGTGAGGGCGAAGCGTTTGCCCCCGCTAATCCGTGAGGTCGCTACCCCATCCGCGCGCGCCGCCAGTGAGGACAAGCCAAGCGCACAGGTACCCAGCCCCGCCAAGCGGATCGCTGAACGGCGGTGTGATTCGTGCTCTCTATTCGGAATCGCCTTAACGACGGCAGCACCAGCGACGCTCAGTAGGACGTCACCGGCGGCCTCGGATCCGGGGAGGCGCCGGTTCATCGACGCCAGCGCCGAGTTGCTCGCAGCCGCCAGGCCGTAGGCGGCCGCAGCACTGAGCCCAGAGATGATCGCTTGGTCGCGAGTCCCCCTGGTCAGCAGGTTTGGTTGGAAGGAGCTACCGATCGCCATCGCTGCGAGAAAGATTCCCGCTCGCGACGATCGGTCTGGTGCCGAGATATTCACGTTGCCGTCAACGATGCCTGAGGTACCCATGGGCGCTATCTTGCCTGCAGACGTGCCGACATTGCGCGCCCTGTGCCGAGAAAACGGCTAGGTTGGGCCAATGCCGAGACAGTTCTTTGCCCTAATCCCCGTCGTTCGCATCGAAGGTGGCCGCGCGACGTTGCCGCCCTCGCCTATCGGTGAGGTTTCCCCGCCGACGAGCCCGCTAGAGGTTGCGCGGTACTGGAGCTCCCAGGGCGCACAGCGCATCCAGGTGATCGACGCCGATGCGGCGGCCGGTAAGGCACCTGCTACTCACGCGATCTCTGAGCTCGTCCGCAAGATGCACAATCATGCGCGGATTGATCTGGTCTCTGGAGTATTCGATGACGCGACGCTGGCTGAGGCAGCACAGACGAAGCCAGCACAGCTCGTTTTGAGCACCAAGGCGCTTGCCGACCTCGACTTCGTTGCTCGGGCGGTCGCCAAATATCACGCCGAGATCAGCCTGCGGCTAGTGATCGGTGAGGGTGGCGTGCTGCATGCTCCCGGCTCCGCTGCCGACGGGCTCGACATCTGGACTCTGCTGCCACAGCTCGACGCGATGGGGATTGCGCACTACCTCGTCGTGGATGCAGCCACCGGCGGACATTGGTGGTCACGCCACCACAGCGTGCTGGCCCAGTTCTGTGCGTCTACGTCGGTGCCGGTCACGGCCGGGTCGGGCGTATCGAGCCTGGAGAACATCCACGACCTGTGCAACCTGGCCGCCGACGGGCTCGACGGTGTGGTCATCGGTCACGCCCTGGACACTGGGCTCTTTACCTACGCCGAGGCCAAAACCGGAGCCGAAGCCCGCTACGACCCCTACGAGTGGGGTCCCGCCCAGCCTTAATCCCGACACGTTGGGCAAATCGGTCGACATACCGTCCGATTCGCCCGTCCTATCGCTCTAGCTACCCGCGTTCGCGGGCTCGCGGTCTGCGGGTGGCGCTGGCGGAGAGTCGGCGCTGTCGGCTTCGGATTGGCGATTGGCTGGGTTTCGGTACTCGGCGATCAGGATGACGATCGAGGCGAGGATGCCGATCACGTTCGTGGCCAAGACGGGGATGTCCATGAGGATGATCCCGTAGATCATCCAGGACACCATCGCGGCGATCATCAGGTACCAGGTCGCGGGCGAGACACTCGTGGCGATTCCTTGCCGCGAGGCCGAGATCGAGTCAACGACCTGTGGCCAGCGAGCGATGAACGCCCACAGTGCGGCGAGGCTGCCGACGGCCAACGGAGCGATCGCGAACATGAGCCCGACGTAGGCAACCGTGGCTGACACGGCGAGGACCACGTGGCCCACCGACATCTGCTGACGAGCGACTAGCGCCACGACCACGATGGCGAGCGCGCCGATCACGGGCAAAACGTTGCCGAGGATTTGCGGCATCTCGCTGATGCGGAGCCCGTAAATGAGGAAGGTCAGGCAACATAGCGCCTGCATGATCCATGAGGGAACGCTCACGCCCGCCGCGTCACGGTCTCGCAGGATCTTCACCAACTGCGGGACCGCCAGGGCCGAGACGAGCACGGCTCCGATGTAACCAAATATCTGTGCGTCCACCTGTAGCTCCTCGAAAGTGACACCCTGACGCGCGACACGTCGTCAGTACCGGTCGCCAGGTAATCACGTTCTGCCCAACAATTCTGCCCTCACACGCGGCAGACCACATTCGTTGGAGATTGCGCTGTACGTCACAACTTTCCAGCACTTGCGCTCAGAGATAGCGGCTTGCGGGACGAACGTCTACTTAGCCTTGAACTTCACCTTTTCGGACTTCGGGCTCTTACCAAACACGTTGGATGCTTGCACCCAGCACTTGTACTTCTTACCGCGCTTGAGCTGCTTCACCGTCAGTGTCGATCCGCGGCCATTAGCCGTCAGTTTGGAGCCGCCGGCCTTGCAGACAGCCTGTGCCGAGGTGATGGGAGCCGTGCTCTGCGAGAAGTAGCCGATCTTGACCTTGCCCTTTTTGACCTTCACCTTGGTGATTGTTGGTTTGGTTGGTGGGGTAGCCGGCGGGATAAAGACCGCCGCTTGCCCGGCGACCGACGCCGTTCCCGCTTGGTACCCCGAGCGGGTTGTCGTGACCGACACCGTACTTCCCACCCCGGATCCCAAACCACTCACCGTGACGAGCCCGGAACCGTTGATGCTCGCTTGACCAGGAGCGCCAACGACAGCCCAACTAAAGGACCCGTCGTAGTTGGTGACCTGGGTCGTGAACCCGTTGGCTGTTGGTGAGACTGGCGAGAACTGCGGTACCAGCGAAGCGCTAATCGCCTCGGCAGGGATCGAAACTATCCCTTGCGCGTGGGCGGTCTTGTTGCTCATGACGTTCAGCTCCGCAACCTGGCCAGGCGCCAGACCGGTCACTCGGACCAGTCCTTGGTCGCTAACCGTCGCGTTACCGAAGGTGCTCGTCGCCGACCAGTTGTACTGGGAGGTGTAGTTCTCAATCTCGACGCTGAACGCCTGGTTGAGGCGTGAGCCATTTACCAGGACGGGTGGCAGTGCCGCCTTCAGCGATGTGGCTGACGTGGTTGCCGAACCGAGATCGTAACTCGTCCGAGTCGTCGTCACGGTTGCGCTAACTGCTGTATTCGGGTCCACGCCGGTGACGACGAGGGAGTAGACCACACCCTGGCCCACGACAGCAGCCTGGCCCAACGTGGAATCTGCTACCCACGTGAATGCCGCGTCGTAGTCCGTTATCTCGGCCGTGAAGCCGTCCGCAGTCGGGACCGCGGTACCGAGGGTTGGGTTGAGCTGGCCACCAATCGCGGCGCTCCCCGTCTCCGAGGCCGACCCGTCCTTGTAGCCCGCGCGGCTGGCCGTCACCGTGACGGTCGCCTGTTGCAGGGGATCGAGGCCGCCAACCACTGCGACCCACTGGTCGTTGAGGTTCTCAACTGTTGCGGTGCCGACGGCGGCGTCTGCGCCCCAGACGAAGTCCGCATCGTAGTTCGAGATCGGGACGGTGAAGCTCCGGCTACCTTCAACTGCGCCGCCAAGTTGGACGTCATACGCAGTACGCAATGACGTTCCCGAGGTGTTGTTCGTGCCGTCGAAGAATCCGTCCTGGCTGGTGGTCACGGTGACGTTGACTGTCTGGCCGTCGGTAAGATCGGTCACCACCAGGGCACCGTTGGAGTCAATCGTGCCAGCGGTCTGAGTCCAGTCATAGGTGGCGTCATAGTTCGTGATCGGAATCGTGAAACCACGGTCCTGTGGGACAACGGGACCGAAGGCAGGAGTCAAAGCCGCCCGCAGCGAAATACCCGAAGCAGTGTTGGTGCCCCCGCGGTAACCATTCCGCGTCGTGGTCACAGTCACGGAGGAACTATCACCGACACCAAGACCTGACACGACCACGTACCACTGGCTTTCAATCTCAGACACCGCTGCTGAACCCAGCTGACCCCCATCAACAACTGCCGACCAGTCGTAGGAGCCGTCATAGTCCGTGATCGGCACCCGGAACCCACCATCAGTGGGAACAGGCGTCCCAAACGCGGGATTCAATGCCGCATCCAACGCTGAGGAACTCACGTCATTGGACTCCTCGACTTGCTCAGGCGTGGCAGTCGTGACGGTTGCTGTGGCCACTTGGCCATCAGTCAAACCAGTCACAGTCACGACCGCAGTCGTGACCTCACCGACCACGGTCGTCACAATCGCCGCCTGACCCGGCAGGGTCACAACGTCCCACGAGTAGTCCGGGTCGTAGTTCGTAATCGCCGCGGTGAAGCCATGTACTTGGCGATCGGGTGTGCCAAACTCCGGCACGAGTCCACCAAGAATCGCGCGCCCACTCACCGCGCCCGATCCATCGAAGTATCCGGCTTGTGTCGTGACTACCGACATGGTCGCGCGGTCGCCAACACCGAGACCGGTGACGACCAGTTCGGCCGTTGGGCCATCGACAACCAGTGCAGCACTGCCAGCGGTGGGGGTCCACTGATAGCCAAAGCCCGCAACGTAGTTCGTCACCGGAGTAGTGAAGCCGTCCACCGTCGCCGTGACGGCTCCGAACTGCGGATTAAAGGCGGCCATAAGAGACTTGCCGAGGGCCGAGCTCGTGCCAGGCAGATAGTCGGTCTTGGCCGTATCCACAGTGACGGTGGATTCGACGCCAACCCCTAGTCCCGTCACGACAATCAGGCCGTCTGTATCAATGACGGCGCTGCCCACTGTGGGCGTGAGAGTCCAGTCGAAAGTGCCGTCGTAGTTCAGAATCTCGACAGTGAAGCCGCCGTCGCTCGGGACTGCGGGGGCAAGGTTCGGTGCCAACTCTGCGTACAGGGACGTTCCTTGCGTGTCGTTGGTGCCGCCGAAGTACCCAGCCTTGGCCGTGGTCACCGTGATATCGACCGTCTCACCGTCGGTAAGACCGGTCACCACCAGGACACCGTTGGAGTCAATCGTGCCAGCGGTCTGAGTCCAGTCATAGGTGGCGTCATAGTTCGTGATCGGAATGGTGAAACCACGGTCCTGTGGGACAACGGGACCGAAGGCAGGAGTCAAAGCCGCCCGCAGCGAAATACCCGAAGCAGTGTTGGTGCCCCCGCGGTAACCATTCCGCGTCGTGGTCACAGTCACGGAGGAACTTTCACCGACACCAAGACCTGACACGACCACGTACCACTGGCTTTCAATCTCAGACACCGCTGCTGAACCCGGCTGACCCCCATCAACAACTGCCGACCAGTCGTAGGAGCCGTCATAGTTCGTGATCGGCACCCGGAACCCACCATCAGTGGGAACAGGCGTTCCGAACGTCGGATTCAACGCAGCATCCAACGCTGAGGAACTCACGTCGTTGGATCCGATGATCGAGGTACCGGCCACCGTGGCCGTGACGGTGGCGACTGCCGCCTCGCCGTCGGTCAACCCGGTGACGGTAAGGATCTGCTGAGTGTCCCCACCGACCGTTGTCTCAACGATCGCCGCTTGACCTGGCGTTGCCGTGACGGCCCATTCGTAGTCCGGGTCGTAGTTCGTGATCTGGGCAGTGAACTGGTTGACCCCACGAACTGTTGAAGCAAACTCGGGCGTCAGGAGAGCCAACGTGGAACGACCGTTGATCTCGGCACTCCCCGTCACAGAGGTATCGCTGGCAGCCGTAACCGTCGCGGTTGAGCGAACGCCACCGCTGGCGAGGCCAGTCACCGTCACCGAGAAGATACCTTCGGCGTTGGTGATCGCAGCATCTCCAGGGCTGGCGGATGCGTCCCAGGTATAGGCCGCGTCGTAGTTGTCAATGACAGCGGTGAAACCGCTAGGAGTCCGCGTGACGTCTGGACCAAGAATCGGGACATAGGCAGCGGCCAACGACGTTCCGGCTGCCCCGGCGGAGCCAGTCGCATAGTCAGTCTGCGTCGTACTGACTGTCGCGGTGGCAGATATTGCGGGATCGAGACCCGTCACGACCACGTAGAACTCAGCGGACTCTGCGGCGATCGTCACTGACCCGGGACTCCCATCGGCCATTGCTGCCGACCAGATGAACCCAACGTCGTAGTTCGCGATCTTCGTCCGGAACCCAGTTGGGGTCGACACTGGTTCATCGAACTCTGGAACACGCGCCGCCAGTAGCGACGTACCTTCAATAGTGCCCTCGCCGTCAGCGAAGCCAGCCTGCGTCGTCGTCACGGTCGCGGTTGCCGTCGCGTTTGCGCTGAGGCCAGTCACCGAGACAACGAAGTTCTCACCATCAGGCATCACGACGGCTGAACCGCCGGGGACTGCTGAGGCGTCCCAATCGAACGCATCGTTGTAGTCATTGATGACGGCAGTGAACCCGTCAGCCGTACGGACCGGCGTCGCAAACGTCGGATTTAGCGCAGCACCTAGTGAGGCGCCCGTCACCGGCGTCGATCCCGACGTAAATCCGGTCCGCGTCGTCGTGACCGTGGCGGTTGCCTCAGTCGCCGCAGGCAGCGCCGTGACGACCACGTAGTAGTCGCCGCTATCAAGGATCACATCTGCCGAACCCGGACCGGATCCCGCAATCGTCGCTACCCAGTCGTAGTCAGCGTTGTAGTTCGTGATCTTCGCTCGGAAGCCAGTCGGCAATCCCTCTGCGGGATCAACAACCGGGTTGTACGGACCGTCTAGGGCACTCCCCGTGACCGCACTTGTGCCGGGGACAGACTCGGCGTTCGTTGCTTGCGCCGTCACCGTGACACTCGCCAGCGGAGCCAGTCCCGCGACGGTCACGAAGTAGTCGTCGCCAGCTGTCGTGATGGAAGCCGAGGCTCCCGGTGGGATCGGAGTATCAATAGTGGCCGACCAGTCGTAGCCACCGATGTAGTTCGTGATCTTTGACGTGAAGCCGTCAGGAGTGGAGACCGCGCCATCCAAAGCGGGCACGTAAGCCGCAAGCAGCGACGTTCCCTCGACCGTGCCCTCACCAGGGGTGAAGTTGGTGCGGGTCGTTGTCACTGTGGCCGTCACTGTGGCATCGGCAGCGAATCCGGTCACCGAGACGATGTAGTTCGGACCGTTGGAGATAACGGCCGCCGCGCCATCAGGAACCGTCGCTTCCCAGGTGAACGCGCCGTTGTAGTTGGTGATCACAGCGGTGAAACCATCCGATGTTCGGACGGGTTCATCAAAGATCGGGAGTTGGGAAGCACCCAAGGCTGTTCCGGTTGCCGGTGCGGAACCAGTTGCGTAGTCGGTCTGCGTCGTGATCACCGTCGCGCTCGTCGCGGTCGCAGGAGCCACACCTGTCACCACTACATAGAACTCAGAGGACTCCTCGACCACCGCAGCCGTACCGGCAGCCCCGTCAGCCATCGCTGCGGACCATCCGAACGCCGCGTCGTAGTTCGCGATCTTCGCCCGGAACCCATCCGAGGTTGATACCGATCCATCGAACGTCGGGACATAGGCCGCCAACAGCGACGTACCCGTAACTGTTCCTTGGCCGTTGGCGAAGCCGTCCCGCGTCGTTGTCACCGTGGCGGTGACGGGCGTATCCGCACCCAGTCCGGTGACCTGAACAACGAAGTCTCCACCATCAGCAACGACCGTCGCCGCACCTTCAGGAGCTGTCGCCGCCCACGTGAATGAACTGCTGTAGTTATTGATCACTGAGGTGAACCCGTCGGCGGTCCTCACCGGCTCATCAAACAGCGGTACCAAGACCGCGCCCAAGGACGTGCCCGTTACCGGGGTAGAACCGGACGCATAGTCGGTCTTCGTCGTCGTCACGGTAGCGGTCGTCTGGATCGCCGGGTCAAGACCAGTCACAACCACGAAGTACTCGCCACCATCCTCGACAATCGCAGCAGAGCCAAGGCCCGAACCGGCGATCGCCGCCGACCAGATGTAATCGAGCATGTGATTCGTGATCTTTGCGCGGAAGCCATCGGAGGTACCAACTGCTGGATCAACCACCGGGACGAGCGCTGCCAACAACGACGTTCCATCAACTGTGCTCGCGCCTGGGGTGTAGCCGGTCCGAGTTGTCGTCAGAGTCGCTGTGACCGTCGTATCGGCGGCCAAGCCGGTGACCTTCACGACGAAGTCCTCACCGTCAGCTACTACCACTGCCGTACCTTGCGGAACCGTCGCCACCCAAGTGAACGCTGGGTCGTAGTCGTCGATGACGGCGGTGAACCCATCCGCTGTCCGCACCGGTTGGTCGAAGGTCGGATCAAGTTTTGCGCTCAGCGACGTACCTGACACCGATGTGGTCCCGGGAGCGTAGGTATCGCGTATTGTGGTCACCGTTGCGGTCGCCGCAGTCGCCGCGTCCAGACCCGTCACCACGACGAAGTGGTCGAGACCATCGAGGACGATATCCGCCTCGCCGGGCCCTTCACCAACGATCGCCGCAGACCAGTCGTAGTCCGCGCTATAGTTCGTGATCTTCGCCCGGAAGCCGTCTGGTGTGCCCACCGAGGCATCAACGGCCGGGGTCAATTTGGCGTTGAGCGAGCTTGCCGTAACTTCGCGCACGCCCGTTGCGTAGCCGGTCCGGGTAGTGGAGACCGTCATGGTTGCCGCATCATTGGGAGTCAAGCCCGTAACGGTCGCTACGTAATCGGTACCGACGAGCAGGATCGTCGCCGAGCCGCGATTCGATGTAGCCGCCCATGTGAAGTCCGTAGCGTCATAGTTAGTGATGACAACGTTGTAGCCGTCTGGCGTCCGCTGCGGTTCACCGAGCACGGGAACGAGCGCTGCCTTCAGCGACGTGGCTCCAATTTCGGTCACGCCGGGGGCATAGCCGGTACGCGATGCGGTGATGGCGGCCAGCGTCGCGGTATCTGGGGCGACGTTGGTAATGGTCGCGACACCGTCGGTGACCGTCACAGCTCCGCCTTCGGTTGCAATTCCGGTCCAGGTCCACTGCGCATCAAAGTTCGTCACGACAGCGGTGAAGCCCGTCGCGGTTGGGGTGGGTGTTCCAAAGGTGGGAGCACGTTCCGCCAACAGAGACTCAGAGCTAACCTCGCCGATTCCCTGGACCGAATCGTCCCGGCTCGCCGTCACTGTGACGGTTGCCGCGACGCCCGGGTCAAGGCCGGTGACAGTCACGACGTGATCGGGGCTACCCTCGGGCACCACAATCCCGACCGCCCCTGGTGATCCGTCCGGAAGAGTTGCGACCCAGGTGTAGGTGTCGTCGTAGTCGGTGATGACGGCGGTGAAGCCGTCCGGAGTGGGGACAGGTGCCTCGAAGGTCGGCGTCTTCGCAACCTTCAACGATGACTCTTCGATCACCGTCGAACCAGGAGCGAAGCCCTCGCGGGTTGTTGAAACGGTGACGGTGGCGGCAGTGTCCGGATCGAGACCGGTGACCTGGAGTTCGTGGCCGCCGCCGATCGCGACGATCTCGGCGGTTCCTGGTCCGGGCAGAGCCGTGGCAGTCCACACGTAGTCGGCGGCGTTGTAGTTGTTGATCGTTGCGGTGAAGCCGTCCGCTGTCCGTACCGGATCCTCAAGATCAGGGACGAGCGCAGCCTTCAGCGACGTTGCCGTGGCCGTGGAGCTCTGGTCGGTGTAGGCGAATCTGCTCGCGGTGATCGTTGCGACCGACGTGGTGTCCGGAGCAATGTTGGAGACCGTGGCGGTCTGAGTTATCTCGCTGACGGCGACTGTCCCGCCCGCTGTCGCTGTCCCGCTCCATTGGTACTGCCCGTCGTAGTTGGTGATCGGGACGGTGAAGCCAGTCGGCGTTGGGGTCGGGGTACCCAGGGTTGGCGTGAGCGGCCCGATGTTTTGGACCGGCAGCGGTGGACTTGTTGGGTCGCTATCACCCGTGGAGTTGATGGCCGTGACAGTGAACTGATGGAACTTGTTGGTGACCATTCCGGTCACGGTGCAACTCGTCACTTCCTGCGCCGCGAGCACCGTACATTCAACACTGCTGTCGTTCGTTGCCTGCGCGCGATAGTCGATCGGGGAGACAGTGTCTCCGTTGGTCGGAGCCGACCACGTAATGAGTGCAGTCGTACCGTTGTCCTCCGCGCCTGAGCGATCGATCGTCATATTCTGCGGTATGCCCGGGGTGTTCACTGGCGTTGTTCCACCCGTGCTGACATTCCAGCCCTTACCTGGGTTCGACGGGGCGTTCGTTGCTGTCGTAAGGAAGGTATAGGCCGCCGCTGAGCCAAGCGAGTACGTCCCGGTCGTGTACTTGGGGAAGCCGCCCGCACCGGTATCGCTAAAGCTGAGGCTGACATTCGCACGGACCGGTTGCGCCGCCCAGGCGATGAGGGTCTTGTTCAACCACGGAGTCCCCCGGAGTCCGGAGACGTTCGATTCTGGCGTGATACTCCAGAACATAAAGGACATGTTCGTTGCCTTGGTCACGTTCCATTTCGTCACATCTTGCCGGAACTTTGTGCCGTTAAACATGTACTCGAAGTTCGTCACCTGCGAGGTATCCCAGTTCGCGAGACTCTGATTGAAGTTGCTCGCACCGCGTAAGAACCAGCTGAAGTCGGTGATCTTGGAGACGTTCCAGTTCCCCATTGCTCCATTGAAGGCCGTTGCCCCGTAGAACATTAACGCCATTCCGTCACCGATTACGTTTACGGTGTTCCAGCCATTGAGGCTTTGGTTGAATGCAGTCGCACCTTCGAACATCCGTTGCATCGTGGTGACCTTTGAGACGTCCCACGTGGTGATGGGCTGGTTGAAGCCAGGCGAGTACTGGAACATGTACGACATGTTCGTGACCTTGCCGGTATTCCAGGCGCCGATTGGCTTGTTAAACAGCGGGGCGCTACGGAACATCTGGTGCATATTCGTCACATTGGCGGTATTCCAGCTATTCAGGCCGCTGGCGTTGTTGAACTTCGCCGCCAGGTAGAACATCTGCTGCATCGTCGTCACGTTGCCGGTATTCCACGTCGAGATATCGCCGTCGAACTGTGCGGTGCTTTGGAACATACTCGTCATGTCGGTGACGCTAGAAGTGTTCAACGAGGCCAATGACTGGTTGAACACGTTCGCGCTGCTGAACATCGAGTTCATTGTTGTGACCGAACCAGTCTGGGTCCAATCGATGGGCTGATTGAAGCTGTTCGTGGAACCGAACATCCCCTGCATGTTGGTTGCGCTCGACGGAACCCAGCCGCTAACGGAACTGTTGAACTGATTCGCGGCGTAGAACATCTGGTAGAAAGTCGTCACATTCGACACGTTCCACGTATTAATCGGCTGGTTAAACGCTGTCGCCGCGAAGAATATCCGGCTCATATCCGTAACGCTCGCGGTCTTAGATCCCCAGTCGTTGAGCGGCTGGTTGAACGCAGACGCACCGAAGAACATGTTGCCCATGCTCGTTACATTGGTGACGTCCCAGTTACCAATCGCACCGTTGAACCGAGATGCGCCACTGAACGCACTATTCAAGTTAGTCGTTCCCGTGAGGTCGATAGGATCGGTAGCGCTGACTTGGAGCTGGGACGCGCCCTGGAAGTAGCTGCCCAGGTTGCCTAGCTGCAGCGGTCCCCACCGGGCGATATCGACGAGCTTGGTTTTATCGCCACCGTTGGCGAACCGGAAGCCATTGATTGTCCCAGTAATTGTGACGTCGTAGTCACCGCGAGTTGGGTAGGTGTGAGTCGCGGCGGCCGAATTGAAGGTCGAGATCGTGTCGGTGGTTCCGTCACCCCAGGAGACGTTGAAGTTGTAGTTCCCACCGTTGACCAAGGGGAGGGTGATCTGGTTGGTTGCCGAGGTCCCAGCATTTTGGGTGCGCCACGTGGAGACGAAAGCCACGCCGGGAGTGACTGCAGCAGAAGCTGCAGAAGATGCCGACGTTCCAAGCGCATTTGTGGCAGTAGCCGTAAATGTGTAGGCCTGCGCATTGGACAAGCCGATGATTTCACAGGTGTTGTTCGGCATCGTAATGGTGCAGTTGCCAGCGTCGCCGGATGCGGTGATTGTGTAGCTGGTCGGGTCACCACCGACGGTCGGCTGCGCGATCCAACCAACCTTTACTGCCTCGAACCGACTCTGCGCGATTGGGGCCGCAGGTACTGCCGGGATCTGCATTTGTGACGGGTCAGAGGCGCCGATCGCATTGATCGCGACGACGTCGAACAGGTAGGACACCCCATCGGTGAGGCCCTCGACGAGGCAGCTACTGGCCGACTCACCCGAGGCGGTGCAGCCAAGTTCGGTTGGCGTCAGCGCCATGCTGTCGACAATGGTGATGAACGCCCTCACCCGATATGACGTGACAGTCGGATCTGCCGTCGGTGGCACATCCCAACTGATCGTCCTGGTGGTTCCCGTCCCAGTCTGTTGGACATTGGTCGGTGAGTTCGGAACGTTCTGCGCAGTCTGGCCGCCATCGGTGATTGACCATCCCCGGCCGGTCAGGATTGCGCGGGCAGTTGTTGGGTCGCCAACTGAGTACCTTGCGGACCCTGCACTGAAGGTCACGTTGTCGGTAACCGTTCCCGTGCCCGCCCCATTCTCAACGCCATCGGTTGAGCGACCGTAGGCCCACGAGTACAGCATCTTGTTGTAGTTATTGGTCGACAATGCAGCACCGCTGAACATCTCGGCTGCGGTTGTGACGCCACCCATATCCCAAGCGCGCAGATCCTGGTTGAAGACGGTGGCACCCTTAAACATCTTGGCCATCGTCGTGACACTGGTGGTGTTCCAGGCTCCGATGTCCTTGTTGAAAGCACTGGCGTTCTCGGCGAAGCTTTCGAAGTTCGCGACCTTCTGGACGGTCCAGGCAGAGATGTCGCCATTGAAGACAGGCGCATTGGTAAACATCAAACCCATATCGGTGACCTTGGCTGGCCGCCACGAGTTCAGCGGCTGGTTGAAGCTCGTCGCGCCGGAGAACATCTCCCGCATGCTCACGACGTTCCCGACGTTCCAGGAGTTCAGCGGCTTATTGAACGCCGTCGCGTTGTAGAACATCCGGCCCATGTTGGTTGCGGCAGCGGTCTTTGCGCCCCAACCGTCCAGGTCGCCGTTCATTGCGGTAGCGGTCTGGAACATTCCGTTCATGTTCGTGACGGCCGAGGTATCCCAGGCGCTGAGATCCTGATTGAAGTCTGGTGTATTGGCGAACATGGACTGCATGTTCGTCACCTTGGCCGTGTCCCACGATCCAATATTCACGTTGAACTTTTTGGCTACGTTGAACATCTGCAGCATCGTCGTGACATTTCCGGTATTCCACCCCGAGATATCGGAGTTGAAATTGTCGGTGCTCTGGAACATGTAGTTCATATTTGTGACAGCGCTGGTATCCCAAGCCGCCACATTGCCGTTGAAGTCGGTAGCACTTTGGAACATTTGGCTCATGTTCGTGACGCTCGATGTGTTCCACGAGTTTAGCGACTGATTGAAGCGCGGAGCCGCATAGAACATCAATGTCATGTTTTGTACCAACGCGGTGTTCCAACTATTCAGCGGCTGGTTGAAGACCGAGGCGCTGCGGAACATGTTGTCCATCTTCGTCACGCTGCCGGTGTCCCACGAATCAAGCGCACCGTTGAAGGCCGACGCTCCCCAAAACATCGACGACATGTCCGTCACGGCGGAGACATTCCAGCTGTCGAGGTCGGAGCTGACTTTGCTCGCCCCGAAGAATGCACCTTTGAGGCTGGTCGTGTTTGCGAGGTTTGGTGCATCAGTTAGAGGTACGGAGATTTCGAGGTTCTGCGCAGAACAGAAGTAGAACGCGTCCCGGGACGGAGAATCCAACCGCAACGGTCCCCAGTTCGAGATACGAAGCAGCTTGTTTTGATCCACCGCGGCGTTGGCGTTGCAGCTTGTGTTCGACGTCGAGAAGTTCCAGCCTCGAACGGTTCCGCTGATGGTGATGGTCTTGACGCCTTGAGTGGAGTAGGCGTGCTCTCGATCCGGTGAGCTCCCGGAGGTGATGACGTTGGAGGTTCCGTCGCCCCAGGACACGGTGAAGTTGTACGTTCCATCAGCGACCAACGGCAACCGGATCCTGTTTGCGGCAGTTGAGCCGTCCGTCGTCTTCGTGGTGTCCCACGTCATCGACAGCGGCTGCCCAGGAGTGATCTCGTTGGAGGCAGGGGATGCGGGCGACGTGCCGAACGTATTCGTCGCCGTTGCGCCGAAGGTGTACTGCGTCGAGTTACTCAGACCCGAGATGACACATGATGTCGCGGGGACAGCAACCTCGCAGGTCCCACCTCCCGACGACGCCGTCACGTTGTAGGTGACGGGAACACCGCCACCAATGCCGGGTCGTACCCAGATACGGGCACTCTCGTTGAGCGCTTCGGCAAACGGAGCCAGCGGTGCCGATGGCTCGGAGGTCTCCGGAACCACCGCAGATGAGAGCCCCGACGCCGCAGAGGTTCCGACCGCGTTCGTCGCGGTCACGCTGAAGCGATAGGAGAGGTCATTGGTCAACCCGGTGACGACACACGTAAGAGCAGGCGCAGCTGCGGTACAGGTCTGGGCGCCCGGAGACGACGTGACGGTGTAGGACGTGATGGCGCTGTTGTTCGCGGCCGGTTGCGTCCAGGTCACCGTCGCGCTCTCGGATCCGGCAATTGCCGATGGAGCTGCCGGGGTACTGGGAACACCAGCCGGTCCCAAATCGGTGATCGTCCACTGGGAGTCATCCGTCAGCAGACCACGCGCGGTGGCAGCGACGGTTGGGTTGTAATAACTGCTACCGGCGTCGAAGTCGACGGCAGCTTGAACGGGATTCGTGGCCCACCCGGTGAGCAGCGAGTCATAGTTGTCCAGGCTGAGCCCGACGTTCGGGCCGCCAGCGAACATGTTGTTCATATCTGCGACGCTGCCGACGTCCCATCCGCCGAGGTTGCGGTCGAATGCGTCCGCATCCTCAAACATCGAGCGCATACTGTTGACGCTGCCGACACCCCACCCGGAGATATCAGCGTTGAAGGCACTAGCCCCCTGGAACATGGAGCGCATGACCGTGACGTTATCGACTGTCCATCCAGAGAGGTCGGCGTCCAAGGCCGACGCACCCTCGAACATGGAGCGCATCGACGTGACGCCATCGACCTGCCAGGTAGATACGCCGGTCGTGAGGGATGTCGCGTTACGGAAGGCGTTCGACATATCTGTCGTGCCCACCAGGTCGGGCTGATCGGTGGCGCTGATTGTGAAGTTGGAAGCTCCCGAGAAGTAGCCTCCGCCGTTCCCGAGGTTGAGGGGGCCCCACGCAGAGACGTCTGTGAGCTTGAGTCGGTCGCCACTGTTGTCGAACCGGAAACCCACGATCGTGCCAGTGATCGAGACAGTCTTCACACCCGGTGTCGTATAGACGTGGGTCGCATCGGGGTCATTCCAGGCGGTCACCGCGACCGGGGGTGTGCTGTCGCCCCAATCGACCACGAAGTCATACGTTCCCCCGCTGACGAGCGGAAGAGCGACTTGACTGGCAGCCGACGATCCCGCCGAAACCTGCTCGGTATCCCAGGTAGAAACAAACGTTGCCGGCGGATCGTCGGCGCGCGCTGGAGTAGACATGCCGACAACGAGGACGGTCATGAAGAAGGCGACCGTCACCGCCATGAGCTTCTTACCAAAACCAATGACGCTGTGCCGTTTCTGACGCTTCATCATCAACGCCCCTTAACTTTGAACTTCTTGCTAGCGGAGGGGACGCTGCTACCGAAGGCGTTGTAGGTCGTCACGGTGCAGACGTACTTCTTCTTGGCGACCAACTTCTTGGCCTTCAACGTTGAGGAACTACTGGAAGCAGTCACGGTATTCTTGCTGCCTTTCTGCTTGCAGAAGAGATTTGCGCCGATGGTGGGGGCTCCGTTGTCGCTACCCCGGGCAAACGAGATGATCGCTTTACTCTTGTTGTTCTTCTTGTTCTTGACCTTGACCTTGGTGATCGTGGGTCGAGCCGGGGCGGTCGGAACTGCTGCGGGCGGTGCCGCGCGATCTGCCACACCGCTGACACTGTCCGTGCCTTCGATGAAGCCCTCGCGGTTGGTCGTCACAGTCGCTGTCGCACCAGCACCAGGAGAGAGCCCGGTGATGCTCATGAAGCCCGAAGAACTGATCGTGGCGTTACCCGATCCGGTGACGGTTGGCTGCCACGCAAAGCCGGAACGATAGTTCTCGATCTGCACATCGAAGCCAACGGCCGTCCCGGCGACCGGTCCGAAGATCGGCGTGAGGGCGTTCCCGGGAATCGTAGTATCGGTCGCGGTACCGACGCCGTCGACATATCCAGGGCGGGTAGACGTCACCGTGAGGACCGATGTGATGCCAGGGGAGACCCCGGTGACGACGACAGTGCCGTCGTCACCGACCTGAATCAGGTCGTTGGTGTTGGTTGCGCTCGCTTCCCAGTCGTATTCGTCGTTGTAGTTGGTTATCGCCACCTCAAAGCCGTCGAACTGTGCGACTGGCGGATTGAAGTCCGGGACCAGCGCTGATTTCAACGACGAACCATCGATCGAGTTGGTGCCATCGACGTAGTCTTCGCGCACGGAGGTGATCGTGAGGGTCGACGTCGCGTCCGCCGCGACGCCCGAGACAGTGACCAGACCTGAGTCGCTGATAACAACGGGTGCCGCCGTAGCGGTCGCTGTGCCGGCCCACGTGAAGTCCGCGAGGTAGTTGGTGATTTGAACGGTGAACCCGTCAACGGTGCGGGCGGGTGTCCCGAACTCTGCGTTGCGGGCGGCGTTCAAGGCATTGGACGTCAACGAGGCTTCCCCGACTGCGTAGTCAGCCTGAGTTGTAGTGACAGTCACCTCTGATGCTTGACCGGGATTGAGCCCCGTCACGGCGATGACACCGGTTTGTTGATCCAGCTCTGCTACGCCTTGCGATTGGTTGACGACAGTCCACGTGAAGTTGTCGTCGGGGGCGAAGTTGGTCAGCGTCACGCTGTAGCCACCTGCGGTTTGGGTTGGCGTACCAAACGTTGGTACAAGGGCGGCTTCGAGCGACGTCGCCGCGATGCCAGCTGTGCCAGGGTTGTGTCCGTCTTGGGTGCTGTCAACCGTCAGGTTCGCCAACGTTGCGGGCGTCACACCCGAGACCGTCACCAGACCCGCACCATCAACCAAAGCGGTCGCGGGTTGGGCGTCACCAAACGTCGCCGTCGGCGCCAACGTGAAGCCAGCCAGATCCTCAAAGTTTGTGATCGCAACTGTGAACCCATCAGCCGTGGGAGTCGCGGAACCTAGCACCGGATCGACCTTCGCATCTAGCGCGAATGCGGTGACAAAGCCGGTTCCCGGGTTGAACCCCGTCCGCTCCGTGCCCACCGTCAACCGCGCCTCGACACCATCACCGAGACCCGTGACCGTAACCAAACCAGAATCAGAAATCACACACGCAGTGCCACACCCAATCGGATCCGTACCAGGAACCGCGAACACCGACGTCACCGCGAACGACACCGCAGGATCAGCAGCCGCGAAGTTCGAAATCTGAACCGTGAACCCACCATCAGTCCGAGTCGGCTCACCGAACTCCACCGGATACGCCGCACCATTGATCGAGGTCGCCGACGTTGAGCCAGTGCCGGAGTTGTAGCCGATCTGGGTGCTCGCCACCGTCAGGTTCGCCAACGTTCCGGGCGTCACACCCGAGACCGTCACCAGACCCGCACCATCAACCAAAGCGGTCGCGGGTTGGGCGTCACCAAACGTCGCCGTCGGCGCCAACGTGAAGCCAGCCAGATCCTCAAAGTTTGTGATCGCAACTGTGAACCCATCAGCCGTGGGAGTCGCGGAACCTAGCACCGGATCGACCTTCGCATCTAGCGCGAATGCGGTGACAAAGCCGGTTCCCGGGTTGAACCCCGTCCGCTCCGTGCCCACCGTCAACCGCGCCTCGACACCATCACCGAGACCCGTGACCGTAACCAAACCAGAATCAGAAATCACACACGCAGTGCCACACCCAATCGGATCCGTACCAGGAACCGCGAACACCGACGTCACCGCGAACGACACCGCAGGATCAGCAGCCGCGAAGTTCGAAATCTGAACCGTGAACCCACCATCAGTCCGAGTCGGCTCACCGAACTCCACCGAATACGCCGCACCATTGATCGAGGTCGCCGACGTAGTAGCGGTGCCGTCAGTGAAGCCAGCCCGTGCACTCGTCACGGTCAGCTCGGCTAGCGTTCCGGGCGTCACACCCGAGACGGTCACAGTGGTCTTATCCAAACTGACGAGCGCGGTCGCTTCCTGCACAGGATCACCGAACGTTGCGGCCGCCGTGACGCTGAAGTCAGCGAGGTCCTCGGGATTCGTGATCGGAACCGTGAACCCATCAACGGTCGGATTCGGTGTGCCCAGTTCTGGGTTGGTTTGTGGATCATTCGCCGTGCCGGTAATCGAGTTGGTTCCGGTCGTGTAGCCAGTCCGCGTCGTGTCAATCGTGACCGTCGCAGATTGGCTCAGCGCGAGCCCGGTCACAGTCAAGACGCCGGTCCCGAGGTTGAGGTCCGCGGCGGCTGCCTCCGGAACGACGGTGGTCACGGTCCAGTCGAAGTCATCACCTGCGGGGGTGTAGTTCGTGAGTGGAACAACGAACCCGACATCGGTGCGCTCAACCGTGCCGAAGCTCGGGGTCAGGGCAGCGCCGGAGATCGACGTCTCGGTCGCTGATCCGGTGCCGTCGACGTAGAGGGCCTTTTCTGTGGTGATGGTGACCGTCGACCCAGTTCCTGGGGCCACACCCGTCACAGTCACCAGCCCTGTCGCAAGATCGATTGTCGCCTGGCCACCGACCGAAACGGACCCAACTTGCCAGTCGAACCCGTCGCCGACGGGATCGGTGCCGTAGTTGGAGATTTGGGCGGTAAACCCGTCACTTGTCGGGGTGAGATCTGTAAACTCCGCATCGCGCGGGGCATTGAGTGCGGTATCCGTTGCCGTATTCGATCCGGTGACGTACCCGGTGCGTACGGTCTGCACTGTGACGGAGGCTCCGACACCTGGGTCGACGTTCGCGACCGTGACCAGCCCGGTTCCCTCATCGATCTCGGCGGTAGCGGTGACCGGAGTTGTTGCGTCGGTGACGATCGACCAGGTGTAGCCCGCACCTTCAACGAAGTTCGAGAGCTGAACCTGGAATCCGGTGGCGGTAGGAACGGGCGTGCCGAAGGCTGGAGTGAACGCTGCTTCTAGCGCGGCGCCGGTCGTACTTGCCACTCCCGGAGCGAAACCGTCGCGGGTAGTCCGGACTGTAATCTCCTCGGACTGACCGGGGTCGAGGTTACTGACTTGCACGTAGGCGACCGGTTCGGCTGGAACGACTACGGCCGTGGCGGGCGTTGGGAGGTCGTCGATGGTCCAGGCGTAGTTCGTGTTGTTGTCATCGGTGTAGTAGTTGATGATCGGGATGGTGAAACCGGAGGCCTCGCGGGTCACGTCGCCCAAGACCGGCGTTCCGGCACCGTCGAGTGCGGTACCCGAGATCGATGCAGTTCCGTCGACGTAGTCATCCTTGGTGGTCGTGATCGTCACCTCAGCGCTCTCGAGCGGTTCGAGACCTGTGACCGTTACCAGTCCGGTTGTCTGGTTGATCTCAGCGGCAGCCGACTCAGGATCGCGCCCCGACACGGTCCAAGCGAATCCGTCACCCGCATCGCCGAAGTTGGTGATCGCAACGTTGAAGCCGACCGGAGTCGGAACAGGCGTCCCGAACTCCGGAGTGCGCGCTGCATTCAGAGACTTGGACTCGGCGGTATTTGTCCCGGGGGCGAATCCATCCTGAGTCGTGGTGACGGTCACGGTGGTGTCGGTGTTCGGGGCGACTCCTGTGACGGTCACTTCACCGGTCGCCTGGTTTAGCTCCGCGTCAGCGCCCGCAGGCGTCGTGGTGGAGATCGCCCAGGTGAAGTCATCGACGGGGTCAAAGTCGCTGATCTGGACCGTGAACCCGTCTGCTGTCGGCGCAGCGACATCAAAGGTGGGCGTCAACGCTGCCTTCAGCGACGTTCCCGAAACCTCGTCGCTGACATCCGCGTAGCCGTCCCTCGACGATGTGACGACGACATCGACCAACGTGTCGGGTGACGCTCCGGTGACGGTCATTGCGCCGGTGTTGCTGATCGTTGCCGACGCACCATTCATCGCTACGCCAACCCAGGTGTAGTCGGCGTTGTAAGAAGTGATGTCAACGTCAAACCCGGTAGCTGTTGGGGTAACGGTGCCGAACTCTGGAGCGAGCCCAGCTTTGAGGGAGGTTGCTTGTGTATCGGCGGATCCACTGAAGAAGCCGAACCGCTCGGTGGTGATCGTCGCGATTGACAGAGTGTCCGCAGCGACGCCGGTCACTGTCACGAGCCCGGTGGATTCGTCGATCGCGACGCTGCCTGACTCGTTGGCGGTACCAGCCCAATCGAAAGCGGAGTCGTAGTCGCTGATTTGAACAGTGAAGCCATTCGCGGTGGGTACCGGGCTCTCGAAAGCAGGAGTCTTCGCAGGCGCCAACGGGGTGACGGCGCTCGATATGCCGGAGGGGTCAGACGTCCCACCGTCATTGTTCGCGACGGCAGTGAACGTGTACTCCGTTCCATTGCTCAAGCCAGTGACAATGCACGACAGCGGATCCGCCGAGAAAGCGATGCTGCAGGTCAATGCGTCTGGGCTGGAGATCACCGTGTAGTCCGCAACGGACCCGCCGGTCGTTGACGGCGTGACCGTCGCTGTGGCGCTAGCGTCGTCGGCGATCACGGTTGGTGTGCCGGGGGCGCCGGGACGCAGCATGGGGTACGGATCGGATGCTGCTGAGGTGCCGATGTCGTTAGTCGCTGTCACCGTCACGGAGTACTTAAACGACTCGTTGGGGTCCAAGCCCGTGACGACACACTCGGTCGTCGCGGCTTCACACGTGAGTCCGCCGGGATCAGTCGTGACCTGGTAGCCGGTGATTGGGCTGTCATTGTCGGCTGGAGCGGTCCAGGTAACCGTTGCCTGCGACCCATCTCGAATAAACGAGACGCCAGTGGGGGCATCCGGAACGTTGGCATCGGCCACGCCCCCGTCAACAATGGCCCAGCCCCGATCAACCAGGCTCTGGCGAGCATTTGCGGCAGCAGTGCCGTAGTACTTCAGACCGTCTGCGCACTCGGTAGAACTATCCACCGGACCACAAGCGGTGAACGGAACCGAGGCCGTAGTGCGAGAGGGAACGGCTTGTCCGGCCCACCCGATCAGCAGGGCGTTGTACCAGTTGACCGTCGCGTTGCCTGTCAGGCCCGGAATGTTCTGTAGGAGGCCGTCAAAGTTAGTGACCGCCGTGATTTCCCAGCCGCTGATATCGCCAGTAAAGGCCGATCCGTTGAACAGGTTCTCCATCGTCGTAACCGCAGCGGTATCCCATCCGGAGATGTCTTGATTAAACGCGCTCGCGCCCTGGAACACCCCAGCCATGTCCGTGACCGAGGCGGTATCCCATGACGACAGGTCACCGTTGAAGCTGCTGGCATCTTTGAAGGCCGCGCTGAGGTTACTCGTTCCAACAACCACCGACGGGTCAATGCTCGTCGGGGTGAAGTTCGCTGCGCCGTGGAAGTAGCCGCCGGTGTTGCCCAGTGTCAACGGACCCCAACTGTTGACATCGGTCAGCTTGAGGCGATCGCCAGATCCGGCGAAGCTCCATCCATCAATGTCGCCCGTGATTGCGATATTCACATCACCACGCGTGATGTAGGGATGGGTAGCGTCAGGGTCATCCCAGCTCGTGACCTGACCGGTCGCGCCATCGCCCCAGGCAACGGTGAAGTCATAGGTGCCCGTCTCTACGAGCGGGAGTTTGATCGAGGTCGAGTTCGATGATCCGTCGGACGTGTTGGTCGTATTCCAGTTGCTCGTGAATACGTCAGCCGTTGGCGCAACCGGCGCCGAAGGCGCTGAGCCGGGGCCGGGACCAACCCAGTTGTCGGCGGAGGCAGTGAACTGGTAAGTCGTTCCGTTGGTCAGCCCCGTGACGAGACATGACTGCTGCGGCATCGCAAAGGTACATGCCCCGGATTCGCTGCCGACATTCCAGATTGCGAAGGACTCCGGGGTTCCGCCAGTCGTCGCGGGATCGATCGTGACTCGCAGCGTTCCGTCTCCGGCAGGCGTCACGATAGGTGCGTTGGAGACTGGCACCTCGATAGCTGAGGGAACGGACGTCCCGATCGCGTTCGTAGCGGTGACGCTGAACAGGTAATCGGTCGAATCAAATGCGCAGGTGGCAGACAAAGTTGGCCCGCTCGCGCATTCTGTTCGGTCATTGAGGTCGGCCTTGGCGACAGCGAAGACTGTGTAGCTCTGAATCGGACTACCGTTGTCCGCCGACGCTGGCCATGTGACGAGCGCGATCGAGCCCGGATCTGGAGTAGAGACATTCTCCACTTGGTCGGGAACATTGAGGTCGCTGAGGCCACCATCGATGATCGTCCAGCCATCGTCGATGAGGTTGAGCCGTGCGTTCTCGCCCGCGCCAGCGGTGTACTGCGGAGCACCCGATTCGCAGGCGCCGTCGGTCGATGCTGCCGACCCACAGACCGTGAGCGTCACTGGGCTGACGGTACTGATCTGCGGTGCCCAACCAGCAAGCAAACCGTCGTACCAGCCGATCGAATCCGGCAGTGTCAGGTTGGGGTTATTAACAAACATGTCGGTAGCACTAGTGAGAGCTGAGACATCCCATCCGGAGAAGTCCCGCGTCGTATCGATTGCGCTGCCAGCAAACATGCTGCTCATACTGGCGACGCCGCTCGTGTTCCATCCGCTGAGATCTTGGTTGAACGCACTCGCCCCGGAGAACATCCCGGCCATGTCCTCAACGAGCGCGGTATTCCACGCACCTATGGGCTGATTAAACGTTGCTGCACCAGCAAACATCCGGTTCATATCGGTCGCGCTTGTAAGCAGCCAACTAGTGATGTCGGTGTTCATTCCGGAGGCCTCGAACATCGAGTCCAACTGGTCAGCACCGCTGGTATCCCACGTGGCAAGACCTGTTCCTTGGAATGCTGTCGTGCCCTTGAAAGCGTTCGTCATATTGGTGACTTGATCGACGTCCCAGCCGGACACATCGGCGTTGAAGGCCGCCGCGTCGAAGAATGCGTTGAAGAAGTTAGTCGTCCCGCCAAGGTTAAACTCGTCCGTGGCGCTGACGGTCATGTTCTCTGCGCCGTAGAAGTAGCCGTCGGAGTTGCCAAGTTGTAGCGGGCCCCACGTGCTCACATCGAGCAGCTTCAGGCGGTCACCGGCAGCATTGAAGCGCCAGCCGTTGATCTCACCGGTGATCGTCACGTTCTTCGTCCCGGCTAGAGCGTAGGTGTGCGTTACCTCGGCCTGGTCGTGAGACGTGATCCGATGCGTGGTGCCGTCGCCCCAGGCAACGTAGAAGTCGTAAGTGCCTGACGCGATCAGTGGAAGTTTGATCTGGTTGGCCTCAGTGGAGCCGTCGGACAGATTATTCGTCCGCCAGGTCGCGGCGAATACCTTGCCAGGGATGACGGCGGTCGATGCTGGCGAAGGTGCGGACGATCCCACCCAGTTCGTGGCTACCGCAGTGAAGGTGTAGGAATCGCCGTTGGTGAGCCCGGTCACCTCGCAGGCCGTACCGGGAACGGTGATGGTGCAGGTCTTCGCGCCGTCCTCGACCGAGGTCACGGTGTAGGTCGTGGGATTGGCTCCGGTTGTGGGAGGAACGATCAAGATCGTCGCCTTGCCGTCGCCAGCCACGGCGATTGGGGTAGCCGGCGCACCTGGCGCAGCGGTAGCTGACGGCTCAGAGGTTCCGACTGCGTTCGTGGCAGTGACCGCGTAGTTGTAGTTGCCCGCGCCATTGGGAAGATTGTTGTCGAACAGGCAGGTTAGCTCGGATGTGGTGCAGGTGACGTTGGGGTACGTGCCGGGATCGGTCTTGTGAATCGCCGTGACGGTGTAGCTGACAATAGGGCTGTTGTTGTCATCGGGCGCGGACCAGCTGATGGTCGTGGAGTCTGCACTGGGGACGCCGTTGACCCCGGCTGGGGCGTCGGGCACGTCTTTGTCAGTTTGGCCACCGTCGGTGATCGTGAAGCCGCGCCCGGTCAGCGTGGCGCGGGCGTCAGAGGGGAGGCCGACCGAGTACTTGGCTGGAGCAGAGTCAATTGTCCGGTCGGCGATGGTGGTCCCCGGTCCGGTCGTCGGCACCACATTCTGGGAGGCCAGCCGGAGCAATAGTTGGTTGTAGTTGTAGATGCCGCTGGCCTCGTTGAGGTTTGCCAGCGCGCTGTTGTTGAGGAACTGCCCGAACCGTGTGACACCCTCGTAGTCCCAGGTAGCCAGATTCTGGTTGAACGATGTGGCGTTGCGGAACATATCGGTCAGATTGAGGGCGCCCGCGATATTCCACGTGCCGACCGGCTGGTTGAACGCTGATGCGCCGTTGAACATGTTGCTGTAGTCCGTCACTCCTGCGACATTCCACGCGGACACGGGCTGATCGAACGCCGAAGCATTCTGGAACATGCTCGATGCGTTCGTTACGGCCGCCATATCCAGGGATGCCACATCGCCATTGAACTGTGCCGCCCCGCTGAACATCGTCGAGGTATCAGCCAGCGACGACTCCGGTCCCGACCAGCCCAACGGTTGGTTGAAAGCATCCGCGTTTGCGAACATTCCGGCGGTCGTGGTCAGGCTGGACAGATCGGTCCAAGCGATCTGCGAGTTGAACGCATCTGCGTTGACGAACATCGATTCCGTTGTCTCGAGGTTTCCAAGGTTCCCCCACGCCGAAAGCGACTTGTTGAAGGCCGTCGCACCAGCGAACATCGACGCCATCGTCGTCACGTTCGTGGGCACCCAGGTATCGAGATCTTGGTTAAACGAGGTGGCACCGGCGAACATCGAGCTCATATCGGTAACGTTCGAGACGTCCCAGTTCCCGATCGCGCCGTTGAAGCTCGTGGCGTCCTCAAAGGCTGACGCGAGGCTCGGGGTACCCGTTAGATCGAGTGCATCAGTCGCAGTGACGACCAGGTTGGTTGCTCCCTTGAAGTACTGGTCCTGGTGGAGCGGCGTTCCCAACCGCAGCGATCCCCACGAGCTCACGCTCATGAGCTTGAGTCGCTCCGTATTACCGCCGATGGCGGTCTGCATATTCCAGCCGTTGATCGTGCCGGTGATCGTGATGTTCTTAACCCCAGGGGTCGGGTAGGTATGTGTGATACCGGCGGGATCATCCGGATCGACGTCGGCACTCACGATGTTGTTCCACGTGCCATCCCCCCACCCAACGACGAAGTCGTAGTCACCGTCGGCCACAAGCGGCAACCGGACTTGCTGAAGTCCCGAGCCGCCACCGGTCCTCGTCGTATCCCACGTGGAGGCGAACACCGGCCCAGGTACGACCGAGTTGGTCGTACCCGAAGGAACCGACGTTCCTCCCGCATTCGTTGCCGTCACACTAAAGGCGTAGGTGGTGGCGTTCGCCAAACCGAGGACGTCACACGTAAGGGTGGGAGCGTTGGCCTCGCAGAACTGGCCGCCGGGGCTCGCCGTCGCCTTGTACGAAACCGGGGCTGTTCCGGCTGTCGGAGCTTCCCAGGTGACCGTCGCCTTGGCATCAAGTGCCAGCGCCGAGGTCGCGTCAACCGTTGGGGCATTGGGCACATTGATTTGCGGGGTGACGGTGGCGGGTGCAGATGCGGGCGACGTTCCGATCGCATTGCGCGCCGTGACGGTCACCGAGTAGGTCACGCCGTTCGTCAGGTCCGCCCAGGAGCAGCTACGGGCAGCCGGCGGAAGAACGGAACAGGTCGTTGAACCAGTATTCGGAGCCGGAGAGATCGTCGCGACGTACTCCACCACCGGGTTGTTATTGGCGATCGACTCGTTCCAGGTTGCGGTCGCACCGCTGTCAGTCTTAGACGCTTGAACGCTGGTCGGGGCATCCGGGGCGCTGGTGATCCCACCATCGACGATCGTCCACGCATCCCCGGCGGTCAGTGCGTCGTGGGCAACACTGGCTGGTCCAAGCGTGTATTTGCTATTCCCGGCATTGAAGTCGACATTGCGTTGAACGGACAGATCGGCCCAGCCGACGAGCAGCGCGTCGTAGTTGGTCCGACTCAGGCCGGCTGACGCGAACATCGAGGCCATGTCGACGACGTTCTCGACGTCCCATGCCCCCAAGTTCTGGTCGAAGGCTGGGGCAGATTGGAACATCGACGACATATTCGAGACGGCGCCAACATTCCACCCTGAAATGTTGCTGTTGAAGGCGGTCGCACCCCGGAAGGTTCCGATCATGACGGTCACCGACTGCGTGTCCCACCCTGAGATGTTGCCGTTGAAGGCCGTTGCCCCGCGGAACATGTTGTTGAGGTTCGTCACGCCAGCGACGTCCCAACCGTTGAGATCGCTGTTGATACTCGTTGCGTTCAAGAACGTGCCGGATAAGTTCGTCGTGGAGCTTAGGTCGGGGCTATCAGTGGCGGTCGGATTGAAGTTCGCTGCGCCGGAGAAGTAGTTGCCCTCGTTACCCAACTTCAACGGACCCCACGCGCTGATATCTGTCAGTTTCAGTTTGTCACCGGAGTTGTTGAACCGCCAACCGTCAATGGTGCCGGAAATATTGATCGTTTTTACGCCAGGAGTTAAGTAGTTGTGGGTGACCTCAGTCTGGTTCCATGACGTGATGGTGTTGCTGCTGCCATCGCCCCAGTTCACAACGAAGCTGTAGTTGCCTAGCGCCGTCAACGGAAGCTTGATCTGATTCGTAAGTGACGACCCCGTTGAGATTGTGGTCGTGTCCCACGTACTCGTGAATGTCGTTCCTGCCGCATTCGCCGATGGGGCCGCTAGTCCGAGGCCAGCGATCACCATGAGACACGCAGTCAGCACGCTGAGCGCCCTGCGCACAGGCGAGGTGGAGGTGGTCCGAGGCGCGGAGAAACGCGCTCCGCTTGCCCGCTTCATCAACATACGTGGCCCCAAAAAGTCACTCTGCGTGTAACTGCGCCTAACAAAGAGTCAATTAAAGGATAAGGACATCATTGTTAGGCGCAGGTTTGCACGGTCTGGGGACAAATTGGGCCAGGCGGGTGAGAGTAGGTCGGCTACCACGCTCACCTAGTGGGCTAATCGGGGCGCCGCGTGACAGAAAGTAGCAACTCCCCGCCAAGTTGCAACAGCGCTGACTGGCTACTTGACCCCGTCGTAGTAGATGATGTGGCAATGCCGATCAGACGCAAACAGATCCTGGGTACGTCAGCGCGAAACCTGCGAGCGGCCCATGAACATGACGAGCTCACTTACGACAACATCGGTATGAGCCTGGCACCGGCGGATACACCAACTCCCGAGGGCCGTTGGCACACGCTGGACGAATCGCGGGTCGTCGGGCACGGTCGAGCAGCCTTCAACGCGGTCGGTTACGCGCTGATGCACTGGCAACTCCAAGAGGAGGCCGGGTTCTTTATAAAGTCGCCCGGCGGAGTGGTTCGCAAAGGCGAGACAGTCGGAATCGGGCTGCCCGTCTGGTTCATGGGAGTGACAGCGGTCTGCCGGGTCGTCGCGGTCGTCGACGGGCCGAACCAGATTGGCTTCGCCTACGGAACGCTGCCCGGTCACCCAGAACGTGGCGAGGAGTCCTTCGTCGTGGAGCTCCGAGATGACGACTCGGTCGTCATGACGATCCGGGCGATCTCCCAACCGGCCACTTGGTTCACCCACCTTGGAGGACCGATTGGTTCAGCCGTCCAGCGCCGGGCGACCAAGCGTTACCTAGCGGCGGCCGAGCGAGCAGCGAGGGCACCCGAAGCGCTCTCGCCGACCATTTACTAGCTAATTACTAGCTAACGGTGACCTTCACGGCGTTCGACTGGTAGATCTTTCCAGACTTCTTTACGGCCAGATCGATCTCGTTGACGCCGCTGATTCCGGACTTGAGCCAGAAGTTACACGACCCACCGGAACCGACCCTGAACTTACTCTTTTGCGGAAGAATGCTGCCGTTTTGGTAGAGGGTGACCTTTCCACCGGCCAATGATGCTGGCGCTGCACACTTTAGTTTGATCTTTTTCCAGAGTTGAGCTGTGCTCGGCCCCGAGAGCCGGATGGCGTTCGTGGGCTTGACTGTCGCGCTTTGGCCCTTGCGCGGCTTGACCTTCACGACGATCGAGTTCGACTGGTACACCTGGCCGCTCTTCTTCACCGCGACATCGAGAGTGTTCTTACCCCGGATACCCGAGACGAACTCGAAGTTGCACGAACCGGCTGCCCCGACTCGAACCTTCTTCAGCTTGATCTGGCTGCCGTTCTGGAAGAGCAGGACTTTACCCCCGGCGAGATCGGGGCTCGACTGGCACTTGATGTCGAACCGTTTGTTCACCTTCGCCTTCTTAGGTCCAGCAATCTGCACGGTGTCACCCGAGCGATCTCCTAGATCAAAAGTCGCATTCGCAGCCGTCATCGGCAGCGTCATGGCGGCGGCGGCGATCGACAGGCTCGAACCGACGATCGCAATTTTTTTGATACTCACGAGTGAGCACGTCCTCTCTAAACCCTATGCCTCGATGGGCAGTCAGCGCGGCCGGAGAATGGCCTGCTTGACAAGCGTAAGAACGGGTCGCTCCGATTCCCATCCGACGCGCGCGGTGTCCCCGGAAAAGGTCCGTAAGAACGATCACTGTAAACGTCGGGCTACCGGCGGAACCGATTGTCGAGTCGCCGCGTCCGCACCGGCGCCATCCCCACCGGCTCAACCGGTCCGGTAGGACCCCGCCACAATCTGAGCAGCTTGTTCCGCGCAGGCCGCATCGCTCGGCGGGCGCGAACGAGCAGCAGCACCCCCGCTGAAACCAACCAGCGCCGGACTTCCGCTCATCCCCGACAGGTCGTACCACTCGGTCCAACGCTGATCAGGCGCCCCGGACACCTGGAGGACCTGGCGATCCGGCCACCACTTTTGGGGGTACCGCAATATGACCTTCTCCAAGTCCCCGGTCGCAAGTTGATCAATAGCGGCACGCGTTGGTGCGGGCAAGCTGATCTGCGGGGAACCGAACTGAAGCAGTGCCAGCGGAACCGCGATCACCACCGCGTCGACCTGCTCCGTGACTCCCCCACCTCGCACCAACACCCCTGCTCCACTGAGCTCAACACTGTCGACCGGACGTGAGAGTTCAACGCGCAGGTCGCGGGCGAGCATCTTCGGTACCTGATCGAATCCGCCAACGACAAAAGCGTCCCCACCACGGAGTTCCTTGCCCTCCCAAAGCGCCTGGGCACCCAACGCATCGATGTCGAGGCCGAACTCTTGGACGATCTCAGTCGAGGTCGCAAAGTCGGCATTTGGTGCAGCCGGATCCCACCCGCGCGCGGTCAAAGCGGCCAAGACCGAATCGTCAACCCCCGGCTTACGACGGACGATCGACTCGACGGTCTCGGATAGTTGATCCGCCGCTGTGAACGCTGCCGGATCGGGTTGGCCGGTGGAGTTGTTATGCACGACTGCATCGTCATAGTCCGTCGGCGCCAGCGAGAGACCGGCAGATGCTGCCTGCGCCACAAGGTTTGCCACCGGGTTTCCCGTCAATCCGTGGATCCAGGCAGCCCCGAGCTCGGCCGGGAAGCCGAGCGAATAGTCAGTTTTGATCCGGCCACCGACCCGATCTCGGGCCTCCCAGATCACAACGTCAACGCCAGTCGATGTCAGGGCGTTGGCCGCAGCTAACCCTGCCAGCCCAGCGCCCACGACCAGAACGCGGCTGATCTGCCGATTAGCCTGCCGGAGTTGTCGCGCCGCCCGCAAGCCCGACTCGTAGGCGCCATTGACGGTCGCGGGGAAGTCAGCAGAGGTGTACTCACCGGCCAACACGATGCGTTGATCGATCACTGTGGCCGCGAGGATTTCTCGCACAGCGAGCGCAGTCCCAACCGGAAGGGCCGAGTAAGAGCCGCGCGACCATTCGTCACTGTCCCATCGAGTGACGATCGAACCGTCTGGCGCTCGCACTGAATCTTGAGTTGGCGATCCGGATTCCGATGACGAACCTGAGCGGCCACACGCGCCGATAGATAGCCCGCCAACGGTCACGAGTCCCAGTCCTGCAAGGCCCAAGATGGACCGACGATTCATTGACAGGCTCTGACTATCCGCCATGTTGCCGCGGTGGTGCATCGGTATTCATATAGGACGTCTCCGGCGTATCGGCCCATTGGATGGCAGTGAAGAGCGCGGCAGTTGGCCTCAGGACGGGCTGCCTATTGACCTCACCCGAGGTCGCGAGGGTCGCACTGGAATCGACCATCAAGTACGCGTTGCCATCCTCGTCGCCCAGGGCGTAGGTCGGTGGTAGCCAGGTTCCCGCAGTGGTCGTAGTGGCGAGCGCCAACCGGTTCACGCACGGTAAGACGGTGGGAACCGCGGATACAAGGGCTCGAACTGAACCGTCGGGTTTGGTGATCTGGAAGAACGCGTTGGACGAGCCGGGGACCGGTTCGATCCCGGAGAGGAACGATTGACCGCCGTAGGACCCGAGCGCTCCACCGTCCGGGAAGGTCGTCGTCTTGCCGTTCGTTGACACCCCAATCTCCGCGCTACGCCACTCTTTTTGGAACGTCATCGCTGGCCGAACGTTCTCGGCCGCCGCCTGCGCGGTCATCTCGACGGATGCCTTCACCAACTGAACGTCGATCGCGTTCGTGAGCCCATGTTGCACCTTAAGGAAGCCGTCGAGGTCCGTTGTCGGGTTGGGAATCTCGAACTGGCCGTCGGAGTTGGCGAGCTCTGGAATGAGCTGGATCAGGCCATCAGTCGAGCACAGGTTGTTGCCTGTTGCCGACACCGATCCAGCATCGGAACAGCTCACCGTCGCAGCGGTCAGCGCGATAGCAGCCAAGCCTGCGAGGGGGATTCTGCGGTCCAGTTTCATGAGTAGCCAAGCTAACGCTCTTACGGTGGGGCGTGCGCGTTGTGGGAGTCCTCGGGAATCAGCGGCTAGGCCCGACTGCGGCGGAGCTCTCGCAGCCCGGAGGGTCCGATCTCCGACAGGCCCAAGGCAATCATCACTCCGGCAACGGCCGCCAGGAGCCCCGACATTCGGTCCTGCGTGAGGATGTCCTCGAAACTCAACGTAATAAGAATCCCGATGATCTCCCCGGCAGTGGCGACCATTGTGAAGAACAAGGCCCGCATTCGCGTACCACCAGCCGCGATCACGGTACTCGATATGGCGATCCCTTCTGGGATGTTGTGGAGTCCAATCGCGATCGCCGTGATCACACCTGCTTGCACCGAGATGAAGGTCGCCGCGACCGTAGCGGAGCCCTCCGGGATGTTGTGCACGCTGATCGCGACCGCCACCATCGCTGCACTACTTGCCGCTCGGCTTAGCGAAGGAAATACCCGGTCACTGACCCAGCGGACGCCCACCACAAGACTGCCGCCGATGATCACCCACAGCACGACCCACCACGGTTGCGACGAACTGATAAGCGCAGTGGGGAGGAGCTCTCCCGCGCTGACAATCACCATGGCCGCCGCCACGATCAACAACATGATCCCAGTAGCTCGCGGCGTCCACGTGCGCTTGGCAGCAACCGCAGCCCACCCAAGCAGGGTCGCGAGGGCAGCAGCGCTCGCAAGCAGAAAGGCGGTTAGCTGAGGCGACATGGTGCCGCCAGATTAGAGGAAGCGAGTGTTAGGGGTTCCGTTGGACGAGGACGACGTTGTCAATCAGCGTTGCCTGCTCACCATCGGGGCCGGTCGCCTCGCGTTCCTGCTCCTCGACGATGCGTGCGTTCCAGTTGGTGGCGTCGAGATTCAGTGACTCGACGATCTCCTTTGCCGTCGGAAAGACCTGGTCGGCATGAGCATTGCGGGCCCACGGTGGGAACGCGGCGTGACCGACGATCAGGATCCAGCCGCCAGGGTTGATCGTGGCGGCGGCCTTGGCCAAGATCTCCCCAGCCGGGAGTTCGATCGGTGACTGGAAGAAGTGCGCCGACACAAGGTCGAAGCTGCCCGGTGGGAAGGTAGACGTCACATCGTGCTGCTCCCAGCTGATGTCCCCGTCAACACCGACCTCGCGGCTGTGCTCCGTAGCCCGGCCAAGGGCTACCTCGGACACGTCGGCCCCGACGACCTGCCAGCCGTGCTGTGCCAGCCAAATCGCATCGGCACCCTCGCCACAGCCGAGGTCCAAGGCGCGGCCCGGCGACAGGTCACTGACATAGCGGACCAGCGCGGCGTTCGGGTTTCCGCTCCAGACGCGCGTGCGCTCCGCGTACATCCCATCCCAAAACTCGCGAGGATCTTGCGGCTCGTCGCTTGGAGAATGCTCGGCGGGTGATCCGTGGGTGTGCGAATGCTCGACTGACATTACCTATCCTCAGTTCCGATGATCTTGTGGAAGCGTGGCCCACTTCCGCAGTCTAGGACGACGGCGATTCGTCCGTCGTCGTCTCACTAAGTTCTACCTTCGTCGGCTCCACGAGGGAGATACCCGCCTTCGCGAGTTCGGCGTGGACGTCGGTGGTGAGCTTGTCCTTCACCTCGCGAGCGGTTCGCAACGGCAACACGTAGCGAGCGGTCAGCACAACGTTGGCCGCGTCGGGGGAGGCGTAGACGCGGGGTTTCATCTCAGCCGACGGGATGGGCAGTTTCTTGCGAGCAGCCCAGAGCAGTTCCCGAGCGTCCCCCACCGACGTCTCCTTCGCAACTGCCGCTTCCAGGATCGTGCGCGCTTGTTCCCAGTCTTGCTGTTGGGGAACCTCAATCACGAACTCGTCCCAGACGAAGTCGAAGAGGTCGCTGTAGTTGTAGACCGGATCTGTAAAGCTGCGCTTATTCGACACCGTGACGACGCGACCAGTGGGTTGACGTCCCTTCACCCAACTCTGCTCATCAACGGCCGAACCGATCTCCATGAGCTTGGTGCGCATCAACGAGATATCGATGACATCACCATGAACACCGCCCATTTTTATGCGATCGCCGACCCGGAAGATCCGGCCCAGCGTGATGTTGAACCAGCCCGCGAATGCCCCGATCACTTCCTGCATCGCAAACGCGATACCCGCACTCACGATCGCCAGTGCTCCAAGGAGTTGGCCTCCGAATGGGAGCCAGATGAAAATGAGAATGACGATGGCGAGCATGGTGAATGCGTACCGAGCTACTTTGCGCGCGTAGTAGGCCCGATAGCCGTCGTCCAGTCGCGCCGACACGATACGACCCACCACAAACGACGCCAAACCGGAAAGGAGGATCACGGAAACAGACGTTGCCGCCCTCAGAACATTCGGCTCGTCCCACCACTGCATCAGACGATTATGCACCGCGAGTGTGTTCTGCTAGCGATGTGAGCCACCGCGGACCAATCAATTCAGTGCAACAATTCAATTCAGTGCAACTTAATTCAGTGCGACAATCCGAGCCTCTGCGCGCCCGCCCGTGAGTCCCACGCTCTGGCGGACCCAGGCCGGCACTGCGCGGCGCTCCATCGTCTCGTCGTTGGCTGCGCCGATATCTCTGATCGGTGGCTGGACCGTAGCCGCAGCCGTTCAACCCGGCGGGTTCGACGCTGTGACGGGGACTATCAGCGCACTGGCTGGGACTGACACGCCATCGCGGTGGATCATGACGGCAGCGTTCGTCGCCACCGGTGTCGCGCATATCGTGACGGCCAGCGGACTCGGCAGCGCCCCGAAATCGGCGCGGATCGGTCTCGCGGTTGGCGGAGCCTCCCTCATCACCGTTGCGGCGTTTCCGGTGTCGGCGACTACCGCACCTCTTGCACACGGTGCGGCCGCCTTCGTCGGCTTCGTATCCCTGGCATGTTGGGCGTCGTTGGGGCGATGGGAGCAGCGACCTCCCGAGCGGAACTGGATCACCCGACCGGTCGTTCGACACAGCGTCACCGGTGGCCTATCTACTCTGACCGCCCTCTTCCTCCTGCAAGTGACGATCGGCGGAGATCAGATCGGGCTGACCGAACGTCTCGCTGCCGGAGCCGAAGCCTTGTGGCCGCTGGCCATCACGCTCGGTACCTACACCCGCCAAAATCCCGGCTCACGCTGATCTCCGGTAGGTACCCACCCACATCACGCCACCGTTAGACACTCGGTGAGATAGTCGCACCATGGGAAAGCCCGTCCTCTCCGAGGCAACGCGTGGTCCAGCGCGGCGAGCAATCACGATCGTTGCGCTTGCTGCGGCGGCGACTGCGCTAATCATGACGGTCGGTCTCGTCGTCGTCGCACTGGCTGGCTTCTCAAGTGATGTCCTGCGGATGTGCTTTCTCATCTGGATCATCTCGCTGGGCATCGTCTTCGGTGCGACTCGCTTGCTAAAGGTTCCGGAGGAACCCACCGACGGCGGATAGGCATCACCCCCGCACTAAATAGCGACAGAACGAGCATCTTCAGACTCAATCTGCGCAGTTCGAACGAGTTCCTCAAAGGTCTCTCCAGTGGGACTACCGGCGGCAGTGCCGACGTGTAGGCGAATCGGAGTCCTCCCGAGGCTATGCCCAGATTCATCGATAGCCGCCTCGATACGCTCGGCTAGTGCACGCGCCGACGGCTTATCCCCTAGCCCGGCGACAAGAAAGTCGTCGCCGGAATAACGCGCAACCAGGTCGCCAGACCTGACGCGCGCGGTAATCGCCTCGGCGACAACCTTCAGGATGCTATTCCCGTAGTCGATTCCGTATCGGCGGTTCGCCTCCGCTAGGTCCACGATCTCGAGGTAGATGACACTTACGTTGGATTCCATCCGCGCCGCTATGCCGGCGAGCGATGGCATCAACGTCTGGAGCCCATTGCGCGTCAGCATGCCGGTTGCGGGGTCGGTGGTCGCCAAAGCATTGGCGGCGACCGTCTCGTCTGCCAGGGAATCAACGACGAGCAGGCGCAAACGCAAGAGACCAGCACCGACTAGCGCCGCGATTAGGCTGACGGTAACAATCCGAATGTCCTCGTCACCAGCGACTGGACTGCTGCGGTGATCTCGGACAGTGGCCCCTCCTAAAGTGAGGGACCTACTGAAATGAGATCAGCAGTGACTACATCACGTAGACGGTTTAGCCAGGAGTTCAAGGACGAGTTGTGTCAGGAGG
>Ga0209491_10001394_pt1 | contig 47394 bp, 45 predicted proteins | sample BON02_FD_187213 | JGI IMG/M metagenome (GOLD analysis project Ga0209491, IMG submission 187213) | Freshwater microbial communities from Lake Bonney liftoff mats and glacier meltwater in Antarctica - BON-02 (SPAdes) (version 2) | ecosystem: Environmental > Aquatic > Freshwater > Ice > Glacier...
CGCGACGGAGGTCTGCCGTAGATGCTTCTGAGCCCCGCCGGAGGGGAATGCTGTAAGTCCCGCCGAAGGGGAATGAATCGGGGGCGTAGCAAAATCACAGAGCATGTTTTGCTCAAAGAAGGGAGCTGAAGATGTTCTCGTTATTAGAACGGCTCTCTATAGCAACCGATTTGACCAATACTGGAATCACAGCTACTCCTGTTAAGCACTTTTAGAAAAAATTTGTTATGCACCCTTTGCCTAATCCCCGTCTGCTTAGCGGATATTCTCGGGCAGTTGCTGGACGTGATCCCGGGGGCTGACTCTGACGATGCAAATCTGGAGATTTGCGATTCGGGACACAAAAAAGCGCAGGCCGATGGCCTGCGCTTTTGTTTTGAAACTGGCTGTGCTGTTTACTTCTCGATGGGCTGGCGGCCGAGTGTGCCGACGAGCGCTTCGAGGTATTGCTTCGAGCTGACCTTTTCGAGCTCTGCCTTTGCTTCGCTCAGGCGCGTTTCGATGTCGAGGCGCTTGGCCACTCCTGAATGTGATTCGCGTTGCAGGAAGTTATGTAAGTATTGCACGTGGGTCTTCCATTGGGCGATGTCGTGTGTCTGCTGGCTTTGCAAACGCTCGGCATACCAACCGCTGGCTAGCATCGACTCGCGGGTGAAGAGCTCGCGCACCTTGGGTGAGTCGAGGCCTTCGCCTTCGTAGTGGCCGTCCTTCATGATGTGGAGAATCGCCTTGAGTGGGGGGCAGGCATCTTCGATCGAGCTGTCGGCGAAGTAGTTTTCGGCGGCTTGCTTGTGCGCGGCGATGATGGTGGTCATGCCTTCGACGAAGGTATCCATGTCTTGTAGCTCAGGCTTGAGCATTTGCTCATCGAGCACGGAGGTCGGGTTGTTGAAGACGCGACCGAAGAAGATGCGGACAAACTTCGCTGTGATGCGGTAGCCAATGCGGCTGGCGAGCACTTTCTCGCCCTTGTGTTCGAAGTCTTCGACCTTTTCCAAGTAGCCGTGATCAAGCATCCATTTGGGGTCAGTCTCTTGGTCTTTCAGGCGACACCAGATCTCGGGGACGAGTAGGCTGATGTCGTGATCGACGCGGAAGTTGGGGCCGACATAGCCAGCTGCGGTGATGAAGACGGGCTGAGCTGTGGCGAGGTAGGATACCAGCGCATTGTTCATATCGTAGATCGGAGGCAGGGCGTTGAAGGGGCCCTTGGTCAAAGCGCCTTCGGAGCCAGCACCTGTGGTGGATGGTGACTTGCCGGTGATACTGGCGATATACTCCATGAAGAGCTCAGGGAGCTCCATGTGGTGGATGGGGCTGAACACGCAGAGTGGTTTAACGCCTGCTTCGGGCTCGGCTGGGTTGTTACGACGACCGGGCAGGATCGAGGTGACGGGCCGCAGCAGTGCAGACTGTGAGTCTTGACGGCGGAAGAGGCGCGAGCTCATGTCGGCCAGATAGACCGCGCGCTGATCTTTTAAGTCGGGGCGGACTTGGAGATAGCGCGGATTCTTCGTCGGCTTGCCATCAACCATACGTGGATACGCGTTGGTCGCGTAGTAGTCAGGCGAGTCTGCATTGTAGAAATCGAGCACCATGTTGCGCATGGGATCGGTGTATTGGCCGAAACGGATGGCGTCTTCGGTCTCGTCCTTGGCAAACTCGCGTCCGAGTGGTTCGTAGTTACTTAGGAAGCTGCCAGGGGAGCTGAGGTCTTCTTCTGCACCCTTATCGTAGCCGCGAATGATGGCGTCGTCGGGACGTTGGAAGAAGCGGTATTCGCAGTTGTGGACGAATTTTGCCGAAGGCAATGACCAACCGGGAGGCAGGCTGCTGAGCTGCGAGCAGGGTGCGACCACGGATGCTGTGATGTCGTCTTCGAGCGAGATCTTGGCTGCAGGGATGAAGTCCTTACGCAGACCGAAGGTGCGCCACGAGCCGTTTTTGGTGTAACCGATGCGGAGATACTGCGTGAGCATTTGCTGCTCGCGGTAGCGGAGAATGTTGCCTGGCTCGCCGTTGATCAGATCGACGCTGAAACGCTTACGCCAGTCGCTGCCCCAGTCCTCTTTATAGAAGCGCTTGATGATGAGCACCAGCTCTTTGACGTGCTGAGGGATTGATTTGAGCCAAGTGTTATACGCCTCGGTGTATTCGCCCCTCGATGGCGTGAGGAGCTTGACCACGGAGCCAAGTGAGCGATCTTTGCTCAGGAGAACGCGACCTTTCGGCTTATTATTTGACTCTTCAAGGAAGCGTTGGCCGTATTCCTTCTGGATAATATCTTCGGCCAGGTCGAAGTCTTTCTCGAAATCGCTGACGAAGACGGGACCCGAGATGATGGCGTCCGTGATCGGCTTAGAGATTTCGGACTTACCACCGCCGGACACTGTGCAGGGCTTGTGGCAGACGCGGCTCTCTGCGGTGTGGCCGACGAGGCGCCAGCGGCGGCCTTCGGCGGGTTTCATCATCTCGACCTTGTAGCCGGAGGGCAGCACGTAGGTGTTACCTGGTAGCAGTTTGATCTCTTGCTCTTTGCCGTCTTTTGCCCAGCTGATACGCTGAGAGTTGAGCTCGATGCGGGCATCTTCAGGGATGTAGATGATGTTGCTGAAAGTCTTATCGATCGCGTAGCCTTCGGGCTTCATGTCGATGCGATCGATGTAGCGGGCAACGATACCGTCGAAGGTTTGATCGACGACTGGATAATACTGGCTGAGTTGGAAATCCTCGCCGAGGTCGTAACCGGTGAAGGCGAGGGTGCCGCCGGCGTGTTCTTCTTCGGCCAGGCCGTTCAGATTGGCGGAGAAACTGATCTGTGTTTTGACTTCCTTCTTGCTGTAGCCGAAGTAGTTATCAGCGATCGCGGTGACGATGACGCCGCGCGCATCGCGGCAAGTGATTTTGAAGGCACCACCGTCGTTATAGATTTCGTCTTCCTTCTCCCAGCACATGCCGTCGCGCTTTTGGCGCTCAGTGGCATCTTTGATGTTGGGGAGGCCGAGCTCCACCTTGGTCGTGCCCATCAGGTGTGGCGCGAGGATGATGCAGCCAGTGTGGCCTGTCCAGTGAGCCGGATCGAGGGCGGCATCGTTATCTGCGATAAAGGGGTCACCCGCGTTGCCGAAGATAGATTCGACGAAGTCGAGATTACAGACCAAGTTGCCGGGGGCGAAGAAGCGCACTTCCATTGTCTTCTGTTTGCTGAAGCCAGCCACTTCGGGAACGACGACTGGGCGCAGCAAGAGCGAAAGCCATGCGTGCGCTTTATCTTCTTGGTTTGCGAGGAAGGGCAGCGTTTGCAGCGATTCGGATGCACCGTTGATTGCTTTGGCAAAGAGGCGGGCAGCCGCGAGTTTAGGCACCGCCTTCTTGTCGTTGGGAATCGGTAGTCCGCCCTCGGTGACGTGGAAAACGCCCTTAGTCGTGCGGCGGTCACTCTTCGGATTGTGCAGCACTCCCTGTTGGAGCCGGTAAGAGTCGATGATTTCCGAGGAAAAATGGTCGCCTTTGGCGGGGACCGAGAGGGTGCGCGCCACGCCATGACGATCTAGGATCAATGTATTATTCGGTAGGTGTGGCATCTCGCTCAGGTCGAGATCGCTGAAGTATTCGGCGAGGAAGCTCTGTACGCGCTGGTCGCAAGGAGGCAGGTAGTCGGCCAGCAGGCGCGATTTTTCCTGGTAGCTGGCAAGTAGAGACTTGCTGAGGATGCTAAAACGGGAGTCGCTGACACCCTCGAATGTAGGCTGGCCGATCGAGGTCAGCTTTAAGTTTACATATTCGAGGAGAGAAGGCTCATCGTGCGCATAGGCCGCAGTTTTTGGATCGAGTCCGAGCTGTGTGGTGAAGTCCATTGTATTGGTTTTTTGTTTCAGTTTCAGTTGGAAGGTTCGGTCTTTGTCAGTAGGCACAATTCGTGCCCATCCTTGTGTATTTTCATAAATGCAATAATGGCAAGCGGAACCGTAAATAGCGGAGCGATCTTTAATATTCAAGGGGCCCTCTATAAGCTTAGCTAATTTATGCAAAAATCTAAATAAGCGAATAAGGTATTTAGCCTGGTTTCGTCGAAAGCGGTTCCCGCGTCCGCTACAATTATATGCACAAAAAAAGCGGCCGCCTTTTGGCGACCGCTTTGTTAAACGTTTTCTAGCGTCCGATTACTCGGCTTTTGTTTCTTCAGCTTCGGGTGCTTCCTCTTCGGCTGCTTCTTCAGCCTCTTCTTTGGCTTCTTCTAGAGCGGCTTTGCGCGACAAGCGCACTTTGCCCTTTTCAACGCCAATGCACTTGACGACCATTTCGTCGCCGAGCTTGCAGATGTCTTCGGTCTTGTTGACGCGGAAGTCAGCCAGCTCGGAGATGTGGACGAGGCCTTCTTTACCAGGTAGGCATTCGACGAAAGCACCGAAGTCCTTCACGCCGCGAACGATACCGCGGTAAGTTTTGCCAACTTCGATTTCTGCGGTGCAGGCATCGACTTCCAAGATCGCACGATCCATGGAGTCCTTGTCAGTTGCGAAGATAAGAACTTTGCCTTCGTCGTTGATGTCGACTTGAGCACCGGAGACTTCGGTGATGCGGCGGATGTTTTTACCACCGGGGCCGATGAGGGCACCGATTTTGTCGGGTGCAATCGAGATCGTGTGGATGCGTGGCGCGTGCTCACGGAGATCCTTACGAGACTCAGGCATGTGCTCGGACATGATGGCGAGGATCTTCATGCGGGCGTCGCGGTTTTGCTTGATCGCTTCGAGGGCGATGTCGAAGGGAAGACCAGTGATCTTCAAGTCGAGCTGGAAACCTGTGATACCGTCGGGTGTGCCGGCGACCTTGAAGTCCATGTCGCCGAAGTGATCTTCTGCACCTAGGATGTCGGTCAAGATGACGCTCTTGGTGATCTTGCCGTTTTCGTCCTTTTCAGTCACGAGACCAGTGGAGATACCAGCGCAAGGTGCGGTGATGGGCACACCTGCATCCATTAGAGACAAGCAACCGCCACAGATGGAAGCCATCGAAGTGGAGCCGTTAGAGCTCATGACTTCGGAGACTACGCGGATGGCATAGGGGAACTCGTCTTCGGGAGGAAGGATCGGCAGCAGCGAGCGCTCTGCAAGTGCACCGTGGCCGATTTCGCGGCGACCGGTGAATCCGAAACGACCCGCTTCACCCACCGAGAACGGAGGGAAGTTGTAGTGAAGGATGAAGGACTTGCTAGTTGCGCCGCCAGTGAGGCCGTCGATGCTTTGCGTGTCACGGCTGGTGCCGAGTGTCGAGATGACGAGGGCTTGTGTTTCACCGCGGTTGAAGATGGCAGAACCGTGAACGCGTGGAAGCACGCCAGTTTCGCAAGAGATGGTGCGGAGATCAGCTGGGCCACGACCGTCAACACGTTTGCCGGTGTCGAGGATGTTTTGGCGGTAGAGCTTCTCTTGGATTTCGTCGAAGGCGCGAGCGATGTCGTCACCCTTTACATTTCCGGCACCAAGCTTCTCTTCCAGAGCGGCTGTGGTTTCCTTGGCGATCACTTCGATCGCAAGCTTGCGCTCGGTGTAGCTGTCAAAGTTAAGGGCTTCTTTAACCCCAGCTGCAGCGTGCTCTTCACAGAAATCAACGATTTCCTTAGGAGTGACCATCAATGCGAATTCTTTCTTCGCTTTTCCAGCAAGTTTCGCGAGCTCACGCTGAGCGGCGATGATCGGCTGGATGGCTTTTTGGCCATACACGAGGGCTTCGTAGAAACGCTCGTCAGAGATGAACTCGGCAGAACCTTCGATCATCAACATTTCGGTTTCGGAACCGACGTAGATGAGGTCGAGGTCGGAATCCTGCATTGCGTCGTGTGTTGGGTTGGTGACGAATTCGCCATCAATTTGCCCCACACGCACGCAGCCGATCGGGCCGTTCCAAGGGATATCGGAGATCAAAGTCGCCGCGGACGCCGCGTTGACCATCAGGATGTCTGGCTCGTTCAGAGTGTCTGTCGAAAGGAGGATGCCGATGACTTGCACTTCGTTCATGAAGCCCTTAGGGAAGAGCGGACGAAGGGGACGGTCGCAAAGGCGGGAGGTGAGGATTTCCTTCTCGGAAGGCTTGCCCTCGCGCTTGAAGAAACCGCCGGGGAACTTACCACCAGCGGAGAATTTCTCACGATAATCAACCGTGAGCGGGAAGAAGTCTTGTCCGGGGCGGAGTGCGGAAGCTGCGGTGACCGAAACGAAGAGTTCAGTTTCGCCGGAGCTGATGGTGACAGCGCCACTTGCGAGGCCTGCCAGGGTACCTGTTGCGAACTCGATATCGAGGCCTTCAACTTTTACGTTATGTTTTTGTTTCATTATCTTTGTCTTGTTTTGCTTTATGCGTTCAAAACGACTGTTCTGGGATCGGACCTTACTTGTGTCGCTCGCGGCTCGAATCGGTCGAGACGCTCGGATGAAAAAATGCTTTGGAAATGCTGAAATGCTAAAATCGGGTAAGCGGGAGGTGTAGAATGATTATTGGTGAGGTATTTGACCTTCAGCTCTTAATCTTACTCCTAATCGTAATCCTCTTTTTTCGTAGGGGGGCGAGGTGGAGAGGATTATGATTAAGATGATGACTAAGAACGAGGAAGTGGGGGAGGATCTTGGCAGTGACGCTAAAGCGTCGGCCAATAATTAAAAAAATGCCGGACCTCCATCGAGGAAGTCCGGCATTGAAAAAGTGATTCGCTATCGGCGGAGACCAAGCTTTTCGAGGATCGCGGTGTAGCGATTGAACTCGGTGCGCTTGAGGTAGTCGAGAAGCTTACGACGGCGGGCGGTCATAGCGATGAGGCCGCGGCGTGAGTGGAAGTCCTTGCGATTTTCGCGAAGGTGCTCCGTGAGGTGTTTGACGCGTGCTGTAAGCAGTGCGATTTGAACCTCGGATGAACCGGTGTCGTTTTCTTTAAGACCGAACTCTTTGATGATCGCTGCTTTATCGATTGTTGTATCCCCTACGGGTGCTGATTTTGACATATTATTTTGATGGTGTGATCACGACTTGCGGGCTTCGAGTTGTCGAAACCGTCCAAACCGCCACTGAGCCGTCTGAACCGTTGAGCTCTCCCATCCGTGAGGAGGAGAAAGAAGTCGAGGAACGGGCTCTTCTCAGAGTGCGCTCTAACGCTGAAGGGCAGGAAGATGTAGGTCTAGGCCGTCGGTGCAAGTAAAAAGTCGGAGTGGAAAGTCAGCTTATGGGACGACGCTAAAATGCGGCACGCAGTTACTTCAGATTTGCCAGCGGGCGCGCTGCGTCTTGACTGCCTCGGATGGACGCCAAAAATGTGAAAGCTTATTTTGATTCGGACGGGGTGGTGGATGACTACGCCCAGGCAGCGGCGGAGCTGGGGCTGTGGGCGTCGGAGGAAAAGATCTTGACTCGTCTGTTCGCGTCAGAGGATTCATTGCTTGAATTGGGCTGTGGTGCGGGGCGTATCGCCATCGGCCTCTACGAGCTGGGCTATCGCAATGTCTTGGCCACTGATTACGCGCGCAACATGGTGACTAAGGCGCGAGATCTGGCGAAGGTCTTGGAGTATCCTATTCCGTTTCGTGTTTGTGATGCCACGCAGCTTGAGTTTGAGGAGGGCGTCTTCGACGGCGCAATTTTCGGATTTAACGGACTCATGCAGATCCCGCAGGTCGAACAGCGCGAGCGAGCGCTCAGCGAAATTTTTCGTGTGATTCGTCCGGGAGCTTGGTTTGTTTTTACCACGCATGACCGCGAGCGCTCGGAGCATCGCGATTTCTGGGCAGCCGAATCCTTGCGCTGGGAATACGGCACCGAGAAGCCCGAGCTGGACGATTTCGGCGATCGCACCGAGTCGACCGATCACGGAGCGCACTTTATGCACGTGCCGACGGTGGCGGAGATGCAGGCACTGTTGGTCAAAGTAGGCTTCCATATCGAAGCATCGGTGATGCGCAGTGAGCTGGGCAAAGAGTCTGCCGAGGTCGAAGTCTTTTCGGACGATTGCCGCTTCTGGGTGGTGCAAAAGCCGGCAGGTTGAGGCATTGCTTTTTTCGTAGCCGAAGTCGTGAGACTTTGGACGATTTAGCTGTAAGGTGTTGAGCCTCCAAAGTCTCACGACTTCGGCTACGTTCCAGCACACAGCAGGCTAGATCAAGCCGGCTTCGTTGAAGCTGTAGTAGCCTAGCCCTTGCGGGTCGTGCCCTTTATTGCCAACAATAATGTGGTCATGCAGCTCGATACCGATGACTTTTGCGGATTCACGCAATTGCCGTGTGACTTGGATGTCGGCACGGCTGGGGGCGGGGTCGCCGCTCGGATGGTTGTGCACTGCGATGATAGCTGTTGCGCTTTGTTTAATGGCTTCGCGATAGACCTCGCGTGGGTGGGCGAGACAATTGGTGGCGGTTCCTTTCGTCACTTCCACCCGTTTGAGCAGGCGGTTCTTACGATCGAGGCAAAGTACCCAGAAGCGTTCGATCTCCTCGCCTGCGATGAGCGGGCGAAAATGTCGCGCCACCATAGCTGAGCTGTCGAAGACCACTTCGTTGCCATCGCCCTCTGCCAAGATTCGTTTGGCAAATTGCATGACCGAGATGAGTTGCAGTGCCTTTACTTTACCGATGCCTCGTATCTTTCGGAAATCCTCAGCTGACCAGCGCAGTAGGTGGGTTAAACTGCCTGCCTGGTGGAGCAGATCCTCTGACATGCTGACCACATCCACGCCCGGTGGCCCGCTGCGGAGGATCATTGCCAGTAGCTCGCGGTCGCTCAGTGCTTCGACACCCAGTTTTTCCAGTCGCTCTTGCGGACGCTCGCTCGCCAGCATGTCTTTGATCCGGCGATTGGTTGAATAGATGACGCTCATAGTGCTCGGGGTGAACGCTAGAGCACTTCTTTGTTTTTGCAAACTAAAATTTGCAGTGGAATTTCCTGATAAAGCGTGCAACTTCCCCTCCGTGCGATTTACACCTCAAAAACCGAGCCTCTTTGGCGAAACTCTCGAAAGCCTGCAAGCCCAGATCGAAGCGGCGGGCTACAAGGGCTTCCGCGCCAAGCAAGTCATGGAGTGGCTTTATAAGAAGCGCGTCGATTCGTGGGATGCCATGACGAACCTACCGAAGGATTTTCGCGCCTGGCTGGGTGAAAATTTTATTCTCTATCCGACTGTGCCGGTCATTGATAAACGTTCCGACGACGTCACTCAAAAGCTCCTGCTGGAGCTGGAGGACAAATCCCTGATCGAGACTGTCCTGATTCGCGCTCCGCAAAAAGGTGTCGGGCAAGAGGACTCGCGCAAGACGGTCTGCGTTTCCATTCAAGTGGGCTGCGCGTATGGCTGTAAATTTTGCGCCTCCGGCCTGGCAGGTTTCCGGCGTAACCTGATGGCGGCGGAGGTGGTTTCGCAGCTCATGCATATTTGCCGCCGCGAAGATGCTCACACCGAGCGCGCCCGTGAGGAGATCGCTTCCTTCGATAATATTGTCTTTATGGGCATGGGGGAGCCGCTCTCCAACTACGACACGCTGGTGCGCACGATCCGTATCCTGAATGCCGACTGGGGGCTGAACTTCGGGGCGCGCCGCATCACTGTATCGACCTCCGGCCTCGCGCCGCAGATTATCCAACTGGCCGAGGAGGGCGTGGCGGTGCGGCTCGCGATCTCGCTGCACGGTGCGACCAACGAGGTGCGCTCGCAGATCATGCCGATTAATAAAAAGTATCCACTGGAAGAGTTGATTCCCGCAGCCAAGGTATTTCAACAACGCCATGGGCGCATGCTCACGCTAGAGTTTATTCTAATCGAAGGCGTCAACGACAGCCTAGATCAAGCTCGCGAACTGGCCAAAATCGCTCGCGAGTTACATGCGCATGTGAATTGCATCCCCTACAACACGGTCGACGGCCTACAGTGGAAGCGTCCAAGCGTCCGTCAGCAAGACGCCTTCGTCGATACGCTACGTAAAGCCAAAGTCTCTTGCACCATCCGTCGCGAAAAGGGGCACGATATTAATGCCGCTTGTGGCCAGCTTCGCCTCAAGACGGAGAAGGATCGGGAGGCGTCGGAGGTTTAATCGTAGAGACGCGACAAGTCGCAATGCCCCTACGTAATAAGGTCAGCCGAATCCCTACATGAAGTAGCGCACGTAAGCTTTATTGCGGATTTCTTGCAGCCACTTCTCTTGCGCCTCACGGGCGATCTCGCCGACGAGCACGTTTTCGATGATGTCGCGCACTTGGACGATAGGTTGGATCATCTCTTCGCGTTTGTCTTCGGCGTAGAGGATGAAGATCGTGCCGCCTAGTTCGATTGGTTGGCTGTAGCCGCCAGCGTTGAGACCGAAGGCCACATCACTGAGCTCTTTGCGAATGTCTTTGCGCTCGATCCAGCCCCAGTCGCCACCGTTGCGGCTCATTTCGTCTTGGCTGTATTTGCGGGCGATGTCGCCGAAGTTGGCACCGCCATCTAATTCGTAGATCACTTTCTTCGCAGTCTGGCGGAGAGGGACGAGGCCTTCGTCCGCCATCGGCGTGAGGATGATCTGGCGCAGGTGGAGCGCTTCCTCTTGGTAGAAGCGAAGCTTGTTTTTAACATAAAATTCTTCGATCCGCTCGGGGCTGATTTCGGACTGTGAGCGACGGTTCTCTTGGCGCATCACGTTCACGACGACCCGCTTGTAAATGTTCTGACGGAAGTCGCGGGCAGTTTCGCCACGGGCGCGCAGGTATTCGAGGAAACGACCGCGGTCGCCGCCGAAGTCGCGCTGGATCACATCGTCATATTCCTGATCGATGTAAGAAGGTGGGATCATGAGGCCTTTTTCCTCGGCTGCTTTCACGATGATGATGCGGTCGATGATGTTTTGCAGCACTTCCTTGCCCAGTTCGTCGATACGCTTGGCAAAATCCTGTGCATTCTTCGACTCCACGCGCAGACGGGGGATGATTGGTTCCAATTCGCGGCGGAGCTCTTCGACCGTGATAATTTCACCCTCGGCCATAGCGGCGATGCCGTTACCCAGACGCAATAGCTCGGGGTCGGTTTGCGATTGAGCTTCGGTTTGTGCGGGCAGGCTAGTGTGGAGCAGGCAGGCGGCAAAGAGGAGAGTGCTGAAGAGGCGGAGGTGCTTCATAGATGTGCGCGGGCGGAAAATAAATCGGTGAATGCAGGCGAACATAGAAGCGCGGCCTAGGCGGTCAAGCGGTATATCATGAGCTTATTTACCCGCTTTTGCCAGTGCGTCCTGCACCTGTTGGGTGATCGTGCCCCATTCTTTGGCTTGGATCTGTGCCTTGGTCGCGAGCCAAGTGCCGCCGATGGCAAAGACTTCCGGCATGGATAGATAGTCGTTCATGTTGTCCAAGGTCACGCCGCCAGTGGGGCAGAACTTGATACCGAGATTCGCATAGGGGGCGGCCATTGCTTTGAGCAGCTTTGTGCCACCTGCTGCGCCCGCAGGGAAGAACTTGAGCGAGGTACAGCCTGCTTTGACGGCGGCTTGGATGTCGCTCGGGGTCATGATGCCGGGGATGAATGGGATGCCTCGTTCATTGAAATAGGCAATCGTTTCAGGATCGGTGCCCGGCGCCAGTCCGAACTTACTGCCCGCGTCGATCGCGCGTTTGGCTTGCTCGGGCGTGACCACTGTGCCCGCGCCAACTTGCATTTCGGGGAAGGCTTTGGCGATGCGCTCAATTGATTCCGCCGCCGCCGCTGTGCGGAAGGTGACTTCGATGATGTTGAGGCCACCGGCCAGCAGCGCTTCGGCGAGAGGCACAGCGTCGTTGGCATCGTCGAGCACGATGACGGGAATGACTGGAAATTGGTGTAAGTTGGACATTTTTGGAGAATTAGGAATTAGGAATTAGGAATTAGGAATTAGGAATTAAGAAATGTTATTTGGTTTTCGGTTCTCCAGTCTTCGGTTGTTTAACTAAAAACTGGTGAACTGATAACTGATAAACTGGATCGCTTTGCGATCACCGATCACCGATCACCGATCACCGATCACCGATCACCGATCACCGATCACCGATCACCGATCCACGCGGGCACCGCCGCCGGCTTTGATCTTTTTCACTTCCTTGAGCGAGGCCATGGTGGTGTCGCCCGGGGTAGTCATGGCGAGCGCGCCGTGCACACAGCCGTAGTCGACCGCTTCCTGCGGATCGTTTTCGGAGAGGAAGCCGTAGATCAGGCCAGAAGCGAAACTGTCACCTCCGCCGACGCGATCCATGATTTCCAATTCAGGAAATTGCATCGATTCGTAGAACTTGCCATCGTGCCAAACCATGGCAGCCCAGTCGTTGACTGTGGCCGTCTTGACCGCGCGCAGTGTGGTGGCGGTCGCTTTGAAGTTAGGGAATTCCTTGATCGCAGTGGCGATCATATTTTTAAACGCCTCAACTGGGATGTGGGAGATGTTTTCGTCCACGCCCTCGACCTCGAAACCGAGGCAGGCGGTGAAGTCTTCTTCGTTACCGATCATCACGTCCACGTATTGCGCGATCTCACGATTCACTTCTTGGCACTTTTTGAGGCCTCCGAAGTCTTTCCAGAGAGAAGGGCGGTAGTTGAGGTCGTAGCTGACGATGGTGCCGTGCTTTTTCGCACACTTGACCGCTTCCAGCACGACATCGGGCGTCGTGGCACTCAGCGCTGCGTAGATGCCGCCGGTGTGGAACCATTGAGCCCCACGCTTGCCGAAGATTTCTTCCCAGTCGATGTCGCCGGGCTTGAGCTGACTGGCGGCGGTGTTGCCACGGTCGGGGCAGCCCACTGCGCCACGGATGCCGAAGCCACGCTCGGTGAAATTCAGGCCGTTGCGCACTGCGCGACCAATGCCGTCGTATTCCACCCATTTGATAAAGTCGGTATCGACACCGCCTTGCAGGATGAAGTCTTCGACCAGACGCCCCACCGGATTGTCGGCAAACGCAGTGACCACAGCGGTCTTGAGGCCGAAGCAGCGACGCAGGCCACGAGCCACGTTGTATTCGCCGCCACCTTCCCACGCATTGAATTGGCGTGTGGTGTGGACGCGGCCTTCGCCGGGGTCGAGGCGGAGCATGACCTCGCCGAGCGAGATGCAGCCGTATTCACAAGAATCGGGGGATTTGATATCGATGGACATAAAGAGTTGGGTGTTTGGGTGATTTCCGGCTTCGCTCTGCGAGCTACGGCGGACGAGAAGTTGTTGTCAAACCATCAAGATACTAGACATGACTTAAAGTTAAAAATTGCATATTATTAGAAATATTTGTACTTTTGCGCAATGGCACGGAGAAAGCACATTTTGATGGTTTTGGGCAGTTACGACCAAGCGGCGCACGAGGGCATCGCGCGCTATGCAGGCCAGCATGGCTGGCACTTGGACGTGAGTATTTTGAAAGATTTTCAGCTGCCTGAGCACTGGAAGGGCGACGGCATTATCACCTCGCTCAATTTTAGCCGACAACTCGAAGAGTTTGTCCTGAAAGCGAATGTGCCCACGGTGGATCTTTCGATCTGGCGGGAGGACATTGATCTGCCACGGGTCGCTGCGGATAATGCGGCGCTTGGCCGTCTCGGTGCGGAGCATTTTATTTCGCTCGGGCACCAGAACTGCGCGTGGTTCGGCCTCGCGATCAACCCCGTCAGCCGCACCCGTTATCAAGCTTACCGTGATACGCTAGCTGATTCCGGCATCGACTGTGTGCGCCTCGACACGGTTAAAGCGCAAGATCCCGCCTACATCACGCAACGCTTACTCGATCTGCCCAAGCCCTGCGCGATCTACACCAAGAGCGACTACGACTCTGCCTGGCTGGCCCACCTCTGCCACGAAGCCGGCCTGCGCATTCCTGACGATGTCGCCATTCTCGGCGCCGACGACAACGCGCTAATCTGTGAAAGCCAATGGGTCACGCTATCCAGTGTGCGTTACGATCTGGCTAGGATCGGCTACGAAGGCGCGGCCATGCTCGATCAGATTATTAAAGGCCAATCGATCTCAGAACGCCTCAAGTTAATCCCCCCGCTGGGCATCACTGTGCGTCAAAGCACCGACGCGCTCGCCGCCACCGATTCGCTCGTGCGTGAGGCGCTGGCCTTCCTGCATGAGCACCTGCGCCGGTCGATCGGCACCATCGAGATAGCCGAACACCTCGGCGTCAGCCGCCGCCTCTTAGAGCTACGCTTCCGCGCACAGATGCACAGCAGTATCCGTGAATACTTGATTCGCAGCCGCATCACCGAAGCGCGCAAGCTTCTAACCACCACGCAAGAGCCCATCGAAACCATCGCCGCCCTGACCGGATTCTGTAACGCCCCGCATTTCAGCCGCACCTTCAAACGCGACGCCGGCATGACGCCCTCGCAATACCGGGCGCAGCAGGCATTATCCCCGCTTCGTAGTTGACGGGCCGCAGCCCATCCTCAATTTCACCGCTTATGGAACTTTCCAACGCACAAAAAGCCTCAGTCACTCAATGGATTCAAGACGGCCGTTCGCTAGCCGACGTACAGCGCTCGCTGCTCGAAGAATTCGAAATCTCCATGACCTATATGGATGTCCGCTTCTTGGTCGATGACCTTGACATCGCGCTTGTCGAAGAAGCAGTTGAAGAGTCTGCCGATGGCGTGCCCGAAATCACCGAGCCTGAACTCGTGGACGAAGTCGGTGCCGTGACAGTCGATGTCGATGCCATCATGCGCCCTGGCGCACTAGTCAGTGGCACGGTTAAATTCAGCGATGGCGTCAGCCTCGGCTGGCAGCTCAGCTCTGCAGGTCAGCTCGGCCTCATCCCCGGCGACGACCCAGAGTATCGTCCCAGCCCCGAAGACGTGCAGTCCTTCCAAGCTCAGCTCGAAGAAGTCCTTCGCAAAAAAGGTCTTTAAATCGTAGAAGCGACACTCTTGTCGCTTTTCCACGTCAGAGTTGAGCCGTGCCCCAACGCATGGGTAATGCCAACAAAGCGACAGGAGTGTCGCTTCTACTGACGAACCTATCCCGAATCCTTCGGGTCGAGCGCGTCACGCAGTCCGTCGCCCACGAAGTTGAGCGCGAAGATCGTCACCGAGAAAAACAGCGCGGGGAAGATCAGCATCCACGGGTAGATGTCCAGCTTGACCGCGCCCTCGTTGATTAAGATGCCCCACGAACTCATCGGTGGTTGCACACCCAAGCCCAGAAAGCTGATCACCGACTCCAGCATAATCACAGCGGGAATCGTCAGCGTGGTAAATACGATCACCGGGCTCAATAGATTCGGCAAAATATGCCGCCCCAAGATGCGCCGCGTCGGCACACCGCCCACGATGGCCGCATCGATAAAGGTTTGTTTACGCAGTGCCTTCGTCTGTCCGCGCACGATGCGTGCCATGGTCAGCCACTCCACCGCGCCGATCGCGAGGAAGATTAGCAGGATGCTCCGCCCGAGCAGCACGGTCAGCAAAATCACAATAATCGTAAACGGCAGTGCGTAGAGCGTATCGACGAAGCGCATCATCGCCGCTTCGATTCGTCCGCCGTAGTAGCCAGCGATCATGCCATACACCACCCCGATTAGCAGTGCGACCGCCGTCGCGGCAAAGCCCACCCCGATGGAAATGCGCCCGCCGATTAAAGTGCGCACCAATAGGTCGCGCCCCAGTTCATCCGTGCCGAACCAGTGCGCCCACGAAGGTGCTTGTGCGCCGTAGGCCAGTTGCGTGGTCTCCAGCGAGTAAGGCACGAAGAACGGGCCGATCAAGCAGAGTAGGGCGATCCCGATAAAGAGCCCGCCACCGATCCGCGCCATACGGTTGGCGCACAGCCGTTCCCACGCGTCGCGTCCAAGCGAACGTGCGTCATTGGCTACATTTTCACGTTCCAGCTTAGTCATGGCGGGTGCGTGGGTTCATCCACATTTGGATTAGATCGACCAGTAGGTTGAAAAATAAAATCAAGACCGCGTAGAACAGCACCGTGCCCATCACCATCGTGCTGTCGCGGTTGAAGGCCGAGTTGACGAAGAAACTGCCCAGCCCTGGAATGAAGAAAATCGTTTCCACCACAAACGAGCCGCTGATGAGTCCCGCTACGGCGGGCCCTAAATAAGCCACCACCGCGTAGAGCGCCGTGCGCAGTGCGTGACGGAGCACCACCGCCTTTTCGGCCAGCCCTTTCGCCCGTGCCGTCCGGATGTAGTCCAGCCGCATCACATCGAGCATACCACTCCGCGCCAGTCGTGCGATGTAGGCCGCATAAAAAAGCCCCAGCGTAATTGAAGGCAGCACACGGTCGCTCGGCGTATTCCAGCCGAACGGGTTGAACCAGCCCAGCTGCATACTAAAAATCATAATCAAGATCGGCCCCAACACAAAGGCTGGCAGGCAAATCCCCAGCATGGCAAAGCCCATTAGCACACTTTCCGAAGGCCGGTTGTGTCTCAGCGCCGCCAGCACTCCGATTGGTATGCCCACTGCCAGTGCGACCAGCAGCGCGTAGAAGCCCAACTCCAGCGAAACGGGGAAACTCTGTGCGATGATTTCGTCCACATCCCAGCCCGCATATTTATAGGAGGGGCCGAAGTCGCCCCGCAGTCGTTGCCCGAGAAAGCGCAAGTACTGCTCATGGATCGGCAGATCCAGCCCGTAGTGGGCGTTAATCAGCGCCTGCACTTCCTTCGGCACATCTTTTTCCGCGTCGAAGGGCCCACCAGGTGTGAGTTGCATCAAAATAAACGTCGCAGTGGCAATCACCCACAGGGTGGGGATGGCTTGGAGCAAACGTCTGAGAATGAGTAGAGGCACAGTCTAGGAGAATTAGGAATTAGGAATTAAGAATTGAAGCAGACGTCTAAGGGGGAGTCGTTGAATATTGCATGCATTGTTTGAACGACTGAGTTCCTGAATCAAATATCAAATTCCGAACAAGACTGAATATCCAATAAATACGCAGGGTATTTATTGGATGAGCTTTTGCATTCCGCTATCGACGTTCTGCTTCGCTCGATCAAACATGTTTTCCCATGTTCGACCTCCCCATCCACGTCATTGATTTTGAAGGCAGTCGTCAGAGCGGCGTTGTCGAATACGGCTATGTCACTCTGGAGCACGGCGAAATCGTCGATTCGCAGACGCGGATCTGCGCCCCTGTCGGCACCATTACTGACATCGACCGTGGGCAACACGGCATTTCCGAAGACCGCGCTTCCCGCGAGGCGCTCTTCGAGGCCGAGTGGCCGCTCTTTGCCCGTCTCCGCGAAACGGGGCCCTTTTGCGCCCACAACGCCTCGGTTGAAGATGGCTTTTTGCGCGCCGTTTGGTCCTGTCCTCGCACCTCACCCAACTTTTCCGAACCAGACCAAACCACCGCCAGTTGGGCACCTTGGCTCGATACGCTCTACATATACCGCCGCGTTTATCCGCAGTTGGAAAACCATAAGTTGCAGGCGCTGATCATACTTTTCGATCTTCAGTCCGCACTCGATGCACAGGCGGCTATCGTCTGTCCCGCTGAGCGCCGTCATTATCACTGCGCCCTCTACGATGCGCTTGCCTCTGCCTTGCTGCTGCGCCGCTTGGCCGATGAGCCGAGCTTGAAAGACGCTAGCCTACGCTGGCTCTTTATTCAGAGTGCCGCTTCCGGCGCAGCCCGCGAGAACATGGGGCAGCAGGAACTGCTCTAACGCTACCTTTGCCTACAATGTCTGACTTACCAAAGATTGTCTACTTCGGCTCCGATGCTATCTGCCTACCGGGGCTCACCTATCTCTTCGAACAAGGACGCGACCTCTGCACCCTCGCAGCTGTGGTCTCGCAGCCCGATCGTCGCCAAGGGCGGGGCAAAAAAATGCAACAAAATCCGGTAGCGGAATACGCCAGCTCGATGGGCATCCCGCTGCTCCAGCCGGAAAAGCCCGACGCCGCGCTGGCTCAATGGTTGCACAGCGAGCAGGTCGCGCTCGCCTTCGTGATGGCCTACGGGCACTTCTTGCCCAAGTCAGTGCGCGAAGCGCCCACTTATGGCATGCTGAACTTTCACGGCTCGCTCCTGCCCGCTTATCGCGGTGCGTCGCCCGTCGAGACGGCCATTGCGCTCGGCGAGGCCGAGACGGGTGTTTGCCTGATGCAAGTGGTCAAGGAAATGGATGCCGGCGCCGTCGCCGATTGCGAACGCGTGCGTATAGAAAATACAGATACCAGCCCCACTGTGCGCGCCAAAGTCGGCCAAGCGGTGGTGCCGCTCTTAGAACGCGATCTCGCCGCGTCACTGCGGGGCGAATTGAATTTTGAAGCGCAGGATGTCAGCCAAGCCACCTTCTGTCGCAAAATCTCGAAGGAGGACGGCGCACTCGACTTCGCGCAACCCGCTGCCGCGATCGACGCTCGCTTACGCGCCTTCACCCCATGGCCCGGGGGCTACTTTGATCATGGCGACACCCGTATCAAAGTCGGGCAGTGCACAGTCGCCGATTCGCCCAATACCGCTCAGCCCGGAACCGTGGTCGCGGTGGGAGAGACTGTCGATGTGGCGACAGCCGATGGCGTGCTTTGCATCCACCAGCTCCAACGCCCCGGCGGGCGTATGTTGCCCGTGGCAGACTTCCTGCGCGGTTATCCGATCAACATGGGCGAAATGCTGCCGAGTGTTCGGGAGTCGGCGTTGCTGGTCTGAGAATGGGGCTCCGTAGCCAGCTTGATAATTCGTAATTTCACCTTTTATCAGCCTTGAATCCCCCGTGTTTCGCCTTCTTAATTAGATCATGGACTTACCGACCGCTAGCGCCCACATCGAAAAATCATTTAACAAGCTGAATTCGGCTTACGGGCGCGCCGTCTTCGACGAGTTAGCCATCGTCGGTCTGTCGGGCGAGTCGCTGGAATTGCACTACTATCAGGGCCCCCGTCGCGACGCTTTTATGGCGGAGTTCGCCGAGAGCACCATGTCCTTGCGCAAGGAATTAACCGCCGACCTGACTGACCACGGCGGCGAGTTCAGTTTCACCCGCGAGGGCGATGGCGCTGGGATGGACGCTTACATTTGCCTCGGCCCCAAAGTGTATCTCTTCTGCAACAACGTCGGAAAGTCGATGAAAGAGATCACGCAAGATCCCGCTTGGCTGGATGCCCAAGGCGAGTTTCTAAACGCCAGTCAGTATTTTGCTGTCGAGCCGCTCGCTGTTTGAGTCTGCTTCGGTGGCGATTAGGGACAATCGCCGCTACCTTTCTGGATGCAAAAAAAAAACGCGCTCCGGTTAGGGAGCGCGTTTGCGATCAAATGGGTGTATGACCGGTTAAGCGGGCGCGACTTCTGTCGCACAAGGACCCTTAGGGCCGCTGCCGATTTCAAAAGATACTTTTTGGCCGTCTTCGAGGGAGGCATAGCCGTCCATTTTAATTTCCGAGTGGTGGACAAAGAGATCTTTGCCGCCGTCTTCGGGTGTGATGAATCCGTAGCCTTTTTCGGCGTCGAACCATTTTACATTTCCTGTGCTCATATTACTTGTGTGTCTTATTTTAATCTCAGATACTCGCCGTTTGCGGGTATCTGCGAGGAAGTGTGTATCAGACAGATCGTGTGCTGTCGCTAATAATCGTTCCCTTTAATGGAATAACTGGAAAAACACTGCAAGCTCTCGAAAGTTGTACGTTTTTGGACAGGTTAGGTCATGAAGCCTATAGCTGCTCGTAGGTATTAAATATTTTGCTAAACGGCCCCGTTGGTTCGCTCGATTACCTCGCCTACTTGACCTTTTGATAGTAATTTTTGATAAAGCTTGCCCTTATAATTTTGTGAAAAATAAAAATAAAAATAAAAAGCAGCGTCTCGCACTCTTTGAAACAGTGCTTATCTTTTTGCTACTAGGCGGAGCCATTGCCGGTGTTTTATTGTGGGCGGCGAAATCGGAGGATTCCGAACTCGCTCAATCGATTCGGGAATTCGTCGGGATGCCTAACTCGAAGCCGGTCGAAGTGGTGATCGTGCCTTTGCCGTTGCCTCCGGTGGTTGAAGCGATTCCCGAGCCCGAGCCAGTCGTGGTGCCCGAGTCGGAGCCGCTGCCAGAGATTACTTTTAAGGAAGTCGCTGCCCAGCGTTATCTCTGGCCCTCCGAGTTAAACCTTAAGTTAGCCGTCCGGGTGCCGATCCGCTACGATGGCAAAGACTACGGGTTCATGGAGTTTCTCAAAGGTGTACCTATTCAAGTGGATGCTTTGATACCGAGCGGTGAGATCTTTTGTCAGATCGATGGAAATTATCTCAGCCTTTCCGTTTACGAAACCGATTTTTACGGTTGGTTTAAGGATAAATATGGGGAACGCTATGATCTTCAGTCGGTAATCGTTGATATGGGCACGAAGGCGACGACCCGCCATCGGTTAGGCACCCCCGAAGGGGAGACTGATTTTTGGGCGGAGATGCGCATCTGGTGTCACCAGAATTACGGATCTGTCTCCCTTAAGGTGGAAGAAGATAGCCTCGTCTTCCTGTGGTTGCCGAAAGAAGACGTGCCGATTAATTTCCCCGCCGAAGCGCGTGAAATCGCGCGCAACTACCTGCTCAAGCGAGCCAAGTATGGGGGCAAAGAAAACTACGCCGCTTGCGAAATTCGAGATCCAGTAACCCATGAGTTGCGAGGAGCCGGTTCGATTTTCATTCCACGTCTTTAGGTGCCGCTGATTATGAGGTAGCGCGCTTTGGCTCAAAGCGCATCTCGTATAAGCGACAGCTCCGAGCTCAAAATTGAGGGAATGTACGTTCGATACAAAAAAAGCTCCGGATTCTAGCGTCGTAAAGCGATTGAGCAGGGACGTAGCCGACGTAGCAAGATGCCGCATGAGCCATGCGGCGCTACCTGCCACAGCCTTCCAACTACCGATGGTCCTTTTTGATCGCAGTCTGCTTTTGGCTTCCTCTAGTTTGGCGAAATGGAATTTACGATCTATTCGCACATCGATATGCACTTGCATTGGGACATGCCCGCACGCTACGGCGAGGTCGTTCCTTACCGCGCCGGCGAAACCCTGCCTTGGGCGGTGACGCACATTTCTAATCTGAAAATCTAATGGAGAAGAACGTTTACATCCAAGCCCTCGAGGCCGAGCAATCGGGAGATTGGGTGAAAGCCCACACTTTGGTGCAAGGCATGGTCACGGCCGAGGCCGCATGGGTGCACGCCTACCTGCACCGCGTCGAGGGCGACGAATCCAACGCTGCCTATTGGTACAACCGCGCCGTCGTCCCCGTTTGCACCACCAGCCTTGCGACGGAGTGGCAAGCTCTCTACGACGAGCTGTCAGGGATCGGGCGCAATTAGCGAAGCTGCTTTTTCGTCGTTCATTCGTAGGGGCTTCACCAGTGAAGCCCCTACTTATTTACCCGACTAAGCTTCCCGGCGAAGAATGACCAGCGGCGGATGGCTGGCGATGCCCCGGCTACTACTCATGCCGGTAGCGACGGCGAGTAGGGTCACGGTGGTCACGGCTCCCGCTACCTGCCCCCACGGAAGGTAAAAATCGACTTTAAAGACCCAGACTCCGAGGGCTGCCCCCGCGATCAGGGAGAGGCCGACTCCGATTACGGCGGCGACGATACCGATCAGCGCATATTCCAAGGCTAGGATGGTTCGAATTTGCCCGCCACTGGCTCCCAAGGTTCTCAATAAGACGCTCTCCTTAATCCGTTGGTTTCGACTGGTGCTGACGGCGTTGGCTAGGATGATGATCCCCGTCGCCGCCGTAAAGAGCCCCATGAAACGGATGGCGAAGTTGATGCGACCGAAAATACTTTGTAGTGCCTCCAGCACTACGTTGAGATCCACTGCCGAGATATTGGGATACTTTTTAAACAGCTCGGTTTGCAAGGCTGCCGTTGTCGCCACGTCGGGCGAGCGCGCCACCGCGATCCACCACTGCGGTGCACTCTCCAAAACCCCGGCGGGAAAGGTGGCAAAAAAGTTGGGGCGCAGTTGCGTCCAGTCCACTTTGCGCAGACTGCTGACCCGCACCTCCATCGGTATGCCCTGAATGTCAAATTCCAGTCTGTCACCGATTTCAACCCCGAGGTCGCCTGCCATGTCCGCTTCCAGTGAAATCGGAACGGGTTCCTCAAACGCATCCCACTCCCCAACGTAATCGCCCGCAACCACTTCCTCGGCCGACCCCGGTGCTGAGCGATAGCTGCTGCGCCATTCACGATTTAATATCCAGTCGTCGATCGCATTATCGGGATCGCTCTTGATCACAGGGACGCTTCGCCCCTTAACCGCGCTGAGTCGCATCGTCACCACCGGTGCGGCTTCGAGAATTTGCATGCCTTTGGCCTCGATGGCTGCTTCCACTCCGGCGTATTGGTCCGGTTGCACATCGAAAAAGAGCACGTTGGGATCATCGCTGCGGGCGGCAATGTCGGTCTGCTGCAAGAGACCCGTCTGCACCAGCACCAGAGTGAATATGAGAAAGGTGCCCACCCCGAGACTGACACTGAGAAAGATCGTGCAGTTGTTCGGACGGTGCAAATTGGCAGCCGCTTGCCGCAGGAGGAAGTTCGAGGGGCGAAAGAAGCGCTTGAGTAAATACTTCAGTCCCACTGCGGCTGCCCAGAGAATCAGCACAACCAACAGCAAGCCACCGGCAAAGACTAGGCCCTGCCACCAACGCTCTGTCCGGCTCATGCAAAATGTCGCCAGCGCCAAAACGGCAATCAGTGACAAAGCAATCACGGACGGTTCCCGACCTTTGGGTTCGCTGTCGAAATCCGCGCGAATCGCCCGGAGCGGACTGATCCGCCGCAAGGGCAATAAAGGAAACAGCCCGAAAATAAAAGCGGTGACTGCTCCATAAATCCCACCGGTCAAGATGCTTGGTGTGTGGATAAAAAAATCGAGTTCGAATGGCAGCAGCGGCGCCAGCAAGCGGGGGAGCGCTGCCTGACAGAGCACCCCGAGTATTGCCCCCAGCGTGGCACCGACCAGCGCGAGCCCGCCGACCTGCACCAGGAATACGCTAAAGGCGGTGCGCGCGTCGCTCCCGAGGCATCGCAGGGTCGCCACCGTATCGCGTTTGGTTTGTAAATAGGCCTGCACGGCTCCCGCAATCCCGACGCCACCGAGCAGCAGCGCGACAAAACCGACCAGTCCAAGGAAGCGAGTCAGGTTTTTCAGAGGCTCACCGATGTCGTCGCGGCGGTCCTGCACCGTCTCCGCTTTGAGTCGGGTCTCGGCCAATTGGTGGGCTAGCTTTGCCACAATCTGCTCGGCGGGTTCGTCCATTCCCGCGGCATAGAGCCGGTGAAAAGCAATGCTACCGGTGCCAATTAGACCGGTCGACTCGAGTTGTGAAAGCGGGATGTAAGCGCGTGGTGCAAAGATCCCGGCAAAGGCTGCCTCGCCGGGCACGCTTAGCAGCTGGGCGATGATCTCGAAATCAGCCTCGCCGAGGCGAACGGTATCGCCCACTTCGAGCCCGTATTGAACCATCAAAATGGGATCCAACACGATGACGGGTCGATCCATCCGCGCTGGATTTGCCCCTGCGGGCTGCGTCTCAAATTTCCCGTAAAAAGGAAAGCCGCCGCCCAGCGCCCGCAGCTGCACGAGCCGCGTCTGCTCGGCTTTTGGGTAACCGTTCACGAGTTAATATCGCGGGATGATAAGGAGAAACAAGCCTTATTCAATGAGATCGTATTTGCGGATTTGCGTGCCTCGATAATCTGCGCCGAATAATGTTTCAGGATCAGCCCGGCATCCCATCGGCGTGGGTGCCGGGCACATTAGCCCAAGACGGGTAACAGTGAAGGCTCGGGTTTTCCGCAGAAGTGTGCGTGGACGGCAGCAAGGATGAACTCAAAAGCGGATCGTCCTTGCAAAGAGCACGTACCGACTACAGTCCAGAGACGTTCGTTGGTTTCCCGCCCCGTTTTGCTGCGTGTGCCTTGTGTGATACGACGGTCTATAACCACGAAACGCACTGCTTGTTCAGCGATGTTGTTGGTTGGTCCCATGCCGGGGGTGGTGATGAATTCGAAGTAGGCCTTGCCGTTTTTGCGAAATCGCCTGGCCATGTTGAAAGCTTCTCTCTTTTGCTCCTTGCCGTTTTTATCCAGACGGGAGGGAACGTCTTTGAGCGCAGCATCCATAATTTTTTCGCGGGCGTAGCCCATCGCCCGATCAAAGTCGTCGGGCTCGAGATTTTCGCGGTCATCTGCCTGTGCGTTGCACGCAGACAGGTGGATGATTTTGAACATATCTTTAATCGCAGCGAGCAGCTTCTTTCCATAAACTTTTGTCTGAGCATCCGGAAGGCCTGTGAGGTACTTGACATCGCGGATCAGATGGGCGATACAGAACTGTAGGGTAACGTTGAAGTCCTTCATGTACTTATGATAAGCCGAGAAGTAATCGCAACCGAGTACACCAGCGAATTCCTCACCGAGCACATCAATCAACACCTTTGACCCACGGGATTTGTCGATTTTGAACAGCACGTAAAGATCGGCCCTGAAAACCCAGGTCCAAAATTTTTCGCCGTTTTCCTTATGACCTGTTTCGTCCACATTGATGGTCTGCTCCAGAGGCAGTAGCTTGAGAAGCTCTTCATAAGGAGCATCCAAGGCGTGAGACGCTTTTTCAATTACCTTGCGTAGATAACCGCGGGAGACAGATTCGCCGAGCACGTCGCGGATAAACTTGCGGATGGTGGAAAAGGAGGCGTGATCGACCGCTTTCATGTAGGCTACCAGAGCGGTGAGACGTTCCTTGAACAGCCCCTCTTTGACCACATGCTCCGGGAAAGGATGGTAGTGGATCTTGCCGCAACTCTTACACCAGACCGGATATGAACGGTGTTCCTCCTTAAGCACCATGATCTTTTCCAACTCCATCTGCTGGATGATACGTGGAGGGCGGTCGAGAAAAATCACATCGGGATTGTTGCATTCGGGGCAGGCGGTAAGGCGATAATCATAAAACTCGGTAATGTCCGTTTCAGAAAATAATGGACGCTCATATCTGGGGTGTCCTGGCTGCGCACCTATCTTGCGTTTGCCCTTTCTACACCCTTTGGGCTTGGGCTTGATGATATCGGATGAGGGGGGCTTGCTGGAATTGGATGAGTTCTTTTGCAAGCGTGCGATCATCTCTTCCAGTTGCGTTATCTTTGCATGCAACGGGGATAGCATCGCCTTCACCTCTTCCTCTGTGTATAGCTTTGCCATCAGCTTCGTCCTTCTCCAACCGAAGATTCGCAGTCACACAACTCTTGACGGAAGTGTTTGCTCAAAGGATACACATACACATCCTTGATCGGCACCGGGGACGCGCCGCGTGGGCCGTTTCGTGTGCGGCCTTGAGTCTGGCCTACGCAAATCCAGTTTGCGGCGCGATAGCATGTGCCGCGAAATCGATCACGGTCCACGAAGGTCTCCAGCAGATGAATCCGATGTCCGTACTTTTTTTGCCAGTCGGCGTCGATACGCCGGGACACGCGCGAAAGAATATGACTGGCCAGATGCGGAACGCGAACCCATCCGGGAATCAAAAAACGGGTGTTGTTGGTGATGTGGGACAACTCGGAGCGACGCGCAGATACGCTCCATCCGATAAATGCGTCGCGTGGTTGGGTTTGCCAGGCTGCCGAGCCGAACAACAGTGCGCCGACGATGCGCCCATGTCGATCACTGATCAGATACTTGAGGTTCTCTCCTACTGTATTGCGCAATCCCAGATAGTGATGCTGAGCAATCAGGCTTTTGAAAATCGCGAGATCGGCAGCATCTTTCTCGACCGTGTTGATCGACAACGGCAACAGCGTTCGCAAAGATTCGGCTATAGGTGTCTGGTCATGGCCGATCAGGCACAGAGACCGATTGCGTGCGGCATTGCTTGGTGTGCGCTGACGTGGCGGCAGAACAATGAGCCCGCGTTGCTCAAGCTTCAGTAGCAGCGTGCGCGCCGCCATGTCCTTGATGCGACCCGCGCCGTTGCGCCAATCCCACAGAGCGCACAATTCCTGCGATAGGCGCGTTCGATTCCAGTCGGGATGTTCGGACAGCAAACGCCGAACCAGCCCTACTTCAGCGGGACCTATCAACCGGCCTTGAATGATGGATTTGTTACTCATTAAGGCACAAGATAGCGGATTCGGACGGTCGAGTCCCGCAAAAAATGCCCGAAATGCAACTTTTTTTTCAGAGGCCAAATCCGGCGATCAGTAGCCACTCACCAAAAATTCAGGATCGCGTAAAATAAACACTTGCGCCGCTACGCCATTTATGCTCTGCTATCCCGTGAACGGTTACCCGTATCGCCAATTTATGATTACCCGTTAAACATGGAAAAAGACTCAGAAATAAAGAGATTAAAATTAGCACTGATCGAGGCGAACCGTCAGGTGAATGCCGCAAATCAGGCGAAGTCAAATTTCTTGGCGACTGTCAGCCATGAATTGCGGACTCCCTTGAACCCGATTCTCGGATTTTCGGATTTGCTGCTGGAGGAAATCGAAGATGAGGAGCAACTAGAAATGGTGCGTTCGATCAATGAAGCGGGGCAAGTCTTGGTAGAAACGGTCAATCATATTATTGAATATGCTGAGCTAGATCCGGAAAAGTCGAAACTTAGCCAAGATCATATTTTGCATACGATGCTGATCGACGAGGTCGTCTCAGATGTCAGGGAGCGGTATCCGTCTTTTTCGATAGAATTATCGATAGAGCAGGACCCTGTGCTGCCTGAAGGGATTCAGTTGATCGGCGATATTGAAAAAGTTAAATCCGTATTCTCAAACTTATTGGAGAATGCCGCCAAATTTTCGGGTGTCGACTCCGTCAAGCTCCATAGTGTTCTCCGTTCTATGGATAGCCAGCGCGTCTTATGGCATGTGGATGTGCAAGATGGCGGGGAGGGGATCGATGCCACATTACTGGATGCTATCTTTGATCCTTTCCTGGTGGGGAAGAATACATATACTCGAACACAGCGTGGGGCGGGTATGGGCTTGGCGATCTGTCGAGGCTATGTGGAATTAATGGACGGGCAAATTTCGGTTCAGAGTCAAAAAGGAGTCGGCACGACTTTTAGTTTCTTCGTCTCTCTCCCCATTGTCGTAAATAATGAGCGGCAAGGTGAAAAGGAAAGTGTGTTAGCTAGTGGTTGATCTGAGATTGAATTCTGCCGATCTTTGAGCACAGTGCCCGCATGGACATCGAAACATTTCCCAATCCGAACCCGGAGCGCAACTACACCATTCAGCATATTCAGGAGGAGTTTACCTCCACTTGCCCGATGACGGGGCACCCTGACTACGCGACAATCGTCTTTAGCTACGTGCCGGACGAAATCTGCATCGAGCTTAAGGCGATGAAGGTTTACTTGCACGGTTATCGGAACAAGGGGATCTTCTTCGAAGCGGTCACCAATCAAATCTTTGAAGATCTGTTTGCGGTGACGAAGCCACGCTGGGCACGCCTTGAAACTATCTGGCGCGGGCGCGGTGGCATCCGCTCCAACGTAGTGGTGGAAGATGCACAAGACGGCTACGACGGACCAGTGACGTTTCCGTTCTCGGCGTAGTGGTGGGTTGGAGTCCCGCCTTTAGGCGGCCGCGTCTGAATAGCATTGGATACGTGGCCGCATAAATGCGGGACTCCAACCTGAGCTTACGCGACCTCGAAGATCGCTTGGATCTCGACGGTGGTGTCTTTAGGCAGACCCGTCACGGCGACTGCGGCGCGGGTGTGGCGTCCGCGTTCCCCGAGGATCTCGACCATTAGGTCGGAGGCACCATTGATCACAGCGGGGCTGTCGGCAAAGCCGGCAACGCCGTTGACGAAGCCGTTGAGTTGGACCACGCGCGAGACTTGATCGAGGTCGCCGAGGTGGCCTTTGGCCACGGCGAGCAGATTGAGTGCGCAGACGCGGGCGGCTGCTTGTCCGTAGGCGATGTCGCGCATTTCGCCAATCTTGCCGGTATGTGTCATCTCGCCGTTGACGAGGCAGATGGCACCGGAAATGTAGAGCAGTTTGCCGACTTGCATGCAGGCGACATAGTTACCCGCAGGGGCAGGTGCGGCAGGGAGTTCGATGCCGAGTTCGGCGAGGCGTTGGTCAGTTGTCATAAATGAGTGAAAGTGAGAGTGAGGGTGAAAGTGATTCTAGTTTTAAGCTTAAACTTGAGCGTCGGACGTTGAACGTTCCCCGTAAGGCCGCTCTCCCTCAGTCGCGGCAATGGTGACCGCCCCGACGGTGTCGGAGAAGACATTTACACTGGTGCGGCACATGTCGAGGATGCGATCGGTCAGCCAGACCACGCCGATGGCTTCGACGGGGAGGCCGACTGCGGGGAGGATGACGGCGATGGCCACGAGGCTGGCCGCAGGGATGCCGGCTACGCCGATACTGGTGGTCAATGCAAGGAAAACGACGAGCAGTTGATCGCCAATACCAAGCGCGACTTGCCCGGTTGAGGCGTAGAGCTGTGCGATGAAGAGCACAACCACGCATTCGTAGAGGGCGGTGCCGTCCATATTCACAGTCGCACCGAGCGGCAGGGTGAAAGAGGAGGTCTTCTTGGAGACGCCTGCGCGTTCTTCGACGGTTTCAATGGTGAGCGGCAAGGTGGCCGAGGAGCTTGCGGTTGAGAAGGCAGTCAATAGCACCGGAGCCATTTCTTTGTAATGGGTGATGGGGTTGACCTTGGCCACGAACTTGAGAACGAGCGCGAGGTTGATCGCGAAGTGGATCGTGAGCGCGAGCAGCACGGTGATGAAAAACCATGCGAGTGTACCGAAGAGGTCGCCGAGGTTGGTTTCAAAAATCACAGGCACGACGAGGCCGAACACACCGATGGGGGCGAAGCGGATGATGAATTCGGTCAGCTTGAGCATCACCTCTTGGGCGCTCTCCCAGAATTTTTGCTGGGTTTCGCGCTGCTCGGCTGGAAGCTTGCCGATGAAGACACCGAAGAGGATGGAGAAGGTGATGACTCCGAGCAGTTGACCATTATTAGTGGCGGCATCGATGATGTTGGACGGAAACATGCGCAGGAAAATATCGAAGAGATCGCTGGAGCTACGGCCTTCGACTTTGCTCATTAAGCCTTGGCTGATGGAAGTTTCTGCACCGGCGCCGAGCATACCGGCAGCAGTTTCGGCATCCACATTGCCCGGCTGGATGAGGTTGACCACGATGAGCCCGACGATGACGGCGGCGGCTCCGCTAAAGGTATAGTAGAGAAAGGTCTTAATGCCCATGCGCCCGACGCCTTTTTCCGCGCCGAGGTGCATGACACCGCTAATGATCGAGGCAACGATGAGTGGCACGATGACCATCTTCAACGCGTTCATGAAGAGCTTACCGATGAACTGGCAGAAGCTGATGGAGCCAGCGCTGAAACCCTCGCTGCTGTGTGGGAGTATCCACGCGCCAAAGAGTAGCGTCAGGATAAGCGAGAGCAATATTTGCCAATGGAGTTTCCAGCGTAATGGGTTCATGGTGTCGTGCGGGTAGTTTGAAATCGTAGGGGCGCGACTTGTCACGCCCGCCGCGGCCAAGCATACGCGGGCGTGACAAGTCGCGCCCCTACGCTAGATAGTTCGTCAGCTTTTGCCAGTGTTCGATAGGCAATTCTTCGGGGCGGATGGTGGGGGAGATGCCTTGGTCGAGCAGTTGCTTAAACCATTCGAGGGCTTCGGATTGCGGGTCGCGTTTGCAGAGTGCGCCGAGCTGTTTGCGGCGTTGGGTGAAGATGCGGCGGATGCATTCGCGACTTGTGGGGCTGAAGCGGATGGCGTCGGGCTTGCGGTCGAGGCGTAGCAGGACGGAATCGACTTTGGGCGCGGGATGGAAGCAATGTGCGGAGACGAGGTGCTTGCTGTGCACGGTGAAGGCGGATTGCAGGAAAATGGAAATCGCGCCGAAGGTCTTGCTGCCGTGGGGGGCGGCGTAGCGGTCGCCCGCTTCTTTTTGCAGCATGAGCACCATGCGTTCCGGCAGCGGTCCGGCGAGCACTGCATCCATCCAGGGTGTGGAAATGGCGTAGGGGAGGTTGGCTACGATCTTATAGCCGGATGCAGCGCGTTCTTCAGGGAGCCCAGCGAGCGGGTAGCCGAGGCAGTCGCCTTCGATCAGGTGGAGGCGTGGCTGACTCTGATGAGGGCGTCCGCAAGCGGACACGCCACGTTGAGGCGTCTGGCAAGGTGGTGTGTCCGCTTGCGGACGCCTGCCCTTGATTGGCGTTTGAGATGGTTGGCTGCGAGACTCTTCAGTCACTACCTGAGTGCGGAGGTGCTCGGACAGAGTGGCATCGCGCTCGACCGCCCATAGTGAGGCTCCGCTGCCGAGGATGGCGCGCGTCAAGGTGCCGAGGCCGGGGCCGATTTCGACCACTGCGCTGTCGGCGTCGAGACCCGCCAGCTCGATCGATTTACGGACGATGTTGCCGTCGACCAAGAAGTTCTGCCCCAGCTTTTTGTTGGGCAGGTGCTCCAGTTGATTGAGGAGCTCTCGGGTGGCTGTGGGGCTAAGTGGCACGAAGAATTAGGAATTAGGAATTAGGAATTAGGAATTAGGAATTAGGAATTAGGAATAATGCTAAGCATTATGAAAGGCTTCGATCAGTTGTTCGGGGTTTTCGGCTCGCATCAGGGCTTCGCCCACGAGGATGGCGTCGGCGCCGCAGGCGCGGGCGCGTTCGGCGTCTTCGATGTCGAAGATGCCGCTTTCGCTGACTTTGACAATGCCGTCGGGGATTTGCGGTATCAGGAATTCGGATACAGCGAGGTCGGTCTTGAAGCGTTTAAGGTCACGGTTGTTCACGCCGACGATCTTAGGGTCGAACCGCAGGGCTTTCTCTAGTTCGCGCTCTTCGTGGATTTCGTAGAGGACATCAAGCCCTGCGATGCCAGCGGCGTCGCGCAGGGCTTTGATTTCGTCGTCTTCGAGTGCACGCACGATAATTAAGATGCAGCGTGCGCCAGCTTCGGCGGCTTCGGCCACTTGGATGGGGTGTAGCATGAAGTCCTTGCGCAGGCAGGGCGTCTTACGGTTGTGGCATTCGAGAAACTCGACAACATCCCAGAGGTCTTGCAGCGTGCCGCCGAAGAAATCGGTGTCGGTGAGGATCGAGAGACAGTCGGCCTCGGCGTTGATGTATTCGCGGGCCTGCTCGACCGCGTCGAGCGTGGCGGCGGCAATCTCGCCGGCGGAGGGCGACTTACGCTTGATTTCGGCGATGACGGAGAGGCGGTCTTTACGTGCGAGTGCTTTGAGGAAGCTGCCGCCTTGGGTCTGCATACGCCCGAGGCGCTCCAGTTCCTGATCGCGGACGGGGCGTATCTGCTTGCGCAGGGCATGCCGCTTGGCGGCCATGATTTCGGATAGTTTGTCCATATTCTGTGGGCAAAGTGTCTGTGCTCTGGGGGAAGTTCAAGCCGGAGTTTCATCGCTTTGGGGCTATTCGCTTGAACTTGCCCTGCGTCGCTTTGTATTCTCTGGGCATGATGACTCTGACACACATACGAAATTTTCGCCTTTGGGGGCTGTGTTTCGTTGTCTGTCTGCAGTCATTGGTTGCGGACGATGCTTTCCCGTCAATATTGGATCTGCAGCGTTCGTATGTGGAGGCAAATGGCGGGCATTCGAATCTTCAGGCGCTGAGCAGCTTAATCGCAAGCGGTAAAATTATCGACGAGAAGGGGAATCGATATGACTTTAAGCTTTTCCGTAAACGTCCGGATAAAATGCGAATGCAGGTGGATTTCCCGAGTCGTTCATTGACCACGGTCTATGATGGGAGCCAGGTGTTTCAGGAAATTTCGACTCAAGGCGCTCCGGATGTAATTGAGGAACTCGTCGGGGAGGCAGCCGCCTCGACCAAGGCCGATGGCTCGATGGATGGCCCTTTCTACCAGCTCAGGAGTCGCCCCGAGTGGCTCGAAGTGGTGGCAGAAGTGGATATTGAGGGCATGCCGGCCTATGAGATTGTCATTAGTGACCGTGCGGACTCACCCTACCAGCGTGTTTGGATAGGCAAGGAGCACCAACAAGAGGTTAAGCTGAGCCGGTTGATTGAGTCGGATGATCGTGGCGAGGTGTTGGAGGAAATTTACTTTAGTGACTTTGAGAAAGTCCGTGGTGTCTGGATGGCCAAGCACATACGCTATATGAGAGATGGGAAGTTAACCCAGACGGTGCAGATCGAAGAGGTGCGCGCCAATGTCGGCATCTTCAATAGTTTTTTCGCTAAGCCGAGGAATCCATGAGAACTTCTTGGACCATGATCGTCTGGTTGAAGCGCGGATTACTGCTTTTCGGATTATTGTCAGCCGGGCTAATGGCGATTTTGTATTTTTGGAGTGTTGCTATCGTTGAAGCTCTGATCATGCCGCAGGTGGAGGCGCGCGGGGGGCAGCTGGAGCTCGAATCGATTCGGGTGGGTTTTTCTGGTGCTGAGTTGCGGGTCGAGCACTACCAAGAGGCCAAGCTACGATTAGAAGGCTTGAGTGTGACTTGTCCATGGAGTCAGCTTTGGGCGCTTCGCGATGGATTTGCCGGGAGCGTGCACGTCGATACCGTCAGGCTAGAGGTGGACGGGGATTCCGCACCGGGCACAAATGTGGAACCCGTGAGTCCTGAAGTGCAGGTTGCGGCGATTGCTGACTTGCTGGGTTCGCTACCGCTTCGTGTGATCGATGTCGTTGTGGACGACTTGCAACTGGAAATTTCGGGGCAAGTGCTTCGTTTCGGTCTGGACGCCAATCTGGTTCGAGGGGTGTCCGGTGAGACGCATCTAGCTGCAGCGATGGAGAGTGAGAGCGTTTCGATGGAAGCACGGGTCAAAGTGCTTGCGGAGGGGAAGGGGCTTGCGCTGGATTTTGTGTTTTCCACCGGCAGTTGGGATGACTTTCAAGCGACCTACCTACGTCCGCTGTCGGCTCAATGGGCGCAGGCCGGGATGGAAGTCTATGTGGATTCGCTGGGCAGTGAACGTGGCTTCATGGACGTTTCTGGTTACGCCCGCTGGCTGGCGGCGGACGCCGAAAAGCTGAGTTACACCGTGCTCGCCGATCTGGGGGCGTGCGAAGTTTATTTACCGCAGGGAGAACTGATGTTGCCAAATGCCTCGGCAGGTTTGGCCATTGATGGTGCCGGGCATACTCGGGCGTATGTTAAAGGAGCGGTCGACTCAGTTCGCGTGGGGTCGTGGATGGCATCGGGTGGTGATTGGGCGCTGCGCCTTGACGGCGCAAAGCTGGTGGGTGAGTTCCGCATCGGCGAGACAGTTTCGCTCTCGTGGGCACACGATGATTGGGAGCAGCTGCTGGCTGGTTCGGGCGACGGGCGTTTTTACCTAGAGGCGGGTGCGGTGGATGCCGAGTTGTTGCGCACTCTCAAAATTCCAGAACTGCCAGATGATCTGGAATTGGACATGGCGGTCCGCATTGAGGGCGAAGGTGCGCTCCAAGAGTGGCGCCCTGAAACTGCAGAGGTAAAGGTGACTGCGACAGTTCGGGAGGCGCGCCTCGCTTCTAAAGGGATTTCTATCGTGAACGTCGATGCCCAAGCAAATCTGAAGGTAGCCGCCGCTAGCTTGGAGTCCGGCAAACTCGACTTAGCGGTCGAGCATCTCGACGTGCTAGGTTTTGCTTTGAATCAAATGAAAGTCGACATGGTGGCGAATCAGACAGGTGCGATTGCCGTGCAGCCGATCACTGCGGATCTAATGGGAGGCGTGTTGCGGATCGAAGCCATGCAATTCGACCTGCAGGCGCTTGAGAATTTCAACTTTCGTGCACGCTTGGATGCTGTGGATCTGGCGCAACTGGCCGCAGCAGTGCCCCAATTTAAGGGCGAAGTGTCGGGTAATGTCTCTGGCTATTTGGTCGGTGCTGTGCGAGATGGACAACCTGTCTTAACTGACGGGCGGCTTGAAATCGACTCTGATACGGGCGCTCGAATCAGCTACGATGTCAGCGGTTTGCTCACGAGCGGGATGTCGGAAACCAGCCCCGCTTATAAGCAATACCGCATGGCTGAACTCGCCTTTCAGGATCTGGCGCTCAAGCGCTTCAGTATCGATGTGTTCCCCGAGGGGAATACATCGCGCCCGTTCCGTTTAGAACTCTACGGCGAGTCGCTCCAAGGAAAGACGGTGGTGCCTGTTGAGTTCAACCTGAACGTGAACGTCGATGACACGGCCAGTCTGCTGAAACTGTTGCGCATGATCCAGCGTAGCGAGTTGGATCTGAATTAGCGTTGGATGAGATTGGACTCCAACCCGTGGATACAAAAAAGCCGCCCCGAATTCGGGACGGCTTTTGAAAGGTAGCCTCGGTCGTGAGACTGGGGTTCTGCGCTTACGCTTTTACGCTTTTGCGTTCTTGTAGTTCGCTTCGGCAGCGTTCCAGTCGACCACATTCCAGAATGCTCCGATGTATTTTGGGCGGAGGTTCTGATACTTAAGGTAGTAAGCGTGTTCCCAGACATCGAGACCGATGACGGGTTTGCCTTCGACTTCAGCCACGCCAGTCATGCAAGGGCAATCTTGGTTAGGAGTTGAGGTCACTGCGAGGCCACCGCAAGGCTTGACGATGAGCCATGCCCAGCCGGAACCGAAACGTGTGGCACCTGCTTTGGCAAAAGCCTCTTTGAAAGCGTCGAAACCTCCGAGTTCAGCGTTGATCGCAGCGGCGAGCTCACCAGTCGGTGCGCCACCGCCGTTGGGGCTGAGGATGGTCCAGAAAAAGCTGTGGTTGGCGTGGCCGCCACCGTTGTTGCGCACTGCGGCACGCTTTTCTGCAGGAACCGCGTCGAGATTGCCGATAATTTCACAGATCGTTTTGTCTTCGAGGCCAGTGCCTTCGAGGGCTGCGTTCAAATTCGTGACATAAGCATTATGATGCTTGTCGTGGTGGATTTCCATCGTGCGTGCATCGAAATGTGGTTCGAGCGCATCGTTTGCGTAGGGGAGTGTTGGTAGTTCGTGTGCCATAACTGTCTTTAATTGGTTTATAGTTAATGAGAGAACTACTAAGGGTGTATAACTGCCGCTATCTGTCAAATGATGGATTCAGGATTCGTGTTTTTCTTTTCCAAGCGCTTTTTCTCAAAAAACGCTTTAAGTATCTCGTGGTTGAGCTCTTCGAGTACGCCGCCAGTGGATTCAAATTTATGGTTGCTCTCGGGAAGTGCGCCGAGGTCGGTTGCCCCCCCCACGCAGCCCATCTTGGGGTCGGGCAGACCGTAGTAAACTTTACCGATTCGCGCGATGACCAGCGCGCCAGAGCACATGGGGCAGGGCTCCTTGGTCACGTAAAGCGTGCACTCGTTGAGTCGCCAGTCGCCGAGGGTATTCGCGGCCTGGGAGATGGCGAGGATCTCAGCGTGTGCGGTCGGGTCGTTGGCCGAGCGCGACTGATTGTGCGCGGCGGCGATGATGCGTCCCTCGTGCTCGATCACCGCGCCGATCGGCACTTCGTCCTTTTTCCAAGCCTCAATCGCCTGGTTATAGGCATGGGTCATGAAGTAGTCGGCGTCTCGATTGAGCGCGGATGGGTAGAGCTTTTCGAATGGGCAAGTCATGGGGGGAGAAGTTGGAAGGTTGGGAGTGAGTGAGTCCTTGACTTTCGGAATTTAAGCGATTGTCTCGCCGCTTTCTTAATTATCTATGGCTAAAGCACAAAGCGAAGAATACGTCGAAGTCGAAGGCAAAATCGTAGCAGTCCTACCGGGCACTATGTTTCGGGTCGAGCTTGCAAACGGGCACCAAGTGCTCGCTCATATTTCGGGCAAGCTTCGTAAGCACTTCATTAAGATCACCACGGGTGACACAGTGAAGATGGAGATGAGCCCCTACGATCTCGACAAGGCGCGCATTGTCTATCGTCTGCGTAATGCCCATGTGCAGCGCAACGCACCGAAGCGCAGTTACGGTCCCCGTCGTCGCTAGATTTTTACCGAAATATTTTCCTAGAAACACCGCGATGGCGGTGTTTTTTTATGAATGCTTGTCTCAACTTGAAATAAAGTTGTGCTAGTATACCTATTCCTACCTACCAACCAACCAACCAACCAACCAACCATCTGTAATTATGAGCAAAAAATACGATTCCATTATCGATACCGTGGGAAATACCCCATTGGTTAAAATCAATAAAACGACTGCCGGCCTGAACGCTGACATTTATCTGAAGTGCGAGTTTTTTAATCCTCTCGCCAGTGTGAAAGACCGTATCGGCAAGGCCATGATCGAAGCTGGCGAGCGCGATGGTAAAATCGGCGAAGGTAGCATTATCATCGAGCCCACTTCAGGTAACACAGGTATCGCGCTGGCCTTCGTCTGCGCGGCCAAGGGCTACAAGCTCATCCTGACTATGCCGGAAACCATGTCGGTCGAACGCCGCGTGCTGCTTCGTATGCTCGGTGCTGAGATCGTTTTGACCCCAGGGCCTAAGGGTATGCCGGGTGCGATTGCTCGTGCTGCAGAACTCGTCGAAGAGTATGGCGAAAAAGCCTATATGCCGCAGCAATTTGAAAATCCGGCCAATCCTGAGGTGCATCGCCAGACGACTGCCGAAGAAATATGGGCTGCCACCGATGGTAAAATCGATGCCTTCGTCGCTGGTGTCGGTACGGGCGGCACCATCACCGGCGTCTCCGAAGTGATTAAATCTCGCAAAGAGCTCTATACCGTCGCGGTGGAACCAGAGGCCAGTCCCGTTCTTTCCGGCGGTGCACCCGGGCCGCATAAGATTCAAGGTATCGGCGCAGGCTTCATTCCGAAAAACTGCAACGTCGATATCATCGACGAGGTGATCAAAGTCTCCAACGAAGACGCCTTCGCGACTGCGCAGTCTCTCGCGGAGAAAGACGGCATCCTCGGTGGTATTTCGACCGGTGCTAACGTGTGGGCAGCGATGCAGCTCGCCAAGCGCCCCGAAATGGCAGGCAAGATGATCGTCACGATCGGTTGCAGCTTTGGCGAGCGCTATCTCTCGACACCGCTGGCTGAAAAAGCCCGCGAAGAGATGATGGCCGCGACCGCAAGCTAAGCTGCACGCGTCTAGTCACCTATTCTCTAAAGCTCCGAGTCTTCGACGATTCGGGGCTTTTTATGTTTACCTCTGTCGCTAACTGCGTTCAGTCTGCCACTTCTGCTTTATTCACCATAAAATTAAATCAATGATGTCCATTACTCAAAAAATCCTCTTTCCATGTGCCGCTGTGAGCGCGTTCATTTTTACTGCCTGCGGCGGATCATCCGAAGTCACGATTCCAGATGCACCGGATGCGGCGATTGAGACCATCGCGAAGGAACTAACCGCTGGTAATGGCGGTATCCTTTGGCAAGCGATGCCCACCAGCTATCAAGCTGACGTCAACGAGATCGCGCAGCTCGCTGGCACGAAAGTTGATGCCGAGCTATACAATAAGAGTTTCAGCCTAATCGGTCGTCTGGTAGAAGTCGCTGATAAGCAAAAGGGATTTATCCTCAACACAAAGCTGGGCGGTGAGCAACCCGCCGAGCAGATCGCGAAAGTGGAAGCCGCATGGCCATCGATCATCGGATTCGTAAAAACAATTACCACTAGTTCCATCGCTAGCTCGGAAGGGCTTCAGTCGTTCGACGGTCAGGCTTTTTGTGACGTAACTGTTTCGGCCTTGGTTAAGTATTCGAAGGATCTTGCGGTGTTGAGTGACGAGCCGGATCCATTGCAATTCGGTAAGGTTAAATTAATCGAAAGCACCGAGACGACTGCTAAGTTGGAGATCACCAGCCCCGATGGCACAGTCGAGAGCGAAGAATTCACTAAAGTTGAGAACCGGTGGGTGCCGACTGAAATGGCGACTGACTGGACGACTCAAATGGCCGATGCCAAAGCACAACTCGAAGCGATCTCCCTGGAGGAGATGGCACAGAAAAAGCCACAAATTATGGGTGCGATCACCATGTTTGAAGGCATCCTGACGCAACTCGAAGCTGCGGAAACACAAGAGCAATTCGACCAAGCCCTCCAAGGCGCGATGATGCCGATCATGGGTCTTATGATGATGCAAGGTGGCATGGGCGGCGGCCAGAGTGCACCGATGCCTGCACCCGCGATGCCCGTCGCACCGTAAGTTCAGTCATATTTTTCCCGATAGCGTGCTCTTGAGTGAGCACGCTATTTTTTTGCCACGTTTACTGTAGGGGCGCGACTTGACATCACTTAGAATGGTTTAATGCGCAGTTGCCCTTGCCAACCGACCACTCAAGCAAGCGCCGGTAGCCGCGCCAGCGGGCGTAAACCGATACGGCCACGACAGCGCCCAGCGTATCGGCCAGCCAATCGGCGAATTCGACGCTGCGGCCCGGTGTGAATGATTGGCGAAACTCGTCGAGAGCACCGAAAGCGGAGGTGATTACGATGGCGATGATCAGGCTTCGCACCCGTAGGTTCTTTAACTTCGGCGTGCGAAGGATGGCAGTGGCGACCAGTCCAAACACGAGGAAGTGTGCGAGCTTGTCCTTTGAAAATTGGAAACCAAGATCTGGGGTGGCGAGGCGCTGTGCCCCAGAGACCACGAAGACCGCAAAGACCAATAGAGCTGGCCAGAGGTAAGCGCGAGGGATTTTTGAGGCGATGCGCTGCATTAGAGACGTTTCATGTATTTCTTGCCGTTATTATCAACAAAGAGCACGCGCGTTTCCTGAATCACCATAACTTTGAGCCCGAGCTTGAAATTGACAAACTGGCCGACCGCATAGGCTTTACCATTCAGAATGACCTTGCTCTCGGTGTTGGAAATTTTGACTCCAGAGAGTTTTGCGCTGCCTAGCCACGTGATAATGTCCTCGCTCGGTTGAGCGGCTGCGCGGGCGGCGGCCACATCCGCGGCCTTGGCTGCGGATGTCGCTTTTTCAGCAGCGGCTTGCGCCTGTGCGGTCGCTTCCGCTTCGGCGGACTCGCGGGCTTTACGCAGTTCTTCGACCACACTTGGCTCTGGTGAGGCTTTAGCCATGGTCGGGGTGGTGCTCGCAGGCGCTGTGACCGGTGCCGATGGCGTCGTCGTTGCAGTCTGCGTGAGTGCTTGTTGCGCAGGGATGGTCGGTTGCGTCACCGTCGCCTGTTGCGCTGGCGTAGCAGAGTCGCCCTTGAAGATGACGACGCTCAGGCCGACGACCAAACCAATAAGCATGGCGACGGCGATGACCAGGCCGATGACGAGCGTGGGGCTCATTCCGCTGGCTGCGGAGTTTGCGTAGTTGGCCGGGCTCTGCTCGCCGGGCTGTGCCATACGGTTCGGCGTGCGGTCGCGCTGGGCTTTGTGGAGGGCTTGGTTGATTAGGCTCATGGTGAGAATTACGAATTACGAATTACGAATTAGAAATGCCGAGATGCTTGTTAGAAATTGAAGAATTCGTAATTCCTAATTCTTAATTCCCGCTTGCATTCGCTAGCGATGCAATCGGTTGATGTCCTTGAGGGCTCGGCGCACGTCCCAGTAGTTCACTTCGTTGCCGCTGCGGATGAAGGTGGAGAGGAGTGATTTGTCGCAGATATTGTTAATCATCCGTGGGATGCCGAGGCTGCCTACGGCGATCTTCTTGATCGCGCGTGGTGTGAATTGTGGCTGTCCGTTGCTGCCCGCCAGTGAGAGGCGGTGTAAAATGTAGAGCTGCACTTCGCTGCGAGCGAGTGGCTTGAGATCGTAGTGGACGAGCACGCGCTGGCGAAACTGGCGCAGGCGGTCTTCTTTCAGCTTATCGTTCAGCTCGGGTTGCCCCATCAGGATGATTTGGAGCAGCTTCTGGTCGTAGGTCTCCAGATTCGAGAGCATGCGGAGCATCTCCATCACCTCGAAAGAAAGGTTTTGCGCCTCGTCGATGATCACCACGATTTCGCGCCCCGCGTGGATGCGTTCCAGCAGAACGTCGTTCATCTTGTCCAGCAGGTCGTTTTTGGAGCGCGCTTTGGCTTCTTCGCCCAGTTCTTTCATAATGCCACGCAGCAGCTGTGTCTCCGAGATGCGGGGGTTCAGCAGTAGCGCGGTGTCGATTTCCTCGCGGGCGTCAAGTTCTTCCAGCAGTTTCCGGCAGAGTGTCGTTTTGCCGCAGCCCACCTCACCAGTCAGTACAATAAAGCCCTTTTTGTCTTCGATCCCGTAGCGCAAGTGTTGAAGCGCTTCCTCGTGGGTAGGACTGAGAAAGAGAAAACGCGGGTTGGGCGTCACATGAAAAGGCATTTCCTTAAATCCGAAGTATTCGAGATACATAGCGCTTAAATTAAAATACCCTTTCCAAGTGCGGAAAAATGGCCTTCCTTGTCGTTTCTGATGTCAAAAAATTCCGCCCAGCGAAAGGAACGTGCTTTGGTGCTCATGTTGATGGGCATGTTGTGCGTGTTTGTGGTGTTTTTTGGCGGGCTCGTGCTGAAGACGCATCGAGAGTATCAGAACTTCAAAGTCCGTGAAAATAGAATTGAGGCCAAGCTCATACAAGCTCGAAAAGAGTTTGCTCAAAAGGAGGCATACATGGCGCGTTTGATCGATGATCCCGAGTTTCTAGAGCGCGTGGTGCGCGAGCGCCTTGGTTACGCCCGTCCAGACGAGTTGCTGTTCCGCTTTTCAGACGAGCCTTAGGGCTACGAGTGATGAATCATACATACCGTTTAACGTCTATTTAACGGTTCACTGTAGTTCGTAGCCTCAGTTCTCTGAACTGGGGAACGGCGGCTGGCTTGACACCCCAAACACAGAGTTTTGAGGCCACGCCTTTGGGCGAGTCCTTCCAATAATTACGCAGGGTATTTATTGGAGGCCTTGGCTGATGCTCAAATTCGTCTTCCCCCGTGTTCCGTGTTTGCAATTTGGGCGGGAGCTTCTATCCCCGAAGACCATGGCAAATTCCTTAGACACCCTGATCGAGTCCTTCAAACAAGCTGGCCAAGGCCAAGTCTTTCAATTTTTCGACGAGCTGGATGCGGCGACGCAAGCGCAACTCGTCGCGCAGGCGGAGATGATTGACCTCTCGGAGGTGCGTGCACTGGTTGATGAGCATGTTAAACGTGCGCACGATAGTTCGCTCAATCTGGATGGCCTCGAGCCGGCACCCTATGAGGCGTTGCCAGTGAATGGTGGCGACTGCGCGAAGTGGAAAGCGGCCTGGGACGCCGGATCGGCGGCGCTGCAGGCGGGTCGCGTAGCGGCCTTTACCGTAGCGGGTGGTCAAGGCACGCGTCTCGGCTATGACGGGCCTAAGGGCACTTACCCAGTGACACCTGTTACCGAAAAGACGCTCTTTCAAGTCTTCGCCGAGAAAATTGCCCGCTCTGGCGAGCGTTTTGGGGTGACGATCCCTTGGTTTATTTTGACCAGTGAGATCAATAACGATGCTACCGTCGCCGCCTTCGAGGCAGCCGATTTCTTTGGTCTCAACCGTGACTCTGTCCATTTTATAGTGCAAGGCCTAGTGCCGGCTGTCGATTACGAGGGCAAGATCCTCCTCGCGGAAAAGGGCAAAGTTGCCATGACCCCCGATGGACATGGCGGTTCCTTACGCGCGCTGGTCCGCAGTGGCGCAGTCGATACGATGAAAGCGCAGGGCATCGACATCGTCAGCTACTTCCAGGTTGATAATCCCATCGTGCAGTGCATTGATCCGGCCTTTATCGGTTTTCATGTGCTCGGCCAGTCGGAGCTTTCCAGCAAAATGGTGCCTAAAGCCTACGCGCTAGAGAAAGTTGGCCACTTCTGTGTGCAAAACGGCACCGCGCTCGTCGTTGAATACAGTGACATGCCCAACGAAATGCAGCAGGAGACCACTGCCGACGGCGGCATCCGCTTCAACGGCGGCAGCGTGGCCATCCACATCTTTGACCGTGACTTTATCGCGCGTGCCGGTGGCTCTGGCGAAGGATCCAAGCTTCCCTTCCACCGCGCCGACAAGAAAATCCCCCACATCAATACCGCAGGCGAGACGATCAAGCCCGATGCACCCAACGGTGTGAAATTTGAAATGTTCGTCTTCGACGCGCTGCCTTTGGCCAAGAGCCCTGTCATTATCGAAGCCGCCCGTGCGGACGACTTCAGCCCAGTCAAAAACGCTGAGGGCGTTGATTCGCCCAAGTCCTGTAAAGAAGATCAGCTCCGCATGTTTGCCCGCTGGCTCAAGGCCGCTGGCGAAAGCATCGCGACCGACGAAACTGGCCTGCCTTCGATCACTTTCGAGATCAGCCCCCGCTTCGCTGCGGATGAGGCCGACTTCCTCGGGCAATGGGCGTCACTCGATCCGAAGCCTGAAATTGAGGATGGCGTCGTTATCAAGTAATCTTGTCATCCGTTCCGACATCGTTGATCGTCCTCACTTACTCGGGTTGCTTTAGCGCCCGATACATTTTGCCAGTAAGCTTCACCTCCTATACATCGCGATCACATCAGAGGCATCCAAATCAATCGTCCGATTCTGATTGGGCGCTAAAGCAACCCAACTACTTAGAACACCATGAGCCTAATCGAAAAAATTGAATCCGCTGGGGCCGCTGGCTCCATTCTTGAAAGTACCGTCGCCAATCTGAAAATTTGGGCGAGTGCCGACTTCCTGCCCGAGTGGGTGGGCGCGAGTATCGTCGAGCTCGTTGAAAAAGAGGAGTGGGAAGAGCTGAACGATCGTTTCTACCAGAACATGGCCTTTGGCACGGGTGGCATTCGCGGTCGTACCATCGGTAAGGTGTCTGCTGCGGCTGAGACCGGCACGCTCTCGCCAGTAGGCACGCCCGAGCACGCTGCCGTTGGCACCAATGTGCTCAACGACTTTAACCTCATCCGCGCCACGGTCGGTATGTTTCGCTATGTTGAGACGTACCTTAAAGAGAGCGGTCGCCACGATCTGCCACGTTTCGTCATCGCGCACGATGTGCGCCACTTCTCTCGCCACTTCTGCGAGCTGGCGGCATCGACTTGGTGCAAACTCGGTGGGCAAGCCCTGATTTTTGAAGGCCCCCGCTCCACGCCTCAGCTCAGTTTTGCAGTGCGTCAGTTTAAGGCCACTTGTGGCGCGGTCATCACTGCCAGCCATAACCCGCCGCACGACAACGGCTTTAAGGCCTACTTTGAAGACGGCGCGCAAGTCGTCTCTCCACATGCAGAAGGTATTGTGAATCTGGTCAACGAAGTTAAACTCGAAGAGCTCACTCAGTTCCTCGATGTCGATCTCGCTCCAGTCATCATGCTCGGTGCGGAAGCCGATCAGCCTTACCTTGATTTACTCCAAGAAATGGTGGTCGATGCGGACGTGATGCAAAAAATGGCACCCAAAGTGGTCTTCTCGCCGATCCATGGTTGCGGTGCGATTAGTTCCTTGCCGGCGCTTAAAAAGCTCGGCGTCGAAGTGATCGAAGTCCCCGAGCAAATGGAGCCCGACGGTCGTTTCCCGACGGTCAAGTCACCCAATCCTGAAAACGCCGAAGCACTCGCCATGGCTATCGCCAAGGCCAACGAAACCGGTGCCGACGTCGTGATCGCAACCGATCCCGATGCCGACCGCATGGGCGTCGCCGTGCGTGACCGCGCGGGCGAAATGGTGCTGCTCACTGGTAACCAAATCGGCACGCTGATGGCCGAATATCGAATTTCCACGCTAAAAGACGCCGAGATCCTCCCCGAGGATGGCTCCGAAAACGCCGTGCTGATCAAGACATTCGTCACCAGCCCCATGCAAGAAGCCGTCGCCACCTGGCACGGCCTTAAGACGATCAATACCTTGACCGGTTTCAAATGGATCGGCGAAAAGCTGGCCGGCTACGAAGCCGAGATGAAGGCTAAGCTCTTCGAAAAAGAAGGACTCGCCCTCGATTATGATGCCTGTGACGTCTGGACCAGAGCGGATCTCATGCTCGACTACTCGACCTTCTTCGTTTTCGGTGGTGAAGAGAGCTACGGCTATCTCGCGACGGACAAAGTTCGCGATAAAGACGCCAATGCCGCGGTCGTGATGTTCTGCGAGCTCGCCGCATACCTTAAAGCACAAGAGATGACCTTCCCCGAGTATCTCGACGCGCTCTACCTGCAGCACGGCTACTATGAGGAGAAGACGATTAACATCTACTACGAAGGTGCCGCCGGTTCGCAAAAGATTAAGAACATTCTCGAATCCTACCGCAGCCATCCGCCCAAGGCATTCGGCGATGTCACCGTCTCCGGCTTCACTGACTTCGGTAAGGACGAAATCATCGACGCCGATGGCAAACGCATTGCCCCGCAAGACTTCTACTTCTTGGAATTGAGCAACGGCTACAGCTTCGCAGTGCGCGGCTCCGGCACCGAGCCCAAGATCAAGTTCTATGTCTTCGGTCGCTCCGATGTCATCGAGCCAGAAGATTTGCCCAAGGTCAAAGCCGACGCCAGCGAAGTCATGCAAGCCATACTCGCCGCCATCGACGCCGACGCCCGCCAACGCGCCGAAGCGTAAAAGCAGGGGGTTCCCTCATTTCTCTAAGCTTGGGTGATGGAAATCAGACAGGGAGGTTCTTTTCAAAGAGAGCAGAAGAAGCTAGCTAGTCTCGAAGCCGACGGGATACAAAATAGGAGAGTAGTCGGTTGAGAAATGGTTCATCTTCGAATGGCGGGAAGGCTGCTACAGGTAGCGCCGCATGGCCCATGCGGCATCTTTGCTGCTACAGGCGGCATCTTGCTACGTCGGCAACGTCACTCTCAATACGCTTTACGATGCTAGAAACCAAAGCTGATTTTGTATCGAACATACTGCCCACAGTTTTGAGTTCAGAACCGTCGCATGTACAGAATGCGCTTTGAGCCAAAGCGCGCTACCCTAAATATGAAACGAATCAAAGCCCCCGGTTCCTCCATCCTTTCCAGTCGATCGACGATTAACCATAAAAAAGCGCCTCCGTGCGGAGGCGCTTTGACATTCGATTAGTATATTTGTCGGCGATCTTATGCGTCGCCGGGAATGATCACTTGATCAATTACATGGATCACGCCGTTGGTTGCCCAGACATCGGTCTGGATAACGTTGGCACCTTCGATCGTGACGCCGCCGTCAACCAGTGCGATGGTTGCGGTTTGGCCATTCACCGTAGGTGCTTCACCGGCCGCCACGTCCTTGGCCTTCACTTTAGCAGGGACGACATGGTAGGTGAGAATTGCGATCAGCTTGTCTTTGTTCTCAGGTAGAAGCAGGCTTTCGACCGTGCCTGCTGGGAGTGCGGCGAAGGCTGCATCGGTCGGTGCGAACACAGTGAACGGGCCTTCGCCTTTCAGTGTATCGACGAGTCCAGCAGCTTGAATGGCAGCCACCAGCGTATTGAAGCTGCCAGCAGCGACAGCGGTATCGACGATATCGGCCTTCATTTCTGCCTTATAGGCGGCTTTTTCGGAGCCACAGCTACTTCCGCAAGATGAACCTGCAAAAGTGGCAAAGGGGAGTGCGGCGATAGCCGTGAGTGTGAGGAATTTTGTCTTCATGGTAGTATTCTTTGATTATTGGTTGAACATATGGTGAGAGTATTATTCGCAGCTTTCGCTCCAGCCTTACCAAAAATCGAAAAAAATTAAGACCTCCTGCAAAAACACGGCGACTGGGTATCATTTTCAAGAAGGTTTGATCCTTAACCGTTAATAATGGTAGCGCTGAGTGGCTCACTCAGCACGTTTACCGTAAATAATGGTAGCGCTGAGTGGCCCACTCAGCACGTTTACAAATGGCGGCCCAGCAGGACGTATGCGGTGTGCATTCGACAGTTCGACCACTTCGACAAGCTCAGGGCAGGCGAAGCTCACCACAGGCAGGCTCATGCCCGGAGGCCACTCCGCGCTACCCATTCAAACCTTTTTCGAATCGGTATAACATGTATTTTTTGGTAGTGAGCGTAAGATAGGCGCCCCGCCTGTCCCAACAGTTACGGCAATGCGGACAGATAAGAGTGTCTGTCTTACGCTTACACGGCCTATGTATGTCTCCGAGACTGGTGCCTAGTGCAGCAGATGCTTTTCTTACACCTAATAACACGACGACTGGGGGCAGTCGCCCTCCCGTCAGAATGATTGTTTTAAACGTTTCGTCACACTCAGCCCATCGCTTAAAATAATCTGACTTGGTATCTTCCAAGGCGCTAACTTGCCGCGGCAATGATTGCGAATCGCTCGTTTCCATGTGCGAAGTTCTTTTTCTTCGCTGGTCACAATCTCGCACGCGACTGAACTACCGGTGATAGGATCGTTTTTGCCGAAAACGTGGACGGCTTCAATGCCTTCGATTGTATTGAGCACAGCTTCGACTTCGGCGGGGTGCACTTTTTGACCGCCGACGTTGATCATAGCGCTAGCGCGTCCTATGATGCGGAGATTTTCGTTGTCATCGCTTTCGACGAGATCTCCCGTGCGATACCAACCGTCCGCTTCGAGCTTGTCGTCGGCTGCGTTGAGGTAGCCGAGGATGCGTGAGGGTGTCTTGAGCCAGAGTTCGTCCTCGACAATTTTCCACTCTGTATCCGAATCTTCGATACGGAAGAAGAGGCTTTCGTTGTCGGCGCTTTTGATCCGAATTGCGCCCGTTTCGCTGGTGCCGAACTTTTGCTGGAGCTTCGCGTTGGGGAAGGCTGCGGCGAGTCGCGTGAGCACTGTCTGTGGCATAGCCTCTGCGCCATAGGCGACGATTTCGACGGAGCCGAGGTCGTGCTGCTCGGAAATGTGCGCGAGTAGCATGAGGTTAAGGAAAGTCGGCGAGGCGGGCAGCACGTTGACTTTGTGCGTGGCGATAGCTGCACCAGCGGCTTCGGGAGTGCGCGCTTCGGGTATAACGAGCGTCGAGCCGGCGAAGAGGCAGCGGAAGGCGGAGTCGAGGCCGCCTATGTGGTCGATTAGGAGTAGCAGCAAGCTGCGGTCGTTGCGGGGGCGTAGGTTACGGTAGCGATCCAGGAGGGCGTTGAAATTGTGCAACATACCCTTCGGTTCACCACTGGTGCCGCTGCTAAAGAGCACTAGGCCACTGCCTTCGAGTTGATTGTAGAGTGGGGATGTCGCCGCGACTTGCCGCATCTTTGATTGTTCGGACTCGGGCAGTTCGGCTGGTAGTGGTAGTGCGATGTGGCCGCTCTCGGCGATCGCGAGCAATGTGGCCAAGCCTTCGATCGTGGTGGGCGTTTGCACTTCGATCACCGCAGCACCTTTTCTAGGAAGTCGTGCTGTGGCGGCTTCGATCAGTTCGAGGAAGTCGGCATAGCTCCATGCACGTCCGGCTTCGTGGCAGGCGATGCGGGCGCTGTAGGCTGCGAGTTTTGTGCGAATCCAAGTCATATCAGCGAACCTTGAAATGGTAGCGGACGCGCGAAGCGCTTTCGAGTTGCGGAACGACTCCTGCGATGCGGTCGAAATGGGTTCCCCATTCCGCTACGTTGTGAGATGTGCCGAAATGGGTTCCCCATTCCGCTACGTTGTGAGATG
>Ga0209491_10001397_pt1 | contig 47358 bp, 38 predicted proteins | sample BON02_FD_187213 | JGI IMG/M metagenome (GOLD analysis project Ga0209491, IMG submission 187213) | Freshwater microbial communities from Lake Bonney liftoff mats and glacier meltwater in Antarctica - BON-02 (SPAdes) (version 2) | ecosystem: Environmental > Aquatic > Freshwater > Ice > Glacier...
ATAAGTCCGGTTGAGTCACTGTCTCAATTCGTTTTATTAGGACTTGTAATTTATTTAGGATTTAATCCACCGGCCGAATTTGTTGCATTAATTAACGAAGCCATAAAAAACTTACCACACTAAGATGAAACATTTTGCTGTAAAAAATAATGAATGTATTAAGTTAGCATCCATTCCTGTTTTGAGTTATGAGAAATTACTAGAATCTAATACATCTCTCTTAAAAGAAACGCAGAATCATTGTGTTAACTATTATGGATTGCCATATCAAGGTAAAATAAAATTGATTTGTTGTATTGCTAATGATAATGAAGGTATTATTTATGTGTCATCATCTATGGTTGACGAAAATCAGAAGTTACCTTCTTTTACAAATCATAATGTTGCCTTCCATATTTTTGAAAGAGAAATTCATGAGAATTTTGGTATTGATTATAGCGATCACATTTGGCTTAAACCAGTTCGATTTCCATTTGACAGGACTTCTAAAAATTCTACAATAAAAAACTATCCTTTTTTTAAAATTGAAAGTGAAGAACTGCACGAGGTAGGTGTTGGCCCTATTCATGCAGGAATTATTGAACCGGGACATTTTCGTTTTATTTGTAACGGAGAACAAATTCTTCATTTAGAAATTCAATTGGGATATCAGCATCGTGGTATTGAAAAATTGTTTATTGAAAAGAAAAAAATACTACAACGTATAACCCTTGCCGAAAATATCGCAGGCGATTCTGTATCTGGACATACCACTGCTTTTTCTAATCTTTGGGAAAGTTTGTGCAATTATAAAACAGACCATGATTTGCAATTTACTAGAACACTTGCCTTGGAACTTGAGCGTATAGCAGTACATACAGGAGATTTAAGTGGTATGTGCACAGATGTTGCTTATCAATTAGGCAGTGCCGTTTTTGGACGATTGCGCACTCCTGTTATTAATTATTTTCAAGTATGGTGTGGCAACCGTTTTGCCAAAGGATTGATTCGAACTGGAAAAAATAATTTCCCATTTAATAACGATCTGGCAGATTCATTGTTAACTCTATTTGGCAAATATGAGCCTGATTTTAATGAGATGTGTGCCGAAACATTCTCGTTACCATCACTACTTGCTCGGTTTGAAAAAACGGGTGTTGTAACCAATGAACAGGCCTTAGCAATTGGGTCCGTTGGGATGCCTGCAAGAGTGAGTGGTGTAAATCGGGATATTAGAGCATCACATCCACATCATCTTTATACTCAATTAAAGCATCAACCCATTATTAAACATCATGGCGATGTATATTCAAGAGCACAATTACGAGAAGAGGAAATTAGACAATCTATTGAATATATAAAGAAGCTATTGGAAAACATTCCAGAAGCACAAAAAAACAGACCTCAATTGTCTGCTCCTTCACCAGATTCTTTTGTAATATCATTGGTTGAAGGTTGGCGAGGAGAAATTTGTCATTGTGCAATTACAGACAATAAAGGAGAACTTGTTCACTATAAAGTAAAAGATCCATCAATGCATAATTGGCTGGCATTAGCGCTTGCCGTTCGAAATAATGAAATTTCAGATTTTCCAATTTCTAATAAAAGTTTCGACTTTTCATATTCTGGACATGATTTATAAAAAACAAAAACGATGATTGGCAATTTAAAAATACTAAAGCATCAAGGAAAACAATACATTCCTGATGTAACGAAAGTGGATATACCTGGAGTTTTTCGAGGAAGACCCATTATTAGTTCAGAAAAATTAAACGAACAGGAACTTCAGGAACTTAAAGATTTATGTCCTACCAATGCAATTGGAATAAATCCTGTAAGTATTGATATGGGTAGATGTACATTTTGCGGAGAATGTGCATTTGCTTTTCCTAATAAAATAAAATTTACCAAAGATTATAAAATAGCAACAAACACGAGAGAAGATCTTATAATTAAAGAAGGACAAGACAATGTTATTGAATTAAATACTGATTTAATCCGCAAAGAAATTTCTTCATATTTTAGTGGTTCATTAAAACTGCGTCAGGTTTCTACAGGAGGAGATGGTAGTAACGAAATGGAGTTAGGTGCTTGTAATAATGTAAATTTTGATATGAGTCGGTTTGGAATTGATTTTGTTTCTTCTCCAAGGCATGCAGATGGATTAGTGATTACAGGTGCTTTTTCAGAAAATATGGCGGCATCATTACAAATTTGTTACGATGCCATTCCTGAACCCAAAATCATCATACTGGCTGGAATTGATGCGATTAGTGGTGGCATATTTGAAGGTAGCCCTGCTCTCGATAGAGGGTTTTTAGATAAATACCATATAGATTTATATGTTCCAGGAAACCCAATTCATCCATTGACTTTTATCAACGGAATTTTAGACTTAATTAAAAAAAGAAAGTGAAAAAAGGAACAAAGCTATATAGCATTTTAAAATTAAAATGCCACGCTGCCAAATTGGAAATTTATTCAAAAATTCAGGTTTTTTTGTGTTCACAGAAATCTTGGAAATGCCCGATAAATGCCCACATTGTAAACAAGACTTTAAACTAGAACCTGGGTTTTATACCGCCGCTTTATGGATAAGTTACCCTATTGTACTTATCATTTTTATTCCATTAATCATATTAGGGTTTTCATTGGATAGTATCAATGGGGTTTTCAGATATGTTTATCCACTCATCGTACTCTTTATTTTTTTCTTGCAGATTCCTATAATGCGAATATCCAGAGCAGTTTTACTGAATATGACCATTGATTATACCACAAAATGGTAAATTAAATTCGAATAAAAATTATTTTCTCTTTTAAAGCAAGGGATATCAAAAGAAACTTTAACAAAAGATATTCTTTCGGGATTAATTGTAGGGATCGTTGCTTTGCCATCGCCTTTGCCCTTGCTTCTGGTGTTTCTCCTGAAAAAGGTATCATAACAGCAATTATTGCAGGTATAATTGTTTCGACAGGGAGGGAGTAGAGTTCAAATTGGAGGGCCCACTGGTGCTTTCATCGTTATTGTTTATGGAATTGATGGTTTAATCATTGCAACCTTTATGGCAGGTTTTCTAATGATTGGAATGGGGCTTTTACGTCTTGGAAATTTGCTAAAATTTATACCTTATTCTCTTATTGTTGGTTTTACCAGCGGAATAGCTTTAATAATTTTCCGATCTCAAGTCAATGATTTCTTTGGACTGCATATTTCAAAGGTTCCTGCAGATTTTATAGATAAATGGATTGTCTATTTTAAAAACTTCCAACACTTCAACTGGTATGCTATTGCAATTGCCGTCGCTTCTTGTATAATAATTACCATCTATTTTCAAAAAATAGCAAAAAAAATTCCGGGCTCCATCATTGCAATTTTAATATCAACTATTGTTGTTGCGGTTTTTGATATTCCTGTAGATACTATTGAAAGTAATTTTGGTGCAATACCGAATAAGTTGGGTTTACCTCATATACCGAAAGTAAGTTTTGATACCATACAAGCACTTATCCAGCCTGCATTCGCTAGTGCAATTTTAGGTTCTATAGAGTCACTACTTTCGGCAGTAGTATCAGATTCAATGATTGGAGGAAAACACCGCTCAAATATGGAGCTAATAGCTACGGGAGGCGCTAATATGGTCTCTTGTTTGGAGGCATACCTGCCACTGGTGCAATACACGCACTGCTACCAATGAAAAAACGGGGGACGAACTCCAATAGCAGGTATAGTGTATATTCCGATCCATCTTGACCACCTGTTCCGGTGATGTTGACCACCTTTTTCCGATGATGTTGACCACCTCTTTAATGGGGCTTTAATATTATAAAGGGATAAAATTCCGGTGATATTGACTACTGTCAATCTGACCATTCTGAGCACCACTGTAAGTGGTCAAGATTGCCAGAATGACATTGTTGATCACATGGTTTTTTTTTCAGTTATCGTTTGCTTTGCGGTAGAACTTAAACCGTAGAGTATGGCAGGAAAAACGATAACTATGAGCAATCTTAAACAGATAATTCGCCATTGTGATAATGGTATGGCACTTCAAACCATCTCCAAAACTTTGGGTATTTCCCGAAATACCGTCAAGAAGTACCTTCAATTGATTGATTCCAAAGGTCTGAGCTATGAAGAGCTTCTTAATAAAAAAGACGAGGAACTCGATGCGTTGCTTGCTGATCCTGACCATAAATCTGATCAAAGACATCAGGATCTAGTTTCCTTCTTTCCGTTTATGGAATCAGAACTCAAAAGAACCGGTGTGAACAGATGGGTTCTTTGGGGTGAATACCGTCAAAAACACCCTGACGGATATAGTTATTCGCAGTTTTGTGACATCTTTAAACAATGGCGTATAGGCTTGTCTGCGAGCATGCGGATTGAACATGTGCCCGGAGATAAGCTTTATATAGACTTTACAGGCGATAAGCTATCTATAGTAGATCCTGTAACAGGAGAAGTAACCGACTTGGAGGTGTATGTTGCTACGCTGGGATGCAGTCAGTATAGCTATGTTGAAGCCATACCTTCGCAAAGAAAAGAAGACTTCATAGCAGTCACCGAAAATGCCATACATTACTTCGGCGGGGTCCCCAAGGCTCTCGTACCCGATAATCTCAAAAGTGCAGTTACCAAAGCTGGCAGGTATGAACCTACAATCAATTCGGATTTTCTTGACTTTGCCAACCATTACGGCTGTGCTGTTTTCCCTGCCAGAAGCAGGAAACCCCAGGACAAATCTTTGGTGGAAAAGACGGTAAGCATTGTTTACAGCAGAATCTATGCGCCGCTCAGAAACAAAGTATATCATGATATCAAAGCCTTAAATAAAGATATTCGACACCATCTCAATATCCACAACAACACACCTTTTCAAAAAAGACCTGAGTCAAGACAGGAGCTTTTTGACAGAGAAGAAAAGAATGCTTTAAGTCCTCTACCCACTGAAAGATATGAACTCAAAGAATTTAAATATGCTACTGTGACCAAAACGTCCCACATATGTTTAAACCCTGAAAAACACTACTATTCGATTCCTTTCAGATACATCGGTAAAAAAGTAAAGATAGTATATTCGGGCAGTTACGTTTCTATTTTCTACAACAAGGAAAGAATCGCTTTTCATAAAAGGAACCTTAAAAAACACGGATACACTACAACCAAGGAACATATGCCGTCTGCCCACAGGTTTGTAAGCGAATGGAGCCCAGACTTCTTTCTAAAGTGGGCAAAGGGGATTCACCCTGAAGTACAGCATTATATCCAGGTGATCCTTGACAATTACGCTTATCCAGAACAGGCCTACAAAAGCTGCCTGGGGATTTTGGGATATGATAAAAAGGCAGGCAGGGAAAGGCTTATCAATGCAGTCAGACGTGCCAAACACTACAATACTTATAACTTTTCAGTCATCATCAGGATACTCAACAGCGGAATGGATACAATTCCTCTTGATACAGAAAAACAAGCCGATAAATCAGTCGATCACGAAAATATCAGGGGAGCCGATAGCTTCAGATAATCATTTACCATATAACCAATTATATCATTATGACACAGAGCATAGCATTAAACCAGATGTCCAAAATGAAGTTTCACGGAATGATGGAAGCTTACAAAACCATTCTGGACAGTAACAAACACCATGAGCTCAATCCCGAAGAGCTTATAAACCTTCTCTTGCAGGCAGAATGGGAAGAAAGGGAAAACAGAAAAATCAACAGGCTGTACAGGACTGCAAAGTTCCGCTACAGTGCTGCTGTTGAAGAACTTGAGTTCTCCCCACAGAGAGGGCTTGATAAAATGCAGGTTCTCAGACTTGCCGATGTGTCTTTTATAAAAAAGAAGGAGAATATCCTGATTACAGGAGCAACAGGTTCAGGTAAAAGCTACATTGCTTCTGCTCTTGGAAATCAGGCATGCATGCAGGGATTCAGAACGTTATATTATAATACCACCAAACTTTTCCCAAAACTCAAAATGTTGAAAGCAGACGGCTCATATATGAAAGAGATTGCTAGGATAGAAAAACAGGAACTGCTGATCCTGGATGACTTCGGTATTCAGCAACTGGACGAAATGGGAAGAATGGCTCTTCTTGAAATTATAGAAGACCGACATGGGAGAGCTTCTACAATTGTGGCATCACAACTACCGGTTACAAAATGGTTCGAAACTATTGGAGACAGCACTATAGCAGATGCTATCCTTGACAGATTGGCACACACAGCACACAGAATAGAGTTGAAAGGTGAATCAATGAGAAAAAAACAATAACTTTAATCGCCATTAATACAGTAACTGAAAACCCTAAATGAAAGGGTGGTCAACATCACCGGATTGGTGGTCATGATCATCGGATTATACATCCGGCATGTATGCCAAAACCAATTCGGCATTGGTGTAGCCAACTTTCATACCCTGCTCATAGCCAATATTCCATCCATTTATCAAAATAAGCAATGCGACCAAAACAAATTTCAATTTCATAATTCTGAATTTTTGTAAGTGATGTACAAATATTTCCTTTATTCAAGAAATTTGACAGAATTAAAATTGTTATTTGGGTTAAATTGACAAATAAGATAAATGAGGGGATGATACCTGCTCAAGTTAGCCAGATACTGGTTTATAACCCCTTAGGACTATTGCAATACACAAGGTCGTTTATTATTCCATTTCGCTAAAAAATAAAAAGCAAGCCCATTAGGGCTTGCTTTTTAGCTAAAGTCTAATCTATGAAACTTAATTAAAACATCGCATGGTTATAGGGGATGTTTTAATTAAATCTTATTGATAGATTAAGTCAAACCTGTCTAACTCCATCACCTTATCCCAGGCAGCTATAAAGTCATTGACAAGTTTTTCTTCGGAGCCATCGCTGGCATATACTTCTGCCAATGCCCTCAATTCAGAATTTGAACCAAATATTAAGTCTGCACGAGTAGCCGTCCATTTGACTTCTCCGGTTTTTCTATCTGTTCCTTCAAATTGTTCCTTTGTATCTGAAGTGGCTTTCCATTCAGTGCTCATATCCAATAGATTTACAAAGAAGTCATTGGTGAGGGCATCCTTTTCAGAGGAAAAGAAGCCATGTTCAGAACCATTGTAATTCGCATTGAGTGCACGCATACCACCCACCAATACTGTCATTTCAGGTGCTGAGAGCGTAAGTAACTGAGCCTTGTCCAGCAGCAATTCCTCTGTAGAAACAGTATAACTTGTTTTTAGATAATTGCGGAAGCCATCTGCCATTGGTTCAAGAAGGGCAAAAGAAGCCACATCTGTTTGTTCTTGGGTAGCATCCATACGACCAGAACTAAAGGGTACGTCTACCGGGTATCCAGCATTTGCTGCGGCTTTTTCTACGCCGGCATTACCTGCCAATACAATCAAGTCTGCAATAGACACTTTCTTAGCATTTGATTTTGCATTGAAGTCCATTTGAACCTTTTCAAGGATACCCAATACTTTTTCCAATTGTTCGGGATTATTTACTTCCCAATCCTTTTGAGGTGCTAAACGTATTCTCGCTCCATTGGCTCCCCCTCTTCTGTCAGAGATCCGGTATGTAGAAGCTGAAGCCCATGCTGTGGATACCATTTCACTGATAGATAATCCCGAGTTCAAAATCGTTGTTTTTAAAGCAGCAATATCATTTTCGTTGATCAATTCATGATCTACTGAAGGGATTGGATCTTGCCAGATCAAGTCTTCTTTGGGGACTTCCGGCCCTAAATAGGTAGTACGAGGCCCCATATCTCTATGTGTAAGCTTAAACCAGGCACGAGCAAAAGCATCGTTAAATTCCTCAGGATTTTCAAAAAATCTTCTTGAGATTTTCTCATAAACAGGATCAAATCTTAAGGATAAATCAGTTGTTAGCATTGTAGGCTTGTGCGACTTTTCTGAATCAAAAGCATCTGGGACCATCATTTTTGGATCTTTGGCCACCCACTGATGTGCTCCAGCCGGACTCTTAGTCAATTCCCATTCATTTTCGAATAAATTATAAAAAAACAAATGACTCCATTGCGTGGGTGTAGAAGTCCAAATTACTTCCAGGCCAGAGGTAATGGCATCAGCTCCTTTACCGGATTTATAGGTACTTTTCCATCCAAGACCTTGCGCTTCAATAGCTCCAGACTCCGGTTCAGCACCTACATTAGAGGCAGGACCTGCCCCGTGAGTTTTACCCAGCGTATGCCCCCCGGCAATCAAAGCAACAGTTTCTTCATCATTCATTCCCATTCTGCCAAAAGTATCACGGATATCCTTCGCTGCAAGAACAGGGTCAGGATTTCCATTTGGCCCCTCAGGGTTTACATAAATCAATCCCATTTGTACGGCAGCCAATGGTTTTTCAAGTTCACGATCTCCTGAATAACGCTTGTCATCCAGCCATTTCTGTTCAGCGCCCCAATAAACATCCATTTCAGGCTCAAAAACATCTTCTCTACCTCCTGCAAAACCATAAATTTCAAATCCCATGGATTCAAGGGCTACGTTCCCTGTGAGGATCATCAAATCTGCCCATGATATTTTATTGCCATATTTTTGCTTTACTGGCCATAATAGTCGCCTTGCCTTGTCCAGATTGGCATTATCAGGCCAACTATTTAGTGGAGCAAAGCGCTGTTGTCCGGAACGGGAACCCCCTCTTCCATCCCCGGAACGGTAGGTACCTGCGCTATGCCAGGCCATTCTTATGAATAACCCTCCATAGTTGCCATAATCCGCAGGCCACCAATCCTGCGATTCTGTCAATACTGTTTTAATATCATTTTTGAGTCCATCATAATCTAGGCTTTTAAATTCCTCAATATAATTAAAGTCCTGCCCCATAGGGTTTGAGCGTGCAGAATTTTGGCGAAGAATACCCAGATTTATTTGATATGGCCACCAATCACTATTACTGGTAACTCTCATATTGGAAAGGCTTTTCTTTGTCGCTCCTGAGGTTGCGTCCATTTCCGCTTCCTTGTCAGCCTGTTGCTGACATGCTGGGATTAATCCACTTATAACCAACAGCCAGCAGTAAAAGATTAGTTTTTTCATGGTATAAATTTTTTTTAAGGAGAATTTCTTCTAAGGTACCCAATTAATGATTTAATTTCTTTTAGTGTAAAATATTTTTTTGTGGCTATTAAAAAAGTCATTAATTCATATTTTTATTACAATAGTATTAAATTTTCCTACTGATTTTTAATTAATAAACCCGTATAGCAACAAAACTAAAGCTATAATGAATGGGGTTTTACCGGTAAGGAATGTTTGGCAATACTTCGAATGGCTGCCACAATTTATATGGGCTTGGCTTTGAGCCGGAAAGATTGGTGCTCAATAGCCCATCCACTCATTATCGGAAGACCTATTCACTCATTTTCCAATAAATAGCTCATTATCAAAACCATTTTATTTCCCTTTAGAGATAAGAATGGAGTCAAACTTGCCAAAAGGCTACCAAATCCCCTGAGAAATCCTCAATAAAAAGAAAAAGTGCCTGTACAGGCAGGATATCTGGAAATTCAGTGTATGTAGCAGAGGTTAGTAAGACATGAAGACTTGGTTGAATAGCGATAAAATTTCACTATTAAGGCTTACTCATCCTTTTTAAAAGCTTAAAATGAGACACTATGCCACCAAAATAGCTGGTCTGGTTGGGCTGGATATTGTGTTCGGATAGCACTGTATATAAAATCTGACTAAGCTTGGGATAATACGTATGGTGTATATGTGGAAATAAATGATGGGCAATATGGTTGTTAAAACCACCCAAAATGAAATTGGCTGTTTTACTGAATGGATGCATATCATTGGAACTTTTGATCTGGTTCATCACCCATGAAGTGCTTATCGTTCCATCCTCAGAGGTTACCGGATATAGGGTTCCTTCCACATGATGGGTCATAAAGAAGGTTAAAAGTAAAAACAAAGATTGCGACAGGTGCATCAATAAAAATCCTAAAAGAACAATTCCCCAAGCCTGTTGGCCATAAAGCATAGGCAGCACAAAAATGGCTCCAAAATAGAAGCTCTTTTGAAGCCAGAACGACAGGTGATAGCTTGGGTTTTTAACTTGGTTATAATCATCTATGGAATAAAGCAAATAGAAATCTTTAACCAGGATCCAAAAAAGAGAGTAAGTAGTATAAGCAATTGGGGCATAGACATGCTGAAATTTATGGCACCATAACCAGGGACTTCCGGGGATTATCCGGATTAGTTTAGAAATCTTCAAGTCTGAGTCGTAACCCTTAACATTAGGCGCATAGTGGTGAGATTGCACATGCCTTTGCTTCCAGGCTTCTCCATGTGCACCTACAAGGGTATACAGCGCAATGAAGCAAAAGTTATTGGCTTTTTTGCTTTTAAATAGGGTATTGTGCGAGCAATCGTGAGAAAAATTAAACGCTAGTAACAAGGTGAAAAACCCAAAAGCTATATAAGTGCAAATAAACAAGGCAGGGTTTTGAACAACATACAGTAGCGAATAAAAAATCTCTACCAACGAAAAATACAAGGCAAATTTCAGGACATTGATTATAAAAAACACCTTAAAATCAATCACCAATTCCTCCTCCACTCTCCTGTAGATCGTTTGAAGCAATTCACTATCCCGAGCTATATGTAGGTGCCTATTTCTCAAAAGCGATTGGCTGTATATACTTACTACTGGCACCCATATATTTTAAGAACCTAAAATGAGCCGCGATTGATTTAGGGTAAGGCATCTCTAGGTAGGTCAAGTCATGTTTTTTGGCCAGTCGTTTGAAGATAGGTAGAATTTTCAGGTAATGGACATGACAAACATTGGGCAACAAATGATGTAGCGCATGTGCATTGAACCCACCTAGTGTCCAATTCAGAAGAATGCTATTGGCATTATAGTCCACAGAAGTACACATTTGAAGTTTTGCCCAACTCATATTTAGCTGATTATTTGCACCAGGGTGGGGATGTGCCACATAATCTGAGACGTGTGATACACCTAAAACAGCTACAAAAATAAGGGAAACCATAAAATGATTCAGCACAAAGGCAAGTAAAACCACTTCCCAACCAAAAGGCAATAGATAGATCGGAAGTACAATCATGTACCCTAGGTACAGGAATTTATAAAGCAGTAGTTTGACAATTTCCTTTCGTGGCATTTCGACTTTGATGGTCCGACTGGAATAGTTGACGATCATTAAAGTATCCCTAAAAAAGAACCAGTTCAAGGAGTAAAAAAGGTAGAGAAAAGGTGCGTAGATGTATTGGTAGCGGTGAAACCACTTCAACTCTTGGCTTTCGGTCATTCGGAAAACGGGATTGTTCAATACGTCAATATCACTTCCTTCCACATTGGTATACAAATGATGGGATTCATTGTGGTTTTTGCCCCAAACATAGGCATTGTTCCCCTGTAGGTTAAAGCTTAAAGAAAAAAGGAAATTGTTCCAATATTTACTCTTGACCGCCACTCCATGAGCTGCATCATGGGAAACATTGAATGCTGTCAGTAATACAAAAAAGCCCATTAGTAAATAGAAAACAAAGAAACTTAGCAAATCAGTACTAGTCACCATCAAAATATAAAACAAAAGATCCAGCCCAAAATAGAGCACGATCTTAATGTACATGATATTGTTTCCTGTTTTTTCTAATTTGTTTTGGGAGAAATAGCGACCTAACTCTTCATTAAGTTCTTTGTAAAAAGCTGTCCCTTCGTCTTTGATAAACTTTAGTTTATTCATTTCTTTTTGGGCGATCCTCAATAAATTGTTAGGCAATATAACATAAAAACCCCTTATAATTACCGATAAGTTATTAATTAAAAAACGATTGTATTTAATGCTATAAAGGGAAGAAGAAATAAGATTGTAATGGGAGACTCAACCTGTAGATAGCATTATGGCCCTTTTCGGAAAAATTAATTCGGGGTTATCCCATGTAATGTGAAAAAAAATACATTTTCCAGGTACTTCACCCTATAACCCCGGTATAATATGAGACGAATGAATTACAACCAGAAAATATATGGGCCATCTTTGGAAAGGGCGGTAAATATTTATTCCGTTATTATTGACCCAAATGATGAAGATCAATGGATACAAGCCATGGTATTTAGGACCAATGAACAAAACCGAAACGGAGATCAAATAGGAGATAATTCTAAACAATACGGGTTAATTTGCCCACTTTGGTGGAATCGGCCTTAGCCTTAAATTCAAGCAAATGAAAAAATACAAAAAAGCGGCATTGTGCGTAATGACAGGAGTGCAAATGGTTTTTTTAATATTGGTGGGATGCGCTGATGCCACCTACCGTACATTATTTAATCGATCGGGATGGAACGATTTTCCAACAATTGCCTGACACTGTCTTTGCACGTCATGTTATTGGTTTAAATCACTGTGCCATAGGTGTCGAAAATGTAGGCGGAGGAAAGGATCCTTTAACCAAGGCCCAACTTAAAGCCAATGAGCAATTGATCCGGTATCTCAATAGGAAATATCCAATAGAATTCGTTATCGGTCACAATGAATACCGTAAATTTGAACAGCACGAATTATGGAAAGAAAAGGATGAAGGCTACAGAACCAGTAAAACAGATCCGGGAGTCTCGTTTATGAAAAAAGTACGTCACCAAATCCGGGATCTGGAATTAGCAGGGCCTCCTAATTAAACGTTAACTTAAAAATTTAAGAGAAAGAATTTCGGGTAACATTCTCAAATATTTTAAAATAAGGGATTCACCTGCGTCCCTTATTTTTGTTTACCCTAAAATGGGACAGTACCTCATTTAATCCACTCAAGTCCTTTTACCCAGGTGAGCGCTTCCGTTTCTGTCTCAAATATTTTGTAGGGAACAGGCTGCTTTTGGAAGGAAAAAATCATTTTTAGAATTCCACGAATTGCAGCGTTTGGGATGATATAGGCCGTTCCGGCACAAAAGTTTTTCATCAGTCCTTCATTTTCCTTCAACCAATTCGCCTGCATCTTCTGATGGGAAAGACTAGGGACGCTGGCCTTAGAAGCATCGAAAATGATAGCTAGTGGCTTTCTCGCATTGTAGCAAGCCTTGGTTTGATCCAGGTAGGATTGAAAGTTTTGATCCGTGCTTTTACTTCCGGTAAATCCAATTCTTACAATTGGAAAAGATGATTCGTCAATGACTGCGTAAGGTTCCATAGATTCTAAAACAGGATTCTGATCAAAGAGTTTTTGAATTCACTAGCGATTTACACATTGGCAGTATTAGCCATGGTGGAATTTGATCTCGGTATATCGTAAAAAAACAGCCACTAGCTGTTTTGGTAATAAACCAATTCTCGATAGACATTATCCAAAACACAATAACTTAACATTCCTATTACCCTGGATTTCGTGCCTACGGAACGCTCACAATCACGTTGTTTAAATGGTGGAGAGGATGCGTTTAAGTTCAAGATTTTAAAGATTCTTGCCAGGACAGATTATTTCTAGCCTTTTTACATTATTCCATATATGGTATAGTAGCATCTCTTAGGGTACTTTACACTATGCATATTGTTGTGTTTTCGTTATTTCCATTCTCTTTGCAGCGTTGGTAAAGACCTACTCGTTTGTAATTTTTGGCTTGTGTTTAAGCTTGAGCGAATTGCAAATGTGTATAGCTTTATGCGGGGCTTCATTTTTTTATATAAGTGACTTCAAACCCTTTGCAAAGTCTTTCTTCCTGAATACTATTTGCGAGATTAAATGGGTTTCTAAAATCGTATGCTTGAAAAATATCCAAACCTCGGTCTAAACTAATTTTCCATCCTGTATCTGTTTCTATGCTTCTGGCATGAAAACTTAATGATTGATCAAACTCATAACTAAATTCAATTCCAGAACCTTCAAAACTATCTTTCAGTTGTTCTAATCTTTCCTCACTCTCTATTTGTTTATCAGCATCATATTTGGTTACCAATTTCACAATTATGTCCTCTCCAATGGGGCGAACTTTTAAAACCATTTGCAAAAACTCCATTAAGTTTTTCGTTTGATAAAAGTGTCGGATATATGGATCTGCTATCGTAATTATCCCAGCTCCTTTGATATGTGGACTAAATAACTTTTCATAGCTCACGCCCTTTTCATTTTCTTCAAAAACTCGGTGTTTTCCCGATACAAGTTCCTCTTTTGGTGCTTCTGCGTTATTTGAATTGGCAATAGATGAATAATTCTCTTCTAAGGTATTTATGTTACTTTTTCCTAAAGCTGGATATTGCTTTTCTTCAAGAGTGAGGATTTTGGAATCTATTTTTGTTTCAAGATCTGTATAAGAAAATTCAACTTCATTAAATGTTTCATCAATAATAACGAGCTGGTTTTTAACCCTGCATCTTCCTTCCAATGAAAAGTCCATTAATTCTTTCATTTCCTCTTTGGTGCATTCTCCGTGTGGATAGATGATCTTATGCAGACCTGAAAATGTTTTTAAAACACCTGTTCTATCCCGTGTTGTGATGCCTTCTGACAATTTAAAAAACTTGGTATAGTATTGTGCGTAATCGTCTTTTCGGAGTTCTTTAAATATCTCGGCAATATAATCTACTATGAAACCATAACTATCGGTAAACAACTCATTCCTCAGTTTCTGTACTTCCCATCCGGGCAAGTAACAATGTATTCTGTCCAAAAAGGCACTGTCGTGGTAGGCTTTAGGCAATGCTTCAAAAAGGTCGGAATGTTTCATCATGTATGACACAGAGTGCATGGTATTGCCTACAAATGTCATGGAAGCAGTAGCCCCATAAGGTGTACTTCCACGGGAAAAGGATTTATTCGCCATGTAATTTTTCATGGTATCCACCAGGTTTTTATCCACTCTCTTAGTAGAACCGGCAAATTCATCAAAGGCTACGTTGTCCCAATAACCAACCAAACCAATTTGTCCATTGGAGTTGTTTACAAAGAGTTTTGCTTGTGTTACTTCGCCTCCTGAGATCAGCATGCCGTGTGGCGATAGTTCTGAGTAAACATGACTTTTTCCTGTTCCTTTTGGGCCAAGCTCAATGATGTTGTAATTGTTCTCACAAAAAGGAATCATCCTAGCCAATTGAATCAGCTTGGTTCTAAAGCTTAGTTGATCTGGATTAAGCCCTGTACTTTGAATCAAAAGATCAATCCACTCATCTTTGGAAAAGTTCGCTCTAAGGCCTTTGAATTCATCCAAATCAACATTTGAAATTTGAATGGGTTTTAACGTTTCAATAATCCAAGGAGAACCTTTTAAGTCCTCGCCTCCTTGATACGCCATAGTGGCGATGCACCAAACACCTGATGTAAGAAGTTTTTGGTAGGAAGTGACTACATCGGAGCTTATTAAAACATTTTTTAATCCTAAGTTGGAGAATTCAGCTTCATAAAAACCTTTCCGGTCATTTAAGCGAACTGCAACTTTATCAATTATTCGGTGTTGACCGTTTTCTTTGATATGGGATTTTATAATTTCGGCTTCGTCTCGATGAACAAAATGCTTTTTAATGATGTCCTTTACCTTTTCAACACCCTGATTAATAATTTCAGTATCAAAGGTTGCACAGTGCTGACCTAATAGATATTCTAGGACGTAGGTGGGAACTACGGCATTTCCTTTTACCAATTTAGTAAGGTCTTTTCTAACAACTTTACCTTCAAAATGCTCTAATATTTTATCTTCTAATTCCATGTTTAAAATTCATCTATTTCCATTAAGGAGCTAATCTTAATCAGGTCATTACTTCCCAAGGGGTTAAGTTTTGCTTTATCCTTTTGATCAAAAGCTTTCAAGTAGCAGAAGCTTGCGTTTGAACCTATCGAATTCAAGGTTAAAATCACATCAAACATTCTTTCTCTTGGGTTTGAAGAAGTGGAGTTGAAATGAACTTTCATTTCATTCGAATATAGCGCACCTGTATCACTATATAACCCGAAAATAATTTCTGCACTTTTACTATCGTTTGAAACGGGTTGGTCTTGGAGAAGCGTTATTTTCAAGCTTCCAGAAGTGATTTTATCTGTTTGGTCTATTCTTTTGAAAGTAACAGTTTGTAGCAGTTCCTTTTTGTTCTTATAAAACTTTAGAACAGGAGTTAATAATTCTTGCATACTGGCTCCACCATGCACAAACTGCACACCAACATTACCTTGTTTTCTGTAACGATTTATTGCTCTAGGAACGGCAATTTTTAAATCAGTATCAATATTCGTGGTATTCTTCATTTCCATTTTATACCCATCTACTTTCCCTTCAAACTCATCGCTAACAACGAAACGAACATGGTCTCGATTGTATCCTTTAGCTTTTGGCAAAACCTCTCTGCTTGATTCAGTAAGCTCTGTGTAATTAAATAAAAATCCGTGATCCGAAGTGACACAGACATGTGCTATCCCTAACTCACCCGAAATGTTTCTAATCATCCATTTAATGTCCTCAACGGCTTTGGTGGTTGCTTCAAAAGTTTCGTATTCCGTTCGCTTTTTATCACCAATAACATCTATCCAATCATGATAAATGTAGGTGACACGGTAATCCTTGAAAAAAGCTCTCTTTTCATTCTTACTCATTTTTTTGAGCTCGGTAAAATCTAGGGCGGTACTTTCCGGATCTGCCATTTGAAGAATTGCACCTCGATTTGTACTGACCGTTGTTTTGTTGTTTATTTTAAATACTAAATCGGCCTCCCCCTTCTCTACGGAAATGGCTGAGTTTGGTAGTAAATTCGACATCCCTAAATTGGTATAGGAAGGAATGGATGCTAAACAAGGCTCTATGGATACGTTATTCTTGCTATCGGCTAAAAGATCATTAAATAGTTCATGTCCCAACTCATACCGCAGGGCATCGGAAATAATAACAACGGTCTTATGGTTATTGCCCTTTAGGTTATTATTGTAAAAATCGAATTGCTTATCCGTTTCTATTTGGTGAAAATTGAATTTGATACCGTTTAACGATTTTTGCCACTCTACATTCAATTCAATTAAAAAGCGATCATATTTGGCGTTCAAAGAGTTAAAAACGGTAGTAGCTCTTTCTTCAAAATCGTAAAGCCGGTCTCTAACCTGACCGAAGACAATCATAGCCTTTCGGAAATTCAAATCAACCTTGTATAGTTCCTGTGTGTATTCGCTGATGTAATCTTCAACCTTATTAAATTGAAAAGAACGGTAACTCTCCAATACAGCATAGACAGAAGAGGTATGGTAGAGAAATAAGAACTGTTTTTTCAAATCGTCATCTATAGACGATAAGCGAATCCAATTGATACAATCATCTTTTGTTTTTACTGGATTATTTTCGACGTCTGCATACAAGCTCAAAATTATTTTGCTCAACATCTCTTTGGAGTAATAGCCAAATTCCTGTTGAGAACCATACCATTTCAGTATCAGAGCACTATTAATTGCCTTTGCACATTGAGTAAATACAGGTTCGATGGATTTTTTTAAAACAGGATTGTTTTGCCAGTCTTCGAAAAAGGCCTGTAACCTATTAACATCAGATGTTCTTGCTAATTTTAATTTTGCGTAACTATCTTCTTTAACTGGTTTATCAATATAAGAAGTTAGAACGTTGTATTTAATCTTGCAAATTGCATCAATGGCCGTCTCTTCATTTAGTTCACTATTTTTCGTATCGAGTAACCCGTTCAGCCATTTCAATAGATCTTCATCTAAATCAAGCTCTGACAATGCCTTTGACAGTTTATTGAAGGCTTTGGAATCGCTCACAGAGGAAACCCATTTTGCAATACATGAATTGCGATCAACTACCGAGTTAAAGCCGAGCGCTACGGACATTATTCCCAATTTAAGATTGCTATCGGTAAAATGAACCGGGTCTAATATTCGAGCAAGTTTCTTTTTGTAAGTTGATGTTTTTAATTGCTTGATATACTTCTTAACAAGTGTAAGGTGGTATTCAGGTAACTGATATTCGGACAAAAACTCCGAGGCATCATCCAATCTTAATTCCGAATTTGCTTTTAATAAGTCGAGTAGGGGATATTTTTTTAGTTCAGCCCCTTCAGGTTTGGCAAAGGAATGGTACAGGAATACAGGCTGATTATTCCATTCAAATTCTAGTTGGTATTTCAGCTCAAAGTAGTTGGCTTTAACTTCGACAACCTTAATGTCATTTGCTGATATTTCAGCCAGTTCCTCAAGAAATGATTGGTCAGCATCAAAAAAGAAAACGATGTTTCTTTTTTCCTGGTTAATTAGATTTAGAATTTTTTCCGCTATCATTCTTTAATCATCTTTTTGTTTTATTATCACCCAATAGCCAGATTTCGTTGATCCCTTTCGTTTTATTTTTTGTTCTTTCTTTAGCTTTTCTAGCTGGTACTTTACCCCATCTTCCGAAATGTCACCTAATTTTTCGGCAATATCTTTTCTTGTAGCTTTTGGCTGACTAATGAGTACTTCCAATATTCTATCGGATGTTTTCTTGGACGTTTCTTGGGTAGTTTCTTGGGTAGTTTCTTGGGCAGTGATTTCTCTTTTAAAAATCACAGTAAACATGCCTTCAGTTTTAAAAATAGGCTTAGGAAGCTTGGCTTCTTTAAGTAAATGTATAATTCTTCCAATACCAGAACCCACTTGTTCTACCATCCCAATACGGACAAATAAACCAAATATCAGTGGGTTTCGGCTATGGCTTTTTGTTCCAAATTCTCCTAATGTGATTGCATTAGTCAGTCCTCCCGGATTGCTAATTTCCACTCTTTCGTTAAACAACTCAATAGTAATACGCGCACCTTTGTCATAATAATCTCTATGTGACAATGCGTTGATAATTGCTTCTTTAAAAGCTGTTTCAGGAATTTCCCATATTTCTTTGCGAGCACCTCCGCCTGTAATCTCGTACCGTATATTTAGCTTATTTTTAAGCCATTGCATACTTTGTTTGTATTGACCTAATAGATGACCACCAAAAATCTTATCGTCAATAATTTGAGTTTTTGAAGTGCCTTCAAAAGCAATACAGCGAATTGCAGCAGTTTCTATAAATGTTTCAGGATGTTCACCAAAAAATAAAACAGCTCCATTTTTAAGACTTCCTTCTAAGGAAATTAACCTGAGGTTTTTGATGATTTGCTCCCGACTAACAGTTTTTGATAACCCCGCTTCATGTCTGAATTCCTCAAAGAAATTAGAATCTATACCTGTTTTAATTTTAAAATCGGGACAAGGGGCTTCATCAAAATAAATACGATCTGATTGCTGAAAAAAATCACGCATTTGCTCAACAGTGGTCAATTTTTGCGTGTTTGGCCCTTGGCGAACATAGATAACACCTGATAATACATAAGGTTTTTGACTACCCGAATTAACTTCAATTACCCAAACATCTTTACCATTAACATCAACCATATACATCTCTGTTGGTAAATGAGGATTGATTTCATTTAAAGAATTTTGGATGGAAGAAAGCTTGTCATTATCAATAGTAAGTCCTTGAATAACATTTTTATCATCTACTCCCAAAAGTAAAACACCACCTGCAGCATTGGCAAAAGCACAGATTTCCTCTGTAAGCTCTTTCAGCTTTTTAGGAACACGTACTTTAAACTCGGCATTATATCCTTCGCCACTCTGTACGATGCTTTCTATGTCTTCTTTATTCAACATTACTTTTTTAAAATGTTTAATTATTAGTGTTTAGTGTTTAATGAAGCTTTTATAGCCTTTAATAATGCTCATTATAAATTCATTTTTATCAGCAACCAAATACTTAAATAAATCCACTATTCTAAAAGCGAACCCAAAACTCTTATCCTTAATAATATTTTCCCTCATTGACCATTAACAATTAATCATTGAACATTAAATCACCGCCACAGCTCCTTCAAACAATGCGTAATTCACGGTTACTCCATCATCTAGGTCAAATTCTATTTGTTGGTTGGCAAGTTCTTTTAGTACTTCGTTGTAATCTCTACATTCCAGTTCCCAATTGTGAAGCTGCTCCAAATGTTTCAACTCTTCTTTGTTTAAACTGTCTTCGTTTTCACGAAGCTTTTCCAATTCTCGTTTTATATGCTCTTGATGTGGATGTAGGTAGTTTCGTTGAATTTTCTGCACAGTGTATTTATCCATGCGGTGCATATACACCAACACTTTGAAAGCAGCATTTTGAGGCTTTTTAGGGTTGGAAGCAAACAACCAATAAATTGGTTTCTTCTTATACATGCTGGTGTGGTAGCTCCAAAACTTTTCAGTAAGCCATTTGTGTAAATTGACTCCTACACATTCGTGCAAAAAATTGATGTTTTCAGTAAGTGTTTCTTCTCCCCAAATTGCTAGTAGCAATTCTTTGGTTCTACCTAAAGCATCATCAGGGAATGCAGAATCTTCGCCCATTATTGGGAGGATGCCATCATCGTCAATGATAATGGTTAATGATGAATGGTTAATGGTTAATTGGTATGATGCCAGTTCTTCTTCTGTTGGGTTTGGATGAGCTATGTTTAGGCCTGGTTTATCTAAACGGTAACGCCCTAAGCTAACGCCAATGCAATAACTGATAAATTGGCTCAGTACCTCGTCTTTCTTAATTGGTAGGTCAATTGCTTCCTTGCCCTTTTTTCTAAATGTCGATTCTAAGGCTTCTAAATCTTTTTTATCAAGTTCATCTTGTAAAATGGTAATGTCTTTTAACGCTACGTCAGGAGTAAGCTCGTCTTCTAAACCATATATTTCGATGAAAATACGGTTGAGTTCTTCTTCATTGGTATGGAGTTGAAAAAAGTCTATGGTTGCCCCATCATACCAGATTTGATAAGATTCCTTTAAAGAGGTCTTATCATTCAGTAAAGGCGTTTTTTCAAAATCCCAAGAGATTTCTTTTGAATTCCAATCCTTTTTGGAAATTGAGACGCATTCTTCAGATGCCTTATTGACTATAGATTCATTTTGCCTTACGCAAGGCAAATTAATAACATCAGCAATATTATAGTTTATTGTAGGGTTTATTGCTTTCAGAAGCCTTTGACAGATTTTCGTTGATAAAAATCCCAATAAATAAAACTTGTCATCTGAAAACAAACATGTTCCGCCTGCTTCAAAAATATAACCGTCATCTGAAAAACGGGCACTAAAACCAACGTATGAGACTAAGCCCCAACTAATACAACTTTGCAAATAGTACTGTTCATTACGAACGACAGATCCTTTGAATTTTTTTATTTCTTCACCATTATTTCTCCAATTAATCAAGTATTCATTATTTCCATACCACTTTCTAAAATCTCCTCCCTTATTAAGTGGAATCCAATATTTATGCTCATCTAAGGAATTAATTTTCGATAATTTATTTGAAACTTCAAACCATGATCGCACAAAAAGATCATTTTTGCCTGTTGATAAGCCTTTTTTCCCTTCCGCTTGTTTTGAGATAGATTCTCTTTCGAATAGTACTCTTTCATTATGGGAAATCCAGTATGCTATTGGATTATTAGGAATCAACTTTAGATCATCTTGGTTCACATAATAATGATTATTAGTGTTCCAAAATTCAGTTTCCTTTAAACGGTCTGTTTTGGTATTTGTTAAATCATAATATTTCCCCTTCTCAAAGTAGTCTTTGCTATTGTTAAGGCATAATACAGAAGTGGGAAAAGAATGATTGTCAAATAGATTCCATCCAACATCAATGAGTGTTAAGATTGATTTATCAAATACTATTTCCTTTCTAAGTTTCTTAAAACTGGCCAAGAACATCCATGATTGCATTGTGATTTCCCCAATAAAACCATTAACAACGCACAAATGGAACGCCATTTCAATAAAAACTGTACACAAATCTGTTTTTGATGATGGATAATTTACATCCACATAATCCTTTAATTTAGAGTTGAAATTTTTGGATTGCATATACGGAGGGTTAGCCACAACCGCAGTATATTGTTTGGTCAACACCAATAACACCTCCAATAACGGTTTAAGGCGTAACCAAATACCTAATTCCTCAATGCCCATTAGTAGCCCTTTCTCTTTGCTCAACCAGCTATTGTATTGTGCTTGTACAGCAGTTTGTGCTTCTGAGCTTAAGAATACTTTGAGGGCAGAGCCAATATTTTTCCCTTGGTTAAGTAATGCTAGTGCATCTTTTAATTCTGCTGCAAAAGCATGCTTATCGTGTCCTAAAAAGGTTTGTAGTTCTTCGCTTACAAAATGTTCTGGCTCCGGAAAACTGTACACATGAGGCATCAATCCTTTGTCTAAAATAGAAGCATCATATTTAGCTGCTTTCAACAAAACGGCAAATTGAGCCAATTGCATTGCCCGGTCGTCTATATCTAAACCAAAAATATTGTGTTTTAAAATATGCTCTACCGCTTGTGCAGCTGTATAGCCTGCTTCACGGTATATTTTAAAAAACAATTCAAAACCTGTCACCAAAATATGCCCACTACCACAAGCAGGGTCAATAAGGGTAAGTTCGCTTAAATTATCAATGATTAATGTTGAATTGTTAATGTCTTTATCGGAATCGTTCTCCACCAAGTACTTCATTTGTTCACGCAAAGAAGAGCTAGGCTCATAGTCGAGATAAATTTTCCCAACGGTGTTCTCCACCATGTATTTAACAATCCACTTGGGTGTAAAAATTTGTGTGGCAGCTGGTATGTCTTCGGCTCTTGCCTTTATGTTTTTCTTAAAGCCTTTAAATACTTCGTCTTTTTTATCGGAAATGTAAAACTGATAGAGCCAGCCAATCAATTCAACTTCTTTGTAATCTTCCAAAGCAATTGAATCGCTATTTATTAAGTCTATTAAGCCGTCTGTTTGCAACAAGTTTTGTGGCAATAGAATTTCTGTATAATCATCAATTCTCCCAAAAACATCGTGCAATACACCATTGCGGTTACAAAGGCTTGTAATTAAAACACCAAAAGCCTGTTCTTCTTTGTCATCCTGCAGATATTCTAACAATAGATTTCTATCGCCCTGGCTGTTCAGTTCGTTTTGCCCTCGTTTGGCATTTTGAACAATCATAGGCGTACGCATACCATCGGTATAAGCTATTTGCTCTTGGATGTAACCGTTTGCCTCCAAAATTTTAATTGCCATTAAGCGGTTAAACCAAGTGTAGGCAGTAGCCTCGATAATGTCCTGAACGGCTTGTTCGCTTGTTAATAGTTTTTTAAGCTTGTTCCACTTAGCTGGAACAGTAGTGTCGGTATATACTTGTCCTCTAAAAATATATCCTCCTTGGGTAGATTCTAGCTGCTGATCGTTGCTTCCATCTTCCTTAAATCCCCAATACTTTAACCGCTGCAAGATTCCTTCCATAAGGATTAAGCGGGCTTCTTTGGCAAATGGTTTTATCGTGTTCGTTTCCACTTTTTTAATGTTTAATTATTAATGCTTAGTGTTTAATGAAGCTTTAGCAGTTTTAATTATGCTTGTAATGAGCTTTATTATTTCAACGGCATCTTTATTTATGTTTTCAAATTCTTCATTCCCTAGAAAATCAGTAGCATTCAATAATTCTAACCAATAAATTGTTTCATTACATTCTTTCTGTGCCATCGCCATTTTATGGACAAAATCTTTTTTTGTTTCAGCAAATTCAGCTTCACGGTACAATGCACCAACAGCAGTTCCTGAGCGTAATAATTGCTTGCTCATTACAAATTCCTTTTTATCAGCAACCAAATACTTAAATAAATCCACTATTCTAATAGCAAACCCAAAACTCTTATCCTTAATAACATTTTCCCTCATTAAACATTAACAATTAATCATTGAACATTAAACATTATCAACTTAGCCAGAGTTTTTGATTTTTAGAAAGTTTCACCATGAGTTTTCCCTTAAGCTTTTTCAAATACTCATCCAATTGCTCTTCATTCTCAACAGAAGTAGGAGCCATTTCAGCAGCTACGGAAACATCAAGACTGGTTACATAAGCCTTTCCTGTTTTTTTAGCTTCTTTTTCAGCTTTTGAATCCTCTAACTTTTTGAAATTTCCGGATCTAAAATCATTCGCCTTTAATTGATAAATTTCCAATTGGGCTATTTGACTTTCCTTGTTTATTTTTTGTAAAATATACTCGGCATTGGAGGTTAAATTAGCATCATCAATTCCAAGCTCCTTTTTCCGTGTTTCTATTTCTTCAAAAATGGCTTCGTAAGCACTAACAACTTCTGATTTAAGCGAATTGATTCGAGATTTAATAGCTCCGTGTAATTCTTTGTAAATCTTTTTCATTTGTGGGAACTTATCCCATGGTTCACGGCTATTTTTTAGGTACTCTGTAAGCTCTGTTGCTCTAATTTGCTCGGTGTCTTCTAGCGTAGCAAAGTTGTTTTTATTGTCATTAGCAAATTCTGTAAGCTGTTCATATCCTTTAAAATTATGCTCAATAAATTCCTCAACATACATGAAGGTATCACGGTCTTGTTTCAATGAATCCTTTTGAGCCATTACCAATTCCATTACTTTTTCAGGATTTCTGGCATTATAGATTTCCCCAAGCTTTTTATGGAAAGTTTTTATGTGAATAGCAAAAGGATAAATTTCGTATTCGTCTTTGAGCATATTTAATGCTGTAAGTTTCGGCTCTAACTTTATTCTAAAACTTTCTACTGCTTCTTTAAAATCGGAGGTAGATGGTATTAGAGTTTCGGCAAATATTTCGTTGTTTACTGCATGAATAAACGAAGTAACTTCTTCCTGAGAATGTTCTTTTTCTTTGTGTATGGTAATGGCGTCACGCTCACGAGAGTTTAAAGCTTTGTCAGCAAATACAGTAAAATCAATTTCTTCATTTCTCCATTCAAATCGTCTCAATCCTTTTTTTGCTAACCGCAACAGAATGTCCAGTGTGGAAATATCTTTCCAACCATAAGGAGCTTTATCGAATTGTTTTACAACATCACCTACTACGGGGCCTTCACCCATCAATGCCAACTTGTTATTCAGTTCTTCCTCTGCAGGTGTTAAATCCATATAGGTTTCTTTCTGTTTTGATTTGGCATTGATTATTAATTCAGCATTTGAACTGGCATATCCGTTGCTCAATTTATGCTTTCGATATACCTCTTCCATGTGGCGATTTACCATATCGTCAAAACGAGAAGAAGGGCTATTGCCATTTAGCTCATCAACTTTAATAACCCTGTTGTTGGAGATAAAAGCAGTTTGCAAAAACTTCTTTTCAAAGCGTAGTTTTATCTCTTTCAATAAAATTTCATTGGCATCTTTGAAATTCTTTAGTGTTTCAACTCTGGATCCAGTTGCATTGGCGGTATTGTTACGTATATAAACCTGAGTACGAACGCAATATTCTAACTTCGACTTAATATCTGTTTCCCTATTAAACCATTCGCTCAAACCAATAACCATGTCTTGTGATGGTGTTGCATGAGCCAAGTTTTCCAAATCGGTATTGTCGTAGATGGAAAACTTCAAATTGAAATCACCTCTTGAACTAAATTCTTTATCATCAACACTAATCGCTATTCTGAACGATTTACTTCCTAATTGAGTGCTTCCCATTCCGCTCAAAGGCTTAATGGTATTTTCTAGGATGTTTTTGAAAATGTATTCTAACCTGTTTTCTCCGGTTATCGGTGTCCGTTTAATCCGTTCAGCTACTTCAATTTCATCTTCTTTTAAGAAGCGGTATTTTCCTTCCGAAACCTGAATAATGTTTTTACTAACCAATAAATCGAGCACGGTTTGTGCTTTGTTCTGCATTTCAAGTTTTGCAGTATTTACCGAATCCATTAAGAGCAAAGCAATATTCTCAACATTTGCAGGGAAGTTAACACTTTGACTTTCGCCCAGGTTTGAGATCATAAACAATGCGTTTACAACTCGTCGGGAATATTCATCTTTTTTTACCTGATCAATGCTATAAGCCCTGTCCAATATCCCTCTGGCATGGTGAGATAGGTTCTTTTCCAATTGTTCATTGAAGAACAAATCGAATGGAACGAAAAAGCCTACTTCTTTATCCTTGCACAAATTGGCGGTGTAATGTGTGATTCCTAAAATGGCACGCTCCGTATTTTTAACACCTTCTCCAACATACCCTACGTTACTGAAAGATTCAAATACATCCGAAATAAGCCTGAACTGATATGGAACGAAAGGATAGGTTAAAGTAAAATCCTCTCTGTCATCAAAGTTTTCATAAAGGTCATGGTCGAACACAAATTGATTTTCGATTGCTCCTTTATTGCTTTTGTAATAATCGTTTAAAACACCTATGCCATCCGATTTTTTATCTAATATTCTTTTCTTTGTAATGAATGCAGCATCTTGGCTTTCCAAAGAAATCATGGTTTCAAATCGATCTAGAATTTTTCCGAAATCTTCTGTTTTACTGTCTACATTGTTAATAAGATTGGAAAGGTCTTGTTGTGCGGTACATACTACCCAAACTTTTGCACCTATTTTTGAGCCTATTTCTTCAATTATTGTTTGAAGGTTCAATAGAAGAGCGGTATTAGATCCAATGTATTGAGAAACCTCATCGAGTAAAAATATTAGGCGGTAATCATCCGGTTTGTCCCTTAAATAATCCTGAAACTCAGCGATCAAGAAGTCAATCGTATAATCTTGATTTTTATCAAGAATACTTGCTTTAAGAGATTCTAAATCAATGTCCGGGTCAATGTCCTGTGCTATTTTAATGACTTTCGCCAAGTACATTCTAACAAATCGAATTTGATTCCCATCCCAATTTTCGTTGAATCCTTCCTTAATCTTGTCCTTAAATTCTTGAAATTTTCCCTTTTGATCTAGTGGTTTTTCAAGGTAAAGAGCTAAAGCAATATTCGATTCATTATAACCCCTAAAAGCATTGAGCTGATTCAGGAAAACTCTTGTAATTCTGTCTTTCTCGCCATCTTTATCTGATACCGCATCAATATTGAAAATGATTTCATCAATGGTAAGTTTGTCAAGATTTTTTTGGAGGGCTTTGGCTAGACTAGGGTTTGGTTCATCTAAAGGGTCAACATTTTTAACGGATTCGTTAAAATTAGCAAAGGCTTTTTCCCTGTGCTTTTTGTTTAAACAGTAAAAGAGGTACTTGATAAAATGAGATTTACCACTTCCGTAATATCCACTAATCCAAACACCTGTTTTCCCCTCACGCTTACCTGCTACAGCATTCAAAAACTTATAAATATTCTTTGTGATGCCAGACGTTAGAACATACTCTTCAATATCTTGATTGATGACGTAGTCTTCCATTTCACTAACAACAACTGCAGGATTGATTCTTCTTGCAATGTCTCTATCATATAATTCTTGAATTTTCATATTCATGTTTTTGGAATGACCAGTTATTAATTCTCTCCTATTTGTTTATTTAAGTGATTTGCTCGGTACATATTGTCATCATCCAATACGCCAAAGAGGCTATATTTAGAATCTTGATATACACCCGGATAGAAGAGAATCACTTTAAATTCTTTAATAAATCGTTCTATCTTCTTTAAAAAATCAGAAGCTCTGAGGTAGGGGAATGCACTGCCAAACCCATATATGATTAAGTAAACTGTCTTATCCTCGTTGACGAAATGTTCTTTTATCTTGGCTTCAAATTTCTTGTAAAATTTACCATGATTAATTTCATCTCGTACCCAATCAAAAGCGTCTTTTGGGTCTTCACTTTCTTTTTCTAAAACCAAATCGAATAAAGACTTACCGGCAAAAGAATCCTCTTTAAGGTAATTGATGATTTCATGATAAATATTGACAACCATGCAGTCGAGATAGTGATTTGGTCGCTTTAACTTTTCAATTAGTAAATCAATTTGCTTCCGAATTTCATACTCTTGTTCAGAAGGATAGGTATAGATGTATGCAGGGAAAAACAAATTTCCTGTTCGAGGTTCTTGAAACCCCTTATCTGCCATCAAATCGTATATGTTGTCAACGTTTATCATTCTCCAATTATCTCTTTTCTTTCGCTTTCATTGAGAAAAACCAATTCTAAAAACCAACTATCGCCATTCAAAGCAATGCTTTTTAGTACCTGATAGTCAAATTCTAATTTCTGAAGCTTGTTGTCCTTTAATATTCCGAGTTCGTTTAAGGCCCTGATCACAACCTGAGAAATCTTCTTTTGAGTATTCGCAGTTAGAGATTCAAGCTCTTGGTGACTATCCATTTGCTTGTAGATGAAGTTTTGAAAATCATCTGAACTCACTTCAAAGTCGAGGTTGTACCATTTGCTTAGAATAGTCTCAAACATAAAATCCACAATGATTTGATATGTTTTGCTAAATGAGTAAAATAATATTAGGTGTTTGTTCAATTTATCGCTTACTCGATATAGTTCTATGAATTTTTCATTTTTGAGGTAGAGTAGTCGTTTATTAATTTCGCTCCCTAATATTTTTTTAGACCTTTCAGAATTTACAGGAATAAAATTGTAACCAACGACCTCATCCCCTGCCATATACTTAGAAGCGTCATTTATTTCAGCAATAAATGCTTCCGATTCTTTGAATAATAAAGAACCGCTGGTAAACGCTGTACTATAATTGTTAATCGTATTATTCATTCAGACTCTATCTGATCATTATCAACCAATAATTCTTTTGCTTCAACATGCAATAGTTCAGCAATTTTGTAAAGAATTTCTATCCGTGGTTGCTGTCTGTTTTGTACATAACCATTTACAATATTGTAGCTTTTGTCCAGCTTTTCAGATAACCATTTCTGCTTAATCCCCTTTTCTTCTAGTACTTCTTTTATTCTGTTCATTTCTATTAAAATTGAAGTCGCAAGATAGTGTTTAAGATTTAATACACTGTTTTGTGGTGTATTAAATGGCGGTAAATTATTCGGTTAGTAAGGGGACATTAAGCTCTTTTGGTTTTGTAGAGTTGGAATGGTTGTTGGCAAAAATCAAATGTGCTTAATGTCCGGTGGGCTTTTTCTTGAACCTGGATTATGCAATAGATATCCTAAAGCATAATCCGGGTTGAATGAAAAAAATCATCCAGATAAAATCAGTTTTCTGTCACCTTCATTATTCCCTTCATCATTCTCCAATGTCCAGGAAAGGAACAAATAAAAGGATAATTACCGGGTTTGTCAGGCGCTGTAAAATCCAGTTGAAACACTTGGTTGGAATTGACCAAAGGCGTAAAAAACATTACCTCTTCCATTTCCGGCACAAAACTTCTTTCATACCCATCTTCCAAACTGGCCATATTGTCCGCAGCTGTCCCCACTTTTTCAGAAGCTCCCGGCTCAAGGATCAAAACGTTGTGTGGCATTTGGTCCCTGTTATCGAACAGAAGAGAAACAGTCTTTCCAGCAGGCACTTCAAAAAGTTTCTTGTCATAAAGCATCTTTCCTGGAAGGGTCGCTAAATTCACCACTACTTCCCCTTTTTCTTTATCTGCCGTCTTCTGTATCACACGAGGTTCCTCTCCTGGGTACAACAGGTTTAAATGCTTCTGCTTAAAGTTTTCTACCGCTGCCACTCCTGCCAAATTTCCAAAATCTTTTTCCGAAAGTGATGCCACTCCATATTGTGCATAGCTGGGATCGTCCATAATAAAACCTGGAACCTGAAGTTCGGCTTTAGAGGCCAATGGGAGAAGCAAAGCCGAGGTCTTTTTAGGTTCGTTCGTCAGGAAGTCCTTATTTTTCACGAACATCTCCATCCAAACTGGTTTTAGGTGCTTAAAGGATTCCTTCAAAGCGTAATTCAAATAATCATCCGTTGGTAGAGCTGAAACTTCCAAAAGGGTATTCACCGTGGCCTCATTTTTAAAATGGCTCAATGCTATAACGGCTTCCAAACGTACACGAGGAGAAGTATCCTTGGATAGGGAGATAAATTTTTGTTGCACATTATCAACTTCATCCTTCCAATAATATAAGACCCTTGTTGCAGCCGCTCTAATTGGTGCTTCAGGACTATCCAATAATTCTTCCAGTAAGGGGAGATTAGGGTGGTTAAATTGCTGATGGACCCAAAGGGCTTCCATTCTCAAATGCTCCGAATTTGGATCTTTTGGATCCAATTCATCTACCCATATTTTAAGTGCAGGAGAAACCTGCTCCCATTCAAATTCTCTGAGTTGAGTTCTGGCCCTATACCTTTCTCTGTCTTCATACACCTTAAGCTGGTCGAGTAATCCGTTGATATCCAATTGCGTCATGTCAACAGGTTTCAACAGATCCATATTTTTATGTGTAATTCTCCAAATTCTACCTTTAGAAAAATCCCTTAAAGGGTCGCGGAAATTCTGCTCTCCATGTTGAATTATTGGATCATACCAATCCACCACATACAATGCACCATCGGGCCCAAATTTCAAATCAACCGGACGGAAATTTGGATCCTTGGACTGAAGAAGGGGAGTAGTTTCATCTGCTTGAATACCACTTCCATCATTACTTACCACATGTTGCTTCACCCCTTGAAACCCTATAAATGTATTGAACAAAACATTGCCCTGGGCATTTTCAGGAAAAGCCCTACTAGAAATGATTTCAACCCCGCAAGTTTTTGGCTTGACTGGAGAATTCAAGAAATCTTTCATCTCCATATGTTTTTTGGGATAATCAATGGCTACAGTAAGCGGTGGAGCAAAATAATTCATTCCTGTAGAAACATCTGCCAATAAGTGCGTACCATCACGCATAAAAACATTGCCCCAGGGATTGGCATAAGGATATGAAATATATGGCTCCAATTTCATGGTGTTTGGTTCATACCTCCAGGTAGTGCCATAGGCTCCTCGTTGAGGACCATAGGGTGTTTCAATTTGGGAATGTAAAAAGGTTCCCATATGGAAGTATAGTGCGCCATCTTGTCCCCAAGTGAAAGCGCTTAAGCTATGGTGAGAATCTTCTGTTCCAAGACCACTAAATAAAATTTTTCTGGAGTCAGCTCGTCCATCGCCATCAGTATCCTTCAAATGGACCAAATCAGGTGCCTGAGTTACATAAACCCCTCCATCACCCAGCTCAAACCCCAATGGAAGGTACAAACTGTCTGCAAAAATGGAATGCTTGTCTGCTTTCCCATCATGATCTGTGTCTTCAAGAATAATAAGTTTATCTAATGGAGGATCTCCCGGCGTGTATTGGGGATAAGAGGGCATACTTGATACCCACATTCTACCTTTTGGATCAAAGGTTATCGCTACCGCATTTGCAACGGGAAAATCTAATTCAGAAGCAAACAGTTCTATTTCATAACCCTCCTGCAAAACAAATTGCGATTTGGCTTCTTCAAGTTCGGCTAGGCTGGTTTGTTTTTTTGGAATTTTAGCTTCCTGATTAAAGCTAGTGATCCTTTTAACTTTGTCCAGATCTGCAAGGGAACTTTCACTACTTCCAGACCAAACCACACTGTCAAGACGCTCAATAATATTATCAATAATCATGGATTCATCCGCCAATGCTTCCCCTCCTGACCATTCTTTACGTCGCCCATAGATATACTCTCCATTTTGAGCTTTAAAACGGTAAAAGAAATGTTGGTTTTTCTTTGCAATAATTTCCCTCAATAGCTCGAAAGAAGAATTGTCCTCCCAGGTTGAGACTGGAAGGCCCAATGCACCAGCCATGATTTCACTTATTGTAAGGTATGCATTGTTGGTAAGGTGAATCCCATTCAATGTCATTTCGTCCGATGAATCCATCAATTCCAAAGAAGGTTGGTACAAATCAATAAAAGGGATATTTAGACTTGAAGCCACCTTATGCATCTCTTCAGTGTACATGGCAAGGTTTTGATTATTTACCGTTGGGTCAGGTAAAAAGCCTCCTAAATCCTCATGTGCAATAGGCGAAACTAAAACAATTTGAGGGCTATTTTTACCGTTGTATTGTTGCTCCTTTAAATGAGAAAGAAAACCCTCTAGATTTTTGGTGAAACTTGCCAAACTATCTGGTCCTTTGAAGGCCTCATTTAACCCGAAGAAAGCGAAAATCACATCTGCCTTTTGTTGCTGCAAATGATCATCCAGCGTCCCAAAATGCAGGGGTCTAGGTCTTAGATTTACTTCATCGGCATTCCAAGCAAGATTCCTGACTTTTAGGTTGCGGTCGGGGAAACTTTTATACAACAGGGTTTCAAAATAATTGTTGTTCTGAAGGCGATCAGCAAAGGTATTTCCAATAAAGACGATATTGCTGTTGTCTTTTGGGTCAAATTGGTACACTACTTCTTTGCTTTCGCAAGCAAAAAAAATAGAAAAGACCAATGTGAAAAAAGCCAAAATAACCGGCGATTTAAGAATTTTAATTGGGTTTAAATGAATCATTATTTGTGGTTTTTTGCTTGGCAAAGTTATGTTCTAAAAGGCATCCTTTATTCATCTTATTTGGACTTAAAAAGAGTCAACAGTCTAGAATCTTCCAAAGATAAAGAAAATATATTCTCCTATTTCAATCAGAACCAACTCGATTTACTTAAAATAAATATATTTACCGATGTATTCTACGGACAAAACCTACATTATCAAAACTTTAAGTTACTAAAGCCAAGGCATCTCCCTTTTCATAGGTAAATTTGATTCTTTTTGCTTCCTCTAATAGCTCAAACCAGAAATAGGCAGGAGAAGCGCTCATCGATTTTCGAATCACTTCACTAGAACCTTCAAGAAAACATGTGATGAAGTAAATGGTATACTTCGAAATAAAAAAACTCCCCGATTTGTCGAGGCATTTTTGTTAATAAAATTAGGAGACCTGGCTTAAGTCTTTTTTTCAAGGTTTGGACTCCTCAATATATTCTTCAAGTAGGCTTTTCAACTGTACTTTTTTTGCTTTATACATAGGGTTTGCATGAATATTAATCATTTCACCCGTGTCATTCCCAAGGTCAACCAACATTTCATCACCATTGTCATATAGGGTATATTTCAAATTCCCTTCCCTTATCATAAACCCTAGTTCATTTTCCATAAATAAGTATTCCCTTGGCCTATACCTCTTTTTTTGTCCATTCAACAAGGAGGCAAACGAAATACCCGGTAGCTTTTCAGGAGTTGGAATGCCTGCTAATTCACACAACGTAGGAAATATGTCCAACCCATTGGAAATGATATTTTCTCTATCCACGGAATTGCTATTGACCATATCACTGTACCATACAACCAAAGGTATATTTGAAGACTCTTCATAAAAGACTGTTTTGTGTTCCAATCTATGAGCCCCACTCATTTCGCCATGATCTGAAGTAAAAACCACGATGGTATTGTCGGCAAATTCGGACGATTCCAATGCATCCAATACTGTACCTATTTGTACATCCACTCTTTCAGTCAATCTATGGTAAGCATACCTATGCATACGCCAGTCCCTTTCCGTCCAGTTTTCCCGTGCATCAATGGTAAAAGAATGTAATTTTTTCAAATCATAAATTGCTTTGGGCTCTGGGAAAGTGGGCTCAAAATTAGCGGGTAATGGAGGTACGTATTTTAAGAAGAAATCTTTTTCGCTAATAGAGTCTGGAATAGTAGTCACTTCCAATAAAGGAATTGGGACCTCTGCAGGAGGCCTGTTCTTAGGTGGAAAATGTCTAATCGCTTCATAGCAAATGTCATGCGGGTTTATAAAATTTAAAGCGACCAGGAACGGTTTTTTTGAATCTCTATTCAATAAGAATGCTGCACTTTCTTTTGCTAGATCGTCCCTTTCATCTTTTGAGACAAGCGTTTCAAAACCATAGGTAGAGATTTCATTTTTCGATCCGGGAAGGTGTAGTTTACCTCCATAGAAAGTGTCATAACCTGCCTTTGCAAAGGTAAACCCCATTGCTTCGGGAAGTATTTTCTCGAGCGTAGCAACATCAATCTTACTCCCATTGTGGCGCATAGCGATGGCTGTCGGAAACTGCCCTGTAAATATACTAAATCGGGAAGGGGAACAAACTGGATTCGTAACATAAGCGTTTTCAAACCTCATGCCCTTTGCCGCCAATCGATCCATATTTGGGGTTTCTAACCACTCATTGCCGGCACTACCCATCATTTTAGCATTTTGCTGATCAGTTATAATAATCAGGATGTTTGGCTTTGTGTTTTGTGCCAGCAAAACAGTGCTAATAAAACAAACAACAAGTAATGGAATCCCTTTTTTCATGTGCTATAATACTTAATAATACGCTAGACTAAGAAGAATAAATCCCAAAAAGTTAATCACTTTCACCTTAAATATTCTTTTTTACATCAAAATCAGATTTTTCTTGGCAATTAAGCTCTCCTCGTAATAAAATACAAGACCAGTTTGATCAATTGGTACAGAAAAGAACCGTCCAGTTATTCTTGCACTATAAAATCCAGATTTAAAGAATGAAGCCTAACATTGCGCTGGTTAATGAATTAAATGGTGAAACGATTGATTTGGAGCCGGTTTTAGTTCGGAACAGGAATTCTAATGCATCTTTCGGTTTTAAATCATCTATTTATCTTAAATTGCTTTTAGTTGAGTAATTTCTCCTTTAACCTTTAAAATGATTTTCAACGAAGATTCTCGAGTCAAGATCCCGGCATTGGTCCACCTAACTAGAATTGGTTATAAGTATTTGTCCTTGAAAACAATCAAGGTGGATAATTCAACCAATATATTTGTTGCTATTTTTAAAGAGAAAATAGCTTCTCTTAACCCAGAGTTGTCTGGTTTAGAAGTTGATAAATTTTACGATGATGTTTCCCTTACATTAGATTTTAAAGATTGAGTATGTAGATATCACCGAGAAAAAGTTTCGGTTGAAGCTGAACCGGTTTGAAATGAATTTGAATGCGCAATTTGGAGAATCGAAGGAATTGGAAAAGGAGATCCAGACCAATTTGCAACAGCTAAAACTAAGCGATGATGACAGCACAACCTGATCAAACAAGCAACTTTATCTTTTACCAAGCAGGAGACGGTAAAGTCAACGTCCAAGTGATTCTGGACGCTAAAGGAGATACGATTTGGGCTTCGCAAAAAACGATGGCTAAGCTTTTTGGCGTGGAGCGAAGTGTCGTCACCAAACATTTGAAAAATATTTTCAAAGAAGGAGAATTGGATAAAAATTCAGTAGGTGCAAAAATTGCACATACTGCCGAAGATGGTAAAACCTACCAAACCAACTTTTACAATCTCGACGCCGTCATCTCAGTAGGCTATCGGGTCAATTCCATTCAAGCTACCCAGTTCAGAAGATGGGCTACAAGAGTCTTAAAGGAATACTTGATTAAGGGCTTTGCATTGGACGATGAGCGGCTGAAGCAGGGGAAAGAACTATTTGGAAAAGACTATTTTGCAGAATTACTGGAGCGAATCCGGGAGATCCGGGCCAGCGAACGCTTGTTCTATCAGAAGATAACCGATATCTACACTACCGCTATCGACTACGATTCACATTCTCCAATTTACGCCACCGTACAAAACAAATTGTACTGGGCCATCCATCAGCATACCGCAGCAGAACTGATCAGAGATCGGGCGGATTCGGCTACTCCGAATATGGGACTGACCAATTGGAAAAACGAGAAAAAGGGAGGCAAAGTCCTGAAAAGTGATGTCTCCACTGCCAAAAACTACCTGAACGAAAAAGAGCTGAACGAGCTCAATCGCGTGGTGATTATGTACCTGGACTTCGCAGAGAATATGGCCAGCCGACAAAAGCAAATGAAGATGCGTGATTGGGTGGAGCGATTGGAAGCATTTCTGACCTTCAATGAATATACAGTATTAAAAGATGCAGGTAAAATCTCCGCAGAATTGGCTAAGCAACTCGCCGAAAGCGAGTACGAGAAATTTCGAGTGATTCAGGATCAAAGCTTTCGATCTGATTTTGATCGTTTGGTAAGAAGTACTAAAAAGAAAAACGACTAATGATTACGTCAAAAAAAGGCTTGGTGATGTCTTAAATTTCAAATGTTGCTATTCGATGGGTTTTTAGAAAAAATAATAAAAAAAACAGAAATCAAAACCAACAACTCTCGTCCCTTCGAGATTGGTTATTGCCGATGCTGATGAATGGTCAGGTGAGGGTGAAAAATTCATATAAATAATTAAAACATTATAGCATGGCAAAGGGACACTTGTTAAAATTGAACTCTTATTCAATTACTCTCAAAAAATTTAATGAAAAAAAGAAAATTAAGGCTAAAGTTACATTCAAAGACTTTGAATGTCGTAACCCTTTGGAGTTAGTAAACATTGAAACCCCAGATTAGTTTAAGATAAACTTGCTTATTTTAGTAAATTTTTGATACATTTGTAAACTTAACTTAAAAGTGAAGCGTTACTTTAAAATAAAGCCTTATGTTAGTTACGAAAAGACTCAATTCTACACCATTGAAGAGGTGGGAAAGGGTGTGAATGAAACAGATGAGTTCTTTATTCGCTTCAAAGATGATCCTGATAATCAAAAAGATATTGAAACCATTACCTATTGGATCCAAAAAATCGGAAAGGAATCTGGTGCCTTGGAAAGACATTTCAGGCTAGAAGCAGCAGCAGGAGCAATTCCCATCACAGTCTCGAAGCTTCGACTTTATTGTTACAGGATAAGTGATGAATTAGTCATTCTAGGAAATGGAGGAATCAAGTCATCCCAAACAGTACATAAAAGTCCAGATGCTCTTCCCCATTTTGAAATTATGAATACCGTAGCATTTGTAATACAAATGAAATTAGAAAATGAACAGTTAGAAATCATAGGGAAAAATATCTCTGGTGATTTGACATTTTTCATTAAATAAAACCCAATCATGAGCGCAATTTTCGAATCAATCAAAATCAGTGACGAGGTAAAGAGATTTGTAGATCATTCATTTGAAATCATCAATAAGATCTATGAAATCTTAGAAAAGCAGGGCAAAACCCAACGTGATCTTGCTAATTTAATGGGCAAAAAAGAATCTGAGATCAGCAAATGGATGCAGGGAACGCACAATTTCACCTTGAAGAGCATCGCCAAAATTGAATCCGTTTTAGGAGAGAAATTGATTGTTTCTCTTAAACAGGATGAGATTTTAGTGAAAGAAGAAGTACTTGTTTTTTATAAGAAATATTTTGAGCTAAAGCCGTTGGAGATTCAATTTAAGGATTTCAACCAACATAGAGTTCAAAAAAGGGTTTCCGTTCAGTTTCTTGGGGAAACGGTAAGTAAAAACAATTCATCCACAGTGGAGGTTTCCAGGGAAAATCAGGAGACATACTCCTACCTAAAAGTAGCATAAACAATGGCAAGTCAGCAAGTAACATTTAATCTAAAAAGTATATCAACAGATGAATTTGCAACAATTAAGGAATGTTACAAGGAAGAAGAAAATGTTCAAATCGAAACAGGATATGGTTACGAAATTGATCCGGCCAATTATACTGTTGCTGTACGCTTCTCCATTCTATTCAAATGTAAAGAAGCTCCCTTCATTATTTTAAAATTGACTTGTAGCTTTGACGTCGAAAAAGATTCTTTTGATAATTTATTCGATTCTGAGTTGAGAAAATTTATAATTCCAAAAGGTTTTCTTACTCATTTGACAGTTTTGACTATCGGTACAGCCCGAGGTGTATTACACGCTAAGTTAGATAAAACAGGTTTCGAACATTGTATGCTTCCAACACTCAATGTTTCTGATTTGATCAAAGAGAATTTAGTTTATGAGGATGATACAGATGATAAAATAGAACCATCAAAAACTGAATAGAATTGAATATTAATAGAAAAGTCACGACATAGAGCAGACTGAAAAAAACCATTTCTTCAATTACTTTTTTCTCTCCAACCTAATCTAGATCTTTTAAGAACTAAAAAAAAATACCTCCAACCGATTAATTCATCAGTTCTTCATTTTCCTTCCACCAAATCACTTGCAACTTTTGATGGGAAAGACCAAGGCTACTGGCCTTGGAAGCATCGAAAATAATAGCCAGTGGCTTTCTCATATTGTAGCAAGCCTTGGTTTGATCCAGGTAGGAGTGAAAGCATTGATTCGTACTTTTACTTCCGGTAAATCCAGTTCTTACAATGAGAAACGATGATTCGTCAATTACTGCCAAAGATTCCTTAGTTTCTAATCAGGATTCAGATCAATGCGTTTTTGAATTCACTGGCGATCTACAAATACATTGGCAGCATTAGCCATGAAATTTGATGTGGTTTATCATAACCACGGGCGAAAGCCCGTGGGATAGGGAAATACAAACCGAAGAAATTGTGGGCATAGGTTAGCTACTTACCATTATTTATCAATGCCTTCGAATCGGGGTTAAAACGCCATCTGTTGCAAGACTACTTTGTTAAGTTCAATACCTTCTATCATGTTACCTATCATCTTGCGTAATTTTCAACCAATATTCAATAGTTACCTTCTCCGGGTATCCTTCAAGAAAACAGGCTCCACTTCTAAGTGCTTTCCTTTATTCCCTGAAGAATCATTTAACTCAAAGGACAAATCATAAAAATAAGAGGGTCGTCCAGTAATTCTGGCACTATAAACGCCATCTCCTTTTAACGCATCCCCTCCTTGACCATCATCCGTCAATTCAATGGAAAACGATGGAGGGATATCCTCCCAATTCACATGTTTCATTGTTGATTTTTCCTCATTGGGTGAAAGCGTAAGATGTACTTCACCAACTGAAGCCCCATCATACACGCGTGCTTCTATGCGATCATCGTTTAGTACCTGCACCCACTCAACTTGTGGCAGTGTTTTGTCTTCCCCTATCACTTGGACATTCACTTTCCCTTTGTGGATAATGTGTTGGCCACTGATCGCTCCAGGTGTCCAATACTCCACATAAAAAAGGATGTCTTCTCCTTCGGGAATATTCGCAGCTAAAACAGGCATTGTGTACTTTGCTGTTCCTCCGATATGATCATATTCCTGCCAAGGGTCAGCAATCCGAATGCTCACATTACCTGGATTGATGTATTGATTCGTGGTATAGGCATGTGTCCGTAAATATTTACCCCCCTCCTCAACCAAAATCACAATCGTTTCTCCCGGATTAGCAATTCCATCTCCATTTCCATCTCCCACAATTTCCGTGACGGAATCCACTGCTTCTTTCACAACCGTGAATTCTTTGCCATCAGCCACTATAAAATTTGCCAATTCATCTACTGGTTCTTTAAATAAAATCTCAAACTCCTCTTGCCATGAACCACCAGAGTCATCCGTTAAATCAACTTGAAACTTTGCAATATCATACTCTAAACGGTTGTTTTTTATTATGAACATTCCGTTTACCTTTTTTTCCTCCAATGGCTCCAACTCATTGATTTTACCTTGTCCCGCTGCCACATCCAATCCTTCACTAATGGCACTGACTTCAGCGATAATATTTCCAGACGAACCAAACCCTTTATTCAACACTTTCAAGGAAAAATTGACCATCTGACCACTTTCTGCCCAGTCCATGTTCTCAATTTTGATTCCACTCAACGAAAGATTTGGTGCATTGTTCACATTTTCTATACCAACCTGATGAAAACTACCATTAATTTCTATTTGTAACCTACCAGAATCATCGCTTTTCACAGAATATTGACGACTTTCCATCGTACGGGTATCTATATCGGTAATCCTATATATCGCATTTATATTATAGATAGGAGCCGTGATTACTTTCACCTTCACATTAGGCATCAATTCACCATCTGGTAGAAAATTACGAACAGCAAGGTTGAATCCGTTCTTATTGACATTCTCAAATATGGTATAGCCCGAACGGTTTCTCGACGTTTCCACCTTGTAATCCCATACTTCAAAATAGGGATAGATATCAATATAATCCCACTTCTCAGGTAAGGGCAATGGCGATTCAAAGGCTTCTTTCATAAATTCAAACATATCGCCCATCCCCATGGTAATATGAGAGGCTTCATATTGTTTGAATTGGTACTGTGGTATGGCATTCATCAAATACCGATTCATGTCTTCATGATAAAACCGCAATCGATCGCTAGTCCCGTTGTGCATCCGCATACTGATTCCTTTGAAGTTATCATACATATCAGCGTGTGCATACCGCACTGGAAAATCCAGTGGTCCAGCTGAAAATTCGCTGGACCCACAAAAATTACCTGCAGCGCTAACCCAATCCGGCAATTTGGCTGCTAGCCAAAAGGTCATAAACCCTCCCATGGAAAGTCCGGAAACCCCTCTTTGGGTTCGGTCAGAAATGGTACGATAATGATCGTCAATGTATCCCACAAACTCCTTGAAATATTCAGGGAATTGACGGAAGGTAGAAACTTGGCTAACGTTGTATGGACTCAGGTTTATTGGCTCAACTTTGAATTGATTCAAACCATCCACTTTCACTACGATAACATCGTTTTCTGAAACAAATTTTTCAATATTGTCCCCATCGTTGTCCGCTCCAAAATCATAATCAGAATAACCACTTCCCATTGATCCAAAATACCGCTGAGCCCATCCGTGAAAAAAGTAAATAACCGGGTATCTTTTTCCCGATTCTTCCCGATAATTGGGAGGTAGAAAAATCCGGTAGTTTCTGTTGTTTGAAAAGATCCTGCTATAATGATAATCGTCGATCATTTCCACCCCGGAGTTAAATACATCTCCCTGAGTTTGCGACCAACCACTTCTAGGTTGAGTCAGTAGAAATGAAATTACAATGACAAAAATTTTCAATGGATTCATAGATCGAAAGTTAAGAAGTAGACACCAATAACCGGTCTCATTTCAATTGTTGTAAATGCTTGATTAGTTGGTCTGTAATTTTATCTGAAGCATCTTTCTGTACCTTGTTTGTTGTCAACCACGACTCATAGCCGCCCAAATTGTGCTGCGCAGGTGTAGGCAAATAGCCATTTGATCCATTCGCCAGTTCAATGGTAAATGTATTTTGAAATGGGCTTTTTGACTTGATGTCTAATCCAATTTGCGTGAAAGCTTCAAAAGGCAAGGCAGCAATTCCAATATCATTAATCGCGAAAGATTGCAGAATAATTTGGACGGAATCAGGATACTCGGATTCCATTTGAAAAATGCGTCGGGCATATGTCTTTTCGAGAGGATGAAATAAAGGATCAGGGTTTTGATTGTAAAGCAAAATACTATTCACCCCCGGAAAGGTAATTCCCTAATCCGATTAAAACCACAGAAACAATAAGCAAAACAATCCCAGCCCAAAGAAATAACTGTGTCCTTCGACCAACCAAATCCCACTCTTTTAACCATACTCCCCATAAATTACTGAAAATTATAATGGAAGCCATATGTATGCTCCAACTGGCAAAATCATAAGTCCCCATTTTCGTTGAACCCATACCATAGAAAAAAAATTGTCCATACCACATTAAACCACTTAAGAATGCCAAAAAATAGTTCCTAAAGCGTATTGATTTAGGCTGAATCAAAAAGTCATTAAAAGTTTTATTCTTCCAACTTATATAGGTAATGTAAATAAAATTGGTGGTAAACCCGCCTGCCAGTGCTAGCACAAAAATGGGTATATTAACAAAAACTTCCTCTGTTCCAGCTTTTAAGGCTGCGGAAGCTATAGGGCTTCCTATATTGATGGCCAATGCCATACATGCACTTAGAATACCACCCAATATTGCCAATATAAAGCCTTTTAAAGCTGAAAATTCTTTAACAGACTCCTGTTTTTGATCATCAGTGAGCTGCCTATCTTTTAAGACCCCAGCATATCCACAAAAAGTAATCCCAATGATACAAATTAGAAATCCCATCAAGATTACTCCCCCAGAAAACGTTGATACGAGCATGATCAACTTATCATCCAAGATAGCAGGAACAATTGTGCCAACGATGGCTGAGACTCCTAGGGAGATTGATTGCCCCAGAGAAAGTCCCAAATAGCGAAGTCCCAGACCAGCAAACAGTCCGCCAAAACCCCACAAAAAACCAAAAATATAAGTCCAGATTTTACTATCTAAAGAACTTTCACGTAATATACCAAAAAGGTCAGAAGTGGTTAATAGCCCGCCAACAGTTGGCATAATAATCCAAGCTACAAAACCTAGGGTTATCCAGTAGGTACCCCATGCCCATTTTTTAACGCCATTGTAGGGAACATAAAAACTAGCAGAAGAAAAGCCTCCAATTGAATGTAGTATTATCCCGAATAATTGTTCCATATGATATATTGAATCATGATTTAGAGTATTGAGTATTCACAGATAAATATAATTCGGTATTGGGGCTAATAATATCAGGACAGCCACCTACAGCTTCTATTTCCATGAAGTTATCAGGATCGCTGTAAACGCTGTAACGAACACCTTTTTTACTCGGATCAATGTTTGGCATTGAATCGCTGATGTCGATATAGGAATTCCCCTTCAAGAGAGGTTCTGCTTGTCTCCTAACCACAAGACCCCGTCTGGGATCATGGTACTCAATCCAAGGAACCCTTTTATCGATACCAATCTGATAAAGTGATGTCCCATCTGTCGTGGTATGACAAACCCCTTTTGTCCATCTCCGATTCTGTTCACTATTTTGCTCATATAAATCCCATACTGAATCTCTATCCTCATAGGCAAAAGTAACTTCACAATCAGACCCACATTCAAACTGACACAGTGTCCATGGAGCCAATAAAAAGTCCGACTTTGAAAAGATTTTTTCACCAATATAAGTGATACTTTCAACCACCTTTACGTTTACAAATTTTAGACCTGAGGAAATGGTAATCTCTCTTTTAAAGATTGTAGGAACACCTAATCCTTGATTATTGATTAAATCTACTTCACTGCAAATAGTGGCGCTGTTCGCCGTTTTGTGAGTTACAGCAAATCGTGCGTTACGCAATGAGGGGGAAACTCTCCAAGCATTCGTCGGGTATTGGTATCCATAAGTAGTTCCCTCAGGGGCAGGCCATAAGACATCACCTCCGGGATTCAAATATTTATCCCTAGTGCTTTCCCCAAAAATCGCTTCAATATTGACTCTATTAAGGACTTCTTCATCCAGAACCGTGAATAACCTCCCTTCCATATCGAGAGCTACTAATACTCCTGTTTTATCATTCCCAATTAAATGGAATCTTTTCCCAGATTTTTTAAACGCCTCTATAACCTTTTGTATTTGCATAGACTTTAAGGTAAATGAAAAACTTCTCTCAACTCATCCTCTTTGGCCTTGACAGAATTGTCATTTTCACAAATGAGAACTTCAGTCATTGATTGCCACCATTTTCTACAGGTCTCACTATTTGATAAATTCTGGAATGATTTTTCATCCTCTATTTCCATGTAGCAGAAAAGATAATTTGTCTCCTGATGAAGAAATATAGAGTAATTACTAATTCCATGCTGTTTTAAAACTCCCTTAAGTTCAGGCCAGATCGGATTATGTCTTCTCTCGTATTCCAATTCCATACCTAGTCTGGCTTGGATCTTGAATGCTTTTCTTATCATATGGCTCAATTAATTAGTTTTGGAAGTATACAATAAAGAGAGGTCCTTAGCAGTCAAGAAACGGCCTCCCCTTTGGATAAGCATGGCACACAGATCATCAAGTTGTTTTACTGCATGTGGTCCACAGTTTTCAATTATGAATGGAAGGGGTTGTACACTGCACTCACCAAAATCGATAGGTCCGGAAGGCATAGGATAGAATTCCCATGGATGGAAGTAAAAACAAAGAACCGGACGCTCTTTTTTTTTCTGAACATATTGAATGAACTTATCCACCTTTTCCATAATAAAGCCTGCAGATTTTGTACGAAAGAGGGGCCATTGATCCCTATCCCTGTTATAAGGATCATTGCTCTCCATCTCCAAATCACAGAAATTGGGAATTTCAAGAATTTTCATCTCCCCTTGTTTTGTCCAATCTTTAGAGGAAGGATGGTATGGCACAACGGGTTCTCCATAAAAATATAAAGGAAGGGAGGCATCAGACACATACTCCAATTTCTCAAGGACATTTGTGACAGTGGTACTTCCCCATAAGCGGGGACAACGAAAACTTACAGGTTGTTCCCCACAAACCTCATTAATAATCGCCGTCGCTATTTTTAATCGTCCCTCCACCTCGGATTCAAGAATAGGCCAATTGTTGGGTAATGGAAAAATAGGATCTCCCAAGGTTTCATGAAATAGACCATGACAGCCAGTTTCGTGACCTAACCCATGGATATGGCGGACCATCTCCGGATTATTCTCCGCAGCATGCCCTGTCCAATAAAATGTGGAAAGTATCTTGTGCTTCTCTAAAACTTCCAACAATGGCCCTGAACCGTTTTGCACACCTTCGTAAAAAGGAGTATATGATCCAATATCAGTCTCCATGTCAAATCCAAATACCACATCGAATGGCTTTTCCAAAGCATTTTTGATTTTATTATCACTATTCCCCTCCATTTTATTTTAAATCTTTGTGAAATAATTCATCCATTTCTTTGCTTAAAGGTACTGGCCCTTCCTTGGTAATTTCATAGCCAGTTTCGATACGTACTCCATAAAATTCAGGGTGACCAAAGAAACTAATATCTATACAAATCATCATACCTTCTTCCAGGACATCTTTACTTTCCGGTCCGAAAAACGGAGACTCGGCTTCATGCAAACCAATGGTATGCACAAAAGGGCAAACTAAATATTTTGACAATCCATGTTTGGCAAAATGAGCACGTACTGGTGCGTCAATATCTTTTCCGATTTTACCAACTTCAAGTTGTTTTTTGGCTATTCGAAGTGCTTCCCTCAATATCTGAACACATGCTTTCTGACTTTCAGTAAACTCCCCATTTACAGGCAAAACATCACCCATCACTCCAGCATACCCACTCACTTTTGGTGAAATTCCTATCATCACCAATTCTCCTCCTTCCATTATTTTAGCACTTGCGGTAGGTACAACCGCATTAGATCTAACTCCGCTCCCAACAATTGTACTAAACCCAAAACCATTGGCTCCTCGGCTCCTTACAGCATATTCTCCTGCAGCCGCCAATTGGATTTCCGAAGTTCCAGGATGGACCTCGTCTCTCATCGCCTTGTATGCGAAATCTGCCAAATTAAAAGCTTCACGGATCTGTTCCCGCTCCCATGAAGATTTAATAAAACGCAGCTGTACAAATTCTGAAGTGATATCAATGAGTGTGACCCCTGTAAACCCCTCAACGATTTGGTGGTAACCATCTGCAGGCATCCTACCTGCTCCTACCAAGCCTACCCTTTTGACACTCCCCAATTCATTGTTCAATTCTTCAAAAAGCAAGGCGAAATCAATGATTTTCGCATTGGGATATTCTTCATCAGGAACCATAAATACAGGGAAATTCCTCGTCTCTGTAATGGCACTATCTAATTTAGCAAATGGTTCACTTTCAGGGCCACCTAGAATCAATGGTTCCCCTTTTCTGGGAATCAGTACGGCACCACTTTCAAATTGTGGACACCATCCGGTTAAATACCAGCCATTTCCGATATTAAATTCGTCATAATAAATAAGCGCTAAGTCAAGACTTTTTTCTTTCAATAATTCCCTGACCTTTGCTAATCTAGCGTCACTTTCATTTTTATTTAAATATGGCATACCTTTTCATTTTATAGATTTTCAATTTATTTTAAAACATGAGAAGTTGTCCCCCACTCTAACTTAATTTTGCGAAAGTTATAGCGGCATTCCTTCACTTATTATGGTAACCTGTACTCTAGGATTTACTCCTTCCTGACCCTCGCATGAAAAACGAACCTGATTTTCCCCAGCCTGAACTTCCGGAATACTTCCTTGGACTTTTACCTCCCCCAAAAACTCTCCTTTAGAACCATACAGCTTACAATCATCCAAAGAGTTAAACTCTAAATACATTCCAGGCTCCATTTTAATGGGAAATACCAAAGTCTCTTCACCAATAGAAACAGATGGGTTTTCAATTGCATTGGCGACCATAGGAATCGCCTTAACTGGTCCAATTATAGTGTTGACCTTTTTGCCTTGGGGTAGGTTATTATACCAAAGTTGTAGCCTTTCCACATGTTTAAAATCCACAGTGTGCCTATAGCTATCATAAACATAAAATTGGGAATCATCTGGCCATATATAGTTGCTAATTTCGGAGGATTCTATTTCTACCAATTCAAAGTATTTCCAACCTTTGAAATCAATTTTCACAAAATGATCACCATGTGCTCCATGTGAAATGTGGACTGGACTTCTAATACTTAAGTTGAGCAACTGGCCATTTCCATCTCCTTTGATCCAAACTCCAAGTGCCTGATTATTGGAAAGATCAAGTAATGAATCAAATTTGTGCTCCATATTGATAAAAGAACCTTCACTGGGAGAATCCCCATTGCTTTCACCAAAAAATACTCCACTTGATTCCACGTGGTTCGTCTTTTCATCGGATTGTGTTATTTCAGCAGTCACTCCTTCAGCATTTATTTCTTTTCTAAAACTTGAGGGTTCTAAAAAATCGTTTAACACAATGTTCAATGAATCACCATAAGGTTTAACAGCCATCAATGGTTCTATTCTTAGTTTTATTGGTTGCGATTTAAATTCATTATTCAAAGTCCAAACAGCTGAAGGATGATCTATACCTACAACTTTTTGCTTTTGATAAGCTATCGGTTTGAAGTTCCACCTTCCATTTTCTTCTTGAAAAAGAGTGAATTCTTTCCCTGGTTGGCGCAAAAGGCTTTTAGTGCTATCACTAAAATAATCTAGATGTCTTAAATCCTCGTATTGTTTTATTATTTCCGTACTTCGTTTGAAAAGAGGGATTTCTTCCAACGTTTTTTTATCTACTCCTCCCAATTGGGAAAACCCCGCATCATTACCAATCATCTTACTTCCGAGATATTCAATATCATCAATAAAAGTTGGTTCTACTTGTGGTGGATTCCAAGTTTGATTGCCCCACCATCCTAGGTGAAGCGGAAGAAGAATTTGTCCCTTTTCTACCCCTGCGTATTTATCAATAATAGGGGAATGACCAGGCCATCTTCCATGTTCCCATTCATTAGACATGATCTCATCAGGTAAGAAAAGTCCCGAAGATTTTATTGAAGCCAAATGTATGTCTATAAACCGCTTATAACCTCGAACTGGCCGATCCCATGCCTGCCATCGTGAACGGTAATGCCACCAATGGTGTGACATGGAGCTCATTTCCATTCCAACAGTACGGTCCAAATGTTTGACCACTTCAAAAATAAACTTGGTTCCATAGTACCAAAAATTCTCGTCTCCTCCAAGGACTGCACTCCCATCGATTGCATCAAAATAAATTCCATCAAATTTACAGTGATTGACTATTTCGGAATGTTTTTGCGCAATCTCATCAAAAAGCTGGGTGTTGGGTCCTGGGACAAACCTCCCAAACCTTTCACTCAGGTGAAATGCTTTGCTACCTAAAGCATGTGAGGAGGGAATTGTCCCATTGGCTCCGCGCTTGAGCCCAGTAAACTTGTAGG
>Ga0209491_10001401_pt1 | contig 47242 bp, 20 predicted proteins | sample BON02_FD_187213 | JGI IMG/M metagenome (GOLD analysis project Ga0209491, IMG submission 187213) | Freshwater microbial communities from Lake Bonney liftoff mats and glacier meltwater in Antarctica - BON-02 (SPAdes) (version 2) | ecosystem: Environmental > Aquatic > Freshwater > Ice > Glacier...
ATAGAATAGGGCAATAGAGTTAGCAACCACGAAAATCGAGCGCGCGCCGAGCGGAAGAGAGCGCGCGCGCGCGGGCGAGGGCGCGGCCGCCGCCGTCGCCGACGCTCGTTCTGCCTCGGCGACGGCGCCCTGTCCTTCCGCGACGTGTGCTTCGCCTACCCTCGACGCGGCGGGCCAACCGCGCGCGCCGCCGCTTCTTGCGCTCGCTCGACGAGGAGATCGGCATGGCCGCGCGCTTCCAGCCCATCGAGATGGCCGAGCTGCGCGGCCCTGCTGGCGTCGACGGCGATCTTCGCGGCGGGCGTCACGGTCGCCGCGTGCGCCTTCCTCTGCGCGCAGCCCCGCGGGTGCGCGTGCTGATTTCTATTGAGTGTTGGCTCCTTGCGATTGCCGCTTGCCTGCTGGGTTGTTTGTGGCTCCCGCAACATGCTCATGATCCTCGCAGCCAAGCTGGCAGGGCACCCACGCCCTTCCTGGCTCACGCCGGTAGAGATCGTGCTGCTGTGCTCGGGCTAATGAGCGTTCCGCATCCCGGCATTGCCCCGTACAGAACTGAACGCCCAACCTTTCTTTTCCCGCAAAGATAGCGCAGCATCACGAGTGCGAACGGTGTAACACACGAAAAAGAGCCACGATTGCCGCTTGCCTGCTGGGTTGTTTGTTTTTGCGCGCTCGTCCCTCCGGCGTTCGCGCGGCCCCCTCCTTTCGTTCTTTTGCGACCGCCCTCCTGCATCGCCATGCACCCATCCGCGACGAATTACAGAGATAGATTAGGTTACACACTGGGCGTAAACTAGATAGATTTGCAGCCATAGAAACCAAAACCACAACAAAGCAAAAAGCGCAGCGAGCCTGCTCGCTCGGCCGAGTCGTCGAGCTCCAGCGAGGCCTGCGCGGGGGAGTCCCCCGCCGGGGGACCGCCCCGCCGCCGCTGATCGCTCGCGCCGCCGCCCGCCGATGCATTCGTCCCTCAGCGCTCCCCGACCCAAGGCCTCGCGCACGTGACCCCCGACAGCTTTGACTAGTGAATAACGCCAGGATAAGAGCCCTCGAAACTTTGACACCTTTGACTTTTCGATTGGCGCGCGCGCCAACGGCAACCATGAGGGCCGCGGCCCTGATCGCGCTGCTGGCAGTCGGTTCCGTGGCCTGTGCCGCGCAAGGTGTGATTGCATCGGACGCGCGCGCGAGAGAGACAGAGGGCCCCCTTTCAAAAAGGACGCCTTTGAAGCTCACGACACTCGACACCTCCCGCCCGTCTCAAACCACAGGCCGCCAGCCCAGCGCCTACGTGCAGCCCGGCTGCACGGTCATGTTCCTGCCCGGTCAGCCGTGCATCTCCGAGCTGGCGCCCGGAGCGCGGGGCTGCTGCGTCCCAAGCCACCGATGCGACGGCGACGGCGCCGGCGGCGCCGGCGTCTGCCAGCCCGTGCCAGCCGGCGCCCTCACGTACGATTTCGCCGCCTCGCGCGGCGCCGTCGCGGGCGCCGCCGACGCCTACGCCGCGGGGCGCGCGCTCCAGGCCGCGGCCGCGGCGTCAATCGCCTCGATCGCCGCGTCGCCGCCGCCGTCGTCGCCGTCGTCGCCCGGCTGCGGCACCGCCGGCGGCGTCGACGGCGCAGCGCCGGGCTGCCGCGCGGCCGTCGGCGGGGCCGACGGCGGGCCGGCCCTAGGCGCCGCGGCGCCGCTGTGGTGCTCCGCGCGCCGCCTGCTGCCGGGGGGCGCGTGCGACCCGCTCGCCAGCCCGGCGGTCGAGTGCTGCCCGGACGGCTACGCCTGCGCGGGCGACGGCGGGGGCGATGAGGGGGGCTTCCGCTGCCGGCTCGCCGTCACGGCCTCTGCCGCCAGCGCGGCGACCGAGCCGCTGTCGCCCACGGCCGCCTCTGAGCCGGCGCTGCGCGCGGCCATCGCGGCGACCGCCTCGGCCCTGCGCGCGGCGGCCCCCGCCGACGCCGACGCCGACGCCGCAGCCGCAGAGACGTCCGACGCGGCCGCGCGCGCCGCCGCCGCCGCCGCCGCCGCGTCGCCGGCCGCCGCCGCGCGCGCGGCCGCGTCCCTCTCCTTCCCGCCGCCCCCTTTACCCGCCGACGCGTGCTCCTGCCGCGTCGACGCTGCGGGCCTCCGCGTGCCCGCGCCCTGCCCCTCCGCCTGGGACCTCGCGGCCGCCGGCGCCGACGGCTCCGGCGGCCACCCGCCCGCCGTCCTGCCCGCCCTGCGCGTCGACAGTGCCTCAGGCCTCCTCGTCCAGGACCCGCCCAACGCCGCCACCGCCCCCCCGCTCGCGCGCCTGCGCGGCCTCAACTGGTTCGGTTGGGAAACCGGACAAAAGAACTTCGACGGTCTGTGGAGCTTCTGCGACGACGGCTACGGCCCCGCCTGCCCCCCGGGGCCCGCCCAGATCCCCCCCTGGTTCGAGGGCGCCAAGGGCGGCGGCCCGATCGCCCTCGCGCCCTCGGACCGCGACCGCCTGAAGGCGTACGCTTGGGGCCGCCGCACCGCCACCAACGACTTTGCGGGCGTCGTGCACGCGATCAAGGCGCTCGGGTTCAACGCCGTACGCGTGCCCTTTACTTTTTCCGAGCTCGCGGCGCCCCTGCCGCCCGCGGCCGACGGCGCCGGCGGCCGCGCGCCCCCCGAGTACGCCCTCTGCCTGAACGACGACCTCGAGGAGCTCAACTTCCGCCGGCTTGCCGACCCGTCGCTCGACCTCGCCGCGCTGCGGGCGGCTGTCGCGGCCGGCGGCGGCCGCGCGGCCGGAAAGTTTCCGCGGTACGCGGGGGCGCCGCACCCGCCGCCCGCGCGGTTCTGGCCGTCGCAGGACGACCCCGAGAGGCGCGCCGCGTGCGACTTGCCGTGGGAGGCGCCGATGCGGGGCGGGTACGCCGACCCGTCCCGCGACGACCCCCTGCTCCGCCTCACCACGTGCAACTGGTACCTGCCGCAGGCGCCCGGGACCGCAGCCATCCACCGTTTCCTGTTCGAAATCGAGTACCTGGTGTCGCAAGGGCTCTACGTCCTTTTGAGCTATCACCCGACGGCGCCGCGCGACGCGGCCGCGGCCGACGCCGCCCTCTTTGCGAGCAACTGGGGCGCCCTGTGGCGCTCGCTGGCCGCCCTGCCCTCCTACCCGACGCGCCTGAGGGGCCGCGTGTTCGCCGACCTCCTCAACGAGGGCAGCCGCTACGGCTGCCTGTGGGAGCGCGCGGCCGTCGGCGTCGGCGGCGCGACGGCGTGCGCGCCGGCCGCCGCCGCCTTTACCGCCGCGTTCGCGCAGCTGCACGCCGCCGACCCGCTGCTGCCCGGCGTCTTCGCCAACGGCCTGGGCCAGTCGGGCGCGCCCCGGGACGTCTCTCCGGGGGGCGGCGGCGACTGCGTCGCCGCCCAGACGTGCTTCCGCGGCATGCCCTGGGGGGACGGCTTCATCACGAAGCGGTCGCTCTTCTCGGCCAGCCGCGGCGCCTCGCTCGCCAGCAACGCGTCCTCCTTCTTCGCCTTCTCCTCGGCGGCGGCGGGGGGGTCCGCCTCCTCGTCCTCGGGCCCCCCGTCCTCGGCTAAGCTGGGCAAGGCCCTGGCTCTCAGCCCGCACATCTACCCGGGCAGCATCACGGGCTGGCCGCCCGAGACCCGCGACGCCCTGTTTGCTCGCCTCAACGCCTCTTTCGGATGGAAGGCGGCCGGCCGCGACCTCCTCTGGAGCGGCCGCCGGTTGACCCGCCGCCCCCCCGTCCTGCTGGGCGAGGTCGGCGTCGCCGATGACGGAGACAACGGCTTCTCGGCGCCCAACGCCGACACCACGCGCTGGCGGCCCGAGGACCTCCGGTGGCTCGGCGACGTGCGCGCCTTTTTCGCGCAGCGTTTTTTGCGGGTGCCGGCGGTTCCCGCGACGCGGCGCGTGCCCGTCGGGCGCGCCGCCTCGGGCCACCCGCTCAACTTTTTCGTGTGGAGCTGGAACGCCAACTCGGGCGACACCAAGGGCCTGGTCGGGCCGGCGTCTACCTGGCGGGCGGTGCAGTGGACGAAAATACGGGCGCTGGCCGCCGAGCTGGCGCTGAGGCCCTGGTACTGCGATTTTTTGGCGGGCTCGAATCCGGCGGCGGCGGCGGGGGCGTGCGGCGGCGGCGGCGGCGCGGCCGCGGCGGCGTGATGCGGCGGGGCACGTCGGCTGATCGGGTGGCCTGCGCGCCTTCTTGTTTTTTTTCTCTCTCTTTCATTTCATTTCGTTTTTCGGCGTCGTCGGGCGCCGCGCTTTTCTTTGCCGCCGCCGCCGCCTGTCGCCCTCGTGCCGCGGCCGCCGCCGCCCGGCGAACAAAAAAAGCTCCCCCTCCTCCCGACTACACGCAGCTCCATCCCACTTATCGCCATCATCGTCGCACTGATCAAACAACACACACACAACCACACGCGATCCCATTTATGCGCGCCACGCTGCGCCGAGTGAAAATAGTGCTTGCCCCCGTCTGCCTCCTCCCCTCTGCCAGAGACCCGACGAGAACGCCCCCCCGCCGCTCCCTGTCGGCGACCATGAGCCACGGCAAGGGCAAGGGCAAGGCGGGCGGCGACCGCAAGGACGCCAGCGGGTCGGCGCACTGGTCTGGGTACATCCAGGTGCGTGACTGAACGGAGAAGGAGCAAAGAGTCGGCGCGGTCCCGATGAGGCTATCTCTCTGTCTCTTGCGCGAGCGCGCGTGCTGCTTCGACCCACGTCGATGCAGTACTGCAGGGATCTCGCGCCCGAGCGGTAGCACCCGCCGTCTGCGCGCGCCCGGGCCAAAGAGAGATGACAAACAGAAACATTTCATTCGCCGCCACCGCCACCGCCGCTCGCGCGCGCCGCCCGCTCACCCGCCAGGCGCCCCCAAAACCAAAAAACGGCAACGACAGCTCTTTGCCCCGGACAACGCGGCGGCCGTGCCCTCGGTCCTGCTCTTCACCGACCAGGAGCGCTACCTCTTCAACGCCCCCGAGGGCGCCCAGCGCGTCCTGCGCGAGTGCAAGGCCAGGCTCAGCCGCGTCGGGCATGTGTTCGCCACCCGCGCGGCGCCGAGCGCCATCGGCGGCCTGCCCGGCCTGCTGCTGTCGTCCGCCGCGCCGACGGCGCCCGGCGGCGGCGGCGGCGGCGACGGCGCGGCGGCGTCGGCCGCCGCGGGCCTGATTGAGCAGCCCGTCGCGGCGCACCTGTACGGCCCGCCCGGCATGCGGTCGTACGTGGACGCCTTTCGGCTGTACGCGGCGCCCCCGCACGGCGCGCTCAGGGTGCACGAGGTTTCGGCGGCGGCGGCGGTGGAAGCGGCGGGGGGGCCGGGGGCGGCGGCGGCGGCGCTGGCGGCGCCCATCTACTCTTCTGGGGTGGTGGCGATCACGCCCGTGCTCCTGCAGGCGGTCGAGGGGGGCGGCAGCGACGATGACCCTGAGGAGATCGCGGAGGAGGCGGCGGAGGCGGAGGAGGAGCGGCGGCGGCAGCAGGAGCGCGCGGCATCGCGCAAGCGCCCGGCGACGGCGGCGGGCGAAGAGGCGGGCGGCGGCGGCGACCAACAGCAGCAGCAGCAGCGCGACGCGGACCCGGTGGCGGCGGCCGGCTCGGACGACCAGCAGCAGGAGAACGGCAAGCGGCCAAAGACCGCCGGCGGCGACCACCCGGACGCCCTGGGCGCGCGCGCGGGCGGCGTGCGCCGCTCCGGCGGCGGCGGCGGCGGCGGCGGCGGCGGCAACGGCGCGGCGGCGGCCGCAATCGCCCCGCCCGCCTGCGCCTGGGTCTGCCGCCTCGCCGACCTGCCCGGAAAGTTCGACCCGTCCAAGGCCGCGGCCGCGGGCGTCCCCCGCGGTCCCCTGTGGGGCGATCTCCAGCGCGGCCGCACCGTGCTTTCGGCCTCGGGCGCCGCCGTGGCGCCCGCGGACGTGATGAGCCCGCCCTCGGCGCCGGGCCCCTTGCTCGTCGTCGTCGACTGCCCCTCGCCCTCGCACGCGCGCGCGCTGCTGTCGTCGCCCGAGCTCGTGCGGGCGGCGCGCGACAGCGGCGGCCCTCCCGGCGGCGGCGGCGGCGAAAGCGCCCCCGCCGCTTCCGCGCCCCCCCGCGCCGTCGTGGTCGTGCACCTGTCGCCCGCGGGCGTGCAGCGGTCGCTCCCCTACCGGCGGTGGCTCCGCGGGTTTGGCGCCGGCGCTCGGCACTTGTCGCTGCCCGCGGGCGACGCGCGGCCGCCGGCCGGCCGGCGCGCTCTGGAGCTGCAGGCGCGGCTGCACGCGGTCGAGCCGCTCCTCTTCCCGCTGGAGCCGCTGGCGCGCGGCGAGGGCGAGCCCGGGAGGGCCGAGGCGGCGCGCGCGGCGGCCGCCGCGGCGCACGGCCGGGCGGTGGCGGCGGCAGAGGCAGAGGCGGCGGCGGCAGATGAGGCAGGGGGGGCGCCTCCACAGCCCTCGCCGCCGGTCGTCGTCCCGTGCGGCCACCTGCACCGCTACACCCTCGCCCCCGCGCGCGCCCAGGGCCTCGAGCTTGACGACGCCCCGACCGGCTTCGACGTCGCCGGCGAGGCGGCGGGCCTGCTCGCAAAGCACGCCTCCGTGGCCGCGGCCGTCTCGGCGGCGCGCGCGGAAAAGACGGCGCTGGCGGCGGCGGCGGCAACAGAGGCGCACCCCGGGCTGCCCGCCTGGCTGGCGGCGGGGGACCGGTCGCAGGGCGCGCTCACGCTCCTGGGCACGTGCTCGGCCGTGCCCACGCACTTCCGCAACGTGAGCTCGTACCTGCTCGAGACGGGGGGAGGATGCGGCGGCGGCGAGGAACCGGCGGCGGCGGCGGCGGAGGCGGCGGAGGGAGACGGCGTCGGGCTGCCTCCCGCGCCGCCGCCGATGCGCGCGGGCCTGCTGCTCGACTGCGGCGAGGACTGCGTCGGGCAGATGGAGCGCGTGTTCGGGCGCGAGGGCGCCGCCGAGCGCGTGCGCCGCCTGGCCGCCGTGTGGGTGTCGCACATGCACGCCGACCATCACGGCGCGCTCTACGGGATCCTGGAGCGGCGCGCGCAAGAGGCGGCGGCGGCGGCGGCGGCGGCGGCGCGCGCAAACGGGCAAGAGGGCGACGGGGGCGGCGGCGCGCCCGCGGGCGGCGGCGGCAGCAGCGCGCCCCCTCCGCTCCCCCCGCTGCTGATCATCGGCCCGTGGCCGCTGTTCCGCGTGCTGACCACGTACGTGGCGGCGATGCCGCACCTGCGCGACAGCTTCCTGTTCCTGCCGTCCCCCTACCTGGCCGCGCGGTACGCAGAGCACCAGCAGCAGCAGCAGCAATCGGGCGGCGGCGGCGGCGGCGGCGGCGACGGCGGCGGCCAGGGCGCCGCGCCCGCCGCCGCGCCCGGCCGCCCGCCGCCGCCGCCGCACATCCTCGCCGCGTACGAGCGCGCCAAGGCCTCGCTGGGCCTCTCCGAGCTCTGGGCCTTCCACGTCGAGCACGTCGCCAACTCGTTCGGCCTGCGCGTCGCCGCCGAGGCGGCGGCCGCCGCTGCAAACGGCGGCGGCGGCGGTGGCGGCTGGGCGCTCGTCTCTTCGGGCGACACGCGCCCGTGCGCGGACGTGGCGCGCGCGGCGCGCGGCGCGACGCTGCTGCTGCACGAGGCCACGTTCGACGACGAGCTCGCCCACGAGGCGCTGGCTAAGCGCCACTCGACCGTGGGCGAGGCGCTGGGCGTGGCGCGGCAGGCGGGCGCGTACCGCACGCTGCTCACGCACTTTAGCACGCGCTACCCGCGGCTGCCGCCGCCGCGGAGCGCCGCCGCCGTTACTGTGGCGGGCGGCGCCGGCGCCAGCGCCGGCGGCGCCGCCGCCGCCGGCGCCGAGCCGGCCTTTGCCCTGGCGTTCGACCTGATGACCATCAACCTGGCCGACCTGCCGTCGCTGCCGGCCGTGGTCGCGCCCCTGGACGCCATGTTCCGGGCGGCGTACGAGGGCGACGCGCTGGCGGCGGAGGACTGACGAGGGACAGAAAGAGGATTGATTGGTTGACCCCCGGGCGGCGGTGGCGGCGGCGAGCGACGAACGGCGAGCGGGTCGGTCCACCGCCGCCGCCTCTCTCTTCTTGGGCATCACTGCCAAACGCCCTCGACCACCCTAGTCACGGTTCCTCAATAGAGACTCCAACCTGCTAAAACCTGCGAGCGGGACAGCCCTCTCAAAGAATCGATCACGAACCAAAAAGTCCGACACCACCAACCTCCGTTGATTCTGATCAGATTCACACACAGCTCGGCTTGTTCAGTGCAACGTATTCAGTTGAATCACACGACACCACCGGCCGCGCCGCCACCATGGCGGGCGGCAAGAAGAAGGCGGGCGGCAAGAAGGTCGACGCCGCGACGATCCCGTCGGAAGTCATCGAAGAGTTTGCGGCGGTGGCGGCCATCTTTTCCGAGGCGTTCGCCCTGCACGAGGACTCGCTCGGGTTCACGCTGCACATCGTGCCAGAGCTGGGGGCGGCGGTGGAGGAGGACTACGTCTCGGTCGAGCTGATTTTTCGGTGCGCGCTCCGCGGTGGCGCGCGCGTCGAGCGTTCTTTCTTGCAGTGCGCCGCCGTCGTCGAGCGTCGCCGTCGTCTTGCGCAAGCGGCGCGGGAGAGCAGCAGCCAGCCCCTGTCCTCCCTGCCCGTCCGTCCACCGCCCGCCTCACGCGCGCGCGCACGCCTTCCTGCCCACCGCAACAATCCTTTGACGAAAAACGTAAAACGAAACACAAAAAAAACAAAAAAAGATACACGCCGGGCTACCCTTCCACGCCGCCGTCGCTGCGGATCCGGGCGGCGCCGGGCGTCTCGGACCGCGAGCGGGAGGACCTGCAGCGGCGGCTGGTCGAGACCGCCGCCCGCTTCGCGGCGCGCGGCGACGTGTGCGTGTTCGACGTCGCCACCGAGTGCCAGGAGGCGCTGCGCGCGCTCAACGAGGCGGCGCGGGGGCGGGCGGTGGCGGCGGCGGCGGCCGCAGCTGCGGCCGCGGCCGCGGGGGACGCCGAGGCGGCGGCGGCCGCGGCGGCCGAGGCGGCCGCGCCGCGGTCGCTGTGGCACGCGATGCAGCGGCGGGCGCGCGAGGGGGATCGCGAGGTCGAGGCCGAGGCCGAGGCGGCGGCGGTCTCGGCGGCGGCGGCGGCGGGCGACGGCCTGCTGCTGCTCGGTAGGGGAGCGGCTGGGGGGGCCGGCAGTGGGGGGGCGGGGGCCGGCGGCGCCTCTGCGGCCCAGGGCGACGACGCGGCAGGGGCCGGCTGGCTAATGCTGTTTGGGGGCGGCGACTTTGGCGGCGGCGACGACGACCTGGACGGCGGCGGCGCGGCGGAACTGTCGCTGCTGGCGGCGGCGTCGGGGGCGCAGCGCGGCGCGGCGGCGGCGGCGGCGGCGGCGGCGAGGCACCGGCAGCAGCGGACGCAGCAGCAGCAGCAGCAGCAGCAGCAGCAGCATCAGCGACCGCCGGCCGCGCCTACAAAGCCGGACGCCAGCGCCGCCGCCGCGCTTCTTCCTCCCAAGCCGCCGGCCGCGGCCGCCGTCTTCCCGCCCGCACCCCCGACCGCGGCGGCGGCGGGGACGGCCGAGGAGGCGCCGTCGGCCGCAGCAGCCGGAGCAGCGGCAGCGGCCACTGCCGCACCACCGCAGGAGCCTCTCGCGCACCGCGCGTCCACGTCCGGCCTGTCGTTCGGCCGCTCGGCCAACAGCCTGCCGCGCGAGCTGCGCAAGCTGCTGACGAGCGGGCGGTCCGGCCGCGCGCCGCCGCCTCCCGTTCCTCTCGCTGCCGCCGCCGCCGAGGGAGGGGCGACGGCGACGGCAACGACAACGGCGACGGCGGCGGCGGCGACGAGCACCACCACGACCGAAGAAACGTCGGCGGCGTCGGACGAGCAGCCGCCCGGCCTGCCAGGCGGCGCCAACAACAAGCTGCTCTGGCGCCGCGGCAACGACAGCTGCTCCTCCGACTCTCCAGATTCTTCCTCGTCTGGCGAGGAGGGCGCGGAGAGCGGCAGCCGCGACGACGACGACAGCGGCGACAGAAGCAGCAGCAGCGACGGCAGCAGCGGGGACGGCAGCACGGCGAGCCTCGCGGAGCTCGCCGAGGGCGGCGACCGGCCCTCCATGCGCGCGCAGCTGCTCCTGGGACACAGCCTCAGGCTGCTCGCGGCGCAGGGCGCCCTCCTCGGCCCCTCCCCCCCGTCCTCCCGTCCCGCCTCGGGCGGCGGCGGCGGCGGCGGGGCCGGGGGCGGCGCCGACGCCGTGGCCGGCGCGCTGCGGCGCGCGGGGCTTCTACCCCAGTGGGTGTACTGGCTCCTGCGCAACCCCGAGCGGTTCGAGCGCGTGTTCCGGCGCGCGTTCGCGGAGGAGATTGCTGGGGCGGCAGGGGCGGGCGGCGACGGCGGCGAGGCGTCGGCGGCGACGGGGCGGCACAAGCCGGGCGGCGGCGGCGGCGGCGACGGCGCGCTCGCGCGCTTCTGGGCGCCGGCCGTGGCGAGTCCCGGCGGTGCGGCGTCGTCTCTGCGCCCGGCCCGCGCCCCTGCAGCCAAGCAGCAGAAAGAGCAGCAGCAGCAGCAGCAGCAGCAGCAGCAGCAAGGCGCCGCCGCGCCTCCGCCGCCGCCGCCGCCGCCGCCGCCGCCGCAGCAGCAGAGCCGCTACCGCGCCGACTTCCAGGAGCTCGCGCGCCTGGGCCGCGGCGGCTTCGGCGTCGTCGTTGCCGCCGCCAACCGCCTCGACGGCCGGACGTACGCGGTCAAGAAGCTCGCGCTCGGCCCCGCCTCGCGCGCCGACGCCGGCGCGGCCGCCGAGGCCGAGCGGCGGGCGGCTTACGCGCGTGTTTTGCGAGAGGTGGCCACGCTGTCGCGGCTGAGCTCGCCGCACGTGGTCCGCTACTACCAGGCGTGGTGCGAGGTGCTGGCCTACCGCGAGGGCCTCGCGGGCGACGAGCTGGCGCTTCTGCTGCAGGGCGCGGCCGCGGCCGGCGCGTCGGCGTCGGCGCTCTCGCCCGGCGACGCCGCCTCGGACGACGACGACGAGGAGGGCGACGACGGCGACGACGAGGGCGAGGAGGAGGACGACGAGACCGACGCGTCATCGTCGCTGTTCGCGTCGCCCGACGGCGGCGGCGCCGCCGCCGCCGCCGGCAGCACCGCCCACCACACCGCCCGCACCCGCGCGCGCCGCGCCGGCCGCCTCGCGCGCCGGCGCGCCGCCGCCGCCGCCGCGGGCCCTCAGCAGTGTCTCTACATCCAAATGGAGTACTGCCCGCGCACGCTCGCGCAGGACCTGGAGGCGCCCGGCGGCCTCGGCGAGGAAGCAAGTTGGGACGTGCTCCGCCAGCTGCTCAACGGGCTGCGGCAGCTGCACGCGGCCGGGATCGTGCACCGCGACCTCAAGCCGGCCAACATCTTCTTCGGCGCGGACGGGTCCGTCAAGATGGGCGACTTTGGGCTCGCGAGGGAGGTCCTGTCGCGAGACGTGTATGCGGCGGCAGCGGCGGCGGCGGCAGCGGCGGCGGCGGGCGGGCCAAAGGACGGGGGGCAGCAGCAGCAGCAGCAGGCGGCGGCGGCTTTGCAGCCGCCGCCGCCTGGCCAGCAGGCGCGGCAGCACCAAGGGCCCGCGGCCGCCGCCGCGGCCATGGCGGCCATGTACATCACGCAGGGCCACCACCAAGGCCGTCAGGCGTCGCCGCCGCCGCCGCCGCCGCCCTTTTCGCCCGGCGGCGCCGGACCGAGCACCGGCGGCGGCGGCGGCGGCGGCGGCGGCGGCGGCGGCGCGGCGATGCACGCCGATCAGATGACGGGGGCCGCCGGGACCTACCTCTACATGGCTCCCGAGCTGCTCCCCGCCCCGTCGCTGCCGGCGTCGGGGACGGGCGGCGAGGGCGAGGGCGACGGCGCCGCCGGCGGCCAAGGCACGGCGGCGGCGGCGGCGGCGGCAGTTGCGGCGGCGGCGGCGGCGCCTCCCCCGCCGCCGCCGCCGCACCACCAGAGCGACGCGCGCGCCCTCGACATCTTCTCCCTGGGCATCCTCACATTTGAGCTGTTCTACCCCTTCAGCACGGGCATGGAGCGCATCGCCCTCCTGCGCGACCTGCGCGACCGCGGCCGCCTGCCCGAGGACTGGGCGGCCAAGAACCCCAACGCCGCGCGCGCCGTCTCGTGGATGACCGCCCGCCGCCCGTCGGACCGCCCGACGGCGCGCGAGGTGCTCGACTCGGACCTCTTGCCCCTGCGGGTGGCCGACGAGCAGCTCAAGGACGTGCTCCGGTCGCTCCCGGCCAACCCTGACGCGTTCGACCGGACGGTCGAGGCGCTGTTCGCGATCACGGGGGGGGCGGCGGCGGGCGAGGGGGGCGGCGGCGGTGGAGGAGGAGGCATCAACGGCGTCAAGGGCGGCGGCGGCGGCGGCGGCGGCGGCGGCGGCAACAAGGCCGCAAACGCGAGCAGGGCTCCGGACGTGCCGGTGGGCCTGGGCCCCGCGGCCGGGCAGATCATCCGGCACCACCAGCAGCAGTGGTCGCGCGAGCAGCGGGAGCTCGAGGAGCAGCAGCAGCGGCTGCTGCAGCAGCAGCAGCAGCAGCAGCAGCAGCGGCAGCACGAGCGGGGCAGGCGCGGCGGCGGCGCCGCCGCCTTGCCGACGCCGCCGACGCCGACGCCGACGCCGCCGACGCCGACCCTGGCCGCCTCGTCGCTCTGCGAGCTGCCCGGCGCCCCGGTCGCCGGAGCGGTCGAGGCGCGCGACGACGTCTGCCGCCTCGTCCGCGCCGTCTTTGCCACGCACGCGGCCGTTCCGATGGCCTCTGCGCCCGTCGGCCTCGCGCCGCCGGGCGCAGGCGCCCTGCCCCGCGACGCCGTGCGCCTGCTCGCCCCGTCCGGCCAGCAGCTCGCCCTGCGCCACGAGCTGCGCCTGCCCTTCGCCGCGTGGTTGGCGCAGCAGGCGGCCGCCTACGGCTACGGCGGCGGCGGCGGCGGCTTTGGCGGCGGCGGCGGCGGCGCGTCCGGGCCCGCCGCCTGCGCCCTGCTCGGCGCGCCCGACGCCGGCATGCGGCGCTACGAGATCGCGGCGGTCAGCCGCGCGCGCCGCGGCGGCCTCGGGGGCGGCGGCGGCGGCGGCGGGCGCGCCGGCGCCCTGCTGCCGCCTGTCGTCTCCTTTTTGCAGGCGGACCTCGACATCGTGGCGCCGCAGCCGCCGCAGCTGCTGGCGGCCGCCGCCACAGCGGCCGCGGCCAAGGCGGGCGCCGTCTCGGGAGGCAAGGGAAAAGGGCCTCCTTCCGCCGCCGCGACCGCCGCCGCCGCCGCCGCCGCCGCCGCCGCCGCCCCGTCGGCCGCCGCCATCGCCACGGGCCTGGCCGAGCGCGCGCTCGTGGACGCAGAGGTCGTGCGCGCCGTGTGCCGCGTGCTGGACGCCCTGCTGCCGGAGCTGTCGGTGCCCGCGGCCTCCGCGGCGGGAAGCGCCGTGCCCGTCACGTACGAGGTGCGCCTTGGGCACCGCGCGCTGCTCGAGGCGACCGCGGTGGCGCTGGGCCTGCCGAGGGGAGCGGGGGGCGGAGGCGGAGGGGCGGCGGGTGCGGGCGCGGCGGCGGGCGGCGGCAACACCAACGGCGGCGGCAGCGGCGGCACGGCCGCCGCCGCCCTGTCGCTGTTGCGTACGGCGGCGCCGCTGTCGCCCGCGCGGCCCGACCTGCGCGCGCGCGCCTGGCCCGCCATCCGGACGGGCCTGGACGGCCTGGGCGTCGACGCGGGGCCGGCGTCGCGCTGCCGGCGGGCGGTGCTGGCGCTGCCGGGCGAGGCGCTCGCGCGCCTGGCCGACGTGCGCGCGTTCGTCGCCGAGGCGGCGCAGCACCAGCACCAGCATCAGCACCACCAGCACCAGCACCAACAGCACCAGCAGGCGCAGCGGGGCGGCAACAACGCCGGCAACAACAGCAGCAGCAGCGGCGCGCGCGGCCGCCGCGGCGCCGCCGCCGGCGCGGCCGCCGACACTGGCCTCGCCCCGGGCGCGCCCCCTCTCCTGCCGCGCAGCGCCGTCGACGCCGCCGCCACGGCCCTCGAGGAGGTTGCGGCCGTCTGCCGCCACCTGGTCGCCTGGGGCGTGCCCTCCGCCCAGCTGCTCCTCGACCCGCTGCTGCTCGCCCCTTCTGCCGACTATTTCTCCGGCGTGATCTTTTCGGTTCACCTGGTGGTGCCTGCGGCGGGGGGCGCGGGCGCGGGCGCGGGCGCCGCCGCCGCCGCCGCCGCCGCCGCCGCCGCCGCCGCCTTTTCCTCTTCTTCCTCTTCTTATTCTTCCTCCGCCCTGCTCGCGCCCGTGGCGACCGTGCCCGTCGCCGCGGGCGGGCGCTACGACGGCCTGCTGCGCGCGCTCTGGTCGCCGGCCGCGGTCGCGGCGGCGGGACCCGCGCCCGGGGCCGCGGGCGCGACCATCAACGTCGAGCGGCTCGCGCGCCTGCTGGCGCAGCGGCGCGCGCAGACGGCGGCGGCGGCGGCGGGGGGCGGGGGCGGCTACGGCGGCGCGGCGGCGGGGGGCGCGGGGGCTTACCACCAGCACGCCTACGGCGGCGGGTACGGCCTGGCGGGCTCGGCGGGCGCGTTTCATGGGGGCGGCGGCGGCGGCGGCGGCAGCCCGTACTGGGGCGCCGCTGGCGCCGGCCTCTATGGCTACGGAGGCGGCGGCGGCGGCGGGCCGGGCGCGCTGCTGCCTGCGTCTCGGCCCGATGTGTTGGTCGTCGCAAAGGGCGGCGGCGGCCTGCTCGCCGCCCGCATGGAGCTCCTCTCGCAGCTGTGGGCGTCGGGCATCTCCGCCGAGCAGCTGCCGTGCGCGGCGCCGTCGCTGTCCGCGCAGTACGAGTACGCGCGGCTCCGGGGCGCGCGCTGGATGGTGATCCTGGACGCCAAGCTGCTGCTGGCCGCCGCGCCGCTGCCGTCGTCGTTGGCGGCCGGAGGGGCGCGCGCGGCGGCGGGCGGGGGCGGCGTGGCGGCCGAGGCGACGGCGGGGGCCGGGTCGCTGCTGCCGCCCGCGCCGTCCGGCGCGCCCTCCCTGTCCTCCGCCGCGGCCTTTGGCAGCTCGGGTGCGCTCAGTCCCGCCGACTCGCTGCTCGCCCACCAGGGCGGCGGCCGCGCGGCGACGGCCAGTGCCGACTCGGGCGACGGCGGCGCCCCGCCGCATCAGCACCAGAATCAGCAGCAGCAGCAGCAGCAGCAGCACGACGCCGAGGCGCAGGCGGTGCCCGTGCGCATAAAGTCGCTCGAGCGGCGCGGCGAGGACGTCACCCTGCCCGTGTCGGAGGTCGGGCGGTACCTGGCCGTGGCCCTGGCAGCAGCAACGTGGCAGCAGCAACAGGCGCAGCAGCAGGTGCAGCAGCAGCAGGCGCAGCAGCAGCAGCAGGCGCAGCTGGGTGGGCCGGGCGGCGGCGTCGGCGGCGGCGGCGGCCTCGCGGGCGGCGGCCTCGGCGGCGGCGGCCCCGGCGGCCTCGCCTCAGCCGCGCCGCCGTTCCCTCCCGCCCCGCTGCCCTACTCGGGCGCCGGCGGCGTGTGGGGTGGCCTGCTCCCGGCCGCGGGCGCCGTCAGCACCGGCAGCTTTGCGCTGCGCTCGCTCGCGCGCGCGCCCTCCTCCTCGTCGGGCGACAACCTCTTTTCGGCGGGCGGCGGCGGCATGGGCGGCGGCGGCGGCGGCATGGGCGGCGGCGGCGGCGGCGGCGGAGGCGCGGCGGCGGACGATGGCTCGGCGTCCGACGGCGGGCCTCCCTCCCACGCTTCCCACCGCCACTCGAGCGCGCTGCACGGCCAGCACCACGGCGGCCACCGCCACCGTCCGCGCTGAGGACTTCTTGGATTGGTCTTTGAGAGAGGCTCTTTGGGTCTCGACGTTTTCTTTATTATTGCCCTGGCGCCGTTTTCAGCGCGCGCGCCGCCTCGCCCCCCCCTGGGGTCCGCAACAATATGAGATGTTTGCACGATTTGAAGTTTCAACACGCACAAAAACCGTGGTCACACACGGGCGATGAGGCGCGCGCGCGCTCATATTGATCCCTTAGAACGCCCTCGCCCTCGCCAGCAGAGCCGAGTGCATTGGGCACGGGTCGGTCCGCCCGGCCGCCGCCGCCTCCGCGGACAGGCCCTCGAACCACCCGTTGCGCCACCCCTGCTCCTTGAGCGCCGTGGGAAAGTGCGCCACGCTCCGCGCGTAAGCGCGAAGGCGCGCGACGGTCTCGGCGGGCGGCCGCGCGTCGGCGACGCCGAGCGCGGCCGCGCCGGCGGCGCCGAGCTCTGCGAGCAAGGCCGACACCTCGTCGCCGTGGTCGCGCTCGACCTCGCCCACGGTCAGGCCCCCGTGCACGGCGCCGACCAGCATGAAGGCGCAGATCCACGCGAGCTTGTCGAGCATGGCCAGCGCAAACTCGTCTTTGCCCAAGACGCGGCAAGAGAGGCCGCCGGCCGCCAGCCGCGCCGCCACCGCCTCGGCGTGCGCGCCGTGCGCGGCGGTCAGGCCCGCCGGGTCGAGCTCCGTCACGCCGTCCGCCGGCGCGTCCCCAAGCGTGGCCACGGCAAAGTAGACGAGCAGCTGGGTGTTGGCGCCGAGCCCCTTGGCGTCCAGCCACGGCTGGAGCATGCCGTTTTGCATGAAGACGAGGTCGCGCCGCCGCTTGGCGGGGGTGGCGGCGACGACGGCGTCGAGGGCGTCGTTGCGCGTGGCGACGAGGATGGGCCCCGTAGCGGGGCAGGCGGACGGGTCGAAGGCCGCGTTGCGGCGGAGGACGACCTGTTTTTGGGGGTTGGATGTATGGGGGTGTTGGTTCAGAGGTGTAGTGTGTTGTTGCCGTCAGTAGGCGTTTTTTTCTCTACGGCGCAAAAAGCATCGCGGCGAAAAAAAAGAGGGGGGTCGCCGCTTGCGCGCAGGGGAGAACGAACAACACCGCCTGCTCCTCCACGACTCTTGATCAACTCACGTCTCCCCCGGGACCCATCCCCGCGAGCGCCTGGCCGACGCGCCCGCCGCCGAAAATGGTGAACGGCTGCTGCTGCTGCTGCTGTGCGGCGGCGGCGGCGACGACCGGAGAGCCGGCGCGCTCCTCCCGAGCGGCCATCCCGTCCCGGCGCGGACGAGGGACGAGGAGCGAGGAGGGGGCGCGACGATGCTGCAGTTTCAGCTGCTGCTGCAGGTGCATGCCGGCGCGAGAGGCCGAGGACAACATACGGTGCGTGTGTCGTGCGTGTGCGTGTGTCTGAAGAGGGGGCTGGATTTGGTCGATTTGGCGGGCTGCGGGAGGAATTATTTGCACCAACGGATCCGATCGCGGGGCACAACGTTGGCCGACTGGACAACACGCGCTCGATTTTCCGGGGCCCAGATGATCTTTGGCGTAAGGGGGAGAATTGGCGTGCGTGTTTGTGTTTATGATGTGTGTGAGGAGCGAGCGCGTGTTCAACAGAGGCCGAACAACGACGCGCTGTCGACACGTGCCGGCGGGGTAAGTGTCGACGGCGCTGCCCGGCCATCTCCCCTTTTCCCTCTTCATCGTCCCTCCCTCCCTTCCTCTCTCTCACACAACCGTCAACCATCCAATCACACACAACGCATTCAATCCGAGGATGACTCACTTGCCCACATCGCGTGGGCTCGCCCTCTCGCGAGCTCGCGGAGGAGGGAGCGGCGCTCCGAGACCCAAACCGCTGGCGGGCGCCGGCACCACCGCCCCATGGCCATTGCCCGCGCCCGCGCGGAGCGCGCAGGCCCCGAGCCAATCGGAAGACCACGGGTTCGTCTCGTGTCGCCCCCACGCGCGCCCCCTGGCGCCCTTGCGCGCCGCAGCGCCGAGCAGAGGAGGAAGCGTCAGCGGCGGCGGCGGCAGGGGCAGAGGCAGCGGCGGCGGCGGCGGCGAGGCCGGCGCCAGCGCCGCGCCTAGCCGCCGGCCGCCGCGCCCGCCGACGCGCGAGGAGCTCGAGATGGACGTCGAAGACATGTTCCTGGACGACCTGGAGGCGGCGGGGCTGCGCCGCCAGCTGCGCCGCCAGTCCGGTACCAGCCTGGAGGAGCGCGCCGAGGGCCTGCGCAAGCAGACCGAGCGCGAGGCGGCCGACGGCGCGGCCGGCGGCCTCCCGCCGGCGCGCGGCGGCCGCACGCGCGACGCGGCGGCCGCGCTCGGCCGCCGGCGCGACCCCTTTGAGAGCGAGCGCCGGGGGGACGGCTACGGGGCCGAAGGTGGTGGTGACGGCGACGCCCGCCGCGCCGCCGTCGCGCCCCCGAGGGCGCCCCCGGCTGTCGCCGCCGCCCCGCCGGCCGCCGCCGCCTTTTACGCGCCAAAGTCGTGGGCGGCCGTGGGCGCGTCCGACGAGGTCGCCGAGGCCCTGCGCGCCCTGGGCTTCCCGCGGCCGTCGCACGTGCAGGCGGCGTCCTTTCCGGCGCTGCTGGCGCGCGTCGGGGACGGCGCCGTAGGCGACGACGGCGACGGCGACGGCGACGGGGACGGCGCCGCCGCCGCCGACGGCCCGTCTTCTTCCCCTGCTCCCCCCCGGGGCCCTCCTCGCGCCCTGCGGCCGCCCCTGTTCACCCACGTGGCCGTGGCCGACCAGGCCGGCAGCGGCAAGACGCTGGCCTACCTGGCCCCCCTGCTGCAGGAGCTGCGCGAGGAGGAGGTGCTCCTCGCCGGCGGCGGCGGCGGCGGCGGCGGCGCCTCCGCCTCTGCTCTGGCGGCGGCGTCGGCATGGGGGGGGGGGCCAGACGGGGGCGGGCGCGGGAGCGCGAGCGGCGGTCGCGGCGGCGGCGGCGGCCACAGGGGCGTCCCCGCCACCAAGGCCCGCGCGCCCCGGCTCATCGTGCTGACCCCCACCGCCGAGCTCGCGCAGCAGGTCGCCTCGGTCGCGCGCCGGCTGTCCGAGGCCGGGCTGCGCCACCGGCGCGCGGTGGTGACGGGGGGCGAGGCTGACCCGCGCGAGCGGCAGAAGCGCTTCCGCACTCAGAAGGAGACGCTGGCGGCGGGCGTCGACCTGGTGGTGGCGACGCCCGGGCGGCTGCTGGAGCACGTGCGGCGGGGGTCGCTGGACCTTTCCGGCGTGCGGGCGGTGGTGCTGGACGAGGTGGACGTGCTGTGCGCGGGCGGGGGGGAGGGGCCCGCGGGGGCCGAGGCCGGCGGCCCGGGCGGCGGCGGCGGCCCGGGCGGCGGCGGCGGCGGCTCGGGGCACCGCGAGGCGGTCGGGCCGCTGGTCGAGGCGGCGCGGCGCGAGGTGCGCGCCAAGGCGGCGGCGGCGGCGCAGCAGCAGCAGCGGCAGCCGACGGCGTCCTCGCCCAAGCAGCAGAAACAGGCCGGCGGGGACGGGGACGGCGGCGGCCTGTCGGGCGCGCCCGCCGACGCGTTTGGGCCCCCGCCGCCCGCCGCGCGCGACGGCGACGACCCGCAGCAGCAGCAGGGGCAGCAGCAGTACCAGGGCCCCGAAGGGCCGCGCTTCGTCCTCGTCTCCGCCACCATCCCCGCCGGCGCCCTCGGCGCCCTGCGCGAGCTCTTCCCCGGCCTGGTCGGCGCCTTCGGCCCCGGCCTGCACCGCACGTCGCCCGGCCTGCGCGAGGAGCTGGTGGACTGCTCGGGAGGCCCCGGCGAGCCGTCGCTCGAGTCCGGCAACGCGCGCAAGCTGTCGGCCCTGCGGCGCGCGCTCCGGCGCGTGGGGGCGCAGCGGGCGGTGGTGTTCTGCAACAAGCTCGAGACGTGCCGCCTGGTGGAGAACGCGATGCGGCGCTGGCGCGACGCCGACGGCGCCGCCTTTGCGGGCGGCCTGGAGCAGCAGCACGAGGAGGACGCGTTTGACGATGAGGACGAGGACGAGGAGGAGGACGAGGACGAGGGGGACGGGGACTGGGAGTCGGGCCGGCAGGGGCCGCACGAGCCCCTGCCCTACCACGAGGCCGTGCGCGACGAGCTGCGCATGGCCAACCTCGCGCGCTTCCTCCAGGCCCCGCCGCCGCCGCCGCCGCCCTCGGCCGACGCCACGACCGCCGCGCTCCAGGTCGCCGCCGCCACGATGGCCGCCGCCGCCGCCGCAAACGACGGGAGCGGCGCCGCCGCCGGCCGCCGCTCCCTCTTCCCCCCCGCCGCCCCCCGCCCCCCCGCCCCCCTGGCCCTCGTGTGCACCGACCGCGCCTCCCGCGGCATCGACACCGCCGCCTGCGGGCACGTGGTCCTGTTTGATTTTCCGCGAGACCCCTCTGAGTACGTGCGGCGCGTCGGCCGCACGGCCCGCGGCGCGCGCGGGCAGGGGGTCGCGACCATCCTGGCGCTGGGGCGGCAGGTGCCCCTGGCGCGCGAGGTGCTCGCGCGCACGACCGCGCGCGCGCCCGTGCACCGGGTGCCGGACGTGCTGCAGGCGTCGGGCGAGGCCGCGCCGGCCGGCGACGACGATTTTGCCCGGCAGGGGCACGGCGGCGGCGGCGGCGTCGGCGGCGGCAGGCCATCGTACGGCGGCGGCGGGCGCGGCCGTGGCGGCGGCGGGGAGCGGTATGGGGCAGGAGGACGCGGCGAGAGGTACGGAGGCGGAGGCGGCGGAGGAGAGCGCGGCGAGCGGTACGAAAGGGGCGGCGGCGAGGGCGGCCGCAGGGAACGGTTTGGCGGCGGCGGCGGCGGGGGAGGGCGCAGCGAACGGTACGAGAGGGGCGTTGGCGGCGGCGACCGGCTCGAGCGCCGATGAGCAGATATCGGCGGGGAAGGGTGTCAGATTACACACAGGGCCAACGGACGCATCACGACGTAGTAAGGTTGCGTGTGCCCGGGAGGGTGCAAAAGAAATGCCACAGTTTTGAAGAATGGAACAACCCAGGGAAACAAATGAGAAACGACCCGCCGCGTCTTTTCGTTTTGCTCAAGCGACGGGGTTGGCCGTCGCCGCCGGCAGCTCGACCGCCGCTCCCTGCTCCGCCCCGCGGCGCTGGCGCGCGCCCCCGGCCTCCTTGGCCGCCAGCCTGGCCTCCCTCTTGGCCGCCGCGGCCCGCTCGCGCGCCTCGACGATCTCGTGGATGTCGCGCGGCATCTTGCCCGTAGCCACCAAGTAGGCATCCCGCCGGTCGTAGAAGCGCTTCTGCGCCCAGCGAGAAACGTAGACGAGCGACACCAGCACAGGCACCTCCACAAGGGGGCCGACGGTGGCGGCCAAGGCCTCGGGACTCTGCGCGCCCCACACGCCCACGGCCACCGCGATGCCCAGCTCGAAGTTGTTGGACGCGGCCGTAAAAGCCTGCGTGGCGGCGTAGCTGTAGGGCGCGTTTGTGTACCATGCCGCCGCAAACCCCAAGGCAAACTGCACGAGGAAGTAAATCAGCATGGGAACGGCCACGCGGCAGATGTTGCCGATCTCGCTGACGATGCGGTCCCCTTGCGCCGCAAAGAGGGCGACGATGGTGTAGAGCAGGGCGAGCAGGGCCACGGGGCCGAAATAGGGCATGACGCGGCGGTCGAGAAAGGCGCGCGAGCTGGCGGCGATGATCGCGTAGCGCAGGATCACGGCCGCGGCCAACGGCAGCCCTAGGAAAAGCAAGACGCTCTTTGCCACGAGCCAAAACCCGGCCGCGCCACCGCCCAACACTGACGGCCCCAGGTAGATCATCGAGAGCGGCGCGTACAGCACGATCTGCAGGATCGAGTTGACGGCCACGGTCACGGCGCACAGCTCGCTGTGGCCGCCCGACAGGTCGCTCCAAATCAGGACCATCGCGATGCAGCGCGCGAGGCCGACCATGATGACGCCGCTGCGGTAACGCGGCAGGTCGGGAAGGCACGCCCACGCCAGGCCCGTCATTAAAGCGGGGCCGACCACCCAATTCAGGAGCATCGAGACGCCGAGCTGCTTGGCGACCGCGCGCTGCAGCAGGAGCGGGCCCAGGAGCTCGTAGCGCACCTTTGTGAGGACGGGCAGCATCATGAGCCACAGACCCATGGCGATGGGCAGAGAGACCTCTCCAATGCGCACGGCGCCCTCGCCAAAGGCGTCGCGGGCGCCGGGCGAGAAGACGCCGAGGAGGATGCCGGCGGCCATGGCCAGGAGGATCCAGAGCGGGAGCAGGCGGTCGAGCCACGACATCTGGCCCAGGACCGAGGGGGCGGCCTTGTCGCCGCCCTGAACAACGGGGGCGGGCGGGCAAGCGGCGCCGCCGCCGGGCACTTCGCCGGCGCAGGCGCCCGGGCAGCCCGACTGGAGGACTTTTCCCGCGAGCACCACCTCGTACGGCCGGGACGCGACGTCCTTGGGCGCGCGGCACGTGAAGACGCGCGCCTCGGGGTCGTAGGTGGCGGGCACGGCCTTTTTCGGGCATGCGGCGGCGGCATCGGCGCTGTCGCCCGACGACGCAAAGACGCACTCGCACCCGACGGAGGAGCCGCTGACCGAGCGGGCGCCGCCCTTCGAGGCGGCGGCGGCGGCGGCCGCCGTCGTGGCGGCGATGGCGGCGGCCGCGTCCGGCCCGGCGCTGCACGCCAGCGCGACGAGCACGTCGTCGTCGGCGGCCGCGGCCGCCTTGCTCTTGCTTGACCAGGGCGCCATGATCAGTGTGTGCGTCCGCTGGGGTGTAAAGGGGGTCGGCGTTCAGGGGCGTTGCGCGTCAGCCTCAAGAAGGAGGGGGAGCGGCGGGGAGAGCTGTGACGCGACGGGTCCGCAGGCGTTGTTTGATATGGCGCGCGCCTTCTTATGATGGGTTGGTTGGTTGCGTGTGTGCGTGGGTTGTGTGGAGGGGAGAGCTTATATTCCCCCCGTCTCGGGTTTTATACGGAATTCGGATTCCATTGGAAACATCGGAAAGTTCCGCGGCGCACGCACAGCCTCACAATCCCACACCACCATCAAAACCAAAGAAACGCCATGTCGCCCCCCGTCTTTTGCTTCGCGTGCATCCAGGTGCGCAAAGTCGTTCTCTTTTGGCCGAGACGGGCGTCCAACGGATCGGCCTTTTCGATTTCACACGCACGCCAGCCCTGTTGACACGCGAGCGCACCTTGATCCAGCGACCGTCCCACTGGCCCGTTACAAGTCCTTTCTTTGGCACGGCGCCGAGTCCCGGCGCGTGCCCTGGTGGCAGGAGCAGACACCGCCGACTGGGCAACTCCTTGCCTCCGGCGTCGCCGTCGCCGCGTCTTCGCTTCCTCGAAACCCTCCCGAGGCGGACGAAGCGCCTCGCTCGCCCGGCCCTCAAATCCACCCAAACGCGCTCGACCCCCCAAAACCCACAACACCAACAACCAACAACCAACCCCCAAACCAAACAAATCAAAACAAAACAAAACAAAACAACAGAACGCCGGCCGCTCCCAGATGAGCGCCTACCTCTTCAACGCGCTGGTCGACCCCTCGGCCGGCACGGCCATCTCCGCGGGCAGCAAGCCCGCCGAGCACGTGCACCCCGAGGTCAAGGACGCGATGGCCGAGCTCGGGCACGACCTGTCCGACGCCGTGCCGCAAAAGCTGTCGCGCGAGCTGCTCGAGGCCAGCGGCACCACCACGTGCGTGCTCATGGGCTGCGGCGACGCTTGCCCGCTGGTGCCCGGGCGCAACATCGAAATCGTCGAGTGGAAGGTTCCGGATCCGCACGGCGCGGGCATCGAGGCGGTGCGCGAGATCCGGGACGGCCTGCGGGAGCGCGTGGAGGCGATGGTCGCGGAGCGGGGTCTGAAGCGGAGGACGGCGGCCTGAAGCGGGGAAAAAGGGGGGCGCGCGCTCCTCCCGTCGGGGGCGCTCGCTTTTCTTTCCTTTCTTGGAATCGGCATCAATCAGCTCTTTTTGCAAGGGCGGGCTCTCTGCCGCTCTGTTGTCGCGCGCATCGTGAAGAGAAGATTGCATGTTTCTTTGTGGGGGCGGGAGGGGGTTAGTCGCCTATCAAGAAAACGAAGAAAAGGTCGAACGAAATCAAGCGGCAAAAAAAACAAGCACGAGCGGGGACGCCGGAGCGCCGCCCGCCGTGTTTGGTTTTTGGGGTGGCAGCGCGCCGACAAAGACGACGAGACAGGAACAGACGCCGCCGCCCCAGAACAGGTGGACCGACCCTCCCAAAGCCGAAACTCATCCATCACTCCGCGCCCTCGCCGCTCCCCTTCTCCGCCTTGGCCAGCAGCAGGTCGCACATGGCCATCAGCTCGGCGTTCTCGGCCTCGCGCGCCGCCAGCCGCCCGCGCAGCGCGTCCGCCTCGGCCTGCAGGCCCGCCGCGCACCGCCGCGCCTCGGCCGCGCGCTCCGTCTCGCCGTCGGCGCGCCGGCCCGCGTGCTCGCGCGCCGTCTGCGCGGCGATCAGCTGGCCCATGGCGCGCTCGAGCGCGGCGCGGCCGTCGGCCACCTGCGCGCGCAGCTGCGCCGCGTCCCGCCGCCACGCCTCGGCGTCGCGCGCCGCGCCCTCGCGCTGCGCGCGCTCCTGCTCGAGCGCCGCGGCCACGTCGGCGGCCGACGACTGCGCGGCCGTCAGGCGAATGTCCAGGTCGGAAAGGCGGTCGAGCGCCTCGTCGCGCTCGCGGCGCGCGTCCGCCCGCTCGGCGTCGAGGCGCGCGGCGAGCGCGTGCGTCGCCTCGGCCGCCTGGCGCGCCGCCTCGCGCTCCCGCTCGAGCGCCGACGCCAGGGCCGCGCGCCCTTGCCTCTCCTGCCCGAGCTCGACCCCCAGCTGCGCGGCCTCCTCGCGCGCGGCGCGCGCCTGCTCCTCGGCGTACTCGCGCGCCTCGCGCTCAAAGTCGCCGACGACGGCCAGGCCGCCGCCGCCGCCGAAATTCCCCCCGCCCATGCCGCCGCCGCCTATGCCGCCGCCGCCGCCGCCGCCCCCCGAGGAGGAGCTAAACCGCAGCTGCGCGAGCTCCTCCCGCAGCCGCTCGTTGTCGGCGTCGAGCGCCTGGGCGCGCGCCTCGGCCTCGGTGAGGCGGGCGGTGAGCACCCGGACGTGCACGTCGCGCAGCTGCTGCGAGGGGGACGAAGGGTTGTGGGTCTCTGCGGCGGCGGCCTGGATGGCGGCGGCGGCCGCGGACGCGCCGCCGCCGTCGTTGCCGCCGCCGCCGCCGCCGTCGCCGTTGCCGCTGTTGCCATCGCTGTTGCCCCCGTCCAGCCTTGCCAAAACCCTCTGCGCCTCGTCCGCCAGGGCCACCGTGTCGACGTCGTCCATGCAAAAGGGCGACGAGTCGACGCGGGGTGCTCCGGCGGCGGTGGCGGCCGAGGCGACGACGGGCGGCCCCGCCATCTGTTGACGGTAAAGGGGGGTGCGGCCGGGCGAGCAGTCGCCGCCGCCGCCGCCGCCGCCCGCCCGCCGCTGCCGCTCGTCCCGCTCCTCGCGCTCCTCCTCCTCCTCCTCCTGCCGCTGGCGCGCGAGGCGCTGCTGCTGCTCGCGGTAGGGCGTGGCGGCGGCGAGGATGCGGTCGCCGTACAGGGCGCGCGAGGGGCTCGCGGCCGTGGCGTCGAGGAGGGAGGGGGTGGTGGCGCCCGCGGCGCCGGCGCCGGCGTCGTCGGCGGCGTCGGCGGCGGCGGCAACGGCGGCCGGCGGCGAGGCCGGCGTCAGGTCTCGTTGCTGCTGCTGCCGCTGCTGCTGCTGGTGCTGCTGCTGCTGGCGGGGCCGCGCCGCGGGGGTGCGGGCGGGTGGGCGCTGCTGCCTCGCCTGCTGCTGCTGCTGCGGCGGCTGCGGCGGCGGCATGGCCGGCCGGGTGGGCGCCAGCGCCATCGTCGCGTCGTCGTCCAAACAGCGGCCGCCGCCGCCGCCAAAGCCGCCAAAGCCGCCGCCGCCCCCCGCGCGCGAAAAGCCGCCGCCGCCAAGGCCGTCGGCCAGGGGCAGCGTGGCGTCGTCGCCGTACGCGCCGCCGCCGCCGTAACAGGTGCGGGGCGTGAGAGAGGGCGATCGCTCGGGCGCGCCGGCGGCGGGGGCGGGCGTGAAGGCCGGGGCGCCGCAGGGCGTGGGCCTGAGCGCCGCCGCCCCGCCGCCGCCGCCGCCGCCGCCGCTGCCGGCCCGCCCGATCATCGGCGGCGTGTCGTCGCCCGCCTGCAGCTGCTGCCGCTGCTGCTGCTGCCGCTCCTGCTGGTAGCCGCCGACGGGCGTGAGGCTGGCGCTCGCGGCCGCGGCGAGGGCGGCGCCCGCGGCCAGGTTGGGCGACGGCGCGCCGGCGCTGGGCGAGCGCATCGCGCCGGGGGACGGGCGCCCGGCCAGCGGGGCGGCGGTGGCGTTGGCGGCAGCGGCGGGCGCAAACGCGGAAGCGGCGGGCGCGGCGACGCAGGCCGGGCTGGCCCCTGCCGCCGCCGCCGCCGCCGCCGCCGCCGCCGCCTCCTCTTCCACCTGCTCGTCCTCCGTCATGGCGGCCGCGGCCGCGTCGATGGCCGCCTGCGCGTCGGAGCCCGGCCGCGGGGTGCGGGCCTCGGCAGCAGCCGAGGCGGCCCCCGCAGGAGCGGAGGGCGGAGGCGACTCGTCCCGCCGCCGCTGCTCTCGTTGTTGCTCTTGCTGCTCTTGCTGCTGCTGCTGCTGCTGCTGCGCATTCTCAAAGCCGTCGAGTGACTCTTCGTCGTCCAGCAGGCCCTGCTGATGCTGCCCGCCCGCAGGCACGAGGGCGACGTCGGGCGAGCCCGACGCGGCCCGCAGCTGAAACGCCGCCGCCGCGCCGCCGCCGCCGACGCCGACGCCGCGGGCCGCCGGGGCAACGCCCGCCGCCAGCTGCTGCTGCTGCTGCTGCTGCTGCTGCTGCTGCTGCTGCTCCTCGTGCTCCTCCTCCCTCTCCTCTCCGACGGCCTCCATCATCGACGGCGGCAGCAGGCTCGCGCGGGCGCCGGTCGCGCCTGAGAACAGGGGCAGGGACTGGCGCAGCGAGGCGGCGGCGGCGGCCGGGCGCGCGCCCGCGGTGGGGACGCCCGCATACGCGGCGCCGGCGCGCGGGCGCGGCAAGCCCGGCGGCATCGGGCGGGGCGGCGGCGGCGCGGCGGCGAGAGCGTCGGCGGCCGGCGCGGCCGGCACAAATGGCGCCTGCTGCTGTTGCTGCTGCTGCGCTTCCAAGCCGCCGTCGTCCTCGTCCCCCTCCTCCAAGACGGGGCCGGCCAGCGAGGGTGTTCCTGCGGCGGCGGCCGCGCGGCCGCCGTGCACAAACAGCGGGAGGGACTCGCGCACTGAGGGCTGGGGGTGGCGGGGGTGGGCCGGCGGCGGCGGCGGCGGCGGCGCGAGCGCGGGCGCCGGCGCCATCGACGAGCGTCGGCCGGCAGCGGCAGGGGCGGCGGCGGGGGCTGCCGTCGTGGGCTGCGGGCGGAAGGGGGCCGGCTCGGGCGACGGCGTCAGCTGCAGCCCGGCGGCACCCAGGCGCGAGACGTCGATCGGAGGCTGGTGCGGCGTCGGCGCGGGCGCGTCGGCGGCGGCGGCGGCCGCCTCGTCGTCGTCGCGGGGCGGAGAGTCGGCCGCAACGGGGGACGGCACGCCCGACGAGGACGACGACTGCCGCCGCTGCTGCTGCTGCTGCTGCTGCTGCTGCTGCTGCTGCCGCTCAGTGAGGCCGGCCTGGACCGCGGCGTCGGCGGTCTCCAACTCGCGAGGGGCGGCGGCCGCGGGCGAGGCCTCCCGCACCGGGAGCTCGAGCGCGCGCGGCTCGCCCGCAAAGCGCGGCGGGCCACATGCCGCCGCCGGCGCCGCGGGGTCGCCAAAGCCGCAGCCGCCGCCGCCGCCAAGGCCCGTCATCCGCTCCTCCTGGGGCGTGTCCAGGTCGAGCGCGCCGGCCATGGCCGAGGCGGCCCCCGGCGTCCGGCCGTAGTAGGCCTCGTAGGCGGGCGTGGCCATGGCATCCATCGCCGCCGCCGTATCTTCGCCGCCGCCGCCGCCGCCGCCAGCTGCAGCGGCCGGGTCGCCGCCGCGGCAGCCGGCGCCGGCGGCGGCCGCGCGCGAGGGCGGCGGCGTGCGCGTGCCCTGCTCGGCGGCGGGCGCGGCGCTGCCGCGCACGGCGGCGGCGGCGGCGCTGGCGCGCGCGGCGAGCGCGGCCGCCGCCTCGGCCACGGCGCGCGCCTCGGCCTCGTCCTCGTCCTCGTCCTCCCCTTCCTCCTCGTCCTCGTCAGCCGGGGCCCGCCCCGGCAGCCCGCCCCGCATGGGCGTGTGCCCAGCGGCGGCCGTGACCATGTCCGGGCTGCTGCCGTCGCCGCCCCCCCCGCCGCCGTCGGAGGACGAAGAGAAAGGGTCCTGGGTGGCGGGGGCGGCCGCGGTCTTGGCCGCGGCCGCCGTCTGCAGCGTGCCGCCGCCGCTCCCGCGCGCGGGCGAGCCGGCGGGCGAGTCGGAGAAGAAGGCCTCGCTGTTGGCGCGGCTCGCCGCGTGGGCGTGGCGGTAGGCCTCGGCGGCAGGCGCGCCGGCGCCCGACGACGACAGAGCCCCGCCGCCGGTCGTCGCGCCGGCGCCCGTCGCGCGCCCTGCCGCCGCCGCCGCCGCCAGCGCCAGCCCGCCGCCGGTGGACGGCCCGCTGCCTCCGAGCCGGTCTCCGTCGACGCTGTTGGCCGCCGAGGCAAACACCTCGTCGTCGTCCGCGTCCGCGAGGCCCGCCAGGCGCGGGCGGGCGGCGGCGATGTCGAGGGCCGCCGGCAGCACCGGCGGCGGCGGCGCCGCCGGCACCCTCGCCGCCGGGCCGGCGGCCATCCCTCGCCACAGGGGCTGCCGCTGCGGCGGCTGCTGCTGCCGCGGCTGCTGCTGCTCCGCGGGCTGCGGCGCGCCGTCGTGGTCGTCCATAGCGCGGGCGTCCGAGAGCGCCGGCGCCACCGCCGCCGCCGCCGCTACCGCGGCCGCCTCCTCGCTGCCGCCGCGGCTCGCTTGCCGGCTGCCGCCTCCGCCGCCGCCGCCGCCGCTGCCGCCGCCTGCGCCGCCACCGCCCCCCGGAATCAGCTTCTGCCAGATGGACGCGCCGGAGGAGCGCGCGGGGGCGCTGCCGCCGCTCGAGGCGCGGGGCGTGCGGCGCCCGCCGGCGCGCCCGGGCACGGGCGAGGGGGCGGGCGAGAGGGCGGCCTCGTGCGCGCCGGTCGGGGCGTCGGGCGGAGGAGGGGCGTATGGGTTGTTGCCGCCGCCACCGCCGCCGCCAAACAGCCGGTTGCCGCCGCCACCGCCTCCCGCGAGCTTGGGCGACAGCAGCAGGCGCTTGACCTTGTCGCCGAGGCCCTCGACCGCGGCGGCGGGGGGAGGGCTGCCGCCGGCCCGCGACGGCGGGTCGGCAGAAGAGGCGGCGGCGGCGTCGGCCGCGGCCCCGACGTTGCTGCCCGCGAGCAGGGCGCGCAGCTTGTTGAGCTGGTCGGCCGTCGGCGCGCCCCCACCCGCCGCGCCGGCGTCGCCCGAAGACCGAAGGAGAGGAGCAGCAGGGGGGGCAGCGGCGCTCGGGGCGGCAGGCGGGCCGCCGTTGCCGCCGTTTCCGCCGTTGTTCCACATCGCAAAGCGGGACGCAAACACGCCGCTGCGGGCGAGCTGTGCGAGCGAGTCCCTGCGCGGGTTGCCCGGGTCGGGCTCGGCCTGCAGCGCCGCGTCGTTCAGGGACGCTGGGTTGATCTGTTGAGCGCGGTTGCTTGGCGTTTGGGGAGGCAGGGGGCTGTTCAGCTGACAGCTCCAAAAAAAGAGCTTCCTCAAGAAGAGCAGCGCACTTCACTCACGGCGAGCTCGCTCGAGGCGTCCAAGACGTCCTTTCTCATTCCCGGTTGTTCAAGAGCAGCTGGTCCTCCTGCTGCTGGTGGGAGGGGCGGATGAAAGGGGGCCAAGGAGGGAAGGAGGGGGCGGGGAGGAAGGAAAGGAGTTTGTTTCCGGCTGATTTTGAATCGCCCAAAACGTGGGAAAGAAGGACGCGGGCAACACACACGCGGGATGGTGGTTCCGGGCTTGCGCGCAGGGCGATGGAGTGGTCCGACGCAGGCAAAAGGTAGGACCGTGGGTTGTTGAAGGGCAAGAGGGTGGCAAGCGTTGCATCGGCGCCGTCGCCCCCCATCCGATTTCACAAAAACCTACGCCCGCTTCCTGACGCTACTGCTGCTGCTGCCGCCGCCACCACCCACCCCAACCTCCTTCGTCGGGCTCGACGTGCCCACGTCCTGCTTGCCGCCGCCGCCTCCTCGCCGCCGCGCTGTCGTCGTGCCTCCCGGCGCCGCCGCCACCGCCGCCGCACCCGCCGCACCCGCTGCCCCGTCCGCCCCTTGCTCCTCCTCCTCCTCAAACCGGTAGCCGCGCGCCGCCAGCTGCTTGCGCGCGCGCGCGATGTCCCTCCGCAGCTCCGCCTCGGCCTCGGGGCACGTGCGGAACGACAGCACCCCCTGCACCAGGCGCGCGAGCAGCGTCAGCGCAAAGGCGCCGGCGGCCGCCAGCGGCGCCAGCGCGACGAGCGGCCGCGCCGGCGGCGGCGCCCGCGCGAGCGCGGCCAGCCACGCGGCGAGCGCCAGGGCGCCGACCGCCGCGATCCGGTGTATCCTCCTCATCTTCGGTAAGGGCTGGCCGCGCGTCTCGCCCGAGCTGGCCCTCGCGATCGCGATCGGGGCGGAGGCGCGCGGGACGCCGGCATCTCTGCTCGTCGTCGTCGTCGTCGTCGCCCTCGTGCGAGTCCGGGCGCCATTGATGGGCGCCGGGTCGCTCGCCATTGGCGAGCGACCGCTCTAGGTCTGGTCTATCGCCGGTCTCTGAACGGTTCTTGCGGGGAAGGAGGGAGAGGGGGGGCCGCGTTTTGGGGAGGGGAGGGGAAGGGTGCGTCGTTTTGGCGCGTGCGCGCGTAGGAACGTGATGGGCTATTCTGGTTGAGTAAATAGGATGAAGAGGATACGGGCAAGTGTGTGTGTTGGGATGGGCGCACGGGGGCGTGGACACAATTCTGAAGCAAAGCGCGAGACGCGTTGCGCGACGCGGACGGCCGAGCGAGCGAGCGAGCCGCTCATGCCGCGCTCGGCCGCGCCCCTCCTTCCTCACCGCCTGCCCGCCGCCTTCTTCTCCTGCTTGCCCCCGCCCGCGCCGCCCTTCTTGGTGTCGCGCCGGTCGCCACTCCCGAGCTTCCTCTTTTGGACGCCGCCGCCTCGCCCGTCGCCGCCCCGCCCGCCGCCGCCGCCGTCTCCCCGCCCCGGCCCGCGCCCACCCCCGCCGCCCGGCCCCCGCCGCTCCTCCCGCTCCTCCCGCGGCCCGCCGTGCTGCTGCTGCTGCTGCTGCTGCTGCTGCTGCTGCTGCGGCTGCCGCCTCTGCGCCCGCAGCTGCAGCATCCACGCCGGCACGCTCCCTCCCGCCGCCGCGATGATCGACGCCACCGCCCGCAGCCGCGGCGCGTCGTCCTCGGTGAAAAAAGTGACCGCGCACCCCTTCCTGCCGGCGCGCCCCGCCCGCCCCACCCTGTGCACGTAGTCTTGCCCGCCGCGCGGAAAGTCGTAGCTGACCACGGCGTTGACCCCAACAAAGTCCATGCCGCGCCCGACCAGGTCGGTGGCGATCAGGACCCACGTGCGGCCCAGGCGGAAGTTCTCGACGGCGGCGCGGCGGGCGGCGGGAGGCTGCCCTCCCGAGATTGAGTCGACGCGCAGCCGCCCTCCGCCCTCGTGCATCAGGTCGCGGTGCAGCTGGCGCGCGCGCTCCTTGGTGGACACGAAGATGAGGACGGGCGGCACGATCAGGAGGGGCGGGGGGGGGGCGGCGGCGGGGGAATAGGAGGGGGCGCCGCCGCCGCCACCGCTGTGGCCGCCGCCACCGCCCTTGCCGCCGCCGCCGCCCGCCGTGGCGTCGCCCCCGCCGCCGAGCACGGCCGCCGCCCCGCCGAGCAGCAGCTGCCGCAGCGCGGGCATCTTGCCCTCCTCGCGCCCCACGAACAGCAGCCTCTGGTCCACGGAGGCGGCCGCGGCGCCGCGCTCCCCGACCGTCACGCGCAGCGGGTCGCGGAGCGCGGCGCGCGCCAGCGCCTCGATGCGCTCGGGCAGGGTGGCGCTCAGCAGCGCGCGCGCGAGCCACGGCCTCGAGCCCGCGGCGTGCAGCACGGCGTCGGCCTGGCCGACGAACCCGCCGTCCTCGGAGAGGAGCTTGTCGGCCTCGTCGAGCACGAGGAAGCGCAGGCCGCGCGTGAGGTCGGGGGTCTTGCCCGCCGCGGCGGCGGCCGCGGCGGCGGCTGCGGCTCCCTCGCCCTTGCCCTTGCCCTTGCCCGCTGCCGCCGCCGCCGCCTTGCCATGGGGTTTTGCTCCCTCGCCGCCCCCGCGCCCCCGCGCCTCCTCCTCCCCCCCGTCGCCCTGTGGCAGCAGCCCCACCAGCCGCAGCGGCGTCGCCACCAGCACGTCCACACGCCGGAAGTCGACGCCGGCCGCGGTGGCGGCGGTGAGCACGCACGTCCGCAGGCCGGTGCCGGGCGTCAGCCGGTCGACGACGCGGCCGATCTGCGCGGCCAGCTCGGCCGTCGGCGCGAGGATTAGCGCGTGCGGGCCGTTGAGCGGGTCGTAGGGGGGGCCCTGGGAAGAGTCGGAGGAGCGGGGGGCGGACGACTTGGCGCCGCCGCCGCCGTCGCGCTTTGTGGTCGCGTCGTCGTCGCCCGGTTTTGTCGCCGCCGCCTTCTTCTGCTTGCGAGGGGTCGACGATGTTGTCGTCGCGTTTGCCGCCCCCGCCGTCCCCGCCGCCTGCGCCTCCTTCGCCGCGCGCTCCCCCCGAGCCCACTCCTGCCGCGCGGCCGCCAGCGTGGCGACGATGGGCAGCGCAAAGGCGAGCGTCTTGCCGCTGCCCGTGGGCGCGACGCCAAACACCTCGCGCCCGCGCATGAGGGCGGGGACCACCTGGCGCTGCACGGGCGTGGGCGCGTCCCACCCAGCCGCGGACAGGTTCTCGAGCACGCGCCGAGGCATCGCCGCGCCGCTGCCGCCGCCGCTGCTCCCGCCGCCGCCGCCGCGGCCGGCGAGCGCCGCAAAGCTCTCAAGTAAGGGGGGCGCGTCCCCTCCCGCGACGCGGATGCGCAGGGCCTTGCGCGCGGCGTTGGCCGCCTCGAAGGGGTCGTTGGTGCGCGGGGCGCTCGGCAGCGCGAGCGGGGCGCTCAGCTCGTCCGTGCGGGCGCGCTTGTTGCCGCTGCTGCCCTTCGTCGCGCCAAAGACGGCGACGCCCCGCTCTCCGTCGTCCGGCGCGTCGGCGTCGGCGTCGTCGGAGGAGGAGGGGCCTCCTGCTGCTGCTGCTTTCGCCGCCGCCGCCTTGCGCGCGCGCTTGTTGTTGCCGCTGCTCTTGCCATTGGCGGCGGGAGGGGCCGGGGGCGTCGGCGGGGGGAGGGAGGGCGCGGGCGGCTGCTGCTTGCTGGCACCCCCACCGAGTGCCGCGAGCGTCGCCGGGTGCAGCTTGGAGCGGTCGAAGCGGGAGTGCGCGCCGCCCGTCAGCAATGCGAACGCGTCCGTGGCGGCGCGCCGGTTGTGCGTCATTGGATTGGTCGATTGGTTGGAGACGGGGCACGAAGTCGGAAGTGATCGTGACTCGGGTTTCGTTCCCTCTCGCTTCGTTGCCCGGCTTGCTGCTGCTGATTGCGGGTTGGGACGGTGTTGGATGGGTACTGTTCTCGAGATGTCTGGTGGCGCCAGTGACTGGTGGCGCCAGGTTCGGCGAGGGCGACATCGGCGGTCAGGCAGCTTGGCGGCGCCCCGCGAGCAGCTCTGCCGCCTCCTCGGGCGCGAGCGCCTGGGCGGTCCCGTCGGCGCGCATCAGCACAGGGACGCCGCCGGGGCCCATCAGGAGCGTGTCGGCGGCCGCCGCGCCGTCCGGAGCGCCGCCGCCCCCGCCCCCACGCCCACCGGCGCCGCCGCCGCCGCCCCCGTTCCCGCCCGAGCGCCCGCCCCCGCCCCCGCCCCCCCCACCCGAGCGCCCCATCATGTCGGCCAGCAGCTCCTCCGGGTCCATCTCGAGGCCCTGCATCACGTCGCCGCCACCGCCGCCGCCGCCGCCGCCAAAGGGGCCGCCGCCGCCAAAGCCGCCGCCGCCGCCAAAGCCGCCGCCGCCGCCAGGGCCTCCCGCCCCCGAAACCTCCCTCCCGGCGCCGCCGCCGCCGAGCGCCCTGGCCGCCTCGGCCGCCGCCTCGCGCTCCTGCCGCCGCAGCAGCCTCAGCTCCTCGCGCGCCTGCCGGTTATTGGGCTCCAGCCGCAACACCGCCGCAAAGTCGGCCGCGGCCTCGTCCGGCCGGTACAGGTGCACGCGGGCGGTCCCCCGCCGCAGCAGCGCCTTCGCGCGGTCGGCCGGCGCGGCGCCGCGGCACGCGAGCGCGGCGTCGCAGTCGCGCTCGGCGGCCTCGAACGCGAATGCGCGCAGGTGGGCCATGGCGCGGTTGCTGTAGAGGCTGGGCGGCACGACTCCGCGGCGCCGGGCGTCGGCGCCCAGGGCGCGCACGGCGCGCGAGTACTCGTCGGCGGCCTCGGCGTGGCGGCCGGCGGCAAACAGGGCGTTGCCGCGGGCCTTGATCACCTCGGCGCGCGCGAGGAGCTCGGGCGGCAAGGCGTCTGCGGGCGCGGGCGCGGGCGCGGGTGCGGAAGCGGGCGCGGGGGCGGGGGCGGCGGCGCCGGCAGTCCCTCGGTCGCCGCGGCTCTCCTGGCCTCCGCCCTGGGGAGCGGCGCCGGCGCCGGCGGCCTGGGCGTCGGGCGCGACGCCGCCCTTTTTGCCGCTGCTGCTGCTGCCGTTGCTGCCAGCCTGCTGCTGCTGCTGCTGCTGCTGCTGCTGCTGCGCCGCCGCCATGGCCTTGGCCGCCACCTCCGCCGCGGCCTCGTCCAGGAAGCGGCGCATGGCCCCGGCCACCGACAGCACGCGCCGGTCCGCGCGCGGCGCGCCCATCAGCGCCACGCCCAGCGGCGGCGGCGGCAGCTCGCGCCCGCCCTGCGCCAGGCTGCCCGCGGGCAGCCACACCACGGGGCACCCGGCCAGCGCGCCGACGGCCGCGAGCCGGGACGCCAGCCTCGCGAAGCGGCGCGCGGCGCCCGCGGGCGCGTCGAGGCGGGGCGCGGGACCTGGAAGCGCCGGCAGCAGCACCACCACGTCGGGCTTCACGCCCGCGCGCAGGGTGTCGGCGACCTCGGCGGCGGCGCGGCGCGCGAGCGCGACCGTCGGGGCGGGCAGGGCGAGGCCCGCGCGCAGCTCGGTGAGCAGTGCGGGGGGGAGGGCGGCGGCGCTTGGCGGCGGCGGCGCGGGAGCCCCGCCCTCGTCGCCGCCGCCGCCGCCGCCCTCGCCATCGCCCTCGCCATCGCCCCTGCCGTCCGGCGGCGGCGGCGGCGCCAGCAGCGGCATCAGGGGGCCGTAGCGCGCGGCCAGGTCGGCGCGGCGCAGGACGCACGCGGCCGAGTGCAGGGCGCGCAGGAGCCGCGGGACGGGCCGGCCGACGGGCCGGTTGACGGGCTTTTGGGCCGCCTCCGCGGCGGCGGCGGCGGCCGCGTCCCCGTCCTCCGCCTCCTCGTCGGTGGCGTCCTCCGAGCCGTCGCCCCCCCCGCCTCCCGCCGTCCCCCTGTCGCCGCCCCCAACCTCCGCCCCCCTCTCCGCGGCGCGCGCGTGCGGGTCGGCCAGCAGGTCCGCGACCACCTCGGGGGCCACCCCCTGCGCCAGGAACGCAAGCAGCCGCACGCTCCCCGCCTGCGGCGCCGACGCCCACCGCAAAGCGGCGGCGCGGGACGCGGCGTGCGCCGGCAAGAGCGCTGGGTCGCACAATTCGAACAGGTCGTCGGCCACGACCAGCTGCGTGATCGAGTGGCGCAGGTCGCCGGGCGCGCCGGGGAGGCCCAGGGCGTCGGCGGCGGCCAGCAGGGCGGCCGCGTCGCGGGCGACGAGGGCGGGCGCCTCGAGGCTCCGAGGGGAGGAGGAGGAGGAGGGCGGGGGGCGGGCGCCGGCGCCGGGACCCGAGCCGCGCGCGCCCGCCGCCGCCGCCGCCGCCGCCGCCGCCAACGGCAACGGCGACACCAGCGTCGCCGACACCCTCCCTCGAACCCCGCTGTCGTCGGCGGCCGGACGCGCCCACGCCGCCGACGCAGGGCCCGCGGGCCCGGGCGTGGGCACGAACGCGTGCAGGCCCATGCAGGCCGCGGGCTGGCGGGCCTCCCCCAGCCAGTCGCTGCAGGCCGCCAGGTCGGCCAGTCCGCGGGCGACGGCGGCGGCGGCGGCGGTGCTGCCGCCGCCGGCAGCGCGCCAGGGGGCCGAGGGGTTGGGCAGGTTGGCGCCGAGGCTCGGGGCGGAGAAGGGGTCGCTGGCCCAGGCGCTGATGGTCGCGGTGGTGGAGGCAGAGGCGGCCGCGGGGGCGGCGGCGGCGGAGGCGGCGGCACCAGGGGACGCGGCGCCGGCGGTGGACGCGGCGGCGGCCGCGGGAGGCCTGGTGGCCGCCGCCGCCGCCGCCGGCTCCCCCTTCTCCGTGCCGCCCGAGGGAGTCACGAAGAAGCACGCGTTGAGCGGCTGCGACGAGGCGTGCAGCACGACGCGCGCGCCGGCCGCCAGCAGCCGGCCCACAAAGGGCGCCGAGTCGGCGGCGGGCGCGGGCGGGGGCAGGGCGCCGCCGAGGCCCGCGCCGGTCGGCGCGCCGCGCAGGGGGACCTGCTCCGACACGGCGAGCCGGGCGCCGCTCAGGGGCTGGGGCGGCCGGGCGGTCCCGGGCGGGACCTCGGGCGCCGCGTCCGGGACCAGAGGCGGCGACTCAAAGGGCGAGGCCGCGAGCGGCAGCGAGCACGGCAGCGCGGGCGGCGGTGGGGGGCGGGGCCGTGGGGCCGCGGCGACGGAGGCCCGGCGGCGGCGGCGCGCGGCCCCGGCGGCCGGCGCTCCTGCTTCAGCACCACCCTTGCCGCGGTGCTGCTGCTGCTGGTTTTGGCGAGTCTGCTGCCGCCGGGTCTTCCCACCATCCTCCTTCTTCTTCTTCCTCCTGCCGCCGCCGTCGCCGCCGTCGCCGCCGCCGCCGCCTCTCCGCCGCCGCAAGAATGCCCACCCGACCGCCGCCACCGCGGCAGCCGCAGAGGCCAGCGCGACGCCAATGGCCGCGGGAGATGCCGATGTTGTTGTCGTCAAGGTTGCTGGTGTTGCCGCTGGCCGGGGTCGCCTCGCAGGCTGCCGCTCGTGGCCTGCCGCCGCCGCCGGCGCCGCCCGATGCTGCTCCCCCGGCGGCTCGGCGGCGCCGCCGCCGTCGCGGTCAGTTTGCCGCTCCTTCAGTCGCGCGTCCTCCTCGGCCATTGTGCGACGCGTGCGCACTCCGGAGCAATGGCTGTATTAAGCGTCTGAAAGGACTGGGCGATGCATGCGCGGCGCAACTTTTGTTGTGTCTCTCGAGACAGAGAGTGTGTGAGGAGAAGGCTCCCTCTCTGCGCGCAAGATCGATCGTCCGGTCGCCGATGAAGGGGAGACGAGTGGTTGAGTTTGTTCGAGTCGATCGTGTTAAAGCGGATCGTCCGCATCTTTAGAGGGACGAAATACTTGGCAGGACAAAAAGAACACCCGCGCAAACGAGCGCCGACCACGCCAGCAACGGAGAGGAGAGATCGCGCCGCCCTCCGCTTCCCCCGCGGCGTCCTCGAAACGACCACTGCACGCCTTGCCGGGGGCACACGAGAGCTCCCGGCACGCCTTGTCTAGTGTGATGAGATGGAAGGGGCGTGTTTGTTCAAGGGAGAAAGAGCGAGTGAGCGGGGGACGCGCGCGCGCCGCCACAGCCAAAGCCACGGTCGCTTCGTTATCACCGTTTTTGGTTCGCCTCATCTTTTCAGGCCGGCGCCTGTTTTTCTGTTTCGTTTTCGGAAGGGGAGGGGGGCGGCGTTTGCCGCCCCAGGGGGCGGCAAACGAGATGCCCCTTGCCGACGAGGGACCCGAGATCTCGCCCTGCTTGCGTTTGGTCTGGGGATGAGGGGGTGGGGGGGGGGGCGGTGGACGCGACCGGTGAATGGTCAATCGCGGGAAAACGAAGAGACTTGCCGTGTCTGTCGCCGTCCGCCGTCCGTTCGCCGTCGCTCTCATTGATCGTCACTCGTCGTCGGCCGGCGGCAACAAGCCAAAGCGCCGCGCGTACGCCCGCTCGTCCTGAAAGGCCGCCGCGACCACGCGGCCCGCGTAGAAGCGCCCGTGGAGCATCCTCTGCGCCGCCGCGGCCGCCGCGGCCGACGGGAGGCGGGCGTACATGCAGCCGCCGGTGCCGCCGCCGCCGCCGGTCTCGCCGCTCTCGCCGCGCGCGTCGACAAGGACGTGGTCTGGCCCGCAGGCCGCCGCCGCCAGGCCGCCGCCGCCGCCGGCCTGCTCGCACGCGTCGCGCACGTCCTGCTCGAGGAGCTGCGCCCACCCGGGCCCGTCGGCGGCCTCGGCCTCCCGCGCGGTGCCGAACATGTTGCGCAGCAGCAGGCAGCGCGTGGGGCCGGGCAGCACCGCGGGGCCGACGAGCGAGCCCGCGGCGGCGGACGAGGGCGACGGCGGCGGCGGCGGCGCGACGGCCGCCGCCGCAGGGACCGCAACAGCAAGGGGCGGCGGCAGCGGCGGCGGGGCCAGGTCCGCCGCGGCGCCGCCTCCCAGCCGGCGCATGAGGTCGACGCGCGCCTGGCTCGTCAGGCGGAAGCCGGCGCTCTCCTCGTCCAGGTCGCCGCGGGTCTCCTGCTGCCCGGCGGCCGAGGCGGCGACGGCGGCGGCGGCGGCGCTGGCGGCGGCGGCGGCCTCGGCCGCGTTGATCGGCGGCGGCTGCTGCTGCTGTTGGCCGGCCGCTGCTGCAGCTGCAGCAGCCGGGGCGGCGGCAAATAACGCTGCGTCGGTCGCCGGCGCGGAGGCCGGGCGGGACTTGGGCGCCGCCATCGCGCGCACCAGCGCCGCCGCCGCCTCTGCGTCCAAGGCAGCGGCGGCGGCGGCGGCCGCCGCCGCCTCTTGCCCCCCGCCGGCGGCGCCGGCCCCCGCGCCGGGCGCAACGGGCGACGGCGGCAGCTCGACGACCTCGAGCGCGCGGCCGAGGAGCTCCTGGCCGTTCCAGTGCTCCATGGCCTGCAGGCCCTTGTCGCGGCTGACAAAGGTGAGCGTGGCGGCGGCCGTCTCGTCCTCGCCGCCCGCGGCGCCGGCGCCGGCGTCAGCGGCGGCCCCGCCCGGCGCCGGCGGCCGCGGCTGCAGAGGCTGCGGTTGCCTCTCTAGCTTGACGGCCACGTTGCGCAGCGCGCCAAAGACGGCGAACATCTCGCGCACCTCGGCGCCGCGCAGCATCGACGGCAGGCCCGTCACCCGCAGCGTGATCGGCGGCGGGCCCTGCGCCGCCGCCGCCCCGGGCGCGCCGGCGCCGCCGTCGCCGGCGGCCTCGGCCGAGCCCAGCGCGGCCGCCGGCGCGCGCCCGGCTCCCGCCGCCGCCAAGACCGCCGCCCCCAAGACCGCCGCCGCGTCGGCCTCCACCGAGGGCGGGAGGGGGCCGCCCCGCCCCGCGCCCTCCGCGCCGCGCTGCGCCACGCGCGCCGCCTCCCACGCCGCGTTCTTCTCCGCCTCGGGCGGGCGCACCTGCACGGGGCAGCCCATCAGCGGCGACCCCGCTAGCAGCAGCGCCGAGGCCGCCTCTCCGGCCGAGGCAAACTCCACGTACGCGATCCCCTTGCTGCGGCGCGCGCGGTCGCACACGATGCGCACGTCGGTGACGCGCCCGGCGGCGCGGAAGAACTGGAAGAGCTCGCGCTCGCCCGCGCGCGCGGGCAGCGAGAGCGCGAGCACGGTGCGGGCGGCGCGCTCGAGCTCGCGCTCGCGGGCGACCTCGCTGCCGTTGCCGTTGCCGTTGCCGTTGCCGCCGCGCGACGGCGGGCCCGGCGACCGCTGGCGCTGGCGGCGCCGGCGGTGCTGCTGCTGCTGCTGGCGGTCGGCGCCCGGCGAGCGCGAGCGGGAGCGGGACCGACGCTCGGGATGGCGCGCCCTGGACGGCCCGTACTCGGGCGAGGCGCGGCGGCGCGCCCGGGAGGAGGAAGAAGAGGGGGGGGGAGGACGGTGCTCCAGCACAGCCGCGTCTTCCATCTTTTGTGTTTGTTTCGTTGACGCGCTGGTTGGGTTCCTTACGTCGTCGGTGCCGTTGATGTTGATGATGAAAGCCCAAGTTGGTGATGAAGCTTGTTGTATCTGGGGGGAGAGCTGGCGTCTCTTTTTGGGGGAGGAGAAGGAGGAGGAGGTCCCAGCCACTATGACGACCGCAATCGATACGAATAGCCCACAGTCTCGCGCCCTCCCCTCGGGTACTGCACTGAGACTATGCCAGAACCCGCTTGCTTTCACTTGAACGTAGCAACACGCGCGCGCACCACAAGAGAGAGAGGGAAAGAGAACACAAACCAGAAACACAAAACGTCATGAGCGGCACCGCGCCCGCTCTGGCGCGCGCGCTCGCCCGCGCCCTGGCAGGAGGACGGTACGCGTCATCATCAGCAGCAGCAGCAACAGCAGCAGCAGCCGCAGCAACATCATCACAAAGCTTTGCGGCAGATGCGGGTGCCGCCGTGGCCGCCGTCGCCGACGCCGACGCGCCGCCGCCATCGGCGCCCGCTCCCGGGCTCGCCGCCCGCCAAGGCCGCCGCCGACCCCCGCCGCCGCCGCCGTCCCCGCCGCCGTCCTCTCGCGACAGCAGGCGCGAGCAGTACCAACAGCAACACCATCAGCAACAGGGCCGCGCCTTCGTGCCTTTTCACGCGGAGAACATCGAGGCGCTGCGGGGCACCTACCCCGTCCGCGTGAGCCCGCTGCTCGACTGCGGCGGCGGCGGCGCGGCCGACGGTGACGGTCGCCCCTCCTCGTCGGCGGCGTCGGCGGCGCGCGGCGGCAACCTGCGCACGGTGGGCGAGGCCCTGCGCCGCGCCGCGGCCGAGGGGCCGGACGGCGCCATGCTCGCGACGCGCGCCGACGTCCTCGAGTTCCTGGGCGTCGGCGGCGAGGCGGCGCTCGTGGCCGCCGTCCTCGGCGGCCGTGGCGGCGGCGGCGGCGGCGGCGGCGGCGGCGGCAGCGGCGGCGGCGGCGGCGGCGGCGGTGGCGGCGGAGACAGGTATGGCGACGCAGCGGCGGCAAGCCCCGTCGACGCCGCGAGCCTGGCCGTCCCCGAGCTCGACGCCCAGTTCCGCCCCGTCACGTGGTGGGTCGCCCTGCCCTCGGCGGCCGCCCGCGCAAAGGCCGTCGCCGCGTGCGACGGCCGGCCGCTGGGCGCCGGCGGGCTCTGCCGGGTCGAGGCGTCGTCGGCGGCGGCAATGGTGGCGGCCACGCGAGGCCAGCGGCAGGCGAGCGGGCGGCTGGCGGCACGCTCGGGCGGCGAGGTGGTGTTTCTGACGGGGCTGCCGGCGGGGGCCACGGCGTCGGGCGTGCGCGCGGCGCTGCTGGCGGCGGGGCTGGAGATGCGGCGGTCGAGGGCGCCCGTCAGGATGGTGCGGGGAGCAGGAGGCGGGGGAGGAGGAGGGGGAGGAGGGGGCGATTGGGGCGAGAGTGAGGACGACGGCGAGGGGCGGCGCGGGAGCGGGGGCGGCGGCGGCAGGAGGGACCAGCAGCAGCAGCAGCGCAGGGGGAGGCAGCAGAGGCAGCCGCAGCAGGACAGGACCGCCGCGCTCGTGTGGATGTTGTCGGCCGACGAGGCGCGGCGGTGCGAGCGCGAGTTGCACGGCCAGGCGCTGGCCCTCCCCTCTTTCGGCGGCGGCGGCGGCGGCGGCGGCGGCGGCGGCGGCGGCGGCGGCGGCGGCGGCGAGGGCGCTCCTTCTGCGGCGGCGGCCGACGCGGCGACAGGGGGAGGGGGCGGAGCTGGTTCTGCCCGCCAGGCTGCGGCGGCGATGGTGGTGAGCGTGCGCGTGCTGCCCTAGCGGCGGTGCTTTTTGTGTGATTACAGCAGCAGCAGCAAAAGAGGAGCAAGAACAAACTGGCGTGTGGTGGCTCCGTGTCTAATCCTCTCCTCCCTTTCTCCCGTCGTGCCTCTCTCTCAAACAGCCTTGGCCTCGCTCCCGCTGCCCGCCGCCACCCGCGTCTGCTTGTCGCCCGCCTGACACAGCCGGTAGTACGCGCCCCCGACCTTGGCGATCAGCTCCTCGTGCGTCCCGCACTCTCCCACGCATCCCCGGTTGACCACCGCGATCGCGTGCGCCCGCCGGATCGTCGACAGGCGGTGCGCGATGACGACCGTCGTGCGCCCCTGCGCCGCGCCGTCGAGCGCCCGCTGCACGAGGTGCTCCGACTGGGCGTCCAAGGCGGCGGTGGCCTCGTCCAGCAGCAGCACGCGCGGGTCCTTCACCAGGGCGCGCGCGATGGCCACGCGCTGCTTCTGCCCGCCCGACAGCTGGGAGCCGCGCTCGCCGACGGGGGTGTCGAGGCCGCGCGGCAGGGAGGCGATGAACTCCCAGGCATTGGCCGCTTTGGCGGCGGCGACGACGTCGGCCTCTCCCGCGCCCGGCCGGCCGTACAGGATGTTGCTGCGGATCGTGCCCGACAGCAGCAGCGGCTCCTGCTGCACGAGGGACATCTGCGCGCGCAGCCAGCGGAGGTTGAGGTCGCGCAGCTCGACGCCGTCCAGCAGGATGGCGCCGGACGACGGCTCGTAGAAGCGCTCGAGCAGCGCGACGACGGTGGATTTTCCGCCGCCGCTCTCTCCGACGAGGGCGAGCGTCCTTCCCGCGGCGACCTCGGCGGAAAAGCCGCGCAGCACATGGGCCGAGGGGCGCGTGGGGTAGGCGAAGCACACGTCGCGGAAGGACAGGGCGCCGGCCGCGCGCACGCCGTCGCCGCGCCATGGGCCCGCGGCCGCGTCGGCCATGGCCGCCGCTGCCGCGTCCAGCGCCGACGCCTGCGCCGCGGCGGCCGTCGCGCTCGCGGCAGAGGAGGGGCCCGCCGCGCCCGCGCCCGCGCCCGCGCCCGGCAGCAGCAGCCCGGCCATCGCCTTGCGCGCCGCCGCGGACGACGCCGACAGGTCCGGCGCGAGCTCAGCCAGGGCCTGGGCGTCGGCCGCGTGCCCCGTCAGCGGAGCTTGCGGCGGCGGCGGCGGCGGCAAGCCCGGCACGAGCCCGACGTCGCCGCGCGTGGCGTCGGCGGCCGAGCGCCGGTCGACGACGGGAAAGACGCGGCGGATGGCGTCGCCCGCCTTGGACAGGTCGGGGAAGCCCATGGCGGCCTGGGCGAGGCCCATGACGCTGATGAGCTGTTTTGTCGTGTTGAGGGGGTGCGGGCGTTTGTTTTTTTGTGTAGGGGGGGGGTTGGGGGGGGGCGGAAGGGGATAAGGGGGCGTGAGCGCAGTTGAGCGAGAGAAAACGAAAAGAAAACGCCGAAGAAAAAGCGTTCGCGCTGCTGCAAACGAAAGCAAAAAAGAAAACTCAGAACCGCCAAAAGAAGACCGGGGACTCAACGATGCACATGAACGCCTTGAAGAAGCCGTTGAAGTCGACCAGACACGACCGGATCTCCCAGCCGCCAAAGGCCAGGACCACGGCGTAGATGCCAAACAGCATCGCAAAGGAAAAAGCCATGGCGGCGCCGCCGACCAGCGCCGCGCGCAACACCTGCCGCTCGGCGGCCGCCACGCGCGAGTCGTACTGCTCGGCCACCTCCCGCTGCAGGTTGAACGACTGGATGGTGCGCGCGGCGGCCACGGCCTCGGCCACCGCGCCGTTGGCGTCGGCAAAGTGCCGCTCGGTCGAGCTGCTGGTCCCCAAGGTGAACTTCACGTGCAGGAGCGAGCTCGACGCCAGCAGCGGCAGCGCGGCCGTCACCAGGAGCGCCACGCGCCAGTCGAAGTAGAGCGCGAGGCCGTAGCCGAGTCCGAGCGTCCCCAGGTTTTGCATCACCACGCCCACCACGTCCGCCACGGCCCCGCGGACGTGCGTGGCGTCCGACGCCAGGTGCGAGGCGAGGCGCCCCGCGCTGGCCTCGTCGCGGTCGAACCAGGCGACCTCCTGCCGCAGGATGGCGGCCAGCAGAAGCAGGCGGACGCGCTGCGCGAGCTCGGCGCCGCACTTGCCGAAGCAGACCTGCTGCACTGCCAAAAAAGAGAGGATGACGAGGCCGATGGCGAAGAAGTAGAGCGAGTAGGTGCTCGCCTTGGCCATGATGGTGTCCTTGCGTAAGGGGGCCAGGGTCTGCGCGGCGGCCGCCAAAGGGCCCGCGCCGGCGCCGGCGCCGCCGCCCGGGGCCGCCGCCGCCGCCGCCTCGACCGCCCGCTTGAGCTCGGGCGAGGCCGAGAGGTCGGGGCCGTCGAAGAAGACGCTAATCATGGAGGCGAGCACGAGCGCGAAGACGGGCTGGACGGCGCCGACGACGACGGAGGCGACGGCGCCGACGGCGGCGTAGGGCCACTCGGGGGCGTTGAGGCGGGCGAGGCGCGACATGGGCACGCGCGCGGGAGGAGGGGCGGCCTTTTTCGACTTGCCCTCGTCGGCGTCGTCGGCGGCGGCGTCACCCTTGTCCTTGGTCGCCGTCGCCGCCGCGCCCTCTCGCTGATGATGTTCCTTCTTGCCGTCCGTCCCGCCCGTGTGCCGCCGCGACAGGCGGTGGGGCTGCTGCTGCTGCTGCTGCTGGTGCTGCTGCTGCTGGTGGCCGCTGGGGTCGTACTCGTCGCCCGGCTCGGCGCCGACAGCCGCGAGCGCCGCGCGGCCGTAAGCGTTGGCGCCGGCCTTGGGGCTGAGCGGCGCGGGCGCCGACGCGGCGGCCACGAGCGCCTCGGGCGCGCCGCTGTGCGCCTCGAGGGAGCGGCGCCAGCGCGCGGCGATGCCGGGCAGGAGGCCGCCGGCGGCGCCGGCGCCGTCCTCGGCGGGGGAGGGCGCCCGCGCCAGCGTGACCAACTCGTCGCCGTCGCCGTCGCCGTCGCTCGCCTCGCTCCGCCCGTCGCCGCCCTCGGCGCCGCCGTCCGCGGCCGCGGCCGCCTCGTCCCGGGCCGACGCGCCGCCGCCGCCTGCCCCCCCGGCCCCCGCCCCCTGCATCTGCAGCCGCACCAGGTGCGTGTAGGCGCCCGCCGGGTCGCGCAGCAGCTCCGCGTGCGTGCCGCGCTCGACCACGGTGCCCTCACGCACGACGGCGATGCTGTCGGCGTTGCGCACGGTCGACAGCCGGTGCGCCACCACGACCGTTGTGCGCCCCTTGCTGGCGCTATCCAGCGCGCGCTGCACCACCTTTTCGCTGCGCGTGTCGAGCGCGCTGGTCGCCTCGTCCAGCAGCAGCACGCGCGGCGACTTTAGCAGCACGCGCGCCAGCGCCAGCCGCTGCTTCTGGCCGCCAGACAGCAGGACGCCGCGCTCGCCGACCTGCGTGTCCAAGCCCTTGGGCAGCAGCTTGACGAAGGCCCACGCGTTGGACGCGCGCAGCGCCGCCTCGACTTCGGCGTCGGTCGCCGCGCGGCGGCCCATGTGCACGTTCTCGCGGATCGAGGTCGCGAACAGCAGCGCGCCCTGCTCCATCAGGCCCACGCGCGCGCGCAGCCAGCGGAGGTTGAGCGCGCGCAGGTCGCGCCCGTCGAAGAGCACCTCGCCGGACGCCGGGTCGTAGAAGCGCTCGATCAGCTGCACGACGGTCGACTTGCCGCTGCCGCTGGCGCCGACGAGCGCGACGGTGGTGCCCGCCGCCACCCGCAGAGAAAAACCCCTGAGCACGGGCGCGTCCGGGCGCGAGGGGTAGGCGAACACGACGGCGCGCAGCTCGATCTCGCCGCGCACGCCCTCCTCGTCAGGCTGGAGGCCGGACGGGTCGTCCGAGTCGATGGCCGGGCGGCGCGACGCGACCGCCCGGACGCGCTCGCCCGCCGCGCCCGCCTTCGCAAAGTTGGACACGATCGGCGCCGCCAGGCCCAGCGAGAACGACCCCAGGAGCGCCGCGAACAGCACCGTCATCACGCGCCCGCCCGTGTACGCCCCTGTGGACACCCGCCACGCGCCGTAGGTCAAGGCCGCCGCGTACGACCAGAACATCACCGCCTGCATGGCGCCGATGCAGGCGCCGCCGACGGCGTGGATGCGCGCCGACGCCGCGCGCGCGGGCAGCAGCGCCTCGCGGTACTGCGCCACCGCGCGGCGCTCCCCGCCGTAGGCCGCGACCGTGCGCACCTGCGAGATGGCCTCGGCCGCCACCTCGCCCGCCGCCGTGTACGCCGCCGTCTGCAGCGCCTGCAGGCGGGTGACGGCCGTCGCCAGCGCCGCGCCCGCCAGCCCCAGAAAGGGAAGGCATGCCAGCATCACCAAGGTCATGTCCCACCCGCGGACGAACGCGATGACGTACCCGCACGCGAACGTCGACATGTGCTGCAGGAAGACGCCCACCTTGTCGGACACCCCTTTATCGACGTCGATGGCGTCGTCGTTGAGGCCCTGCAGCAAGGCGCCGCTCGTCGCCGCCGTGTCGTAAAAAGCGACGTCCTGCCGCAGCGCGCCGCGCAAGAAGCGGCGGCGCGCGCGGTTGGCCCGCCGCCCGCCCCCGTAGGTCCAGCAGAATTGCTGCAAAAAGCCCGCAAAGGCGGCGGCCGCGGCGATGTAGACGAACTGCAGGGCCACGGACGCGATGGTGGCCGTGAAGGAGTCGGCGGTGGCGGTCATGCCGAGCAGCCGCAGCACGGCGGCGGGAGGGTGCGGCCCCGCGCCGCAGCGCGGGTAGTAACCACCCAAAACGTCTAGCATGTCGCCAAACACGATGGAGAAGAGGGGGAGCATGGCGCCGTTGGCGACGGAGCCGACCACCGCGAGCAGCAGGAGGAGGGCGTCGAGCCAGGTGCGGCCGGGGTCGTCGACGTACAGGCGGAAGTAGGACGCGCGGGCGGCGGCCTGTGGGGCGCCGCCGCTGCCGCCGCCATCGAGCGGCGGCGACGAGGACGAGAAGAGGGCGCTGTCGGCGCTGTCGGCCGGCGTCGGCGGCAGTTTGGCGGGGAGGCCGATGGTGACGGTGGCGGCGGCGGGGGAGGCGGCCGCGGGCGACGACGACGACACAGGCATGGTGTCTGTGGCGCCGCCGTCCGCCCCCTGGGCGGCGGCTCCTCCTGCCTCTCCTCCTCGGCGGAACATGATCGAGGTTGTTTCGGCGTCAAAATCCGGTCTCCGAGAGGACAGGCTTGTGCTCTCTCCCTCTGTCTCGCGCTTGCTCTAGGCCACGCCCAAGTGCAACAGGCCAGGTCCGTGCGGCAAAGAGAAACGAATCAGGGGCTCAGGACAGGGCGATTAATCGGCGCGAGAGAGGGAAGAAACTCGTCCCGGAAAGAGAGGTTGGGGTGCTACGCGGCTGCGTGCGCTTGGGAGGGACAAAGGACAAGGAGGACAAAGAGCTTGATGTACACGGGTTTCGATTGATGGTGTAGCGAGACGCCGGCCCTGCCTCAAAAGACCGAGTGTCGACGCCGTCGCCGAGGCAGAACGAGCGTCGGCGACGGCGGCGGCCGCGCCCTCGCCCGCGCGCGCGCGCTCTCTTCCGCTCGGCGCGCGCTCGATTTTCGTGGTTGCTAACTCTATTGCCCTATTCTAT
>Ga0209491_10001404_pt1 | contig 47205 bp, 16 predicted proteins | sample BON02_FD_187213 | JGI IMG/M metagenome (GOLD analysis project Ga0209491, IMG submission 187213) | Freshwater microbial communities from Lake Bonney liftoff mats and glacier meltwater in Antarctica - BON-02 (SPAdes) (version 2) | ecosystem: Environmental > Aquatic > Freshwater > Ice > Glacier...
GGGGGGGGGGGGGGGGCGTGCAACGGCGCGCTCTTTCGAAAACACTCGTCGAAAAAAACTCAACAAAACTCGCCCGCCGCCAAGAATATCCACTCAGCGCAGCACGTCCATGTAGGCGCGAAGCTCCGCCTGCTGCTCGGGCCCGGCCGCGGGCACCAGCGCGCGCATCGCCTCCTTGCACGCGAGCAGCGCGGGCGCGGCGGGGCCGGCGCCGCCGCCGGGGGCGCCGCCGCCGCCGCCGCGCGAGCCGCCGCCGCCGCCGCCGCCGCCGGCCGAGTGCTGCTGCTGCTGCTTGGCCTGCCGCACGGCCGCCAGGTGCGCCAGGTACAGGTCGCCAAAGGCCTTGACGGCGCGCGACCACGCCGCCTGCGCCTCGGGCGCCGGGCGGTCGGCGGCCGCGAGCGCGGCGAGCTCCTCGTCCTCGGCGGCGGCGCCGCCGCCGCGCTTGCCGCCGCCGCCCTTGCCGCCGCCGCTGTCGCGCCGCCGGCCGTCGCCGGCCTCGCCAGCCGCGCCCAGACCCACCTCCTGCCCGCGCAGCAGCAGCGTCGCCACGATCGAGCCCAGCCACGCCGGGTTGGACGCGGGGTCCGACCCGCCGGAGGAGGCGTGCAGCGGCAGCAGCGCGCAAGCGGGGGGAGAGGAGGCGGGCGCGCCGCCGCCGCCGCCGTCCTCCGCCGCGCCCGCCGCCGCCGCCGCCGCCGCGCGCGCAAAGCCGCCCAGCAGCAGGGCCACGTCCGCCGGCGACGTCAGGCGGCGCGCGGCCTCGGCGGCCGCCTCGGCGAGCGCCACGGTCGCGTCCACGCGGCGGCGCGCGTCGGCGGCGGCCTCGCCGTCCGCGGGGAAGGCGGAGGCGGAGGCGCCCGAGTTGCCGCCGCCGCCAAAGAGGGTGCGGTGGTTGCGGAGGACGGCCAGCAGCAGCTCGACCCCAAGGCCGCGGCCGGCGAGCGCGCCGGCGCCGCCGGCGCCGCTGCCGCCGCTGCCGCCGCCGGCCCCTGCCTGCGTGTACAGGGGAGACACCGGGTCGGCGGCGGCCGCGGCGTCGCGCGGCGGGTGCAGCAGGCGCAGGGCGCGCGCGAGCATGGCGCGGCCCTTGCTGAGGGCGCAGACGCGGCGCAGGACGCGGTCCTGCGCGCCGGGGCCCTCTGGCGCGGGGGCGCTGGCGGCGGCGGCGGCGGCGGCGCCCCCCTTGGCACCCTTTCTACCGGCGGCGGCCTTGGACGGCGACGCAGAGGCCGCCGCCGCCGCCGCCGCCGCCGCCGCCGCCCCGGCGCCGCCCCCTCCCGCCATGAGCGCCGCGTTGGCCTCCTGCACGCGCAGCGACCGGATAATGCCGCACAGTAGCGCGGAGCGGCGCGCGCGCAGCTCTGCCGAGTGCGGCGGCAGCGCGCGGCGCGCCTCGCCGCCGGCGCCGGCGTCGGACGCGAGCGCGGCCGCCTGCGCAAACGTGCGGTCGATGTCGTCGACGTCGAGCAGCAGGCCGACGCAGTCCTCGACCATGATGCGCGCGGCGAGGAGGGGCTCCTGCTGCAGCGGGCGGTGGGCCACGGCGGCGGCGACGGCAGCGCCGCCAGACTTGCCGCCGGCGCCCTTGCCGCCGCCGCCGCCCTTGCCGCCGCCCTCCTTGCCGCTGCCGTCCGCCGCCCCTCCGCCTGCCGCCGCCCCCCCCGGCCCGCCCAGGTCCATCAGCATGCGCGGCGTGCGGATATTGTTGAGCACCAGCTTGCCGAGGCCGGACAGGTCGGCGAACGCGCGGGTGGCGGCGAGCCCGGACGACGCGACCGAGCCGGGCGCGCCGGGCGGCCCGCCGCCCGCGGCCGAGGCCGCCGCCGCCGCCGCCGCCGCCGCTGCCGCCGCCGCTGCGCCGCCCTCGCCCAGCTCGCGCAGCGCCTCGGGCGCGAACGCGCGCGCGTTGCGCCCGCCCAGGTGCCGGTTGGCCCACGCCTGGTGGTAGTAGTCCTCGCTGTAGGGATGGCCCCCGTGCGTCGCGGCGTACTGGATTCTCAAGATCTGGTCGATCTCGAAGGGATCCATCATCTTGGCGCCGTGGTGCCGGCGCCGCGGCGCGTGGCCGTAACCGGCGTGCCCGCCCGTGGCGGGGGAGTAGAACCCACCACCCGCGCCGCCGCCGTGGTGCTGAAAGGAGCGCGGGTACGGGGGGCCGCCGGCGGGCGGCGGGGGGCGCGGGGGCGCGCCGAGCGCGGGGGGCGGCGGGCCGGCCGGGCCGGCGGCGGGGCGCGGCGGCGGCGGCTGCTGCGGCGGCGTCGGCATCGGCGGCGGCGGCGGCGGCGGCGGCCCTTGCTGCTGCTGCTGCTGCGTCGTCGGCGCCGTGGGCGGGGGCGGCCCCTGCTGGGTCGGTCGCGGCTGCTGCTGCTGCCGCTGCGGCTGCTGCTGCATCCGGGGCGGCGGGGGGCCCGGGGGCCCGCCCATCATCATCATCGGCGGCGGCGGCGGCGGCGGCGGCGGCGGCGCGAAAAACCCGCCCGGGGGCGGCGGCGGTGGCGGCGTCTGCTGCTGCATCTGCTGCTGAGGCTGCTGGAGGAGCGCCAGCAGCCCGGCCGCCCCGTTGCCCTGCTGCTGCTGCTGCTGCATCTGCTGCTGCATCTGCTCCTGCTGCTGCCGCTGCATTGCCTGCGCCTGCAGCTGCTGCTGCCGCATGCGTGCCTCGAGCTGCTCGAAGGTCATGGCGCCGGCGACCATCACAGGCACGCCGCCGCCGGGCAGCAGACCCTGCTGCTGCATCGGCTGCTGCTGCATCAACGGCTGCTGCTGCTGCTGCATCTGCATCGGCTGCTGCATCTGCATCTGCTGCATCTGCTGCACCTGCTGCTGCTGCAGGAAGGGCGGCGGCTGCGCCGCCACCGCGCTGTAGGACGCCGCGCCGCCGCCGCCGCCGCCAGGGCGCGGCCCGTGCGCGGCCGCCGCCGCCGCCACGCGCGCCGCGGCCGCGCTCTCCGCGGCCTCGCGCGCCTCGAACGGGTCGCGGTCGACGAGCGGGCCGCGCGTGGGCGAGGGCAGCAGGGTGTCCGGCAGCAGGACGCCCGTGGTGAGCACGGCCATGGCCTGGGGCGGCTCGCGCACGGACGAGGGCGACGCGGGCCGCCGCGCCGGCGGCGACGGGGCTGGCGCTTGCGCTGGCGGCGGCGGCATTTGCGGCGGCGGCGGCATCTGCGGCGGCGGCGGCGCGACGGTGGCCCTGCGCGCAAACGCGGCGGCGAGGGACAGGTCCTCCTCGTCGTCGACGTCGTCGCTCATGAGGGCCTCGAGGAGCACCTCCTCCTCGTCGCCGCCAAAGCCCGCGACGGGCTCCTCCTCGGGCGGTGCCTCAAGCCCCTCCTCCAGGGCGCCCTCAAGGCCGCCGCCGCCGCCCGCGTCGTCGTCGTCGAGGCCGCCGCCGAGGCCGCCGTCGCCGCCGCCGCCGCCGCCGCCGCCCGGCGCGCCAAAGAACGCATATTGGCTCGCGTCAAACTGTGGTTTGGGTTTTGGCGGTGGGTTGCGGGATGTGGTGGCAATGGTGGTGACGATGAGCGATAGTGGAAGGAGAGGGACGGGGACGGGCGGCGCGCGGGAAAACTCTAGAGTGCCCACCCCCCTCCTCTCAGAAAACTCACTCCTCCCATGTCGATCTTGGCCGCGACGTAGCCGCTCCCGAGGGCTGTTGGGTGTGTGTGCGATCAGGCGTTTGGGCGATCGTTGGCGGGGCGTGGTTGAGTGGTTGATGCGCGGGGGCGAACGAGAGGACGTGTCGATTACTTTCCGTTTCGCCGGCCTCTTCCCTCTCTTGTCTCACCAGGCCCTCCGAACGTATCGTCGTCGTCCATCGCGTCGACGGCGACCTTCCACGCGCGCGCGCGCGCTGGTGATGGGGTGTGCCGCTTTTGTCGCGCTTGGCAAAAGGAGAGGGAGGTGAAGAACGTGAATCGTCGCACTCTCTTCCTCCTCGTCGAGCCCTTTCGAGGACGCTGCCAGAGAAGGACGGACGAGATGCCGAGGGTTGCGGTTGTTCTGGAGTCGTGTGTGTCACTGTTTCGTTTGGTCTGAGAGAGCTGACGATAGCTTCGCCGCCTCTTTTTGTGTCGACCGACGCCGCCGCCGCCGCCGCCAGCACGCGGCCGGCCGCCCACGCCGGGGGCCCCCCCGCGTCGGCAGCAAAAAAGAGGCGGCGAAGAAGCAATTTTTAAGTTCTGATACTTGAGAGCTGCGCGGGACGGCGGCCAGCGGCCCTATCCCTATGCGGAACGGAAGGGAGGCAGAGGACAAAAGGCCCTTTTAAAAAGTTGTTAGGAAAAAGAGAAAAAACGCATCGAAAATCGGCTCACGCCGCCGCGGCCGGGCACGCGCCGCCGCCCGCCGCCGCCGACGAGCAATCCGCCGCCGCCGCCGCCGCCCCCGTTACCTCCAGCCCACCCCGCGCAAAGTACTCGGCCGCCACGGCCGCGTGGATCGCCGCGCCCACGGGAAGCACGCGCTCGTCCAGCGAGAACAGGGGGTTGTGCAGCAGACCGCCGCCGCCGCCGCCGGGGCCGCTCGGGTCGGCGGCGCCCAAAAAGGAAAAGGCCGACGGCAGCGCGCGCGCAAAGAAGGAAAAGTCTTCCGCCGGCATCACGGGCTCGGTCTCGAACGTGTGCTTGCTCGAGGGGGTGTAGGGGGACAGGGTGGCGGGCATGGCCATCGCGGGAGAGGGGGACGACGGAGAGCCGGGGGCGCCGACGCCGTCCTCCTCGTCGCCGCCCTTGCCCTTGCCCTTGCCGCTGCCGCTTGCCGTCGCCGTCTCTGCCGCCGTCCCTTCTGCCCCCGCCCCCGCCTCGCCCTCGGGCGCAAACGGCCTCGCCACCCACCCGTCCATCAGCGCCTCGGCCGCGCCCGCCACCAGCGCCGCCGCCCGCCCGTCGTTGACGGTCGGCGGGTAGTAAGGGTGGTCCCCCTCGTGCCAGTCCACCTCGGCCGTGCAGCCGTGCGCGGCGGCGACAGCCGCCGCCACCTCGCCCACCCGCCGGCGCAGGCGCTCCATGTCCGCGTGCGTCAGGGCGCGCAGCGTGCCGCCCAGGCGCGCCTCGTCCGGGGTCACGTTGTTGACCGTGCCGGCGCGCAGGGTGGTGACGGAGAGCACCGCCGAGCCCAGGGGAGACATCTCTCGGCTGACGAGCGCCTGCAGCGCGCCGACGAGCGCGGCGGCCGGCACGACCGGGTCGACGTTGAGGTGCGGCATGGCGGCGTGCCCGCCGCGCCCGCGCACCGCCACGTCCCAGGACAGGGCGCCGGCCATGAGCGTGCCCGTGCGCGTCAGCAGCGCGCCCCGCGGCACCGTCGGCCAAACGTGCACCCCAAACGCGGCGCCGGCGCCGTCAAACAGCCTGCCGCCCTCGTGGCGCAGCATCTCGTCGGCGCCCGCGCCGCCCTCCTCGGCCGGCTGGAATGCAAACAAGACCGCGCCGGGCCGGGGAAAAGAGGCGCGGCGGTCCCTGAGCAGCCGCGCCGCGCCCAAAAGCATGGCGGCGTGGGCGTCGTGGCCGCAGGCGTGCATCACCCCCTCGTTGGCGCTGCGGTACCCGCCGGCGTCGGCCACGCCGCCGGCAGGCTCGTCGATGGGGAGGGCGTCGATGTCGGAGCGCAGGATGACGACGAGCGGCGGGGGGGAAGCTTCGCCGGTCGCGCTTGCGTTTGCGTGTTTGGCGGCGGCCGCGGCCGTCTGCCCGCCTCTTGCGCCGTCGTCGGTGCCGGGGCCGACCTCGAGGCGCGCGAGCACGCCCGTGCGCGCCACGGGCCACGCGTAGGGGATGCCCATGGCGTCGAGCGCCGCGCGGATGTACGCCGAGGTGTTGTGCTCGCGGAACATGAGCTCGGGCGTCCGGTGCAGCGCGCGGCGCGTGACGACCAGCCACGGCGCGAGCGCGTCGGCGTCGGCCCGCAGCGCCGCGAGCCCGCCGAGCGCGGCGGCGGCAAAGTCGCCGCCGCCGCCGCCGCCGCCGGCCCCTGGCTTGCCCGCGGCGCTCGCGAGGGCCGCCGGTGCTGCCAGCAGGAGCAGCATCATCAGCGGCACGAGTGGGCGCGCCGCCGCCATCGTCGCTAGACGGGAGGCAGGAGCGTGCGTGGGCAGGAGCGTGAGTGAGGAGGTCAGGAGAGCGTGAGGCGATCGCTGAGTTCTCGTCGTTTCTATACGAGCAATCGGAGGAGGTCGATGATTGATGTCAGAGTCAGTGAGTAGCTCGCGTGGCGTGGGTGCGTCGGTGTGTGATAGGCCGAGAGAGGCACCCCTCGCGGCCCTCGTCAGCACGAGGGGGGCGAGCGTTCCTCGGCGCCCGTCCGCCTTGCCGCCGCTTTCGTGCCATTTGGAACCTCCTCCTTCTCCCTCCTTTCGCACGCCACTGACCACCATTCAGACGACCCGCCAAGTTTTCGACACCATACCAGACCAACACTCCAAGCCACCGACCCGTCCTTGCGCGGAGCCATCGCTCTCGAGGCCGCGACTTCCCTTCCCTCTCACAATCCCTTCCGAAAAAGAGAGAGGAAAAAGGGCCTCTCTTCTCTTCTCTTTTTTGCTGGCGCCTCACCATGCCCGCGACCGGCTGACCCGCGGTCCTGAATCCGAGGTGAGACCCGCCGCGAGCCTTCCGCCGCGTTCGCGCGGCCCGGGCCATCGCGGATGAGAGCAGCATCACACAGCACACGAAAAGCGCGCTTTGTAGTCAACCACGGCGGCCTCGCCTACCGGCCCGCTGACGCCCGCTCCCGCGCCCGAAACCCGAACAACAGCAACACTAAATGGATCCGATATCGATCGCCGGGGCGCCGCGGCCGGCCTGGCCCCAGGCGAAGCGCGCACCGGGAGGAGGGGCAGAAGAGGGGAAGCCCCAACCCGAGGCGGAGGAGCAGGAGGAGGGCTGCGCCCGCGTCGTCGCGCCCGCGTCCAAGGACGCGTCGTCGCCGGGGGCCAATGAGGCGAGCGGCGCGCACCTGACGGGCACGCGCGTCGCGCTGCCGCCCGACAGCAGCGGGCCGGGCGCCACGCAGGAGAGGCACCAGCAGCACGAGCAGCAGCTCCCGGCGGCGGGAGCGACTGGCACGGCGACGGCCACGGCCACGGCGCTGGCGGCCGGCCCGCTCGCGCCGCCGCCGCCGCCGCTGCGTCCGGCGGCGGCTGCGCCGCCCGACCCGTCGGCGCTCGAGCTCCCAAGCGCGGCCGCCGGCGGGGGTGCCCGCCACGCCGAGGAGGCTCCGGCCGCCGTCAAAACGGCCGCAGCAGCAGTGGCAGGCGCGGTGGCGGATGCGGGCAGCCCCGCCGCCGCCGCCGCCGCCGCCGCCGCCGCCGCCGCCGCAGGCGCCGCCGCAGCCGCTGGCAGGGGCGACGAGCGGAGCGTCAACAGCAACATGGACGAGCCCGCGCAGCAGCAGCAGCGACACGGCGAAGAGGACGAGGTCAGGCAGCGGCGGAGGCAGCCGGAGCAGCAGCAGCAGCAGCAGCAGCAGCAGCAGCAGCAGAAGCAGCAGCAAGCGGCGACGCCGGCCGCGGCCGCGGCCGCTCCCGCCGCCGCCGCCGCCGCTCCCGCCGCCGTCCTCCTCCTTGCCGCCGCCGGCTCGCCCGCCGTCCCCCTGGCGTCCGCCGTCCCCGCCGGGCCCAGCTACCGCCATCAGCGCCGCAAGCGCGAGCGCGAGACGTCGGCCGCGCAGCAGTCGCCCCCGCAGGCGCAGCAGCTGCAGCGGCGCCTGTCCGCGGGCCTCCTGCCGGGCTCGGGCGCCGAGGGCGGCGGCAGCACTTGCCAGCAACAGCAGCAGCCGCAGCACCAGCAGCAGCCGCAGCAGCCGCAGCAGCCGCAGCAGCCGCAGCAGCAGCAGCAGGGCGGCGGCCGCCGCCGCAAGATCGGCACGCGCCTGGCCTCCCACCACCACCACCACCACCACCGCTCCACCAGCGAGGGCGTGGCCAACAACACGCCAAACATGCGAAGCAGCATGGGCGAGGTGGCGGCGGCCCAAGCGCCCGCCGGCAACGGCGGCGGCGGCGGCGGCCTCGGGACCGTCGGCGGCGGAGGCGGCGGCGGCAGCGGCGACGGCGGCGGCGGCGGCCGGGGCAGCGGCGGCGGCAGCTGGACGCCGACCAAGCGGCGCCGCGGCCACGCCGCGGGCGAGGGCGATCGTCAGGAGGGCGGCGACGGGCGCCGCGGCGGGCGCGCGACCGGCCACGCCGCGGGCGCGGGCCGCGGGGGCGGCTCGAGCGGAGGGTCGCGAGAGGGGGAGGAGGAGCCGGCCGCGGGCGGCGGCAACGGCGTCGGCGGCGGCAGCGGCGGCGACGGCGGCGGCGGGTCGGGCGGCTTTGGCGGGTCGGGCGGCGAGGCCGGGCAGACGCCGCGCGAGGGCAGCGAGGGCAGCGACGGCTCCGGCAGCGGCAGCGGCAAGGGCAGCAACGCCGCGGCCGCGCGCCCGCCCAACCTGCACCAGCACCAGCAGCAGCACCAGCACCAGCAGCAGCACCAGCACCAGCACCAGCAGCAGCAGCAGCAGCACCGTCCGCCGGCGCCGGGCTCCGGCGGCGGCGGCGCCGCCGCTGCCGCGCCCGAGCCCCTCGCCTCGCGCCAGCGTCTGTTCGTGCCGTGCCTGCGCCCGGTCCCCGCGCACGCGCGCGCGCCGGCCTTTGGGTCGGCGGCGCCCGCGGCCGACGCGCTGCTCGCGCAGTTGCTCAGCCACCAGACGGCGGCGGGCGGCCCCTTTCAGCAGCAGCAGCAGCAGCAGCAGCAGCGGCAGCACCAGCAGCAGCGGCAGCAGCGGCAGCAGCAGGAAGGCAGCCGCAGCAGCGTGACCGCCGGCGGCGGGGCGCCCGCCTCCCCGCCCGCCGCGCCCGCCGCGATGGCGCTCGCGCCCGTCGCCACGGCCGGCCCGGCCCTCGCGCGCCTGGCCGTCATGGCCGCAGGCACGGACAGCGGCGGCGCCGCGCTCGCCACGGCCGCCGCTGCCGCCGCCGCGACCGCCGCCGCCGCCGCGGCCGCCGCCGCCGCCGCCGACGAGGCGGAGGAGGAGGCGCACCGGGCGCGCCGGCGCCGCGAGCACGCCGCCTGCGGTCGGGGCGCGGCCGGCGTCGGCGGCTACGACGACGCCGACGGCGGCGACCCGCTCGCCCCGGGGGCGCGGCCCGAAGCCGGCGGTTCGCCGGCGCCCGACGGCGCGCAGCGCCCGCCGCAGGAGCCCGACAAAATGCGGGCGCGGCTGGGGCCGCGCACCTTTTACCTGCTGCGCGCGACGCTGGTGGCGCAGCGCGAGCAGTGGGACGAGCAGGCGTGGGCGCTGCACCGGCTGCTGCGGCGGCAGCAGGCGCTCGAGCGCGAGCTGGGCACGGCCAACCCGCACGCGACGGCCACGGCCGCGGCCGCGCCGGCGGCGGCCGCGGCGCTGGCGCGCGCCCGGGGGGCGTCGCCGAGCGCGTGCGGCGGCGGCGGCGGCGGCGACGAGGGGGGCGCGGCGGCGACGGCGGCGACGGCAGCGACGGCGGCGGCGCCGGCGACCGATGCAGCCGCCGCTGCTGCTGCTGCTGCTGCGCCTGCGGCGCCGCTCGTCCGCGATGCTTCCGAGGACGTCGAGATGGCGCCCGCGGACGCAGAAGAAGAGGCCCGCGCGGGCCTCCTTGCCGCGGCGGCCAAGAGGGCGGCGTCCGCGGAAGCAGCGGCAGCGGCGGCGGCGGGAGCGCCGGTCGCGGTCGCGGCGGCGGAAAGGCCGACGGCGGCCGCCCCCCCACCCGCCCCTCTGACGCTGGCGGCCGCGGCCCGGGCGCTGCCCTCGCTCTCTTTCCGCGTCCTCGCCATGCTGCACCTCCCGAGCCGCGTGCGCGAGGCCTTTGGCGAGGTCGCGGCGGCCACGCAGCAGCAGCAGCAGCAGCAACAGCAGGCGCCCGCCGCCACCGCCGGCGAGGACGACGGCGACGACGGCGGCGGCGGCAAGGGCGAGGAGCGCGCCATCCGCCGCCTGCGCCGCCGCTACCTCCTCGCCGACGGCGCCGCCCCGGGCCTCATCACCCCGGCCTTCACGGACCTGTCCGACCCGGCCGCCGCGGCCGCGGCCGTCGTCGACGCCTCGCTGCAGCCGCACCGCGACGCCGCCGCCGGCGCGCCCCCCGCGGCGGCGGCGGCGGCCGTGGCGGCGGCGGCGGCGGGCGAGGCGCTCGCGCACTCGCAGCCGCACCGCGAGCTGCACCGCCAGCTGGCGCACTACCTGGCCGCGGCCAACGCGGGCCGCGCGCTCTCTGGCGCGGGCACGGCCTCCGTCGGCTCGCCCGCGGCCTCGGGGCAGCTCCTCGCCGCCGCCGCAGAGGTCGCCATGGCGGCGGCGGCGGCGGCGGCCGCGCGCCAGCACCGGCACCACCACCACCACCACCACCACCCGCACCCCCACCCCTCTTCGCAGCAGCACCAGCAGCAGCAGCAGCAGCAGTACGGCCGCGGCGCCGTCGCGGGCGGCTTCCCCGTGCGCGGCGTCACCGCCGCCATGGCCACGCAGTACTCGGGCGTGCGCATCGACAACGCCGCGCTGCTGGCCACGCTGGCCGCCGCGCACGCCGCCGCCTCTGGCAGCGGCGCGGTCGGCGGCGGCGGCGGCCTCGCCGGCGCGGGCGGCGGCGGCGGCGGCTACGCCGGCGCCGACGGCATCGCCGGCGTCGGCGGCGGCCTCGCGCTGCTGCGCAGCCTCAACGAGGCGGCGTGCCTGCGCAACCAGCACGCGGCGGCCGCCGCGGCCGCGGCCGCCCAGGCCGCCGCGTACGCGGCCGACCTTGAGCAGCAGCACCAGCAGCAGCGGCAGCAGCGGCAGCAGCAGCCTCGGCCTCAGCCGCCGGGCGCCGGCGCCGGCGCCGGCGCCGCGCCCGCAGCGCTGCCGGCCTCGACCGCCGCCGCCGTCGCCAACGCCCCCCAGCCGCACTTTGACCCGCACGCCTACTGGTTTGCGCGCCACTACGCGCGCTACCAGAGCGCGCCGCAGCAGCAGGCGGACAAGGCCGGGGGCGGCATGGGCGGCGCGCGCGGCGGCGCGTGCGGCGGCGAGGGCGGCGGCGGCGGCGACGTGCCCGCGCCCGAGCAGCTCAACGACGCGCAGCAGGTGGCGGCCGGCACGATCGCCACGGCCGCGGCCGCGCGCGCGCACGCCGCCCACGCCGCGGACCACGGGCGCAGCGGCGGCCCCCCTTGCTCCCGGGCCGCCCCCGCTGCCGCCTCGGCGCCGCCGCCCCCGCTGCCGCCGGTCGGCCCCTCGTCCGCGCCGCGCCGCGCCTCGCCGATCGCCTCGGCCCTGCCGCCCGTCTCCGGGTCCAACCTCCCCTCGGGCGGCGGCGCGTGGTGGTCGGGCGCCGCGGGCGGCAGCGGCAGCGGCGGCCTCGGGGGCAGCTTGGTCGCAGCCGCCGCGGCTGCTGCCGCCGGCGCCGCCAACGCCGCCGCCGCCAATGCCGCCGCCGCCGACCCCGGCGCCCTGATGCAGCACCGCCCGCCGCTCCCCCCCTCCTCCGCGCGCGCGGGCGCCGCCGGGGGCTTTGCCGGCAGCAGCGGGGCCCTGCTCGGCGGCGTCCCCGCCGCCCTGCCGCCCCGCGGGCGCTCGCACTGGTGGCAGGAGCCCTCGACGCTCGAGCCCCTGGCGGCCGCGGAGGGCGGCGGCGGCGGCGGCGGCGGCACGCAGGCGGCGGCGGCCGCGCTGCTGGCGTCGCGCTCGCCCGTTTTCGGTGTTGGCCCGCAAGCCGACCCGACGCCGGCGCCCGCGCACCAGACGCTGGTGCTCGCCCACGTCGCAGAGGCGGAGGCGGGGTGGCGCTCGCACCCGGCGGCCGCTGCGCCCACGCGTCCGCGCACGGGGGGCGGAGGCGGGCCGCGCGGCAAGGTCGTTCGCGCCGCCGCCGCCGCTGCTGCGACCGCGCCGCCGCCGCCGCCACCGCCGCCGCCGCCGCCGTCGCCGCCGCCGCCCGCCCGCGGCGAGGCGGAGGCGCCGCCCAAGCACCTCGTCGTGGCCGCGGCCCCGGCGCCCTTTTCGCCCCCTGCCGTCGCGGCGGAAGCGCGCGAGGCCGGCGCAGGACAGGCGCAGGCCGCGCCCGAGGCGCCGGCCCGGCAGCAGCAGCAGCAGCGAGCCGGATCAGGAGGAGGAGGATGGGGAGGCGGGGGAGGAGCTGGAGGAGGGGGGTCTGCGGAGGCCGGCGCGGCCGGGGAGGGCGACGGCGGCGGCGACGACGCCAAGGGCGAGACTCACGGCGACGGCGACGGCGACGAGGACCAGCGGCAGCACCATCACCACCACCACCACCACCACCACCACCACCACCACCGCGCCGAGTCCATCGGCTCGGACGAGCTGTCCGACACTGAGCCGGGGGGCGGCGGCGGGGCGGCGGCGGGCGAGGGCGGCGGAGCGGGACGGGCGGCCAAGCGCGCGCGCCTCGCCGCCGCCACCGCGCCCGCGCCCGCGGCGGCCCCGTGAATTCGGGGCCACGTTTCAGTTTTGCTCGGTTCCTGCGCGCCCCCATGGACAGGTAGGTCGCGCACACGCGACCGTTGTCCTCCCATTTCGGGTGATTACTAGTAGGCATTTATTACCGCTCTGATGCAACTTGCGTTGATCTATCTCTCGTTTCTTCGATCGGCGCGAACGGGCGTTCCAAACGGCGGGTCGTCTTTTGAAGGCGGCGCGTTGCTCTCGCCCGCGCGCCCGTGTCTCTCACGCACACGTTGACAAGAAGCCCTCTCACGCACACATGACCCGCGACCAACGAACGATGATGATGACCTGACTTGGGTTCGCTCGAGCGGGGGAAACGACGGATGGCGGAACAGGGAGGAGGAGGAGCCTCCCAGTGGCAGCACCTCCTCCGCCAGCTCGCGGACGCGCTCGCCGGCCTGCTCCCGCCCGCGCTCGGGAGCCTCGTGCTCGGGGCGCTCGACGCGCTCGGCGCCCGCCTCGCCCTCGCCGCCGCCGCCGCGCGCGGCCGCCTCGTCGCCGTCGCGGGCCGGCGCCTGGCGCTCGGGCGCGTCCTGGGCGAGGGCGGTTACGCGACGGTCTTCCTCGCGCGCGACGCCGCCGACCCGTCCGGGCGTCCCTACGCCCTCAAGCGCGTGGCGGACGGCGGGGGCGCGGCGGCGCGGCGCGAGGAGGAGGCGCTCCGCGAGGCCAAGGGGGGGGCCGGCGTCGTCCCCCTCCTCGGGTCGGCGCGGCCCCTCGCCGCTGCCGCTGCCGCTGCCGGCATGGGCGGCGCCGGCGCCGGCGCCGAGGGCCCCCTGCTGCTGCTCTTCCCGGCGTACGAGGGCGGCACGCTGCACGAGGAGCTCGCGGGGCGGCGGCGGCGGCGAGCGGGCGACGGCGGAGGGGCAGGGCGGGGGAGCGGCCTGCCGACGCAGCCGCCGCCGCCGCTGCACGCCGCGCGGCTGCTGCCCGCCGCCGACGTCCTTTCGGTGGCGGCGCGGGTGGGCGGCGCGCTCGCGCACGTGCACGCGCGCGGGTGGGTCCACCGGGACGTCAAGCCGCACAATATCATGATGGCGGCGGCGGCGGTCTGGCCCGGCCGCGGCGGCGTCAACGGCGGCAGGCGGCGGCGGCGACGAGGGGGCGGAGGAGGGGCGTACGGCCGCGTCGGCGGCGGCAGCGACGACGACGACGACGACGATACCGGCGACGACGGCGGCGGCGACGAAGGCGGCGGCGAGGACGACGTCGAGATGGCCCCCCTGTCGCGCCACCCGCCGCCCCCGCCCGGCGCGCCCTCGCCCCGGCCGGCGCCGCCGCCCGCCCTTGTCGTCGCCGCCCCGGAGCACAACTCCCCTTTCGGCAGCCTCGTGCTGATCGACTTTGGCTCGGCCGCGCGCTGGCCGCTGCGCGTGCGCTCGCCGCGCGACGCGCGGCGCGAGCGCGAGGACGCCGAGGCGCACGCCACCGCTCAGTACAGGGCGCCCGAGCTGTTTGACGTGCCCGTGCCCTGCGACCTGGGTCCCGCGATTGACGTTTGGTCTTTGGGTTGCACCTTGTTCGCCTGCATGCACGGCAGCCCGCCGTTCGAGCCGCCGCGCGCGGGCGACTCGGTGGCGCTGGCCGTGCTCGCCGGGCGCGTGCCCTGGCCGGCGCCGGCGCCGCCGCCGGCGCCGCCGCCGCCCGCTTGCGACGGCGACGGCAACGCCGGCGCGCCGCCGCTGCCACTGCCTTACCCGCCCGCGCTGGTCGAGCTGGTGCGCGCGTGCCTGGCCACGGACCCGGCGCGGAGGCCTTCAGCGGCGGCGGTGGCGCGGCGCGCGAGGGAGCTGCTGGATTCGGGCGCGGGCGCGGAGGACGGCGGCGGCAGGATTGGCAGCGATTAGAGCGACGAGGACGCGATCGACCAATCGAGAAAAGATGGTTCGCTCGCTGTCCGCCGGAAGGGGTGGCGGCGGCTTTGGCGGCGGCGGCGGCGGTAGAGAGAGACAAGAGGCGAGTTTTTATTTTCTTTTGTGGAGCGCCTTTTTTGGTTTCGTTGCAGAGAGGGCGTGGTCGACCTGAGTGAAAACAAAAAAAAGGGGAAGAATGAGAGAGAGTGAAAAGCCCGGCGGGTGGGGGGTGGCGGATAGGGGCGGGGGAGTGAAGCAGCGCGACGAGGAGGCGACGAGGGCGGGCGGGCGGGCGGGGAGCAAAATCTAATCTAGTCCTTGTCCCGCGGCGCCGGCGCCGGCAAAACAAGGCGCCGGCGCGCGCTGTGTTGCGCTTTTTCGTAAAATCCGTGGTCGCGTTTTTCGCCAGAAAAGTTTCGACCTAAAGGACAAGGAGCCTCCTGCTCGCGGCAAACAATCGGATGAACAATGCTCGAAGAACGGGGGGCTGCTGGCGGCGGGGGGAAAAGGCAAGGGGGGGCGGAAAGAGGGGGGGGCAGCAAATCGATGCCGGCGCGGAGCCTTGCCCCCCGAGATAAATCGAGGGGAGACCGCAGAACGAAAGAGGGTAACGGGAAAAGAACCAGCGGTGAGGGGGGGGCCGCGACTGAAAAATGCTTCCATTTTTCCGAATGCCAAGTTTGTGTTCAATCGAGACTCCCGCGAGACGCCTGCCGCCGCCGCTTGGAGAAGAGATGTCTCGTGAGGCCGGCGGGCGGGGCAGCGCGCGCGCGGTTTTCAAGGCACCGAACGCCTCCGATCCGCTCGGGTGAGTGTGTGTGTGTGCGCCGCCCCCATGTGGGGGCTCTGGCTTGTTTGAATGGTGAAAGGGGGGAGGACCGATGGTTCCTCGTGTTTGTTCGGGGGCAGGGGGGCGGGTGGCGTGGCGAAGGGGTCTCGCTGTGGCGGCAGTGGCCGCCGCCGCCGTGTCGCTCGTTTTTTTCTCCGCCGTCGCTTTTTTTTTCCCGCGGGACGCAAAGGGGCTGAAAGAGAGAGAAAGACGGGGGGGTCGCGGGATGCTGGGGGGAGTACAGCATAGCTCGAGAGGGACACGCGAGAGAGAGAGAGAGGGGAGAGAAGAGAGAGAGGGAAACCAAGGGCCGGCGGGCCGAATCTTCTCAAAAAAAGCGCACGAGGGGACGCGCTTTTTTTTCGGGAGCGGGAGCGTCGAATGTACAAAAAAGCGCGAGGGCGGGCGGGGCGGGTACCGGCGGCGTCAAAAAAAGGGTCCCGTAAAAAAAACCCGATTCGTCCGTCGCTTTTCCTGTCCCTCTCTCCTCACTTCTTGCCCGACTCGAGGTAGTAGTAGGACGCCCCCTTGGGCGCCGACACCCCGCCCGGCGCCCTCTTGCGCGAGCACTCGCTGTAGCTGAGCACTGAGGCGCAAGGCTTGCCGTCGTCGCAGCCCTCTTGCGTCTCAGTGCAGAGCAGCTCGCACATGAAGACGTTGACGAGGTCGCGCTGCGCGCCGTGGGTCCCGATGCCGAAGCCGTCGAGGGCCGACTGGGTGCACGGTCCGGCCTTGCCGGCGGGGGCGCGGCGGCAGGCGGCCATGGCCTTGAACAAACCCTCCCACTTGGGGGCGGAGGGGACGGGCAGCTGGCGGAAGCGGCGGGCGGCGGTCGGCGAGACGGCGCAGTCGGGGGCGGTCGGGCCCGTGGGCGCGGCGTAGGTGCGCAGCATGCCCACCACCACGGAGGCGGCGTCGGCGGGCGACTCGTCCATCAGCAGGCGCAGGAGCATGTTGGTGTAGCGCTGCTCCACGGGGGTGAGCGGCGCGTGCGAGGGGCTGGTGGCGCCGGGGGCGGCGGCGGCCGCTTTCGCGGCGGGCTGGGCGCGGGCAAGGGTCGGGGCCGAGGCGGCCAGGACGGCGACGAGCGCGGCCGCGGCGAGGGCGGCGGCGGCGAGGCGGCGCGCGGGGCGCGAGGCGAGGCGGCTGCGCGCGGTGCGCGGGGAGGGGGCGGGCGGGGCCATGGTTGGAACGGCGGTTGGGGGGAGGGTGTCGGAAAAGTGTTCGTTTGAAAGAAAAAAAAAGTTTCTCGGGATCGATCACGGCCTTTTTCTGTTTGCAGTCTAAAACGTGTTTACGTTTTTGCTGTGTGTAGCGCTGGCTTGTTTGTGTGTGTGTGTGTGAGCGTGTGTGTGCGAGAGCGTGGTTGTGTGAGAGAAAGACGGGGCGGGGGCCCGGGTTATGAAGGAGGAATGGCGGCTCGCTTTCGGGGGAAGGGTACGCTTTTTTGTGCTTTTTGTTGGGACGAAGAGATTTGCCTTTTCGACCCGGCAAACGGTCCGCAACGTCCCCGCCCAATAACGCCTGAGGCGCTTTGCCCGGCCCAGAATCTGTCCATGCGAGCGGACGAGCGGACGGCGCGACCGGCGGGGGGGCCGGGAAGGGCGCGCCGCGCGCGAGAAGGGCCCACGTGGGGGCCCCGCGCTGTAAAAAGGGAAGGCGGCGTGCGTTCGCCGTGCGTGCGTGCGGCGCCCGCCCGCCCGCTTTTTCCTCCAACGCCGCGCCCCTCTGCCGACGACGGGGGCCCGCCCAACGATCCTCTTGGCCTATTTACACGAGGCGTGGGTCGCGTTTGCGTCGGTTTCGCGGCAAGGAGGTCAGGCGGACGGCGGCGGGGGGACGAGATCCGAAAGAGCAAGAAAAGGGCGCGCGCTCGCTGCGCGCCGGCGCGCGCCTTCGCCTCGTCGCCCGTCCTCCTCGGCGTCCTCCTCCGTCCCTCTCGTCCCCCCTGTTGCTTTTTTGCCCCCTTCCTGCCTCTCCAGACGACGCCACGTCACGACGCCCCCGCCGCCTCCGCCTCCTCCCCCTCCCGCCCCTGCTGCCCGAGCAGCGCCTGCAGCTCCGCCAGCAGGCCCGCCCAAAGCCGCGCCCCGTCCGCCGCGAGCGCGGCCTGCTGCTCCGCCAAAGCGCGCAGCAAGGCGCCCGTGCCGCGCGCGCGCTCGCGCTGCCAGCGCCCCAGCTCGCCGTCGAGCGCGGCGGCCACGGCGCCGGCGGCCGCCGCCAAACCCCTCAGCCGCCGCTCGGCGTCGGCCGTGTCGCGCTCGGCCTCGGCCAGCCGGTCGGCCGGCGTCCCGGGCGTCCCCCGCAGGCGCGCCCACCGCACCTTGCGCGCGTCGAGGTCGTGCTGCGCCTGCCGCGCCGCCGACGCCGCCGCCGCCCGGTCCGCGCACGCCTCCTGCGCCGCGCGGGCGCCCCTGGCCGCCTCCTTCAGCGGCGCCTCGAAGTCGCGGCCGAGCGCGGCCGTGCGCGCCGCCGCGGACGCCGACAGGGCCAGCGCCTTGCGCGCGAGGGCCGCGAACGCCTCCTGCGCGGCGGGGCCCGCCGCGTCCTCGAGCCGGCCGAGGCGCTCGACCGCGGCGCCAAACGCGGCGACCGCCTCGCCCGCCTCCGCTTCCCTCCGCACCAGGCGGGCGGCCTGCCGGTGGGCTTCCGTCAGATGCGCCTCCAGGTGGGCCAGGTACTCGCGCACGCGCGCAAACTCGGGGTCGGCGGCGGCGTCGGCGGCGCCGGGCGGGGGGAAGAGGCCCGAGCCGGCGCCGTAGGGCGCGCTGCCCGCCTGCTGCTGCTGCTCGGGCGGCGCAAAGGCGGCGCCGTTGCCGCCCGCGGCGCCGCCGAAACCCATCGCGTCGGCGTAGGCGGACGCGCCGCCGCCGCCTTGCTGCTGGTATTGCGGCGGCGGGGGGTAGGCGTAGGACGAAGGCGCGGCCCCCGCGCCGCCGCTGCCGGCGCGCGCCCCGGCCACGAGCGCTGACGTGGCGGCCGTCAGCGACCGCATCCAACCCGCGGCGGCCGCCGCCGCCCGCTGCGCGCCGGCCGCCGCGGTGCCGGCCGCCGCCCCCGGCGCGCCGCCCGGCCCGGGCCCCCCGGCCGCGGCGCTGCGCGCCACCTCGAGCGCGAACTCGTCCTCCGCCGCCTCCAGGAACAGGCGCAGCTCGCGGCTGGCGCGCAGGCGCGGGTGCGCCGCGCACCGCCGCAAAAAGGCCTCGAGCGCCGCGCGGCGTGCCTCTACAAACGGCGCCGACATCGCGAACTTCTGGACGGCGGAGCGCTCCGGCAGCGGGGGGATGATGGCTCCCCGGTGCGTGGCCGCCAGGGCGGCGCGCAGCCACGCAAAGTCGCGGAAGCGGCGCACCGACTCGGAGGCCGGGGCGAAGCCGGCCGCCGAGGCGGCCGCCGCGCTCTCGGGGCGGTGGCGGGCGCGTACCTTGAAGCTCACGAAGGCGCCGACGCCCTCGCCCTGGCGCGCGGGGTCGGCGACGGCGACGTCGAGGAGCGGGGGGGGGTCGGGGCAGGCGGCCGAGGCCGCGAGGGAGTTGTAGCTCGGGGCGTAAGGGGGCGGCAGCGGCGGCGGCCCGGCATACGGCTGCTGCTGCTGCTGCTGCTGCTGCTGCTGCTGCTGCTGCTGCTGCTGCTGCTGCTGCTGCTGATGCTGATGCTGATGCTGATGCTGCTGCGCGCCGGGATAGGCCGCCGTCGAGGCCATGACCGCGTCGTACGCCGGGGGCGGGGGCAAGGGCGGCGCGGCCTGGGCGTACGGAGGAGGGGGTGCGGGCGCCGCCGTCCCGGTGAGCGGAGAGTGGGCGGCGAGCTCGGAAGAGGGGTCGCCGCCGGAAAACGGGGCGGCGGCGCCGGCGGACGACAGCGCCGCGCCCTCGCTGCGCGCGGCCGGCGCCGGCGCCACGGGCGGCGCGGCGGCGGCGAGCGGGTCGTGGGCGGCCGGCGCCGCAGTTGCCGGTTGCTGCGCCGCCGCCGGCTGCCCAAAGGGGCTCAGCGGGTCCTGTGTGTTGTGTGTGACGTTTGGATTGGTTTCGGGCGGCGGTCGGCGTCGGCATCGGCGTTTGTTCGTTCGTTTGTCGTCCGCGCCCGCGACGATGGTCTCTGCCTCGGCAGCAGTCCAGCGACCAAAACGCGGCGGCTGTCGGAGCCACAAGGCCCAACGTTTACGCGCCCGCTCGCCCCGGCTGACGGCCTCAGGGCAGAGGCGCGCGCGCACACATCGCACGCACCATCGTCTTTTGCTCCCCCCTCCTCCTGTCAAAGCTTTGCGCCCGCGTGTCCTTGTCGTTTCCTTCCTCGTGTTCCTTCAGGCGCGGTGGGGATGTGGTCGGGAGCGACGCGCGTTGCCGTGAACCCCTCGTTTGATGGGGGCGGATCGGTCAAGAAAGTGGTGGGTTTCGCGTTTGGGGCAGAGAGAGGGAGAAGGGGAAGGGGGCGAGGAGGGAGGGGCGAGGAGGGACTCAACCGGCCTGTCGAGAGAAACACTCTCGAGTGATGGAGAGAGTCGACCCGACAGCCACGCCCTCCCTCCACATCTCTTTCCCCGGCCCCGCTCACATAATCGCACGCATCGCGCATCCACCCTCAAGCACCCCTCTAGGCTCGAGACCCCCGGCGATCGGCTCAATCACACCCACCAACCGAAAGGGGGCGAGTTGTTTTTTTCGCAACTCCTTCGGACGACAGAAGAGAAAGGTTTCTCGCGCCACCCGAGCGCGGGGGTTCTGCCTGTCCGACAGGCCACCATGTCGAGCGGCAGCCCGCGCTCCCCTAAGGACGCGCGCGCGCGCGACCAGAAGGCGGCGTCGCGCCTGGCAGCGGCGGCGGCAGGAGCGGAGGCAAAGCAGCAGGGGAAATCGTCGGGCGGCGGCGCCGCCGGCGCCGCCGCCGCGGGTGTGGCCGCCGCCCGCCTGCCGCTCGAGCCCGCCCCCTCCTGCCCCGCCCCTCCTCCCGGCTCTGGCGACGGCAAGCCCTGCCCCGGCGCCTCGCCCCAGCCGTGGCTGCACTGCTACCCCGTGCCCACGGCCGACGGAACGCCCGACGGCCCCTTGCTCATGCTCGCGGGCCACCCGCTCCTGCTGGACGGCGACGGCGTCTCGCTGCGCCGCGCGTCGGGCGCCCCCCTGCTCACCCCTTGGGGGGTTCCCGTGCGCCTGCTGCCGCCGCTTTCGCCGCCGCAAACGCCGCCGCCGCGCCAGGGCCTGGGTGCCGCCCTGTCCCCCGCGCCCTCGGTCTCCTTCCCGCAGTGCGGCTCCGCCGACGGCGCCCCCGCCTGCTCCCCGCCGCCGCTGCCGCGCCTGGTCGACGCGACGGGGCGGCCGTGCGGCCTGCTGCACTCATCCCCTCCGGCGCGCCGCCCCTTTCTCGGCGCCGGCGCCGCCTGCACGGCGGGCGAGGTGCTGCCGCTCGGCCCCGAGCTCGCGGGCGGCGGGTGGGCGCTGGTGCGGCTGCGCCACGCGGCCGCGCGCGGGGGAGAGCTGGTGTCGGCGGCGGACGGGCGCCCGGTGCTGAGGGCCGAGCTGCTGGCAGCGGCGCCGGACGACGGCGCTGTCGGCGGCGGCGCCGTCGTCGGCGGCGGCGCCGGCCTCTGGTCGGGCGCCTCCTCTTCTGCGTCTGACGAGGAGGAGGGAGACGCCGGCGCCGCCGTCGTTCCCGCCCTCCCGCCGCGCCGCGCCCTCGCCCCACCCGCGCCCTCGCCGGCCAAGCGCGCCTGGGCCCTGCAGGCCGCGGGCTCGTCCGGCAGCAGCGGCGGCGCCGCCTGCACGCCCGACGCAGAGGCGGCCGGCGCGGGCGCGTGGGCGCGGGCCGCGAAAAAGGAGCAGGCGGCGGCGGCGGCGGCGACGGCGGCGGCGGGGCCCGCGGGTCGCGGCGCCAAGCGGCGCGGCGGCGGCGGCGGCGGCGGCGCCAGGAACAACCAGCAGAGCGCTCTCTACCAGGCCACCTACGACCTGGGCCCCGCGCCCGACGCCGACGCGGCCGAGCGGTACCGCCACCACTGCGCCTCGGCCGCCGCCGCCGCCGCCGCCGGCTCGGGCTCGCGCGCGCCCGGCGGCGGGCCGCGCCGCCGCGTCGCCGCCGCCGCGGCCAGCGTCCTGCTCCTGGCCGTCGCGGTCGTCGCCCTGGCCGCACCCGCCTCGGCCTCGGCCGAGGCGGCCCACGCGCGCCAGCAGCACCCGGCGATTGGCGGCGGCCTCGGGCACCACCCTGTCCTGGGGGCGGCGAGGCTGGGAGAATGGGCGGCGGCGGCGGCGGCTGCGGGGGTCGGCGCCGCCGACGTCGGCGCCGCCGACGCCGCGGCGGCTGCGGCCGAGGCGGCGGCGGCGCGGGCGCGCCGGGACGATCAGGCGCGGCAGCGGGCGCTGCGGCAGCAGCAGCAGCAGAAGAAGGGCGGGAAGAAGCAGCAGCAGCAGCAGCAGCAGCAGCAGCAGCAGCAGGCGCAGCAGCAGCGGCAGCGGCAGCGGGCCGTCGGTCCTCTGTTGTCCCCGCTTGGCTCTGCCCGCGCCTTTGTGCTCGAGGCGCTCCCCGCTCGCGTGTCTCCCCTCTTGCGCTCGGCCCTCGCCGGCGCGCAGGAGCAGGCGCGAGTGTTGGTCGCGGCCGCCTCGTCCCCCGCGGCCTGGGAGGCCGCTGCGGAGGCCGCGCTCGCGACGGGCGCCGCCTCTGCCGCGCGCCTCGCGTCGCGCCCGCTCGCCAGCCTCCTGCTGCTGGCGGCGGCGCTCACGTTCGCGCTGGCGCTGCGCTCCGCCGCCGCGGCCTCGGGCGCGGCCCGGCGGTCGCGCCAGCAGCCGCAGCGCTCGTCGCTGCCGCCGGTGGCGAGCACGGCGACCGCGCCCGAACCCGGCGCCCGCGCCGACGCGGCCGCCTCGGCCCTCGCGGCGGCGGCCGCTGCCTCTCGCTCGGCGCGCGGCCCCGCTGCCGCCGCCAAGGTCCCCCCCCGCCCGGTCGCCCCGGCGCCCCCCCAGCCCGCCCGCAAGCGCCCGGCCGCCACGTCGGCCCCCCCCCTGCCGCCGCCGCCGCCGCCGCCGCTGCCGCCGCTGCCCCCCTCCCCCTCTCCGCCCGCGTCGGCGCCCCGGACCGCCGCCGCGCCCGCGCCGACGCCGCCCCCCGCCCCCCCCGGCGGCGTGCTCGGCCGCGTCCCGGCCACGCCGACCTCGTTCGGCGCCTCGTCTTTCGCCCCCACCCCCGCCCCGGCCCCCGCCCGCGCGCCCGCCGCCGCTGCCGCAGGCCCTGCCGCCGGCGGCGGCCATTGGCTCCCCCTGGCCCTCTGCGCCGCCGACGCTCTCCTCGCCGCCCTCCCCCTTCCCCTCCAGACCCTCGTGCTGGCCGTGTCCGAGGCCGCCGCCCCGCCCGCCGCCGCCGCCGCGCGCGCCTTCACGCCGCACGCGTCCCGCGCGGCCGGCTGGGCCAGGCGCCAGCCGCGCTGGCGCCTGGCCCTGCTGGCGGGCGCCTCTGCCGTCGCCGCCACGCCCGCGCTGCTGGCGTCGGCCGCCGCGCTCGCCGTCGCGGCGCTCGTCGCGCCCTTTGCCCTCTTCTGGCTGGTCGTGCTGGGGGCCCCCCTCGTGCTGCTGCTGTCGGTGCCCGTCGCGTGCGCGGCCGCGGGTGCGGGCACGGCGCGCGCGGTCGTCCGGGCGGCCTCCCGCGCCGCGGCACCGGCGCCGGCGCCGACGCCCGCACCGCCGGCCGGCGGCGGCGGCGCCGACGCCCGCGCGCTGGCCAGGCCCGCCGTCGCTTCGTCCTTCGCCGTCACTTCTTCTGAGACCAAGGCGGTGGCGATGTCGGTGATCCCGTCTCGGGCGCGCGGCCTGCTCTGGTGATGATTTGTCGGTTTGGGTTTTCCTGCACCCGCCCGCCCGCCCCTCCCCCGCCCGCTCGCTCTCTCGACTCAAAAGAGAGCGAGCGGCGGCGTCCGGCACAAAACAAAGAAACAAAAACGCCCCCTTTTGCCCGCCCACCCCTTTGGCGCGCTGTATTCCCTCAATCCGTTCCCTTTGTTCGCCGTTTCTCCTCCTCTCGGGAAGGCCCATCAAGGCGCAAATAAGGCGACCCGCTGCAACAACGCGAGAGCCCGCCTTCCCCCCTCCCTTTCGTAGAGACCCCTCGGAGCGGGGTTTCTCCCCTATGGAAAAAAAAAGAGCTCTCTGTTTTGGCAAGATTTGAATGTGTTGAATCTCCTCCAACCGTCCGGCCGTCTTTCTCGCGTGTTTGCTCGACAGTGCGCGTGTGCTGGTTTCTTATTGTGCTCGAAAAAGCGGGGCGACTGGCGTCTTCGGTTTGCCTCTCTCTCTTGCGTGCAGCTTGGGGGGGTGGGGGGCGGAGAAAGCATTGGAGCGGGCGGCGGCCGCGGCAGTGGCGGCGAAATGTGAGCGTCGGCAGCAACGCAGAGAGAGAGCCTCCTCCCTCCCGCCGCGCCTAGTCCAGGCGCACCACCTCGGACCGGGCGCCGGGCGCGGTCCGGGCCAGCACCCGCGACGGGGGGGAAGGCCGCCCGCTGCCCGTGGCGGCGGTGGCGTCGTCGCTCAAGGCGGGGGCGCCGGCGGCGGCGCCGGCGGCGGAGGTGACGAGTCGCAGCGCTCCCCGCGGCGGGGCGGCGGCGCCGGCGCCGCCGCTCTCGCCGCCCTCCGCCTCGGCCGTCGTCGCGCCCTCCTCCTCCTCCGGGAGCTCGCCGATGTCACTGTCCCCCTCGACCGCGCACGCCGGCACGCGGGGCGCCGCGCCCGCGCCCGCGCCCGCGTTCCCCGTGCCCCCGACCGCCGCCGCCACCGCCGCCGCCACCGCCTCTTCCGAGGGCAGCGGCGCGCCGCGGCGGCGGCGGCTGATGAGCTCGTGCAGGTGCTCGCCGCCGTCGCCCGCCGGCCGCTCCCGCTGCTGCGGCTGTTGCCGCTGCTGCTGCTCTTGCTGCTGCTGCTGCTGCTGCTGCCGCTGGTGCTGCTGCTGGCGGCTGATGCCCGCCGCGGCGGCCTTGGCCGCGGCGTGCCCGAGCTCGCGCGCTGTGGCGGCCGCCGAGCGGACGGCGAGCCCGGCAGCAGAGGCCACGGCGGCGGCCTGCGCGCCGAGGCCGCCCTGCCGCTGCGGTTGCGTCTGCTGCTGCTGCTGCTGCTGCTGCGGCAGCTGCCTGTTGCGCGCCACGGTGGCCTTGGACAGGGGACCGTGGCGGGCGGCGGGCGGCAGCGCCAGCATCGCCGGACCCCCCTGCGAGGCGGCGGCGGCGGCGTCGTCGGCCAGCAGCGAGACGGTCTCGCGCGGCGGCAGGGGCGGCGGCGGCGGCGGCGGCGCGGCGATTGCGCGGCGGCCGCCGCCCAGGGCGGCGGCGGCGGCGGCGGCGGCGGCGACCGGGCCGTCGTCGTCGTCGTGCTCCTCCTCCTCCTCTGTCACGTCCTCCACCTCGTCGTCGCCGCCGCCGCCGCCGCCGAGCCGGACGGCCGCCGCGCCCCGCACCGCCGCCGCCACCGCCGCCTTGATCCTGCGCTCCTCGAGCAAGGACGCCTCCAACGCGCGCCTCAGCTGCGGGTCGTCGTCCTCGTCGCCGCCGCCGCCGCCGCCGGCCGCGACCGCCGCCCGCCGCCGCGTGCGCATGCCGCCCTCTGCGCCCGCGCCCGCCGCGCCAGCGCCCTCGCCCGTGAAGACAAAGCTGTTGAGGTTTGTCTGCCGTTTTGGCGTGCCCCCGCCCGCCGCCGCCGCCGCCTCGGGCGCCGCGCCGCCGCCGCCCGCGCGCGCCCTCTGCCGCCGTGACCGCGCCTGCGCCGCATGCTGCTTCTGCGCCAGGCGATCCGCTTCCTTGGCCGCGAGGGTCGCCGAGAGCTGCAAGTGCCACTCGCGCGGACCGAGGTACTTTACGCCCCAGGCACGGCGCTCGCCCCGCTCCCCCCGCCCGCGCGCCTCGTAGCCCTCGACCTCGTCGAGCAGGGCCGCCAAGACCTCGGGCGCGACGGCGCCCGAGGGCGGGGGCGGAAGGCGGCGGCGCGGCGGCGGCGGCGGCGGCGGCGGCTTGCCGTCGCCGGCCGCGAGGGCCGCCGCCCCGGCTGCCGCCGCCGCCTCGTCCTGCCGCTGCTGCCGCTGCCGGTCGAGCTGCCCCTGCGCCCACTGCGCCTGCGCGAGCATCTTGTCGGCGATCAGGTAGCGCACCTCGCGCCGCAGCAGGGCGGCGTTGACGTCGTCGAACCAGTCCGGGTGCATGAGGCGCGGGTGCGGCGACATCAGGTGCCACAGCGCCGCGCGGTCGCGGCCGCACAGCGACCACGCGGCGGCGGCGGCGGCGGCGGCGGCCTCGGCCGTGCCCGCGGCGGCGCCGCTGCCGGCGCGGGGCGGCGCCGACGAGTTGGGCGCCTGCTTGCGGTGGAGGGTGAGCACGCGCCGGTCGATGCGCAGGAGGGGCGGGGGCGGGCGCTCCGCGTCGTAGGCGGGGAGGCCGCGCGACGCGAGCCAGGGCGCCAGGCCCGAGGCGGCGGCGGCGTCGGCGCCAGCCGGCGGCGGCGTCGGCGAGGGCGGCGGCGGCGCCTTGGGCGGGCGCGCCGAGGCGGCGGCGGCAGGCGCTTTTGGCGGCTGCGGCGCCGTCGATGCCGCTGCTGCCTCCGCTCCTTGCTCTACGCTGGCCGGCGCCGCCGTCGCCGCGTCCGGGTGGTCCGCGTCCATGAGGACCTCGGTCGCCGGCAGCCCCGGGTCCGAGTCGTGGACGTCCATCGCGCCGATGGCTTCGGACGCGCCGCCGCCCGGCGAGCGGCTGTCGTGGCCGCGGCGTCCGCCGCCGCCGCCGCCGCCGCCGCCGCCGCCGCCGCCCGCGGCCGCCTCCTCCCCGTCTTCTTCCGCGCGGACCCGCTTGAGCCTGCCGCGGGCGGCCTCGTCGGCGTCGTCGCCCTCGTCGTCGGTGCTCACTACGCACGGCGCGTCGTCGTCGTCGTCGGCCTGGCGGCGGCGCGCGCGCCCCGGCGACCTGCCCGCCGCCGCCTTGCCCGCCTGGCGGTGGGCCTCGACCTCGGCGCGCCGCACGCTCGCCTCGGCCGCCAGGACCGCGCTCGTGCGCACGTCCCACGCCTCGGCCATCGCTCCCAGCAGAAAGTCCGAGTAGGCCAGCACGAACAGGCCGCAGTCGCAGTTGTTGTTCTGCCGAGGGACGGGCACCGAGAGGCAGGGGAGCGCGTCGCGCGCCGCCTCGGCCAGCGGCAGCAGCGCGCTCGTGGGCTTGAGCTCGTCGCGCGCGCGCGCCGCGCGCTCGGCCTCGGCGTCCTCGGGCGTGTCCTCGGGCGAGGCCTCGTCGTCGCCCTGCGCCTCGGCCTCGCTCTTCTTGCGCTGCTTGTTGGGCGGCCGCGCGCCGCCGCCGCCCGCTTCTTCCTCCTCCCCTTCCTCCCCCTCCCTTTCGCTCTCCGACAGCAGCACAAACTCCGGCCCCCCCGCCGCCCGCGACGCCTCGGCCGCGACCAGCGCGGCGGCGCGCTGCCGCCGCCGCCGCCGCAGCACGCGCGCCTCAGACAGCAGCGCGAGCGCGCGCCGGCGGTACGCCGCCGGCGCCCAGGCCGCGCAGCGCGGGTCGGAGGCGCGCGCGTCGAGCTCGCGGAGGAGGTACCCGCGCAGCGCGACGCCGACGGGCGGCGCGGCGTGCCCGCCCTGCATGGAGTCGAGGTGCGCGATGCAGGGCGTGGGGCAAGGCAGCGCGGCCACGCCCGCGGCGAGGGGGCCGGCCGAGGCGGCGGCGACGGCGGCGAGGGCGGCGGCGGCGGCGGCGCGGGGCGCGTCGGCGTCGGCGTCGGCGTCGGCGTCGGCGCCGGCATCCGCGGCGGCGGCCAGCACCGCCGAGAGCGCGGCGGGCGGCGGGCGCAGGCTGGGGACGGGCGCGCCGTCGGTGACGATGGCGCGCAGGAGGGCCGCCTCGCTGTCGGGCGCGCCGCCGCCGCCGCCGCCGCCCGCGGCGCCGAGCGCGGCGCGCGCCTCGTCGTTCCTCTGCCGCTGTGCCAGCAGCGCGCCCTGCAGCAGCTGCGGCAGGTGCAGCGCGGCCGCCAGCGACCAGTGCAGCGAGTCGTGGATGGGCACGAGCACGGCCTCGCACGACCAGAGGTCGGCGGCGCGCGTCCACTTGGCGACGCGGCGGTGGCCGCGGGACCAGTCGCACCCGCCGGCGCCGGCGCCCGCGCCGGGGGCGCCGTCGCCGCCGCCGCCGCCGCCGCCGCCCGGCGAGGCGGACTTTCTCGCGCCGGCGCCGCGGCCGCCATGGCCGCGCGGCGGCAGCGCGAACGACTCGCGCGGCTCGCCCTCCGTCAGCTTCTTGTAGAAGAACGAGTTGAATTGGTGGACGCGGGGGCGGACGGGCGGCGGGTATAGGGCGGCGGGGCGAGGGCCGCGGCGCGGCGGTGCGGCGGCCGGGTCGGCGGCGTTTGCGGCGGCGTTTGCAGCGGCGGCGGCGGCGGCGGCGGCGGCCGCTGCCGCTGCTGCTGCGGCTCCTGCGGCGGCCGCTGCGGCGGCCGCTGCTGCAGGCGCGTCGTCCTCCTCGTCGTCGCCGCTGCCGCTGCCGCTGCCGCTGCCGTCATTGTTGTCGTAGTTGTGGCCGTTGTTGTCCTCCTGCGCCAGCGCTGCCGCCGCGGCTGCGGCGGCCTTGGCGGCCGCGGCGGCTCGCCGGCGCCGCTTCTTCCTTGCGTTTGCCTTGCCGCCGCCGCGGCCGCCGCCACCGGGCCCCGCTGCCTCGTGCTCTGGCGGCGGCGGCAGCGCCGCCACAGCCGCCGCCTCGGCCGCCGCCTTGGCCGCGGCCTCGGCCGCCGCCTCGGCCGCCGCCTTAACCGCCGCCGCCGCCGCCGCCTCGGCCGCCGCCTCGGCCGCGGCCACGGCCGCCACGGCCCGCCGCTCCTCCTCCTTGTCCTCGCTCTCGCGGCAGTGCTCCTCGAGCGCGACGCGCGCGTAAAAGTCGATGCATGTGTCGTTGAGGAACTCGAGGTCCTCGAGGCGGTCGAGGTCGTCCGCGCGCACGGTGATGCCGCCGCCGCCGCCCGCGCCGGTCGCGCCGCGCCGGCCGCCGCCGCCTCCGCCGCCCGCCTCGCCCGCGCCCGCCGCCCCGGCCTGAGGAGGGTAGACGCACGTGGCCCCCGCGAACCGCACGGAGGCCGGGATGCCCGTGTTGCGCCGCGCGTCGCGCGCCTCGGCCTCGTCGGCGGCGCGCTGGGCGCGCGCGGCGGCGTTGGGGGGCCCGTCGTCGGGGCCGGCGGCGGCGGCGGCTCCGGCGGCGGCGGCCGAGGCGGCGCGGCGGGCCGCGCGGGGCTGCTGCCCGCCCCGCGCGGGCGACGGCCTCTTCCCAACCCCTCCCGCCCCCTGCTCCTGCTCGTCGTCGTCGTCGTCCGAGGCGAGCATGTCGATCACCTCGGGCTTGGTGCCCTGCTGCCGGTGCTGGCGCGCCGCCGCCGACCGCTCCGAGCGCTTGCCGTACTCGGGCTCGTAGTCGGGCGGCGGCGCCCGCTTGCGCGCAAACTTGATCGGCGACACGACCGCGGCGCCGCCGCCGCCGCCGCCGCCGCCGCCGCCGCCGCCGCCGCCGGCCGCCGCCGAGGGCGCGGCGCCGCCGCCGCCGCCGCCGGCCGCCCCCTGCTGCCCCATCATGCCGCCCCAGCCGGAGGCGCCGCCCCCGCCGCCGCGCCCGCCGCGCCCGCCGTGGGCGCGCTGCTGCTGCTGCTGCTGCTGCTGCTGCCGCTGCTGCCGCCGCTTGGCGGCGTCGGCCGCCTCCATCGCCTCCACGCAAAGGACGGACGCAGACTTGCCCTGGTGGGGGGAGGAGCCGCCGGCCGCCGCCGCGGCCGCCGCCGCCGGAAACGCCGGCGCCGCGCCGGCGCCGCCGGCCCCAACGTAGTGCTCGGCGATGCCCGCGGCGAGGGACTGCATGGGAACCTGGTGCGCGATCCGCGACTCGAAATCGCAGGCGGAGCCAACGTTGAATTTCGTGAAGCAGGTGGAGCAGATGCGCAGGCTTGTCGCCGCCGCCGCGCCGCCGCCGCCGCCGCCGCCGCCGCCGTCGCTCGTGACGCGGACGGCGAGCAGCCTGTCGTACCGCTGAGGGCAGCCGCAGTGGCCGCAGGGGGCGGACCTGGGCTCCGCCGCGGGGGCCCGCTGCGAGGGTGCGCCCCCGGTCAAAATCAGGTCTCGCGTTTTTGACTGCGGCGGCGGCGCGCAGCCGGCGCCGCCGCCCGGGCCGCGCCCGCGCCCGCCGCCGCCGCCGCCCGGGCCGCGGCCGCTCATCGCCGCCATCTGCCGGCTGCCGTTGGAAGGCGCGGGGGCGCGCGCGGGCGGGTGAAACAGGTTGCGGCCGACGGAGGAGGCGCCCGGACGGGGGCGGCCGGCGGCCGCGCCGCCGCCGCCGCCGCCGCCGCCGCCGCCGCCGCTAACGCCGCCCGCCGCCACGTCGGCCCCATAGTTGGCAAACGCTTGCTGGAAGCCCAGCGCCTCGGGCGGCGGCGGCGGCCTGTCGTCCAGCACGACCGGACCCTCGTCGCTGGCGCCACCGCCGCCGCCGCCGCCGCCCTGCTGCCCAAGTTGCTGCCGCCGCCGCTCCCGCTGCTGCTGCTGCTGCCGCTCCTGCTGCTGCTGCTGCTGCTGCTGCTGCTGCTGCTGCTGCTGCTGCTGCTGCTGCCGGCCCTGCGCCGTGTTTGCGAGGAACCTGCTCGTCTGCTCCTCCAGGTGCATGCTCCGCAGCCGCAGCGCGTGGATGGGCACGAGCAGGCGCCGGCCGTCGTCCAAGAGCCCGCCCGGGTTGGGCACCGCGCGCCGCAGGCCGCGGAAGCGCGCGAGCGACTCGGCGACGGCCTTCGCCGAGCTGCCGTTCAAAGCCTCGTGCAGCGCGTCTCGGGCGCCCCCGCCCGCCGCCCTTTTGTAGATGTCCTGCGCCTCCGCGCGGGTCAGGGCGCGCAGCTGCGCGTCGGTCATCTCGCCGGGCGTGAGGTCCTCCTCGACCGCGGCCACGGCGTCGTCGAGCAGGCTGCGCGGCGGCGGCGGGGGGGGCGCGCGGCCGCCGCCGCCGCCGCCGCCGCCGCCGCCGCCGCCGCCCAGCGTGCCGCCCCACCCGCTCATGCTTCCTGCCCTGTGAGCGAGAGCCACGCAGAAAAGAGCCCACGGCCCGCCTCGCCTGCCTCAGCCGCCCGCCCGCATTCGCCGGGTGGAAGAAGGGCCTCTTGTTGTGGGGGCTCAGGCGATGGTGACGCGTCAGAGAGAGAGAGAAGAAAGGCTCCTTGCTGCCGAGACGGTGGATGGCAAGGGCGGGCTCTTCTCTGCTGCTGCGCCGCTGCAGCGCGCGCGCGTGCGGGAGCGGGGAGCGGCTTTGCCTAGACGAGGCCGCACGTCAGTGCCGAGAGGCAGAGAGAGCGAGCGTCAAGGGGAGCGCTGCGTTTTGCGGGAGACTCTGGGTTTTTTTTGAAGTCGTCGAGGCAAAAGGGGGAAGCAGATGCTGCGGCGACCAAGTTGCAGCAGCTGCTGTGTGTGTGATGGATGCTTTGGCGAGAGTCCGGAGAGCATAGGATTGCGCGAGTGGGGGGTGGCTGTCGCTCCGCGTCGTCGCCGTTTCGCGCTCGCTCGAGCGCGCGCGCTGCCGGCATCGTTCTGTTTTAATCGCGCGCACGCGGCTCTCTCTCTTCAGCAGAGCAGCGATAAACAAACCAGACCAGCAGCTTTGGACCAGGTCGATACAAGCTCCACAACCAAAAGATGCAGCCCAGGCGAACGTCGGCATGACGCCCCAAGGAAGAGGAGGCGGAGGCGGGCGAGCAACAGCAGCAGCAGCGACGACAGCATCGCCATCAACGCCCGCGGCCGCAGTCCTCGCGCGGTCCGGCGGGCTCGTGCTCACGTACCGGCGGCACGACGACGACGCCGAGGAATTCACGGTCGAGCGCGACGCCCCGCGCCCCGGCACGCTCGCCGCGGCCCTGTCGCGCCACCCGCTCGCGCTCGCCGCGCTCGCCGCCGCGCTCGCCGCCGCCGCCGCGCTCGCGCCGCCCGGCGCCTCCCCGTCCTCCTCATCGTCGCGCCGTTGGGCCGCCGCCGCCTGCGCCCTCTGCGCGGCCCTGTGCGCCGCGTCCGCGCTGCTGGCCGTCACGTCCGAGTCGCTGACGGTCGTGCGGGGCGTGGGCGTCGCGCTCGAGACGAGGAGGGGACGGTGGGCGGCGCTGCTGAGCGCGGCGGCGGGGGCAGGAGGAGGAGCGGGCGGCGGCGGCGGCGCGGGCGGCAAGGGCCGCAACGCCGACGGCGACGGCAACGGCGCCGCCGCCGCCGCCGCCGCCGCCGCCCCCCCTTTGCCGCCCGCCGGCGGCGCCGCCGCCGGCGACGCTGGCGTGCACCGCGAGTTCCTCGACGTGGAGCGCGTGCGGTCGGCGGTGATCAACGAGCACGTGACGACGACGGGCGTGCGCTTCTACATGGCGCTGGTGGTGTACAACCGGCCGGACATGGCGGTGGCGTTCCCGGTGAGAAGCAGAGGAGGAGGAGGAGGATGGGGCGGCGAGAGAGAGAGCGCGCGTCTGTCCGTTCCTCTTTTTTCTTCGCGGGAGCGTCGCTCGTCCCTCTTTCGTTTTCCGACGACGGCGACGACGCTCACAACAATCGCCCCCTCCAACTGCAACACCGACGGCACGACAGCACTTGATGCCCCGCCTGGAAGTCCTGATCCCCGTCTACCGGCGCGTCCATTTTCTCCTGACGGGAGAGGGCGGAGACGCGGCTGCGGTTGCGGCGGGAGCGGCGTAAGCGGCGGCGGCGGCGGCGGCGGCGTGAGCGGCGGCGGCGCCGGGAGCGGCGGCGGCGCCCTGCCCATCGTGTTGATGATTTTGGCGAGAGCACAACAACAGAAGACACAGACAAACCAGCAACCACCAGTGTAGGGAGTAAGAACCGAATCCACAACACGCAGAGGCCACACAATCGTAACCAAGCTGCTAATCGTCAAACATCCCGCCGCCGCCGCCGCCGCCACCGCCGCCGCCGCCGCCGCGCGCCGCCGCCGCCCCGCCCCCGAGGGCGCGCCGCGCCGCGCGCCGCGAAGCCTCCGCCGCGGCCCGCTCCTCCCGCTCGCGCATGGCCGGGGGCAGCGAGTGCGCCCGCGCGCGCGCCCCCTTCTCTCCCTTGCGCCGGAACGCCACGTACGGGGCGGGCGGGTAGCGCCACGCGACCGCCTCCTCCGCCCGCGGCAGCGGCGGGGGCAGCCACCCCTCTGGCAGCGGCGGCGGCGGCGGCAGCGGCGGCGGCCCCACAAAACCCCTCTGGCCGCCGCCGCCGCCGGCCCGCGCCCGCGTCCCCGCGGCCCCTAGGGCGCGCTCCAGGGCCGGCGCCGTCGCCCCGCGGTAATGCTCGCAAAAGGCGCGCACGCCGCGCAGCAGCCGCCGCAGCGCCGGCGCGTGGCCGCGCGCATAGCCGCCGTCCCGGTAGGACGCGGCGGCCTCGGCCAGCGACGCCAGGCGCGCCTCGGCGGCGCCGCACTCGGCGGCGAGGGCGGCGACCTCGGCCAGGCCCGTGCGCACCGTGAAGTCGAGGAGGCGCGGGCCGCCGGGGGGAAGAAAGGCGGCCGGAAACCTCGCGTCGGCGCCGGCGGCGAGGCGGCCCCACCCCTCGGCGCGCACGCGCTGCCATCGCGCCTCCTCGAGCAGGCGGCGGGCGTCGGTCTCGCAGGCGACGCGCGCGTCGAGCACGCGCTTGAGCCTGGGCGCCGTCATGCGCGCGTACAGGCTGCCCGGCGCTGCTGCTGCTGCTGCTGCAGCTGCGGCTGCGGCTGCTGCTGCTGGCAGAGAGGCAGGGCGGCCGCTGCTGTCGCCGTCGCCGGCGCCGCCTCCGTCGCCGCCCCCGTCGCCGTCGCCGGCGGCCGTGGACGCCAGCAGCCGCCGTATCTCCGCCCGCTGCCAGGGCCGGCCGCTGTCGCGCGCGAGGCCGGCGAGGTGCGGCGGGATGGGCGGGCGGGGCGGGCGCCGGAGGGCGAGGGAACGCCGCCCCGTCGCGTCGTCCCGCTGCTGTTCCTCCTCCTCCTCTTGTCGCTCCTCCCACAATTCCTCGTCGTCCTCTCCGTCCTCCTCCTCCTCTTCCTCCTCCTCCGCCCGTGCGGCCGCCTCCGGCGCCGCCGCCGCGGCGAGCGCCACCGCCGCCGCGACGGCCGCGCGCTCGGACGCCGAGCCGGGCCCCGGGAGCAACCCGCGGCCGCGATGGGGTGCCCCCCCGCCGCCGCCGCCACCTGCACGCCCGCGGGCGCCCCGGCGGACGATGTAGCCCGCGGGAGCATCGTCGTCTAGGTCGGCGCTGCTGCTCGCTCTTGCGGGGGCGGCGGATGCGGCAGCAGGTTCGGCGGCGGCGGCGGGCGCGCGACGATGCGCGCGACGATGAGGCGGCGGCGTCGGCGCGTCGGCGGCGGCAAGCCCGGCGCGAGGGATGATGCAGCGGCGGGGCGGATGGGGTGCTGTCGGGGGGGTCCTAGAGCGCGGGGCCGCCACCGCCTGCCTCCAGCGCTCGAAAGTCGCCATGGATGGCATTCCTTCGCTTGTTTGTCTCGGCGTTTCGACGCGTGCAAATTTTGTGTTTCGAGTCGCTTCTCTCTCTCTCTCGCTCCGCGCTTTCGCGCGCTACCAAAGACGGGGGTGCATTGTTTGTGTGATGACTTGATCTCGATTGGGATTGGACCAGGGCGTCTGGAGCCCGGGCTTTCGTGTGGGGGAGGCCGCGACCGCGACGGCGGCGTCGCTGTCCGACGCCGGCGCACCCGCGACGACGGCGCGCGCAAAAGGCCGAGTGTCATCAAGGCAATCAGAGTCCACCACACAGCAGTGTCACACACACGCGTACATACACACGCGCGTATGCACACATACCTCGCGGACCATACCACCCTCAAACAGCCTTGGTGCCGCGCGCCATCCCATCTCCATCTCTTTTTGCCTTACCCGCCACCGCAATGGCCGCGTGACCCTCGACCCGCAACGCTGGTTTAGCGTCGGCATCACGGTTGCTTTGACGCGACCCCAAGCGTCAAGCGATGCACGCCCTGATGGCGAGGGGAGGGTTGTGTTGCTGCGCGCAGACCCGGGGAAGCGCCGGCAGCATCGACAGCAGCAATAGCAGCATCAGGCGAGCATGCCCCCGGTTGCTGCGCCCGCGCCCGATCGCCCTCGTCGGCGCATCCCCATCCTCATCGTCGTCATCCCGCCCGGCGCTCAAGAAAGCGCGCCGCCGCCTCGTCGCCGTCGCCGCCGGCGGCCCCCTCCCCCCGCCGCCGCCGCCGCAAGACGGCGGCGCCGCCGACGCCGACGACGGCGCCTGGCCGCCCCGCGGCAGCGTGACCAGCAGCGTCGAGCACGCCGGCAACAACGAGGCCCCGCGGCCGCCCGGCGCCCGCGTCGACCCGATCACGGGCATGACGCGGCACCCAGCCCAGCCCGAGGGATGGTGGGAGGGACGCGTGACCCGCCGCGGCGCCAGGGGGCCGCCGGGCGACGAGGCGCCCTGGGGCGGCATGGCCGAGCCCCGCTCGCGCGAGGAGGCCGGGCGCGTCGGCATGGGCGCGACGCCCTGGAGCGAGCTGCAGGTCCTGCGGCGCAACGAGCGCCAGGAGACCTGGGACGCGCTGCGCGCCGAGGCCACGCGGCGGTGGGAGGCCGGCGGCGGCAGCCGCGGCGGCGACCGCGGCGGCCGCGGCGTCGGCGCCGGCGTCCTGGGCGGCAGCCTGCCTCCTGGATTCCACCCCTCCTTGCTGGATAGCGCGCCCGAGCACCCGGGCAACACCTTTCTGCGGCAGCTGGGCCTCTCTGACTACCAGCTGCCGCCCGAGCGCGCCGAGTGGCTCGGCTTCGGGAGCGCGGACTTCGGGGACGGCGACGCGGCGGCGGCGGCGGCGGCCGACGCGGCGGCCGACGCCGCGCTAGAGGCGGCGGCGGCGGCGCCGCCGACGCCCGACGACGGCGGCGGAAGCAGCGGCGACGGCAGAAACAGCGGAAACAGCGGCGACGGCGGAAACAGCGGCGGCGGCGGCCCGTGGTGGTGGCGCCGCTGGTGGCGCGAGGACGACCCCTACTGGCCGCTCAGGGACTGGGGAGACCACCCCATGCGCTGGTGGACTGTGGCCTTTGGCCTGTTCTTCCTGGTCGGCGGCCTGACCGCCCCCTTAGGCGGCGGCGACACTGTCCCGGCCTACGTCGCCGCGACCGCCCTGCTCACGTGCGGCGCCATGATGTCCGACATGCGCCACCCGTGGATGGGCCACCTGGGCGTCAAGTGGGCGTGGCTGGTCTGCGCGGCCGTGGCGGCCTGGGATTTCGCCTGCGGCTGGCGCCTCGGCCCGCTGTGGCGCCTGCCCCCGCACGCGCCCGAGCGCCCCTCCCCCTTCCCCGCGCTCCTGCGCTTCTGCTTCGGCTTCGAGCGCGACGAGCTCCCGCGCTGGCTCGGCGGCGCGCCGCCCGGGTCGGCGCCTAGGCCGCCGTCCATGCGCGGCGTGCCGGCCTCGGCCGCCGGCCGCGCGCTCGGCGGCGGCTGCGATCCCGCGCACTTCCCCGACACGTCCGAGCTCCCGCTCGGGCACCGGCCCCCCCAGTTCGACCTCCTCGCCCCCGCGGGCGCCTCCGCGTGCCTGTGCGCCCTGTACATGCTGACGGGGATGGGCGGGCTGTCGGGCGAGGGCACGGCGATCCCAGAGAGCCCGGGCGCTACGTTCAAAATGACGGACGTCTCGCGAAAGACGCGGTCGTGGGACGCGTGGGGGTACGGGCACCTGCCGATGGGGACGTACGCCGGGTGACCCGTCGTCGTGTGTGTGTGTGGGGGGGGGGGGGACGGTTTGGCGGACGGTCGGCGTTCTTGTTGTTGTAATGATGTCTTTTTTCTGCTTTTTTTTTGGCGTCTTTTTGGCGTATTTTTCCTCCGGAGGCGGCAACGCGAAGCAAACTAAGAATAGGGACGCATGCACCATGGACGGCGCAACAAAACCCACATTGGCAGCAACGTCAACAACAACCAAACCATGTGGGACGCCTTCATCGAGGACGACGAGGGGGGAGGGAGCGCGCGCCCACTGCTGCTGCCGCCGCTGCCGATGCAGCCGCAACCGCCATTGCGTTGGCAGAAACAACCGTCGTCCTGGCTGCCTCCCGCTCCCCCGCCCGCCCAACCGCAAACCCACCACCAGAACCCGTACGGCCAGGCTCAGGGCGGCTACTACCAGCAGTACCAGCAGCACCAACACGAGCAGAACTACCACGCGGGCCTGCATCAGACGCAGCAGCAGCAGCAGCAGCAGCAGCGACTGGGCGCTTGGGCGGCGGCGGCGCCTCTTCCGCCGCCGCCGCCGTCGCACCCTCAGCACCCCCACCACCAGCCACCTTTGTCCCTCAGCCGCCAACACGACATGGCCACTTCGAGCTGGCAGTCCCAGCAGCCGCGCTTCTTCCAGCCTCAGGCGCACCCGCAGCAGCACCAGCACCAGCACCACCAGCACCAGCAGCCGCACCCGCTGCCGCCGACCGGGCCCGCCTGGCCGCCGCTGGCGCCGCCGCCGCCGCCGACCCACCACCACCACCACCGCGACCAGCTGCTCCCTCCCGCTCCATCTGTGCGCGCCTTGTTCGTGGGCGCGGCCGTCACCGACCAAGCCTTTTTGGTGCCCGCCGCGCCACCTGCAGCTGTTGCGCCGCCACCGTCGGCGCAACCGGCGGCGCCGCCGCCGCCGCGCGCGCAACCCGCCACGGCGCCGCCGCCGCAGCGAACGGCGCCGCCGCCCACGATTGAGCACACATTCGAGCCCGCCGACAAGGCCGGCGGCGGCCCGCCAAAGACGAAAAACCTGCGCCAGCTCTCCATCGACGACTGCGCCGCCATCAAGAAGCGCAAGTACGTCGTCAACCCGGGCGGTGGCAAGGTCGCCTCGATTGCGCCCTTGTCGGGCGGCGGCGGGAGCAGAAGCGGGGCGGCGGCGGCGGCGGCGGCGGCGGCGGCGCTCGGCACGCCGGCGCTGCTGAGCAAGGGCGCCGCCGCGACGCTCGAGCGCATCCTGGCCCAGAGCGATCCGCCGCTGACGTGGCCGGCGGCCGCGGCGGACGGCGCGCCGCCCCCCATCGCGCTCGACGGGCGCGACGCGGCGACGCTCGGCGCTCTCGAGGCGGCGCTGGGGTCGGCGGCGGCGGCGGCCGAAGAGGCGGCAGGAAGCGGCGGAAGCGGCGGCGGCAGCGCCAGCGACGACGGGGGCTGGTGCGTCGGCTGCGGGCTCCTGCCGCCGGACGCCGCGTGCTGCTGCCGCTCGTGGGCGCTGGGCGTGCTCTTCGAGGCGACGGCTGCCGTCGGGCGCGACGGCGGGGCGTTCGGGGACGGGGGCGGCGGCGGCGGCGGCAACGGCGGCGCAAGCGACCAGGACGACGACGAGGACGACGACGAGCGGCCCGCAGGCCGGCGCCCCTTTCGCGGGCTCTCGAGCGCGGTGACTCCGGTCCGACAGTGGTACACGCAGGCGAGCCCGCTGACGCGCGCCCAGGCCAACCTGCTGCGCAAAGCCGCGCGCTTCGGTCGCAAGGGCGCGGCAGCGGCCAGCGGCGCCGCCGCCCAGGACAGCGGAGGCGGCGTCGCTGGGAACGAGGAGGGGGAGGAGGGCCGGGGCGACAACCACGACGACGACGACGAGGGCGAGGAGGTCGCCGCTGGTGCCGGCGCCCCTGCTGCTGCCTCGGCCCCCCGCCCGCAGCAGCCGCCCCCCCCCTTTGCGACGCGCGCCGTCGGCGTCGGCCTGCTGCCGCCGCCGCGCCTGGGGCAACCGGCCGACGCCCCGGCCCCGCCCATGTTCTTCCTGCCCCTGCCGCTGTCGCCGCGCGCGGCCGCCCTGCTGCGCCGCGCCCTCGCGCCCGCCGCGGCCGGCGGGCGGCCGCTCATCGCGTGCTTCGCCAAGGACGCCCTCGTCGCGCTCGCCCGCGCCTCTGGCAGCCCCCTGTTCTCGCCGCTGCCCCCAGCCCCCTATGACCTGCGGGCCTTGGTCGACCCGTCCCTGCTCGGCTGGCTGGCCGCGCCGCACCTCGCGCACCACGCCGACGACGGCGCCGCCTCAGTTCCTGCCGCCGCCGCCGCCGCCTCCGCCGTCCGCCTCCCGCCCGAAACCACCCCGGCCACAGGGCCCGACCCCTTTCTTCTGCGCGAGGTGGCCATGCGCCACGGCGTGCCGGTGGCGGGTACTAGCAGCAAGCTTCCCTTGCGCCGGCTGCGCGCCGAGCTAGGGCTCGCGCGCGCCGTGTCGCGGCGCCTGTTGCCCCTGCTACTGCTGCCGCCCAGCGCCGCCGCCAGCGGGGCCGCCACCGCCGCCGCCGCCGCCGCCGCTGCGCCCCCCGCCGCTCCTCCGCCGCCGCCGCCGCCGCCGCCGCCGCCCCCATTAGTCACCCGCCCGGCGATCGCCCTCGAGATGCTCTGCGCCGCCGCCCTCGCGCGCGTCGAGGCCGCCGGCGTCGCTGTGGATTTGCGCCCGCTGCGCGGGTCGGGCGCCGCCATGGCGCGCCGCACGCGCGACCTCGAGCGGCGCGCGCACGCGCTGGCCCCCGGCGGCCGCGCCTTCAACCTGGCGTCGGCGGCGCAGCTGTCGCAGGTGCTTTATGGAGCGCCGGCGCGGGCGGCGGCCGACGCGTCCGGCGGCGGGGGCGGGGGGGGCCTGGGCCTGCGCCCTCCTCCCCCGAGCGTGGCGCGAGGCGCCGCCCGCACGCACACGCCCACCGACGCGGCGAGCCTGCGCGCCCTGGCGGCGGCGAGCGGCCACGCGCTCCCCGCGCTGGTCCTCGAGTGGCGCGCGCTGACCAACGCCGCCAACAAGTGGGTGAGCGAGCGCGCTTGGACGCGCGAGGCGGAGCGCGAGGCGGAGCGCGACGCCGCCGCCTCCTCCTCGTGCGCGCTACTCGTGCGCGCGCGGCCACGCTGGACGCAGACGGCGACCGCCACGGGGCGCCTGGCGTCCAACTCGCCCAACGTGCAGGCCGTGACGCGCTACCTGCTCCCCGCGCTCGTCGCGCCCCCTCCTCCCGCCGCCGCTGCCGCCGCCGCCAACGTCAACGCCAACGCCAACGCCGCCGCCAGCGCTCGCGCCGGCCCCTCCTCCTTGCCCGCCGCCTGCCCCGCCCACGGCGGGCAGTTTGCCATCCGCAACGCCTTCGTCGCGAGCGAGGGCGCCGTGCTGGTCGCCGCCGACTACCGCCAGGTGGAGCTGCGCCTGCTCGCGCACTTTAGCGGCGACGCCGCGCTCAGGCGCCTCTTCTCGGCGTCGGGGGGGGCGGGCGGGCGCGCGGGCGCCGACCCGTTTGCGGCGCTCGCGCGGCAGTGGCTGATGGGCGGCGGGGCAACGGCCGCCAGCAACGCCCCCGTCCCGGCGGAGGCGCGCGAGCGTGCCAAGCGGGTCGTCTACTCGGTGATCTACGGGGTGACGGCGTACGGCCTGGCGCAGCAGCTCGCGACGGCAGCGGCGGCGACGGCGGCGGCGCTGGCCCCATCGTCCGGGCGCGCGGGGGGCGCAGGGGGCGCGGGCGCCATCGGCGGCGACGGCGGCCACCAACACCAGCCGGCGGCCGACGTGCCCGGCGCGCAGGCCCTGATGGCGTCCTTCCTGCGCGCGCACCCGGGCGTGCGCGCGTTCATCGACGGCGCGCAGGCGGCCGCGCGGCGCACGGGGCGCATGACCACGCTGTCGGGCCGGTCGCTGCCGCTGCCGCCGCCGCCCGCTGGGGCGTCGGCGCCGGCCGAGGCGGCGCGCAGCAAGGCCGTCAACGCCCAGGTGCAGGGCTCGGCGGCCGACCTGCTCAAGCTGGCGCTCGTGCTGTTCGACGACTGGGCGGCGCACCTGCCCGAGAGCCGGTCAAGCGCGCCGCCGCGCGCGGGCGCAGCAGCCGCAGCCGCAGCCGCAGCCGCAGCCGCAGCCGCAGCCTCTGCCGCCGCTGCCTCTGCCGCCGTTGCCTCCGCCGGCGCCGCCCCTCCCGACAGCGCCAGCGGCAGCGAGAGCGCCGGCAGCGTCTTGCGCGCCCGTGTCGTCGCCACCGTGCACGACGAGCTCCTCGTCGAGGCGTGGCCACGCCCCGGCCGCTCCGCTGAGCAGGCCGCGCGCGAGGCGGCGGCGGCGGCGGCGGCGGCGATGGTCGAGGCGGGTAGGCGGCTGGGCGTCTCCTCCGTCCCGCTGGACGTGTCCAAGTCTTGGGGCCGCGCATGGGGGTCGCTCGAGCCGCTGCCTTGACCAACGAAGGAGATTTTTGGGGGAAGAAAGGCGGCGGAGAAAGAGACGACAACGACGACGACGGCGAGCGCACGCACCGCGAGAAAAGACGACGACGAAGAAACGCAAATACCCGAGAGCAAAATTACAGCTTGGAGTCGGCGAAGAAAAAAAAGAGAGAGTGACAGAGAGCAGGGCTTCAAACCAGAAGAAGGGACAAGCCACCACGCGCGTGCGCGTGAGTGTTTGTGTGTATGTGAGACGTGACTACGTATATTCAATGGACAAAACTTGCCGCCTCGGCCTGCGATGCTTTTCGGGAGCGCGGTGCGCGCCGCCGCTCGGTCTCGGTTGAACGCGACGCAGAAACGAGGAAGAGGGCGGCGCGGCACGGCGCGGCGCGGCGCGGAGATGGCGGGGAAAAAAACGATGAAAATGAAACGCGCCGCCACAACGGATGGCGGCGTTTCATTTTTTGGGGTTCGTGTGCGTTTGTAGGGGGGCCGAAAGATTGGCAACAACTCTGGTCTGCTGAGAGACGGTGTTTGTCTCTCACGGCCTTGCCTTTCTGTTGCGCGCGCGCGAGCGAGACGCGAAAGAGAAAAAGACGAAATGGAGCGCGTGAAGGAGAGCGTCGGGCCCTTCCTCCCCGCCCTTTTGCCGCCGTGTCCCCCGCTCACGCAGCCGCCGCAACTGCGGGCGGCGGCGGGCCGTCGCACACCCACGTCAGCCGCGCGCGCCACACCTCTGCCGCGACCGTCTCCCCGCCCGGGCCCTGCTCGCGCTTGCGCAGCACGTGCAAAAACTGGCGCGAGGGCAGCGGCGGCGCCTCGGCGCCGCCGGCCGCCGCCTCGGCCTCGTCGGCCTCCTCCTCGGCGGCGGCGGCGGCGGCGGCCGCCGCCGCCGCGGGGTCGTCGGCGCTGCCGGCGACCACGGCCGCGGCCGCGGCCGCTCGCCGCTCCTCCTGCTGCGCCTGCGCCGCCACCGCCGCCGCCTCGCCCGCCCGGCCCGCCAGCTCCAGCAGCAGCTGCTTGAGCAGGGCGCGCTTGCGCCCGGGCGCCGCCGCCCGCCCGGCCTTGGCCGCCTCGCGCCGGCCCGCGCCGCACGCCGCCGCCGCCGCGCGCGCCCGCCGCGCCACCGATGGCGCCGCCGCTGGCGGCGGCGCCTCGCGCCCGGCGCCGGCGCCCCCAGGGGCAGGCAGCAGCTCCAGCACGCACGCCTCCACGCGGTCGCCCGCCGTGCACTCGGCCTTGAAGTCGATCTCCACCTCAGCCAGACGCCACCCCTCGGCCGCGCCGCGCGGCCCGACGAGCGCGGCGGGCGCAGACTCGAGCGCCCACTCTAAGTAGGTCACGTTGTTGATGTGGCCGTTGGGGTCCATCTCGGAGCGGCGGGCAATCTGGATGGGCCCCGGGGGCAGCAGGGCGGAGGCGGAGGCGGAGGCGGAGGCGGAGGTCGAGGCGACGGCGGCGCCGTCGGAGGCGGCGCCGTCGGAAGCGGCGGCCGGCGGCGGCGGCGCCGGAGGGAGGTCCGGCAGCCTCCGCCGCGTCTCGGCCGCCGGCAGCGCGTGCCGCGGCGGGCTCGGCGACAGCGGCAGGAAGCGCGCGCGCACGTTCTCCGGCAGGCGCGACAGCCTGCGGGTGGCGTGGTTGATCGTCACCCACGTCGACGTGGCGGCGCCCAGCTCGGCGCCCGTGGCCGCGTCGGAGAGCCGCCAGTCGCGCCGCGTCGCCAGGCGGCCGTCCTCTTGAAACCACGTCTCCAGGCGCACCAGGTCGCCCCATTTCGGGTAGTGGTGCATGCGGATCTGCATGCGCGTGGCCACGAACAGGAGGTGGTCCATGCCGGGCATGGCGGCGAAGCCGCTGTCGGCGCGGCCCCAGAGCGCGACGCCGTGGTTGCCGCCGACCTCCTGTTTTTTTTGGGGGGGGGGGGGGGTGATGTTTTTTGTTTTTTGGGGGGGAGAATTGGTTTGGTTTGTATTGAGGGTCGTTGGTTGTTGTTGGTGTTGGTGGTGATGTGGTCGCGTGGTCGTCGTCGTTGGCCAAGGGGCAAGCGGGAGGGGAAGGGGGTAAAGGAGCCGTTGTGCTTGCTCTCTGGGAAGGATTGATCGATCGATCGACGGCGGCCGGTTTTCTCGCGACGTTCCCGGCGCCCCCTCCTCGTCTCTTTCTCTCTCGCCCATCCCTCTGATCGGCCCAAACAATCACCACTAGGTCGCTCCTTGCCCCCTCCCCCCACAACAAAAAACAACAACATCCGGCCTCCAGACGTAGATCCCTCCCCTCTCTCTTTTTGAATCTGTTCTTCTTGCTTGTCCCCTCTCTCACCTGCAGCAAGTTGGCGACCGTGGCCACGTCCACGCGCTGGTCGGGGCCCGCCTCGTTGCCCCGGACGCGAAACTCCTCGCTAAACACGGTGCACCCGCCCGGTTCGAACTGGGGGGCGGCCACCCCGGGCAGGGCGCGGGAGCTGACGCTGCGTACGACGACGGCCGGGGGGGCGCCGGGGGCCTCGGCGTCGGCGGGGACGGTCCGGGGCGCGGCGCTCGGCGTCGGCGTCGGCGGCGTTTGCAGCGGCGCCGGCGTCGCTGGGGCCGCGGCGGCGCCGGCGGCGTCGGCGACGAGGTGGTTGGTTGCCGAGGCCGCGGCCGCGAGGATCTCGGTGGCCGCGGCCTGGGCGCGCGGGGGCCGGGGGGCGCCGCCCGCGCCGGGCGCGGCCGCGGGCGCGGGCGGCGCCGGGCGGCGCCTCGCGGGGGCGCGGGCCGCGAACCCCCTCCGCAGCAGGGGCGAGGGAGCTCCTCTTGCTCCTCCTCCTGCGCCTGGTGGTGGTGGTGCTGGTGCCCCGTTCCTCCTCCCTCCTGCTGCTGTTGCCCCTCCGCCCGCCGATCCTGGCCCTGGCCGCCCGAGGGCGTGCGCCCGCGCTAGCATCGGAGACGATTGCCGCAAAGTGGATGAGTGCGGCGGGCAACGCGCGGAGGGCCCTGGCGCGCGCGGGTGGGGGAGGAAGGAGGAGGAGAGTGGAGAGCGTTGACAGAAAAAAACCCGCGCTTTCAAATCGCCAGGCGCGGGTGGGGGTGGTCGTTGGTCCTGCTTGCTAAGGGCGCGTTTGTCTGCTTGCTGCTGCGGCTGCTGCTGCTGCTTCTGCGGCTACGGCCGCTGCGGCTTGGGTGGTTCGATGGAGTGTGTGCGATGCCAAAACGAGGGAAGGGCTCTGGAAATGGGTGAAAACTCCTCTTAACGCCTTAAAGCACTGCCGCACCACCCGCGCGCGCGCAAGGCCACGGAACCCGGGCCAAGACCAACATTGTCGATAGTACCGTCGATTAGATCGCGCGCGCCTGCGCCCGAGCGGACCAGTCGCGATCGCGGACGGCCGGAACCCGACAGAGGCGACGTTTCTTAATTTTTCATCGCACGCGCTCTTCTTTCTGGCGGCGGCGCCGCCAGAAAGCGCCGCTCCCTCTTTTGCCCCACTCCAAGATATGCACTCTCCAAGACATTCACCCCCTCTTGCCGCCGCCGCCGCCGCCGCTCCCTCGCGCGGCCCCGCCCGCCGCCGCCAGCGACGCGCGCGACGACGACGCCATCAGCGCCGACGACCCGACGCGCCGCGGCTCGCCGCCGCCGCCGGCCCCGCCCGCGCCAAAGAGAGAATCCCAGTCCTCTTCGTCGTCGTCGTCGTCGTCGTCCTCGTCGTCCTCGTCCTCGTCCTCGCGGGCGTTGTCGTCGCTGTCGCCCCCGACAGCCCGGCCGGCGGCGGCGGCGCCCCGCCCCCGCGCCGACGACGACGGCGGCGGCGGCGGCGGCAGCGCGCCGGACTCGCCCGACGGCAGCTCCAGCACGCGTCCGCCGACGCGGAGCGCCTGCGCGTCGTCGTGCGTCACCCACACGAGCGCCGCGGGGGGCGCGGGCGGGGGCAGGCCGCGCTCGAGCTCCCGGAGCCACGCGGGAAGGCCGCGCTTGGGCCTCGCGCCGCCGCCGCCACCGCCACCGGCGCCGCCGCCGCCGCCGCCGCAGCCGCTGCCGCTCCCGTCGCCGCCGCCGCCGCCGCCGCCCCGCCGCTGCCCGCCCCCGCCGCCGCGCGCCCCCAGCCTCCCCCCCGCCACGTCCCTGAGCACGCGCTCGGCCCGCCGCGCTGACGCCGCGTCGCACGCCGACGTCGGCTCGTCCAGCAGCAGCACGCGCGGCCGCAGCGACAGTGCCACCGCAAGCGCCGCGCGCTGCGCCTGCCCGCCGCTCAGCTGCGCCCACGGCTGCGCGAGCGCGGCGCGCGGGTTGAGGCCGAGGCGGCGCGCGACGTGCGACAGCAGGGCCTGGGCCGCGGCGTCGTCCAGGCCGAAGCCGTCGTGGCGGTCGTCGGCGTCGTGCGGGCCGAGATGGCTGCCGCCGCCGCCGCCGCCTGCCGCCGCCTCGCCGCCCGGCCGCCGCCGCCGCTGCTGCTCCTCGCGCGCCGGCGGCAAGCCCCTCCCCTGCTCGGCGTCGTCAGCAGCGTCTGCGCCGTTTGCAGGCTGCCGCTGGCGAAGACGATCTCCGGACGACGACGACGGTGCGAAGGAGAAGAACGCGAGCGCCCGCGACAGCAAAGATTCCTCCCGTCCGCCGCCGCCGCCGCTGCCGCCGCCGCCGCCCCCGGCCGCCGCCGCCGCCCGCCGTGCCCGGTGCGCGCAAAACTCACGCGCCTCGCGCAGGAGGTCGCGTGGCGTGCCGGGAAAGTCGACGCGGCCCTGGTGCACGTACACGACGCGGCTGCGCCAGCCGGGCGGCCCGCCGAGCGCGGCCGCCGAGCGCCCCCGGAGCAGCAGGCGGGGGCCGCCGCCGCCGCCGCCGCCCCCTTTTTCGCCGTCGAGCGGGTCGAGCTGCGCCAGCGCGCGCAGCAGGAGCGTCTTCCCCACGCCCGAGGGCCCCGTCACGAACAGCACGTCCCCCGGCTCTAGGCTGAAGGAGATGCCGCTCCAGAGACGCAGCATGTCGCTCGCCGGCGGCGTTGTTGTCCGGCCATCGTTGGCGTCGTTGGCGTCGTTTCCGCCGTTGGCGTCGGGCGGCAGGGCAGCTGCCGGCCGGCCATCAGCTGCTGCTGCTGCTGCGGCTGATGGTGGTGCCCGTTCTGCGGCAAGAGGTGCCACCGCGCGCACCGACCGCGACAGTTCGATCGCCTCGAGCAGGGGGAGGCGCGGTCGCGGAGAATCAGCAGCATCGAGGAGGGGGAGCGCGGTGGTGTCGTGTCGCTCGCCGCCTGATGCTGCGGATGCGTCGTGAGGAGGCATGTTTATGGGCGTAGGTGTCGTTGAGATAGTAGCTCGGTTGTCGCAAGCCACCTGAATCGTAGATGGGGCGTTTTTAGAGAGACAGAGAACGAGCCGCCGAGGGCGCGTCGCGACCCACGGCGCCGCGCCGACATCGATCGCGCGCCGACGCAACGACGGCCGCGCTCGAAAGAATCCACCACCGGCGCGCGCGCCTCTCTGCCTCTCTCGCCTCGCTACTTGCGCGATCGCGGACCCATCGCCCTCGATCACACACCTCACGCTCACTCTCCATTCACGCAACAACAACACCTTAGACGCTCCCCCCTACCCCACTCTCCTCCCCTCCCTCTCTCTCACAAACAAACGCAGCAATGGCCAACCCCAAGGTGTTCTTCGACGTGACCGCCGGCGGCACGCCGCTCGGGCGCATCACCATGGACCTGCGCGCCGACGTCGTGCCCAAGACGGCGGAGAACTTCCGCGCGCTCTGCACGGGTGAGAAAACAAAAGAGGTTTTTCCTCCCCCTTCCGCGATGGAAAGAACGAACAAAACGACTTTGGGGTCACCCGTCCGTCCCCTCTTGTTCTCTTCACTCCCTCTCTGGTCTCGTCGGGCCGCGCCGGAAGTCAGTGACACTGGGCCGATCGCGCCCTGAACAAGGGGCGGCGTCGTCCCTCCGCCGCGGATCACAAAGATCACTTTTTTTTGGGGCGTTCCTCCAGCCGCCGCTCGCCTCGCCTCGCCTCTCGCCTTGGCGCGCCCGCTCCTCTTCTTCGCTCGCTCACCCTTCTCCCTGTCTCTCCTCTCCCTCGCACGCCAAACACACGTACGCACCACAGGCGAGAAGGGCATCGGCAAGTCCGGCAAGCCCCTGCACTTCAAGGGCTCGGCCTTCCACCGCGGTAAGTCTCTTGTGGTTTCCGTCGCAAACCCGCTGCTTTTCTTTGCGCGGGGAGACTTTCCCGCCCTCTCGCGCCAACGCCCCCGCGTGCCGTCCCCGCGCCCCTCGAGAGACTCCTTCTCACCAACCCCCCCCCCTCCCCGCCTTCTCCACCGAATCTCAACAAAACGCCAATAAAACAACAACCACACCCAACAATACAACAAAACCAAACAACACCAAACACCCCCAACAAAACAACTCCCAGTCATCAACGACTTCATGTGCCAGGGCGGCGACTTCACCGCGGGCAACGGCACGGGCGGCGAGTCGATCTACGGCGCCAAGTTCCCCGACGAGAACTTCCAGCTCAAGCACACGGGGGCCGGGGTGCTGTCGATGGCCAACGCGGGGCCCAACACCAACGGGTCGCAGTTTGTGAGTCCGTCGTCAGTCGAAAGAGACACAGAGGCAACCGATCGATCGTGACTCTTTTTTGTTTGCTTTGTGTTTCACACGGGCGGCGAAGGAAACGGCGCGCGCGCGGCTGCTCCCCCCGGTCTCCCCGCGCGCCCGCGCTCATCGTCGCCCCGCGCTCGCGAAAAACAAAAACACAAAATAAAACCAACACACACACACACAGTTCCTGTGCACGGTCAAGACCGCGTGGCTCGGTGAGTTGCCCCGCGACTCAGACGCCGCCCGCCCGCCCCCGGCCGTGCAAAGGACGAGCCCTTCGATCCCGCCCCTGCTGTCGCTCACGCGCCGTCTCCCGCCCGCCCGCCCGCCGCCCTTGCAAAAAA